>Ga0181520_10001266_pt1 | contig 51911 bp, 45 predicted proteins | sample PEATcosm2014_Bin_29_FD_132451 | JGI IMG/M metagenome (GOLD analysis project Ga0181520, IMG submission 132451) | Peatland microbial communities from MTU Mesocosm Facility, Houghton, MI, USA - PEATcosm2014_Bin02_30_metaG | ecosystem: Environmental > Terrestrial > Soil > Wetlands > Peat | place... | reverse complement strand
TCGGCGGCTCGACCGCGATCTTCCGCTTGTCGATCTCCAGGCCGGCCTCGCGCTTGAGCTGCTGCGCGATGTCGGCGTTGGTCACCGATCCGAACAGCCGGCCCGCCTCGCCCGTCTTGGCGTAGATGGTGACGGTGAGCTTGCGCAGCCGGGCGCTCACCTCGCGGGCGTCGGTGAGGGCCTTCTCGGCGCGGCGGCGGGTCGCCTCCTCGCGCTGGCGGATCTGCTCCACCATCTTGTCGTCGGCGGGCACCGCCAGTCCCTGAGGGAGCAGGAAGTTGCGGGCGAAGCCCGCGGCGACCTCCTTCACCTCGCCGGCGTGTGCTGTCCCGGCGACCTCCTTGAGGAAATAGACCTTCATGCGACCGCGCCCCTCCGTGCAAGCGCCTCCTCGGCGCTCTTCTTCTCTGTCTCTGTTTCGAGCTCGATGGTCCGGACCGTCCCGGGGTGGCCCGAGCCGGGCCGCAGCTTCCCCCAGATCGACGTGGCCAGCCGCTCCCCGGCTCGGACGTCGTCGTCGAAGCGGCTCCGTCGCTCGGCGATGAGCCGCTCCTGCTCGGCAACCACCTCGGGAGGGCAGACGGCGATGAAGACCCGGAGGGCGACCATCGCCACGGCGAGCGAGTCCAGCTCGCCCATGAGCGGGATCTCATCCGGCAGGTCGATGACCGGGGTGACCACGAGACCCAGCACGGCGAGGACACCCGCCTTGGGGGCGATGGGCACCCGCGGGTCCCGGACGAGGCAGTAGGCGAGCCGGATCTGCCGGGGAAGGTCGTGGAAGAGGTTCTTGAACCAGCGCAGCCTGCTGAACATGGGGGACCGATTCTACGCGCCGCCCGGCCCCGAGCCGGGGGCCGCCGCCGGCCTCACCAGGCGGGGGTCAGTCGGGGATCATTGCCACCCATGGAGGTCGACATCCGACCCGCCGCAGCGGGCGACGAGCAGCAATTCGTCGAGGTGCTGTCGACCGCGTTCGGCCACCGGCCGCCCGCCGAGGTGGCCGCGGCCGATGCCGCCGAGGTCGGCTCGATCCGAGGGTGGGTGGCCCGGGCAGACGGCCGCATCGTCGGGGTTGGCGGCCTGGTCGACCTCCAGGTCACCCTGCCGGGGGGCGTCCAGCTCCCCCTCGCCGGCGTCACGCAGGTGGGGGTTCTGCCGACCCACCGCCGCCACGGAGTGCTCAGCCGGCTCATGAGCGCTCTGCTGCGGGACGCCCGTGAGCACGGCGACTCCGTCGCCGGGCTGATGGCCTCCGAAGCGCCCATCTACGGCCGCTTCGGCTTCGGCCCAGCGGAACGGGTCGCCAGCGTCGAGGTCGACACCATCCTCGCCTCCCTGCGCGAGCCGCCCCGTCAGGCGGGCCGGTTGGAGATCGTCGACACGGCGACCGCCCAGGCGGAGCTGCCCCGGGTCCACGCCCGCGTCTGCACCGCGCGCAACGGGATGGTCAGCCTTCCCGCCTTCCGCGCCCGCCGGCGGTTTCGGGACGCCGACCGCGAGGTCGGTGGCTTCCGGTCGATGTGCTTCACCCTTCACCGCGATGCGGCGGGAGACGTGGACGGCCTGCTCAGTTACCGGACCCGAGTTGACTGGACATCCAGCTCACCACGGGGGGAGCTGCAGGTCCACGAGCTGTGGGCCGTGACGGAGGAGGGGGCGACGGCGCTGTGGCGCTTCTGCCTGGACCACGATCTCATGACCCGCGTGACCGCGCAGTGGCGTCCCGTGGACGAGGCGTACGCTCTCCGGCTGGCCAATCCCCGCGCCTGGCAACAGACCCTGAGCGACGGGCTGTGGTTGCGCCCCCTCGAACCGGCGGCTCTGCTCGCGGCCCGCCGCTACGGCCGGGAGGACGGGCTGGTGCTCGAGATTCACGAACTCGACGGCTCGCCGCCCCGCCGCCTGCGCCTGGAGGGCGGCCTCGATGGCGCCACCTGCGTGCTCTCCACAGCCTCTCCCGACATCTCCCTCGGCGCCGCCGCTCTCGGCTCGATCTGCCTCGGCGACGCTCCGGTGGAGCGACTCGAGCGCGCCGGAGAGGTGGAGGAGATCACCCCCGGTTCCGTCGCACGGGCGACGGCCATGTTCCGCTGGTCGCCCGCCCCCTGGTCGGGAGCCTTCTTCTGAGAGTCCACGGTTCAGCCCCGAGGCTATATCTGTTCGTATATATTTGGCTCGGATGGATCGGGCTTCACTCCTCCGGGACGCGCGCCGAGACGCGGCGCTGACCCAGGCCGAGGTGGCTCGCCGTGCCGCGACGGCGCAGTCCGCGGTGGCCGCCTACGAGTCCGGGGAGCGCCTGCCCGGGTTTGCCACCCTGGACCGGCTGCTCGGTGCCTGCGACCACGAGCTGGTGCTGGTCGCGAGGCCACGGGCGAGCCCGGGGGCGGTCTCCCTCGCCGAGCTGGCCGAGGCTCTCCGTGCCGACCTGGCCTGGTCCCGAGAGGGGCACGCCCTCAGGCTGCTTTTCGGGTTCGCGGACGACTTCCGGGCCTCCTCGAGACCGGGGAGGCTGGCGCTCACCAGGGCGGAGCCTCCCCCCACCGGAGATCTCCGATTCGACGCCGCCCTGGCCGGGCTGGCGGAGTTCTTCGCCGCGGGCGCCGGGCTGCCCGTGCCCCCATGGGTCAACGCCCCCGGTCGCTTCGTCGAACCATTCTGGTTCGTGGCCCGAGGGCCGGCGTTTCACGCCTACGTCCTCGCCCATGCGCCCGCGGCTCTTCTCCGCCATGGGGTGCTGATGGCGAGGGAGGTGCTCGACGGTGCCTGAGAGGCGGTTCCATCGCGCAACCGCGGTCCAGGCCCTCCAGGCCCTGGGTGCGGAGCTGACCGGCCAGGGTGTGCGCGGTCAGCTCTTCCTGGTCGGGGAGGAGGTCGTCGCCTTCGCGTACTCGCGGCAGCGTGTGACCGACGACGTGGCCGCGGTCTTCGAGCCGGCAGCCCTCGTCCACCAGGCGGAGGCGAGGGTCGCGGAGCGGCGGGGCCTGCCCGACGACTGGCTCAATCAGGCCGTGACCCTCCTCCTCTCCAGCCAGGATCCGGGCGCCGCGCCACTGCCGGTGATCGAGGGGCTCGAGCTGTGCACCGCCTCACCGCGGTACCTGCTGGCCCTCAGGCTGAGGGCGGCGCGTTTCGAGGAGGACGGCGGCGAGATCGCGATGCTGCTCCGCGAGGCCCGCATCGCCGGGCTGGCCGAGGCCGTGGATCTCCTCCAGCACCTCTTCGCGGGCTGGAAACCGCCGCTCGGGACCCGCCTCTTCCTCGCCGGGTTGCTGGGCCCACCCTCAAACCCGTCGCGGTAGGTCCTCACTCCCCCTGGAGAAGCTCCGGGTGCTCCTGCAGGAAGGCCCGGGCCGCGTCGGGGTCGCCGCCGGGGAGCTCGCCGTCCAGGATGGCGTCGAGCAGCGCCCGCAGCGCGCGGCCCACCCACGGTCCCGGGGCACGACCGGCCAGGCGCATCAGCTCGTGGCCGTCGAGCGGCGGCCTGAGCCGGGAGACCTGGCTGCCCGCGTCGAGGCGGGCGGCCCGCTGCTCCAGCTCGTCGATCGCCTCCACGTCGGGGTAGGCGGAGGCGCGGGTGTCGGCGCGAGCCAGGTCGAGGAGCCGCGGCCGCAGCTCTCCCGCGGTGCGGATGAACCGGCGCACCGCGCCGTCCCCCACCTCCGCCGGCCGGTACTGGATCGGCCACATGTGGTGGAGCACCAGGGCGCTCACCTGGTCGATCTCCTCCCCGCTGAAGCGGAGCCGGCCCATCACCGCCTTGGCGATCTCCGCCCCCGCCCGCGGATGGTCGTAGAAGGTGTGCCGGCCGTCGGCGGCCACCGCGTGGGTCCGGGGCTTTCCGGAGTCGTGGAAGAGGCAGCCGAGCCGGGTCACCAGGTCCTGCGGGGCCAGCTCCACCGCCCGGGCACTGTGCTCCCAGACGTCGTAGAGGTGCCAGCCCCCCTGCTCGACCCCCACCATCGGGAGCAGCTCGGCGAGGGACGCCTCGAGCAGGCCGCTGCTCCGCAGCACCTCCAGCCCGTCGCGCGGGTGCGGGGAGACCAGCAGCCGGCTCAGCTCGTCGCGCACCCGCTCCCCGGAGAGGATGGAGGCGCGGTGGGCCATCGCCCGCATCGCCACCTCCAGGCCGTCGGCGAGCCGGAAGCCGAGCTGCGCGACAAACCGCGCCGCCCGGAACATCCGGAGCGGATCCTCCGAGAAGGTGTCGGCGGGGTCGAGAGGGGTGCGGAGGATGCCGTCCCGCAGGTCGTCCAGCCCGCGGCCCGTCAGGTCGAGCACCCGCCCGTCGAGGGTCTCGGCGAGCGCGTTGATGGTGAAGTCACGACGGGCGATGTCGTCCGCGAGGCTGCCGGGGCGGACGTCCGGCTTCCGCGATTCGGGGTCGTACCGCTCGGCGCGAGCCTGGACGACCTCGACGATGAACTCCCCTCCGCGGATCTGCGCCGTCGCGAAGCGCTCAAAGACGGCGGGTCGCGCCCAGCCGAACTGCGCCGCCACCCGCTCGAGGAGCGGCACCCCGTCGGCCCCGACGACCACCACGTCGATGTCCTTGCTCTCGCGCCCGAGCAGCCGGTCGCGGACGAATCCCCCCACCAGGAAGGCCTCGACACCCAGCTCGTCCGCGGAGAGCCGGAGCACCTCCAGCAGCCGCGGCAGGTCGAGACGCGGGGGCACGGGACGCAGACGGGCCGGCATGAGGCTGGAGTGTAGAGGCGCCGGCCCGCGCCGTCCCGGCGGGTGGTGCACTCTGATCGTTGCCCCGCTCGCTGCCCTTCCCCGTGCGGGTTGCCCCCGCCGGAGGGAGAGGCCCCGCCGGAGGAAGGGGCTCCGGCCTCAGTGCGCCGCGCCCGCCCCAGCGGCTCCTCGCGGACGGATCCGCGGCAGCGCCAGTGAGAGCACCGCGGTCAGCGCCCAGAAGCCGACGTTGAAGAAGAGGAGCACCTCCGCAGCGCCGACGAAGTCCTTGGCGAGGGCCGACGAGGCCGCGGCGGAGAAGGCGGAGCTGGTGGGGCTCGACGTGGCGCCCGTGGTCGACGGACACCCCGGGGCGGTCTGCTGCGGGTCGCTGGACGATGCCTCCGCTTCGAAGCAGCGGGTGAAGGTCGCGACCGCCCCGTTCACCGCGCCGGGAGAGAGGTTCGCCTGGGTGAGCTGCACCCGCAGCGGCGGGGTCACGGCCGACGCCGCGGGAGCCGCGCCACTGGTCAGGAGCCCGAAGAAGACGACGCCGACCACGGCCACACCCATCGCTCCGCCGAGCTGCTGGAAGGTCGTCAACACCCCGGAGGCCGAGCCGGCATGGCGCGGGGGCACGCCCGCCAGCACGATGTTGAGCAGGGGTGCCACCACCGTGCCCATGCCCAGCCCGGTGACCAGGAAGCTGGGGATGAGGTCCCACCCGGTCAGAGCGGTGCCCGCGGCATGCAGGGTGAGCATGATGCCGACGATCCCCACCACCATCGTGGATGCGCCCAGGGTGATCGTCCACCTGCCGAGGCGCGGCGCCAGCCGGCTCGACATGATCGAGGCGAAAGCCGTACCGAGGCTCCAGGGGACGGTGGCGAGCCCGGCGTTGAGCGCGCTGAAACCGAGACCCACCTGGACCAGGAGGCTGAAGGTGAAGAAGAACGCGGGGATGCCCGCGAGCAACGTCAGGGCGACGAGCACGCCGATGCGGAAGGACGGAATGCTGAAGAGCGAGAGCTGGACCAGCGGGAACGCGCCCGCCGGCAGCGATCGCTCGTAGAGGACGAAGAGGATGAGAACGAACGGGCTGATGGCCATGCAGACGAAGGTCCAGAGGGGCCAGCCGGCCACCTGACCCTCCACCAGGGGGTAGACCAGGAGCACCAGGCCCGCGGTGGCGATGCCGGCGCCGACGAGGTCGAGGCGGGTGGCGTTGGGGGCGCGCGACTCGGTGACGAATCGGGCGGCCGCCACGAGCGCAGCGATCCCGATGGGCAGGTTGACCAGGAAGATCCAGCGCCACGAGCTGCCCGCGATGTCGTTGCGGATGATCAGCCCGCCGACCAGCGGGCCGGCGATGGTGGCGATCCCGATGACCGCGCCCAGGAAGCCGAAGACGCGCGCCCGCTCGCTCGGGGGGAAGGTGACCTGGACGATGCTCAGCACCTGGGGGTACATCAGCGCAGCCATCCCGCCCTGCAGGACGCGGGAGAGGTCGAGCATCAGCGGGCTCTGGGCCAGCCCGCAGAGGGCCGATGCGATCACGAATCCACCCATGCCGATCATCAGCAGCCGCTTGCGGCCGAAGATGTCGCCCAGGCGCCCCCCGGTGATCAGGGTCACCGCGTAGGCGAGCCCGTAGCCGGCGATGACGAACTGGATGTCGGCGTCGTTCGCGGCCAGGTTGGTCCGGATGGCGGGGATGGCCACGCTAACGATGGAGACGTCGAGCAGCGCCATGAAGAGGGCGGTCAGCACGGTGGCGAGCGCCGCCCAGCGGCGGGGATCGGGGGCCTCACGCCAGACCTGACCGGCGGCGGCGATCGCCGGAGATTCGAGCTCGGTGGCCGCTGCCGCGGCGTGTTCGCTCATGCTCGGGAATCCCCCCCACCTGCGCGCGCTCCGGCCGGCGGCCAGGGCGTGCGGATACCGCCACTGTGGCTCAACATTAGTTGAGGCTAAGTGAGCCGGCCCCGCTCGTCAAGGTCTCCCGTCGAGCCTGGACGGACTGTGCCGGTGCGGCCAGACCGCGCGACCCATGAAGCCGGCGAGGCGGTCGATCGCCGCGGCGTCATCGGGCACGGGCTGCTCCACGCCGAATCCGCGGGGATCCCGGGGACGGCCGGCGAGGGTCAGACGCGCGCTGGCGAGGGTCTGCTCGGCCACCGCCTCCGGGAAGGCGGGGGTCTGCCCCGTCGCGCGGGCGAGGTCCCAGCCGTGGATGAGCGTCTCGGTGGTGCGCATCTGGATCAGGAGATCGCCGCTCCGCTCGCCGATCGGCGTCAGGTAGGTGCCGTCGGCGAAGTCAGGGTCCGAGAAGGCCTCGAGGAGCTGGCGGCCGGACGAGCGGAAGGCTTCCACCGGGTCCTCATCGGGTCCCGGTGCGACCCGGGCGCGCAGCGCGAGCATGCCCTCCGCTCCTGCTGGGCGCTCCCCGGCGGCGAGGGCGGCGAACATCCGGTTTCCGGAGCTCACATGGTCCAGCAGCCTGCGGACATCCCACTCGGCACACGGGGTGGGACCGGGCCACTGCTCGGGGCGCACGCCCTGGGCGAGGACGGTGAACGCGTCGAGACAGCGGCTGAAGTCGGCGAGGGCGATGGCGGTGGCGGGCATGGCCCGCATGGTACGAGGGCCGCGTGCGCGCCCGGCACGCCGGTGCTCCGCCGGCTGAGCGGGATCCGCGGAGGTCTCGATCGCCCCGTCAGGCGCCCAGGGCTGCCGCCATGGCGCCCGGGTCGCTCTCGCGATGGCGCCGCAGCATCGCCGCCCCGATGATCCCGGCCGCCGCCGTGCAGACCGCGGCGGCCATGAAGATGGTGCGCAGCTCATCGAGGAGCGCGTGCTGGGAGAGGGCGTTGTAGGCGGCGCAGCTCAGCGGATGCCCCGGGCAGAGGATCGCCGGCGAGGGGATGGTGGCCGCCTCCTGGTAGTACCGGTGCAGCCCGATCGCAGTGAGCAATGAGATCCCGGCCAGCATCCCGACCATGCGGGCGACGACCACCAGGGCTGCGGCGAGCCCGTGCCGGGCCGCGGCGACGGCCCCGAGGATGGCGGCGTTGATGGGGGCTATCGCCAGCCCGAAGCCGAGGCCGCAGCCCACCAGGACCGCGTCGCTCACCCGCAGGCCCGAGCCGAGCGCGCTTGCGGTCCATCCGCCCATCAGGACAAACATCGCGGTGGTCACCGCCATGCCGGCGAGCGTCGTCACCCGGTAGCCGAGCCGCTCGCAGAGGAAGCCGCCGAGCACCGCGCCGACCGGCACCGCCGCCAGCAGCCGGACCAGCACCAGGGCCGCGCCCAGCTGGGAGCCGTACGCCGTGGCGCGCGCAAAGATGGGGATGTCGACGAGCGCCGCCATCAGCCCGGCGCCGATGGCCAGGTTGCAGAGCAGGGCGCCGGCCGCGGCCGGGTCCCGGAGCTGGCGGAGCGGGATCAGCGCGGCGGGCGCACGGCTCTCGCGGATGGCGAGGGCGACGGCCACCACCAGGGCGGCGGGCAGCAGCACCACGGCGGCCGGCGCCACCAGGCCCTGGCTCGGGTCGGCGGTCGAGAAGCTGATCACGATGAAGGCGAGCACCAGGGCGAGCAGGGCTCCGCCCAGGCCGTCGACCCGGCGCCAGATCTCGGGGAGGCGGCGGAGGCGCAGCAGCCGGGGTGCGACCTGGTTCCCCGACAACCCCCGGACGACTGATAGCGCGGCCGCGGCCAGGGCCACCAGTGCGAGCGGCGTGGTCCATCCGGAGCCTCCGACCACCGGGGCCCAGAGCACCCCCCAGACCTCGCTGCCGGCGAGGGGTCCGGGAGCAGCCACCGCCAGCCCCCCGGCGATGATGGCGGCGCCCACCAGGAGCGTCCCGGGAAGGTCCGGCGAACGTCCGCGCCCGGCGCGGGTCGCGAGGTCCGCAGGTCGGGCGAGCAGGAAGCCGCTGCCGAGAAGGGCGGCAAGGGGCAGATTGAGCCAGAAGATCAGCCTCCAGGTCGAGAAGGTGAGGATGGCTGCTCCGTAGAGCGGCCCGAGCACGGATCCCAGCTCCTGGACGCCGCCGACCACACCGAGGGGAATGCCGCGGCGTCCGGCCGGCCAGAGGTCGGCGACGATGGCGAGGGTCACCGGGACCAGCCCGCCACCGCCGACCCCCTGGAGGGCCCGCCCCACCACCGCCCCGGTGAGGTCCTGAGCCGACGCCGTGACCAGCGAGCCGAAGGCGAAGACCACGAGGCATCCGGCGAACACCGGGGCGCGGCCGAGGATGTCGGAGAGCCGGCCCAGGAGCGGCAGCAGGGCGACGTAGCCGAGCAGGAAGCCGCTGATGATCGGGGTTGCCGCCTCCAGGTGATTGAGGCTCAGGCCGATGTCGGCCATGATCGAGGGGAGGGCGAGCACCACCACGTAGGTGTCGGCCGCCGCCAGCAGGACGCCCGCGGCCGCGAAGCCCAACCGCCGCCCCGAGCCGCGCCGTGCCGGCTCCCGGTCACCCTCCTCGCCGCGGCGGCTCAGCTCGGCGCCGGCGCTCAGATCGGCCCCGGCGCTCAGCTCGCCCCGGCCGCTCAGCTCGCCGCCGCTCCCCCCCGCATCGATCGGGCCGTCCACGTCGTCAGGGCGCGGGCGGCGGGCTCACGCTCACGTTCTCGCCATAGTTGTCGAGAACAAGGTGGAACGTGCTCTGGTGGCCCGCCTCGAAGATGGGGCCGGTGAGATCGACCTCCCGGACCTGGTAGCTGGACGGGTCGATGGAGAAGACGGCGGAGACGGGCTGGCCCGGGTCGGCGTCGACGAGGAGAGATTTCACCAGGCTGCCGGGGAGGGTGGCGTCCACCTGCTCGAGCGACTCGCCGTTGAGCCGCACCCCGGAGCCGAGGCTGGGCTTCTGGGCGGCGGTCAGCAGCGTGGAGATCCCGGTGTTGGGATCGAGCAGCTTCCCGGGGTCCCCGAACCCGTACGTCGACGGGTTCGCCGTCTCGAAGTCGTCGCTGAACGGGAGCTGGACGTAGAACTTGCCTCCGGTGGAGATGACCTTGATCTGGAGCGGGAATCCCGCCTCCAGGACGGTGAGCGTCCCCGAGAACCCGTCGGGCCGCACCGCATCTCCCTCGGCGGCGGTCAGCACCGTCCCACTGCCGCTGGCGTTCTGGCTGGTCAGCTGGATGTGGAAGGCGCTGGTCTGGTCGAAGGTCGTCTTGGCGCGCTGCAGCAGGGTGCCGGCAGATGGCCCGGTGTAGCCACAGGCTGCGATGAGCGCGGACAGCCCGGCGACGGCGGCGAGCCCCCGGCGATTGATGATCGAGCCCTCCCAGCGACGAGACCCCATCGGCCGCCGAGTATGACCGACGCGGGCGCTATCGTGGCAGGCCATGGCCGCCCTGAACCGGGGGCGGGACCCCGCCCTCCGGGCCGTCTCGCTGCTGCTCCTGCTCGCCGCTCTCGGGAGCATGGTGCTCGGCGTGGTGAGGATCTCCTTCTCCCCCGTCTTCATCGCCGAGCTGCAGCGGCTTCCCGGCCTGGGGTCGCTGCCCGCCGCCTGTGTCAGTGGCGGCATCGCCTCCTACAGCGGGGTCGCCCTCGCCACGGGTGGGGCTCCGTCCGTCAACGCCGCCTGCCTGACCCGGATCCAGGACGCCGCCCAGGCCGGCCTGGGCGTGCAACCGCTGATCCTGGTGGCCATCCTCGCCATCCTCGGGGCCGTGGGGATCACGGTGTGGGGACCGCGATGGCACCGCCTGGCGAGCGGCGCGCTCAGCATCGGCGCAGCCCTCCTGCTGCTGGTCGACGCGCCGAACCTCGCCCAGGCGTTTGCCGGCCACTTCGGCCAGGGAGCGTTGGCGGTCAGCAGCGGGCCGGACACCGGGCTGTGGGTGGTCGACGCTCTGCTCCTGCTCACCGTCCTGGCCCAGCTCGCGGCCGCCGGGCTCGCCTGGGCACGGCGGGCGCTGGCGCCGCTCGACGAGCCGCACACTGGGGGCTCCGCCAGGGCATAGCATTGCGCCACCCCGCGCGCGATCAGCAGGAGTGGCGAGATGGCTGGCGTCGTCAAGGAACCGGCTCCCCGGATCGTATCGCCGGTACTGCTGGTCCTCGCCGGGCTCTGCTTCCTGCTCCCCTTCGCGGGGGTCTCGTGCAACACCTCCTCCACCAAGGCGGAGCTGGGGTCGATCTCCTCCTTCTCGCACGCGTTCGGCGGGCCCTCGAGCGTCTCCCTGCCGGCGGGGCTGGCCGGATGCCTCAGCAGCCTCGACAACTACAACATCGCCACCTACACGGGGCTGGACCTGGCCGCGGGATCCGCCCCGAGCGCGGCCGGCGCGGCACCGAGCGGCTGCTCCATGCTGACCACGGAGGAGGGAAGCTCCAGCTCGATTCCCAGCAGCACCGACGCGAATCAGATCGGGCTCGGCGCCCAGCCGCTGCTGCTGGTGGCCCTCGCCGCCATGCTGCTCGGTCTCCTCGTGAGTCTCGCCCGATTCGCCCTTCGCGGGTTTGCGGTGGCCGTCATCGCGGCGGTGGCGATCATCCTGCTCGTTGTCGAGAACGGGCAGGTGAGCACTCAGGTCCTCGACAAGATCTCCCACAGCGTCCTCAACTCCGTCTCGGGATCCCTCCCGACCGCCGGCACGCTGGGCGTCTCCAATCTCCTCCAGGTGGACATCACCAACTCGTTCACGGTCACGGTTGGCGTCGGCTTCATCCTGGCCATCGTCGCCCTCGCGGTCGTCGTCCTCTACAACCTCTCGGCGCAGTTGGTACCCCTGTTATGGAGAGGCGCCGGAGCCGGCGTCGCGGCTCCCCACGCGGGTCCCTACGAGAGCCCGGCCCCCTCGGCCGGCGATCTCCCCGCTCCGCCCCCGGAAGCACCGGCACCGGACGTCTGAAACCCGGCCAGCTCCCGCAGGAGGCTCACCTGCCGGGCGTCCGGCCCCTTCCGCTCCGGCCCCGGCACCTCGAGGACCCAGGGGACGCGCCGCATCCGGGCGTCGGCGAGCAGCAGGCGGAAGCCGGTCGCGCCGATCTCGCCCTCCCCGATGTTGGCGTGGCGGTCCGCATTGCTGCCCAGTGCCCGCGCCGAGTCGTTGGCGTGGACCAGGCCCAGCCGCTCGAACCCGATCAGCCGGTCGAAGTCATCCAGCGTCCGCGCCACACCGTCCGGGTCGCGAAGGTCGTACCCGCTCGCGAAGGCGTGCTGGGTGTCGAGGCACACCCCGACCCGCTCCGAGGCAGCGGCCTCGACGATGCCCGCGACCTCCTCGAAGCTGCGCCCGACGCATCTTCCGGAGCCGGCGCTGTTCTCCACCAGCAGCCGGGCCCGCCCGGGAGGGCTGCCGTCGATCACCTCCCGGATCGCCGCCGCGACCTGCGGGAGCACCGTGTCGAAACCCGCTCCGAGGTGGGACCCGGGGTGAAAGACGACGCCCTCGGCGTCGAGGCAGGACGCCAGCTCCATGTAGTGGAGCAGAGACGTCACCGAGGAGCGGAGCAGCGCCTCCTTGGGTGAGGCCAGGTTGATCAGATAGACGGCGTGCAGGTAGTGCCCGCGCAGCCCGGAGGCCGTGTACTTGGCGAGATACAGCTCGCGGTCAGCCTCCTCGAGGTGGAGTGGCCGCCACATCTGAGCCGGGGTCGGGTGGGTCTGGATGACCTCCGCCCCGATTGCCAGCGCGTTGTCCACCGCCGTGTGGATGCCGCCGCGCGCCGCCACATGGGCACCGATCAGCACGGGGAGCGATCCTGGCGGGGCGGGGATCGGGCTCAGGGTGCCACCAGCAGCTTGACCGCCAATCCGATTCCCACGGCCGCCACCCCGTAGCGCAGCGCCACGGGCGGGATGCGGCGGCCGACGACGGCGCCCAGCGCCCCGCCGACCACCGTCCCCGCGGCGAGCACCAGGGCGGCCAGCCAGTCGACGGGTCCGAAGATCGCGAAGCCGACGGCCGCGATGAAGTTGCTGGTGGTCGTGAGCACCACCTTGGCCGCGTTGAGCCGCTGCAGGCTCTCGTTGATGAAGAGGCCGAGGACGGCGAGCAGCATCACGCTGAGCGCGGCTCCGAAGTAGCCGCTGTAGACGCCCCCGAGGACCAGGCCCACGGTCAGCACGGGGGACCGCTCCCCGGCACGGCCACCCACGACCCGAGCGAGCCAGGGCTGGAGGAGGAGGGCGAGGCAGCTCGGGATGATCAGCCAGGGGACGATGCGGGTGAAAACGCCCGGTGAGGTGGTCAGCAGCAGCACCGTGCCGACGACCGCGCCGGCCGCCATCGGGATGGCCAGCCGGACCACTCGCCGCCCCTGTCCGGCCAGCTCGGCGCGGTAGCCGTGGCTGCCGCTGGCCAGGCCCGGGACCAGACCCACGGTGTTGGTCACGTTGGCGGCAAGGGGGTTGAGACCCGCACCGAGCAGCGCCGGGAAGGTGAGCAGCGAGCCGCCGCCGGCGATGGTGTTGGCGATGCCGGCGAGCACGCCGGCGCCGGCCACGATCCCGGCTTCAAGCCCGGTCACCTCGGTCAGCCGTCCCTGCTGGGGGTCATCGGCAAATCTTCGCAACTGCGGGGGTGGGGCACGCCGCACCGGTCGCTCTGCTGGCCGCGGTCAGCCTGCTCACCGTCCCGCCCGGACGGCGGATGGCGGGCCGGCGTCCCCACGCCGCCGGCCGGTGGGGTCCCCGCCTATGCGGCCGTCTCCGCGGGGACCTTCAGAGCCGGCTCTGCCGGGAGCTCGACATCCGCGTCCGTGACGGACATGGCGGCGGCGAACGGGGACGCGGCGTCGAGGCTGTGGCCGCTCTTCTCCGGGAGCACCCGGGTGAGGAGCGCGCCAACGACCCCGAGCCCGGAGCAGAAGATCAGGACACCCCCGAGGCCCAGCGCCGAGCTCATCACCGGGAAGAGGAAGACGCCGAGGAACGCCCCCAGCTTGCCCACCCCCGCGGCGATCCCGTGCCCGGTCGTCCGCTCGCCGACCCCGAACACCTCGGTGGGGATCAGGAAGGTGGTCACGTTGGGTCCGAACTCGGTGAAGAAGTAGCTGATCCCGTAGATGAGGAGGAAGGGGACGATGACGTGGGTCAGGCCCGGGATGAACCCGATCAGCCCGAAGCAGACGGCCATGGCCAGGAAGCCGATCCACTGCAGCCGGCGGTGCCCGATGCGGTCGACGTTGAGGAAGGCGCAGACATACCCCGGAACCGCGAAGAGGGCAAAGATCATCAGCGTCCATGCCGTCGACTCGAGCAGGCTGGCTCCCGGCGCGACCCCCCGGAGGATAACCGGGGCGGAGATGGTGTTCCCGTAGTAGACGTAGTCGAGGAGGAACCAGGAGCCCGCCGTGCCGAGGATCAGGAGCAGCGATCTCCGGTCGGTCAGGAAGGTGCGCAGGCTGGTGCGGCCCGATCCGCCGGCCGCCGCTGCCGCCCGCACCACGCCCTGGGTGTACTTCTCCATGGCGGCGCGGGCCTCGCTCTCACGACCCTGGACCTGGGCGGCGAAGCGGGGGGACTCCGGCGTCTTGATCCGCAGGTAGAGGACGCTCAGCGCGGGCAGAGCCCCGAGGCCCAGCATCAGCCGCCAGGCCAGCTCGTGGTTCATCCCCGACGCCAGCAGAGCCAGCGCCACCACCGGACCGATGATCAGGCCCGCCGCCTGGGATGAGAAGACGAGCGAGACGAGCAGCCCGCGGCGCTGGCGGTTGGCGTATTCACTCGCCATCACCGCGCTCACCGGGTAGTCGCCGCCGATCCCGATGCCGAGGACGAAGCGGAAGGCGACCAGCCAGAGGTAGCTCGGCGCCAGCGCCGTGGCCAGGGCGCCGAAGGCCATGATCCCCGCCACCAGGCCGTAGACGCGGGTGCGCCCCACGATGTCGGCGATCCGGCCGAAGACGAGAGCCCCCACCAGGGTGGCGAGGAGCGTGGCGCCTCCCAGGAAGCTGGTCTGGACGGCCGTGAGGTGCCATTCGCCCTTGATGAGGACGAGGGCCACGCCGATGATGAAGAGGTCATAGGCGTCGGTGAAGAAGCCCATCGCGGCGGTGAACGCCGCCTTCAGGTGGTAGAGACTCAGGGGAGCCTCGTCGAGCGCCTCGCCGAGGGTCCGCTGAGAGCTCGTTGAGCTGGCGGTGCTGCCGTCCACTTAGTGCTCCATACTCTTCAAAGTTAGGGCTCGGTTAAAGAGTGGCAAACGCAGGATTAAGATGTCTTTAACGACCGACGATTTCCCGCGCTCCGGGGCGGATCAGGTCCTGGCCGACGTCTGGCAGCTCGCCTCGATGGTCGAGGCCCAGCTGGCCGAGGCGCTCCGGACCCTCGCCGACGCCGACCTCGAGGGGGCCGACGTGGTCGTCCTGGCTGACCTCGAGGTCAACCGTCTCCGCTACCTGATCGAGGAGCGGGTCACCGCCGAGCTGGCGCCCGGGCTGGACGAGGACCGGCTCCACCTCCTGATCGCCGTCCTCTACGTCATCGCCGACCTGGAGCGGATCGGCGACCATGCGGAGGGCATCGCCAAGGTCGCCCTCATGCTGGGCCGGCCGCCGATGCGGTCCCTGCCGGCGAGCGTCCTGCAGCTGGGGACCCTGGTCCGGGCGATGCTCTCGGCGGGCGTCCGGGTGCTCCGGGAGCGCGACGTGGAGGGTGCCCGCCTGCTGGTCGGGGATGACGACGCCATCGACCGCCTGTACGACGACATCTACGGCGAGATGATCGCCACCATGACCGCGCAGCCGGACACCGTCGTGCCCTGCACCTACCAGCTGTGGGCCACCCACAACCTGGAACGGATTGCCGACCGGGTCACCAATCTCTGCGAGCGTGCCGTCTACCTGGGTACCGGTCGGATCGAAGACCTCAACGTCTCGACCTATTGACCTGACCGGTCTGAGGGCTCATCTGTGCCCACGGTTCTGCTGATCGACGTACCCGAGCCGCGTGCTCTCGGTCTCGAGGAGCGCCTCGGCGTCGAGGGGTGCCTGGTGCGGCGGGCCACCGGCTGGCCGTCCGGCGGCCTCGATGCCACCGACGTGGACGTGGTCCTCGCCCACACGGCCAACCCGGCGGCTCTCGCCCTGGCGCTGCGCCGGCTGAGCCGCTCGCCACTGGTCTTCGTCACCGAGGCGGCCGCGGCCGACCGGGTCGCCGCGCTGACCTGCGGTGCCGATGTCTGCCTGGCCGACACCGAGCCCGACCCGGTGGTGGAGGCGCACGTCATCGCATTGCTTCGCCGCTGGCAGCCGCGCGTCCGTCATCAGCTGGAGACGGTCCAGGTCGGCGAGCTCTTCCTCGATCCGCCGGGTCGCCGCGCCCAGGTGGCGGGCGCCGAGCTCGAGCTCCGGCCGCGCGAGTTTGACCTGCTGGTGGCGCTCGCCCGCTCCACGGGGCGCGCCTTTCGGCGCCACGAGCTGCTCGATCAGGTCTGGGGCCCTCGCTTCAGCGGCGGGGTCAACACGGTGGACGTCCACATCTCGTGGTTGCGCCAGAAGCTGCCGGCGGCTGCCCACGTCCGGATCACCACCCTCCGGGGTGTCGGCTACCGGCTCGACGAGATGAGCCGTCTGCCATCGCCGGTCGCGCTCGTGGAGGGCGTCACGCCCGGCCTACCCGCAGCCGCCGATGCGGTCTTCCCGCCTGCCAACGGCGAGGTGCCGCCAGACCAGCCGACGGCCAACGGACATGGCCCGAGCCCTCACGAGAGCGCCGCCCCGGCCAACGGAGCCATGCCACCGGAGCCCACAGCCGCGCGGCCGCCGGTCACCGGTCCGCCCGGGGACAGCTCGAAGCCGCCGGCGGACGGCTGACCGCCTGCGGGTGGCGGCCGGGCGACGGCGCGCCCTGCTGGGGCGTCACCATGCGCTCCGCCGTGGTCTACGTCCTGGTGCTCACCGTCGTCACCGCCGTCTGGGGGTGGACGTTCGTCGTCGTCAAGGACTCGATCACCAGCTACCCGGTGGCCCCCTTCCTCGCGCTCCGCTTCGGACTGGCGGTTCTGGTGCTGCTGCTCATCTCCCGCCGGCTGCCGAGCCGCCGCGCACTCCTGATGGGCAGCGTCATCGGCCTCGCGGTCGCCGCCGGGTACGCCTTCCAGACCTATGGCCTGAAGGGGACCGCCCCCGGCACCGCCGGGCTGATCACGGGCCTCTTCGTCGTCTTCACGCCGGTGATCGACCACTTCTTCGGGGCCAGGATCGCCCCGCGGACCGGGGTGGCCGTGGCTGTCGCCCTGACCGGGACCGGGCTCCTGGCCGGTGGCGATCCCAGCGTCAACGTGGGGCTGGGTGACCTCCTCGTGCTGCTCGGGGCGGTGGCCTTCGCGGTCCAGGTGGTGCTGCTCTCCCACCGCGGCTCGGGCATCCGCTCCATCGATCTCGCCTTCCTGCAGATGGCGGTCTGCTTCGTCGTCTTCACGGCCGCCGGTCTGCCCTCGATCACGCGCCCGACCGGTGTCGTCTGGTTCGGCGTCGTCATCACCGGGATCTTCGCGAGCGCCCTCGCCTTCCCCCTGCAGGCGTGGGCCCAGGCCAGGATGAGCGCCACCCGGGCCGCCCTGATCATGGCGATGGAGCCGGCCTGGGCACTCCTCTTCGCGGTGCTCCTGGCCGGCCAGCACCTCAACCTGGTGCAGGGCGTGGGCGCGGTCCTTCTGCTCGGAGCGGTGGTCGGCCACGAGGCCATCCCCCAGCTGTCCGCCGCCCGGCGACGCGCGGCCTGAGGCGCGGAGCGGCCCGCGCGCAGCCGGCAAGGGGAGGTGGGAGCCGGGCTGCGCAGCGGGTCGCGGGGATGGGACGGCCTCCTGCCGGCCGTTCCGTGTGGCGGCTGACGCAGTGGGGATGTGCAGCGACCGCCGCCGCCGGGAGTGTCCGGCCCCGGCGCGGACATCCCACGGACAAAGCCCGCCCGCCCTCGCCGGCGCTCGTCAGCGTCCGGCCGGCGCGCCCCCGCCGTCGCCCGCATCGGAGGCGATCAGCCGCCGCAGCCCGCCCACCGCGGTGTCGATGGCGGCGTCGATGGGGAGGCTGGACGGGTCCGGCAGCCCCGTGACCCCCGCCGAGGCGCTGTCGATGACCGTGAGCACCGCCCCGGCACGCACCCGCCGGACCGCGGCCACGGTGAGCACGGTGGCTGCCTCCATCTCCGCCGCCAGGCAGCCGGCCCGCGCCCACGATTCCCAGCGCGCCCGGATGATCCCTTCCATCGGGAAGGTCTCGGGTGCCATCTCGGCGTAGAAGGCGTCGTTGGTGAGGACGATGCCGACCCGGAAGCGGTGGCCGGCCGCCCCCGCCGCCGCGCGGAGTGCCTGCACCACGTCGATGTCGGCGACAGCGGGGAACCCGGCCGGCGCGTAGTGGTCCGGGGTGCCGTCGCCCCGGGCCGCCGCCTGCACCACCACCAGGTCACCGAAGCGCAGCCCGGGGTCGAGGGCACCGCAGCTGCCGATCCGCACCAGGGTCCGGGCGCCCACCCGGACCAGCTCCTCCACCGCGATCGCGGTCGAGGGGCCGCCGATGCCGGTGGAGGTGACGCTGACCGTGACCCCGTCCAGCTTCCCCGTGTAGGTGGTGAACTCCCGGTTGGCGGCCACCTGCCGAGCCCCGTCCAGACGTGTCGCGATCCGGGCGCAGCGTCCGGGATCGCCGGGGAGCAGCACGTACTCGCCGATGTCGCCGGCCTCCACCTGGAGGTGGTACTGCCGCTCGCCCACGATGGGCGAAATGTAGCAGGGCCGGCCACCTCTCTCCGGGTACCATGCCGGCCATGCCGAGCACTCGCCGGATCGCCGTGGGCAGCGACTCGCGGCATCCCATCCCCGACGCCATCGCCGGCTGGCTGGAGGCCGGCGGTTACTCGGTGATCCGCTGCGGCGCCGTGGACGCCGCCGACACGCCCTGGCCCGAGGCGGCCGAGCAGGTGGCGCGGCTGGTCGCTCAGGGCGTCGCCGAGGCCGGGGTCGTCTGCTGCTGGACCGGGACCGGGGTCAGCATCGCGGCCAACAAGGTTCCCGGCATCCGCGCGGCGCTCTGCAAGGACGCGGAGACCGCCGGCGGCGCCCGCCGGTGGAATGGCGCCAACGTCCTCGCCATCGCCCTCTCCGACGCCACCCCCGACGCCGCCCAGGCGATCGTCGAATCGTTTCTCGGGACCAGCGGCATCGAGCCGGGGGAGGAGGCCAACGTGATGCGGGTAGCGGCGATGGAGCGCCGCTACTCCGGGACCGGGTCCGGCGAGGTCCCCCACCAGCCCTGACCCGGCCGCGCACACGCGGTCGCACGACCGCCCCGCCAGGGCTCCCGACCGGCCGCCCTCGATGCGTAGGATGGGTGCGTGGCGGCCGCTCGAATCCTCTGCATCATGGGCTCGGGGGAGACGGCTCCGACCATGGCGCCGGTCCACCGCGAGCTGATCGAGCGGATGGGCGGCGAGAGCGCTCACGCCGCGCTCATCGACACGCCCTTCGGCTTCCAGGAGAACGCGGACGAGCTGGTCGCCAAGGCGCAGGAGTACTTCCAGCGCAGCATCGTGCACCCGCTCGCGCTGGCCAGCCTGCGCCGCTCCGAGACCGCCTCCGCGGTGGAGAAGGAGGCCGCCTACAGCCGCATCCACGAGGCCGACTACGTCTTCTCCGGCCCGGGTAGCCCCAGCTACACCCTGCGCGAGTGGCGCGGCACCGAGATCCCGCGACTCCTCGCCGAGAAGCTGGAGCGGGGCGGCTGCGTGACCCTCGCCTCGGCGGCAGCGATCACCCTCGGCGTCGTCTCACTCCCCGTCTACGAGATCTACAAGGTAGGCGAGCCCGTGCGCTGGCTGGACGGTCTCGACCTGCTGGGCGCGGCCGGCATCCACGCCGCGGTGATCACCCACTGGGACAACGCGGAGGGTGGCACCCACGACACCCGCTTCTGCTACATGGGCGAGACCCGCCTCACTCAGCTCGAAGCCCTCCTCCCCGAGGGCGCGGCCATCCTCGGGGTCGACGAGCACACCGCGCTCATCCTCGACCTGGTCGCCGAGCGGGTCGAGGTGCGCGGCAGGGGACGCGCGGTGGTGCGACGCCAGGGGATCGAGACGGCCGTCCCCACCGGCACAGTGATGCCGCTCGCGGAGCTGCGCGCGATGCTCGCCGGCACCTCCGTGGGCGGCACCGCGACGCAGGCTGTCCCGGGGGCGGTCGCGACCACGACGGATGGACCCCCCGAGCCCACCCCACGCGAGGAGCCGTTCATCGCACTCCTCGCCGAGCATCAGGCTCAATTCGACCGTGCCCGCGACTCCAGGAACGTGGAGGGGATGGTCGCCGCGGTGCTCGCCGTCGAGAGCCTCCTGGACGAATGGTCGAACGAGACCTTCTCGGGTGACGAGCGCGAGCGCGGCCGGGCGCTGCTCCGGCGCATGGTGACCCGGCTGGGGGAGCTCGCCACCGAGGGCGCGGCCGATCCCCGCGAGCGGGTCGCCCCCTTCGTCGAGGCCATCCTCGCCCTGCGCCGCGATTTCCGGACCGAGCGCCGCTTCGAGGACGCCGACCGCCTCCGCAACCTCCTGACCGGCTGCGGCATCGAGGTGCGCGACGGCCGCCAGGGCGAGGAGAGCGGCTGGGAGCTTGCGGAGCCCCCTGCGTCGCTCGCCGTGAAGGAGACGTAGATGGAGCTGGAGATCTCGGACGACCTGGAGCCCCGGCGGCTGGGACGGTCTCCCATCAAGCTCAGCCCGATGGGGATCGGCTGCTGGGCGATCGGGGGTCCGACCGCCGGCGAGGATGGGCGGGTCATCGGCTGGGGCCAGGTGGACGACGAGGAGTCGGTGCGCGGCATCCGCCGCGCCTACGACCTCGGCATCCGCTTCTTCGACACCGCCGACTCCTACGGAGCGGGCCACAGCGAGAAGGTGGTCGCCAGGGCCCTGGAGCAGCACCTCGAGGACGTGGTGATCGCCACCAAGTTCGGCAACATCTTCGACGAGGACGGCAGCCGGCGCGGGCACGCCAAGGACGTCAGCCCGGCCTACATCCGGCGGGCCTGCGAGGGGTCGCTGCGGCGTCTGCAGCGCGATGACATCGACCTCTATCAGTGCCACGTCGGCAGCCTCTCCGACAGCCAGTCGGATGCGGTGGTGGAGACGCTCGAGGCCCTGCAGTCGGAGGGCCTGATCCGCGAGTTCGGGTGGAGCTGCGATGTCGCGGAGCAGGCCGAGCGCTGGGCTGTGCGCGGCACCTGCTCGGCGCTTCAGTTCATCTGCAACGTGCTCCAGGAGACGCCCGGGATGATCGCGCTCTGCGAGCGGCGCCGGCTGACGGCGGTCATCCGCAGCCCGCTGGCTTCCGGCTTCCTGAGCGGCAAGTACGGGCCCGACTCCCGGCTCCCGCGCGACGACTGGCGCGCCCAGGCGCTGGAGCTGGGTTGGGGGGACATCTTCAACGCGGACGGCAGCGCCAACCCGGCCTGGCTCGCCAAGCTCGACGCGCTCCGCGAGGAGCTCACCGCCGGCGGGCGCACCCTGGTCCAGGGGGCGCTGGGCTGGCTCTGGGCGCGCAGCCCGGCGACCGTCCCGATCCCCGGCTTCAAGACGGTGGCGCAGGTCGAGGAGAATGCCGGCGCGCTGCGCTTCGGGCCACTCTCGGCGGCACAGATGGCGCGCATCGGCGAGGTCCTCGGCCGCTGATCGAGCCCACCGGCCGGGGCGGCCGGCAGCCGTGGCTTCCGAAACATTGCGGCAACGTTGGGGCGTCACCCTCGCTCCCGGATCGCCCCTTCACGGGGTGCACACGCAAGGGAGGAAGCCCACGATGTCCTTTCGACATGCGATTCGCTCGGCTCCGGCACGGTCAGCCGGTCTCGTCGGTGCCGCGGCCCTGACCCTCGCAGGCGGCGCCACGGTGACCGCCCAGGCCGCCGTCTATCCGCCGACCGTCCTCTACACGATGAGCAACGCGGACGCCGCTCAGGGCGGCAACGCTCTGCTCGCATTTCGCGCCCAGGGTGGCGACATCACCCCGCTGGGAAGCTTCGCCACCGGCGGCGACGGCACCGGGTCGGCGCTCGGATCCCAGGGCGCGGTGGCGCTCGCGGACAGCGGCCAGCAGGTGCTCGCCGTCAACGCCGGCTCCGACACGGTCTCGGACTTCGCGGTCGGCTGGGGTGGACAGCTCCGGCTCCTGGGGACCGCACCGTCGGGCGGGACCGACCCGATCAGCCTCACCGTTCGGGGGCAGCTGGTCGAGGTTCTCAACGCGGGGAGCAACTCGGTTTCCGGCCTCTGGCTCGGCTTCGGCGGGCTCCACCCGCTGACGATGGCGGATGCCACCGCCAGCCTCTCCGCGGGGGCGAGCTCTCCGGAGCAGGTGTCGTTCACCCCTGACGGCAGCCGCTTGGTGGTGACGGAGAAGGGGAGCAACACCATCGACACCCTCACAGTCGGCTTCGACGGGCGCCTCGGCTCCGCCGTGACCACTGACGCGACGGGCGCGGCCCCGTACGGCTTCGGCTTTGACCGCTTTGGTGACGTCGTCGTCTCCGATGCCGCCGGCGGCCCGGCGGGCACCGCCGCGGTGACCACGTACCGCATCCAGTGGAACGGCGTGCTCTCGCCGATCAGCGACGTGCCCGACGGGCAGGACGCGGCCTGCTGGCTCATCCTCGACCCTGACGGCGATGTCGCCTACACCGCCAACGCCGGCTCCGGGACCATCTCGTCCTACGCCGTGGGCCCGTTCGGCCAGCTGACCCTCACGGCCTCGGTCGCCGCCACGACGGGCGGCCATCCGGTGGACCTCGTCATCTCCGGCCGAACGCTGTACGACCTGGTCAGCCCCCAGGGCGAGATCGCCACAGCGCCCATCTACCCGGGCGGGGACCTGGGCACGGCGACCCTTCCGGTGACGGACCTGCCCGCCTCGGCCACGGGGCTGGTCGCAGTCACCGCCTGACCGGTATCCGACTCACGGAGAGCCGGGCGGCAACGTGCCGCCCGGCCCCTCCTCCGCCCGTTCCGGGAGCCGGTCCTCAGGGACCGTCCGGACATACTGAGGTGACCATGGTCGAGGCGACTGCGGTGGCGCCCCCCGCGCCGATCCTGCTGGTCGAGGACGATCCGACCACGGTGGACGTGGTCCGCGCCTACCTCGAGCACGCGGGGCACGCCACCGCGGTCTGCCGCTCGGGGGGGCAGGCGCTCGACGTCCTGCGCCAGGTCTCTCCGCGGTGCGTGGTGCTGGATGTGATGCTCCCGGAGCGAGACGGGTTCGAGATCTGCACCGAGATCCGCCAGCGCGGCTCGACGGTGCCGATCCTGATCCTGAGCGCCAGGGCCGACGAGGTCGATCGCATCGCCGGTCTCGGTCTCGGAGCGGACGACTACCTGGTCAAGCCGTTCAGCCCCCGCGAGCTGGTCGCCCGGGTCGCCGCGCTGCTCCGGCGCGCGGAGATCGGCCCGAGGCCCCCCGAGGTCGTGCGCGCGGGCAACGTGGAGCTGCTCCTCCGTGAGCGCGAGGTGCGGGTGGCGGGCGTGCGCGTCGCCGTCCCGCGGCGCGAGTTCGCCCTCCTGGCAGCCATGCTGGGAGAGCCGGATCGCGTCTTCGACCGCACCCAGCTGCTGACCCGCCTGCACGACACCGACCTGCCCGCCTCGGGGGAGCGGACCGTCGACGTCCATGTCGCCCGCGTCCGCGACAAGCTGCGAGCGACCCACGCCACGGTGAGGATCACCACCGTGCGCGGGGTCGGCTACAAGCTGGAATGCGTGGCACCCCTGTGACCCACATTCACCGAGCGTCCGCCGGCCTGCGACGCGGCTGGGCGCGCATGGGCCTGCGCTGGCAGCTCGTGACCCTCAACCTCGTGGTGATCGGGGCGACGGTCGCCACCGTCATCCTGCTGATGGACTACATCTCGGCACCCAGCTTCATGAGCATCATGCATGCCGCCGGACAGCCGGTGAACCCGGCCGCGGGGCAGCGCGCCTACGAAGCCGCCGTCGCGTCGGAGGTGTACCCGACCATCGCGATCGGAGCGATGGTGGCGATTCTCCTCAACTTCCTGTTCGTGACGCTGGCGCTGCGTCCGCTCCGCGCCGTCCGCGCCGCGGCTCAGAGCATGGCGTCGGGCGCCGCTCCCTCGCCCGTCGAGAGCCGGAGCCACGACGAGATCGGAGAGGTCGCCGAGTCGGTCAACGAGCTGGGCCGCTCGCTGCGGCGCCTCGAGGATCTGCGCCGCCAGGTGACCAACGATGTGGCCCACGAGCTGCGCACCCCGCTGCACAACCTCCTCGGGCTGCTCGAGGGGATGCGCGATGGGGTGATGCCGGCCTCGCCGCAGCAGCTGGAACGCGCGCACCAGGAGCTGCGCCGTCTGATCGCCCTGGTCGAGGACCTCCGCGCTCTGAGCGACGCCCAGCTGGCCCGCGACCGCATGGAGCTGCGCCGCCTCGACCTGGTCACCCTGGTGCGCGACACGATCGGCGGCTTTGCCGTCGCCATGGCCGGACGCCGGCTCACCTCGAGGGTCGAGCACGACGGTTGGACGGCGACGGTGATGGGCGATCGGGTCCGGCTGGCCCAGGTGATCGGGAACATGATGGACAACGCCATCCGGCACGCCGCCCCCGGCACCGTCATCACCGCCCGGGTCCGTCCCGCCGCTGGCGGCGGGGTACGTGTCGCCATCACCGACTCCGGCGACGTGATCCCGCCGGACGCACTCCCCTACATATTCGAGCGCTTCTTCCGGGTCGACCCCAGTCGAGCTCGTGGCAGCGGCGGTGCGGGAATCGGTCTGGCGATCGTGCGCGAGCTGGTGGTCGCCCACGGTGGCACCGTCGGCGCCGGCTCCGATGATGACCGGGTCACGGTGTGGTTCGAGATACCGCTCGCCGGCACCGATCCGGTGGGGAAGGTCGAGCCGTCGCCGCGGGAGGAGGGTCGCCGGGCACCGGCACCCGCACGGTGAGGATCGCGCCGAACGGTTCGTTGCTCGCATCGTGGCGCACTGCCGCGGGCGGTCTGGCCGGCTGGTAGCGGGGCTGGCGGGCTCCGGCAGGGCGGCACCCGGACCCCGCGCCTCGGGCCCGTCGCCAGTCGCGGCATGATGTGCACCAGCCGCACCCCGGCGCCGGACGCTTCGACGAGGATGCGCACCCTTGGCGGTCAGCCCCACCTACCCCACGCGGACCGTCGGGCGACGACGGGGGTTCCGGCCCCTCGACCTCGTGTTCGGGGCGGCGGTGCTGCTCCTGGTCTACGCCGTCCTCAGGCTGGGCAAGAGCGCGTCGGTCTCGTACACCCCCAGCTCGCTCTCCACCCTCAACACGTCACCGGCGCTGCTTCCCTATTACGCCGCGCGCAGCCTGCTGCGGATGTTCATCGCGCTCTTCTTCGCCTACGCCTTCAGCTTCGCCTACGCGTACGCCGCGGCGCACAGCCGGCGGGCCCGCCGGGTCCTGATCCCCGCGCTCGACATCCTCCAATCCGTCCCGGTGCTGGGCTTCCTCAGCGTCACGATCATCTTCTTCATCAGCCTCTTCCCGGGTTCGGAGCTGGGCCTGGAGGCGGCCTCCATCTTCGCCGTGTTCACCGCGCAGGCGTGGAACATCACCTTCTCCTTCTATCACTCGCTGATCACCGAACCCTCCGAGTTCGACGAGGCGAGCCGGCTCCTCGGTCTCTCGCGCTGGAAGCGCTTCTGGACCCTGGACGTGCCCAACGGCGCCATCGGCCTGGTGTGGAACGGGATGATGAGCTTCGGCGGCAGCTGGTTCTTCCTCACCGCCTCGGAGCAGATCAGCGTCCTCAGGAAGAACTACACGCTGCCGGGGATCGGCTCCTACGTGGGCGTGGCGTCCTTCCACGGACAGCTGGTGAACGTGCTGCTCGCCATGCTCACCATGGTGGTGATGGTGCTCCTGGTGAACTTCGTCTTCTGGCGGCCGCTCACCGCGTACGTGGAGCGCTTCCGGGTCGAGCAGTCGGAGGCGACCGACAAGCAGCAGTCCGTGGTGCTCAATGCGCTGCGCCACTCGCACTGGCCGGCGCTGCTCGGCCGGGCGCGCCATTCCGTGGCACGGCCGGTGAATCGCGCCATGGGCCTGCTGACCGGAACCGACGACCGCTCGCTCACCGTCCATGAGGGGCGCCGCCGCGCGGCGGACGTCGGGTTCACCGTCGCGGTGGTCGGGGCTGTCGGATTCGGCCTCTTCAGCATGCTGACCTACATCGCCTCCGGGCCCGCCGGCCTCGGCGTCCTCCCCGAGACGGTGTGGTTCGGTTTCCTCACCTTCGCGCGGGTCGCCATCCTGGTCGTCGTCGCCTCGGTCATCTGGGTGCCGGTCGGCGTCTGGATCGGGTTCAACCCCAGGGTCGCCCGCTTCATGCAGCCGGTCATCCAGCTGCTGGCGAGCTTCCCGGCCAACTTCCTCTTTCCCTTCGTAATCCTGGTCTTCATCGACCTCAACATCAGTCTCGACATCGGCGGCATCTTCCTGATGGCGCTCGGCACTCAGTGGTACATCCTCTTCAACGTGATCGCCGGGGCGAGCGCGGTGCCCTCGGACCTGCGCGAGGCGATGGACAACCTGGGAGTGCGAGGCTGGACCCGCTGGAAGCGCCTGATCCTGCCCGGCATCTTCCCCGCCTACGTGACCGGGGCGATCACCGCGTCAGGGGGAGCATGGAATGCGTCGATCGTCGCCGAGACGGTCGTGTATCACGGCAACACCATCACCGCCCACGGGCTGGGCGCGTTCATCGCGCGGGCCACCTCGCTCGGTGACTTCCACGAGATCTTCGCGGGCATCCTGGTCATGTGCCTCTACGTCGTCGGGGTCAACACCCTGCTCTGGCGCCGGCTCTACCGGCTGGCCGAGACCCGGTACTCGCTCGGTTAGGAATACTGCTGCACGATGAGCCCGCCCACCCCCACCCCGGGCCCCGGTCTGGCGCCCACCCCGCCCCCGGCGGAGGTCACGGCGGCGGCCACCTCCTCGCCGGCAGCGGAGAGCCCCCTCATCGTCCGCGTCTCCGCCCTCACCAAGGCCTACGCCCTGCCCGACGGCAAGCTGCTCAAGGTGCTGGAGGGGATTGACCTCGAGGTGAGGAGCGGGGAGTTCGTGGCCCTCCTGGGCCGCAGCGGGAGCGGCAAGTCCACCCTGCTTCGCTGCATTGCCGGGCTCATCGCGCCGACCGACGGCGAGGTCCTCTTCGACGGTGAGCGCGTGACCGGGTGCAACCGGGGAACCGCGATGGTGTTCCAGACCTTTGCCCTCCTGCCCTGGCTCACCGTGCAGCAGAACGTCGAGCTCGGCCTCGAGGCACGCGGGGTCGCGCCGATCGAGCGCACCGTGCGGACCCTGCGGGCCATCGACACCGTCGGGCTGGACGGCTACGAGCAGGCCTTCCCCAAGGAGCTCTCCGGTGGCATGCGCCAGCGTGTCGGTTTCGCCCGAGCCCTGGTCGTCGAGCCCAAGGTGCTGCTGATGGACGAGCCTTTCAGCGCCCTCGATGTGCTCACCGCCGAGAACCTGCGCGGCGAGCTGCTCGAGCTCTGGGAGGGCAAGCGCTTCCCGACCAAGTCCATCGTGATGGTCACGCACAACATCGAGGAGGCGGTGCTGCTCGCGGATCGGATCCTGGTCCTCGGCAGCAATCCCGGCCGCATCCACGCCGAGATCGTCAACCCGCTGGCGCGACCGCGCCAGCGACGCACCCCACGCTTCGACGAGCTGGTCGACCGGCTCTACGGCATCATGACCGGCCGGCCGGAAACGTCCGACGGCGGCGCGCCCGCCCGCCCGCTCCGGGGGACACCGGGCGACACCCCGCTGCCGCACGCCACCGTGGACGGCCTCTCCGGACTGACCGAGCTCCTCCACAACCGCAGCGACGGCGGTGCCGACCTCGCCGACCTGGCCGAGATCCTCTCCCTCGAGGTCGACGATCTCCTGCCCCTGGTGGATGCCCTGGTGTTGCTCGGGTTCGCCGCTCTCGACGAGGACGCGCTGCACCTCACGCCGGCGGGCGACGTCTTCGCGGGAGCCAACATCCAGGACAGCAAGCGGATCTTCGCCCGGGCCGCCTTGGAGCGGGCACCGCTGGTGCGCACCATCGCCAGCGCCCTGCGCGGCTCCGCGGACGGCAACCTGCCGACCGGTTTCTTCGAGGACATCCTGCAGCGCAGCTACGGCGAGGCCGACGCGACGACCCAGCTGCACATCGCCATCAACTGGGGCCGGTACGCCGAGCTGTACGCCTTCGATGCATCCCGCGACGTGATCGCTCGCGATGATCAGGCGATGCCACTCGTCGAGGAGGAGGAGGAGCGCGAGGTGGGACGCGGAACCCTGCGCATCTACCTCGGGGCCGCTCCCGGTGCCGGCAAGACCTTCGCCATGCTCCGCGAGGGCCAGGCCCGCCGGGCGGCGGGGGAGGATGTGGTGATCGCCATCGTCGATGCGCGCGGCAGACCCCACACCCTGGAGGCGATCGACGGCCTCGAGATCGTGCCTCCCCGCGTTATCGACGGGGAGAACGGGCCACGCGATGAGATCGACCTCAGCGCCGTGCTGGCCCGGCGCCCGCAGACCGCGCTCGTCGACGACCTGGAGCACGTCGCCGGCTCGGGCACCACCGCCCGGGCTCGCCACCTGGACGTCGAGGCGATGCAGGCAGCCGGCATCAGCGTCATCACCACCCTGGATGTGGGCAGCGTCGGCAGTGTCCGGGACCTGGTCACCGAGGTGATCGGCACCCCGGTGGAGGCAGCCGTACCCGAGAGCGTGCTCGCGGGTGCCGACGAGATCCAGCTCGTGGACATCTCACCCGTCGCCCTCCAGAAGCGCCTGCGCCACGGCAACATCTACCCGGCTGCCGGGATCGAGGGGGCACTCCGCTCCGGCTTCGACGTGGCCCGCCTGGCGGCGCTCCGCGAGATCGCGCTGCAGGTCGTGAGCGCCAGGGTCGGCCCCGAGCACATCGCGTCCGCCCCTGGTCAGGATGTGCTGGTCGCGGTCTCGTCCCTGGAGAGCGGTGAGCATCTGATCGGCCGGGGCGCCCGTCTGGCCCGCCGTACGGGCGGCAGCTGCGCGGTGCTCGCGGTCACCCCACCCGACACCGATGTCGACGGCGACCCGGGGCTGCAGCGCCTGCGCGACCTCTCCACCCTCGCCGGATCGAGGTTCCTGGCTCGCGCCGGTGACGACGCGAGCCGGACCATCGAGGAGGTGGCCCGCGAGCTCGTCGCCGGGCATCTGGTCGTGGGCGTGCCGCCCCGCCCCGGCTGGGCCGGCCGCTTCCGCTCGACGATCGTCGAGCGGCTGCTCGGCGCGCTCCCGGACCTCGATTTCCACATCCTCACCCCGGTGAAGCCGGACACCTCCGGCTCCGCCGCCATGCCGCCGATCGACACCCCGGCCCTGCCCGCCAACGATCAGCCGGCGCCCTCTGCCCGGCGCGGCGCACTCCGCGTCTATCTCGGCTATGCGCGCGGCTGTGGGGCGACCTCCGCGATGCTGGATGAGGCGCACCGCCGAGCCTCGCGCGGTGCAGGCGTGGTCGTCGCCGCGGTGGAGACGTCCGGCCGGCCGGCAGTCGAGCAGGCGCTGGCTGGCCTGGAGATGCTGGGCGGCCGGCCGGGAGACGGCCTGGGCGCCCCGCTCGATGTCGAGGCGGTGCTCGGCCGGCGGCCGGAGGTCGTCTGCATCGACGACCTGGCCGGGCCCACCGTCTCCGGCGAGACCCGGTTGGTGGCCGCCCGGCGGCTGCTCGGCGCCGGTATTGCGGTGATCGCCACCGCGCATCTGACCGACCCTCCGATACCCGTGGGTGCAAGCCCGGCCGCCACGACCCCGTCCCGTCCGCCGCTCGCCGACGAGGCGTTGCTCGCGGCCGCGGACGAGATCGAGCTGGTGGACGTCCCGCCCACGGCGCTCATCGAGCGAGTGCGCGCCGGCCTGGTCAGCCCCGCCACCGAGGCCCCCGGTCTTCTCGAGACGGAGTTCGCCCTCGACCGCCTGATCGCCCTGCGGGATCGCGCCCTCCGCCTGGTGAGCCAGTACGCCGACCGCCAGTTGGGCGCCTATCTGCACGAGCAGCGGGCCGACCGACCCCTGGAGATCCGGCCCCGGGTCCTCGCCTGCGTCCCCCCGCGCCCGGGGATGGACGGCATCCTCCATGCGGCCGCCCACCATGCCTCGATGATCGACGGCGAGTTCACCATGGCGACCGTCGTCGGGCGCGCAGAGGCGGGCCGGGAGGCCGCCGCGCTCGCCCACTACGCGCGGGTCGGGCGCGAGCTGGGTGTCGAGCTGGTCAGGTTGACGGGCTCGCCGGTGGCGGCGCAGATCGCGGAGTACGCGCGTCAGAACCTGGTCACCGAGATCATCCTGGGCGGCCGGGGCAAGGGCGGCGGCCGGCGCCGCAGCGTGGTGCGTGACCTGCTGCGCCGAACCCCGACCGCCGACGTCCACGTGATCCCCGTCGCCGCCGGTTGATGCCGGGCCGCCGGTGCACGGCGTTCCATGTCCGCGGCTCAGCGCGAGAGGAGCCGCGCGCTAACCTCCTCTCATGTGCCGAAGCATCAAGACCCTGCGCGGCGCGCAACCCCCGGCCTCCGCGGACGACATCCAGGCGGCCGCGCTCCAGTTCGTCCGCAAGGTGAGCGGCTACCGGCAGCCCGCCCAGCGCAATCGCGACGCGTTCGAGGCCGCGGTGGCCGAGATCTCAGCGGTGACCGGGCGGCTGCTCGCGGAGCTTCAGCCGGCCGCGTCGCGCTGAACCGGCCGCCCCGGCCCGCCATGACGGCGCGGGTCAGGACCGGTTCGGATCGCCTCGGTCGAGCAGGATCGTCCTCTGGTCGCGGACGATGCGGATCAGCTCGTCGTCCCGGCCCTGCCACATCATCCCGATCATGCGGAGGTCACCCCGGAGGCTCCAGAGAGGGTGTTCGAAGGTGGCCGGGCGGTTCCTCTCGATCACGAGGTGGCTGCCCCAGGCCACCCCGTAGCTGATCAGCGGGACGGCGAGCAGGCCCGCCGGCCGCCGCTTGAGCAGCGCCACCGCGGCGGCCGCGGCCGCGACGTGGGTCCCCGCGAAGTGGAGCCACCGGGTCGCCGCCTGGCCGTGCTGGCTCACGTAGTGCGGGAAGTACTCGTCGAAGCTGTGGTACTCAGGGCTGGGGTGCTCCCGCCACGCCGCCCCCTCCCGCCGAGATCCCATCGTTTCAGCCTACGCCTCCCGCCGCCAAGGTTGTAACGAAGCGATGGTCCGGCGGGCGACCCGTGGATCGGGTGTGATGCTGGCAGAGCCCGGACATTCCACCTCCTCAGTCCTCCTCAGACCGACGACCGGAAAGGCTGGGCCTCGTCGCGGCGCTCCCCGCGCCCACCGGGCGCGGGGAGCTCGCCCCGAGACCGGACGAGAGCTGGCAGTGCCCTCGCGTCTGCGCCGCGCCCCCCCCGACCGGTATCAGGCGTCGGGCGCCCGGCGGGCCTCCACCAGGTAGATCGGCACCCCCGGCCAGAGCTGCCGGCGCCGCCAGCGCGCAAAGCCGGCGGCACGCAACAGGGTTGCCAGCTCCTCGGCGCTGCGGTAGCCGCTGCCGTGCCCTCGTGCCAACGAGCGCATCAGGCGGCCGAAGCAGCCGATCCCGAGCACGTCGGCGAGGAGCAGCCGGCCGCCTGGCGCGAGCACCCGGACCACCTCCTGCAGTGACCTCTCCTGGTGCTCCCAGTGGTGGAAGGACATCGTCGTGGTGGCCACGTCCACCGACGCGTCGGCGAGCGGCAGCTGTTCGGCGGTGGCCACCTCGAGGCGGACCCGGGGCTCGCCCGCGAAGCGGGTGCGCGCCACGGCGATCATCCCCTCAGCGGGATCGACCCCAACCAGCTCGGTCTCTGGGAGGCGCGCGAGGAGCGCCTCGAGCAGGCGGCCGGTCCCACAGCCGAGGTCGGCGACGCGGCGCGGGAGCACCCGCCCGGAGGCCGCCGCGGCCAGGACCGGCCGGTGTATCTGCCCGAAGAAGTACTGCCCCACGCCGCGGTCGTACGTGGTCGACCATGCGTCGAAGCGCTCGATGTCGCCGTGGTGAGTTCTTTTCATCGGCGCCGATCATCAGACCACAAGCGGGGAGGCGTCAGTGACCGGCGCATACTTCCGCCACGTCTGCGATGAGCCTTCAGGATGTCGTCATCCCGTCGAGCCGGGCCCGCCTCCGCGGCGCCCTCGCGCTTCCCGACGCGCCCGGCCCGCACCCCGGTGTGGTCGTGATCCACGAGATTCTGGGTCTCAACGACAACATCCGCGAGGTCACCCAGCGCCTCGCGGCGGAAGGCTACGCCTCCCTCGCGGTCGACCTCTTCGCCGGACGCATCCGCGCGCTGTGCATGGCTCGCCTGATGGCGGGCCTGATCGCCGGACGGAGCTCGCTCGGACTAAGCGACCTGCGTGCCTCCGCGGACTTCCTCATCGCCCGGCCCGACGTCGACGCGCAGCGCATCGGGGTGGTCGGCTTCTGCATGGGGGGCGGCCTCGCGATCGCCTGGGGATGCCACGACCGCCGCTTGCGTGCCATCGCTCCCTTCTATGGGACCAACCCGCGGCCGCTCACCGCGGTGCGCAGGCTCTGCCCGGTGGTCGGCAGCTATCCGGGCAAGGACTTCACGGCCCGGTCGGGGCGCAGGCTCGACGCCCGCCTCTCCGAGTTGGGGGTGGTCCACGACATCGAGATCTATCCGGGAGCTCGTCATTCGTTCTTCAACGATCACGGTTTGACCCACGATCCCGCGGCCTCGGCCGACGCCTGGGCGCGCGTCCTCGCCTTCTTCGCCGAGCACGTCCGCAACGCGCCCGGCGCCTCCACCGCCTGAGCGCGCCCGCCGGCCTCACGGCATCCGGAGGCCCCGGGCCGGGGGCGGCCGCCCCCGGTGCCAGACTTGCGGGGTGGGTGCCAACGACTCCAAGACGGTGCTGCGACGCTATCTGCAGCAGGCCCGCGAGACCATCCATCGTCCGGGAGCTCATCGACGGGTCGGTCGGGCTGCGGCCTGGTAGCAGCAGCCTACCCGCCCTCGATCGAGACGGATGGGAGAGCCATCGCAGCCGGCTCGAAAGGATCGCGCGAGAGGCGGGCGCGGACTGAGCAGAAGAGGCCTGCTCGGCTAGGGCTTGGACCCCTCGCCGTCGCCGCGCAACCAGGTGAGCACCGACAGCACCCTCCGGTTGTCGTCCGCGGTGTCCTCGATGCCGAGCTTGGAGAAGATCGCCGAGACGTGGGCCTCCACCGTCTTGGGGCTGAGGAAGAGCCGCTCTCCGATGGCACGATTCGACCGCCCCTCGGCCATCTGCTCCAGCACGGCACGTTCCCGAGCGGTCAGGGTCTCCATCGGATCGGCCTGGCGGCGGCGGCCGACCAGCCGGCTCACCACCGTGGGGTCGATCACCGAGCGACCCGACACCACCGATCGCAGCGCGGCCAGCAGCTCGGCGACATCGCCGACGCGATCCTTGAGCAGGTAACCGACCCCGTCGGCGCCCTGGGCCAGCAGCTCCATCGCGTAGCGGGTCTCGACGTACTGGGAGAGGACCAGCACGGCCACCTTGGGGTGGTGCACGCGCAGGTGGAGCGCCGCCTCGAGGCCCTCCGTGGTGTTGGTCGGAGGCATCCGGATGTCGACGATGCAGACGTCCGGCGGGTCGGCGTCGACGGCCGCGAGCAGGGCCACGGCGTCACCCACCTGCGCCACCACCTCGAAGCCCGACTCGACCAGCATGCGAGCCAATCCCTCGCGCAGCAGCACGGAATCGTCGGCAAGGATCACGCGCATGGCAGATCGACCTCCAGGCGAGTTCCGCCGCCCACCGGGCTGTCCAGGGTGAGATGGCCGTCCAGGGCGGTGATCCGGTCCACCAGGCCGTTGAGGCCGGTCCCACCGCCGAACTCCGCACCCCCGGCACCGTCATCGCTCACCTCGACCAGGAGTCGGTCGCCATCGAGGCGCGCGGTCACCGACACGTGGGTGGCGCGGGCATGCTTGGCCGCGTTGGTGAGCGCCTCGCAGACCGCGAAGTAGGCGGCCGCCTCCACCTGGTCGGGCAGGCGCCGGTCGACCGCCGCGTGCAGCGTCACCGGGACGGCCGCATTCTCCGCCAGGGACTCGAGGGCGGGACCCAGCCCGGCGTCGGAGAGGATGGCCGGTCGGATGCCGGCGGCCAGCCGGCGCAGCTCCTCCAGCGCCCTCCTGAGCTGCCGCTCGCCGTCGGCGAGCAGCTCCCGGGTCTCCCCGGGTCGCTCGTCCACGCGCTCGCCGGCCCGGCTCAGGGTGAGGGCGAGAGCGACCAGCCGCTGCTGCGCCCCGTCATGCAGGTCGCGCTCCAGCCGCCGTCGCTCCTGGTCGGCGACGGTGACCAGGCGGGCCCGCGACTCCATGACCTCGGCGAGCCGGGCCCGGACATCGGCCTGGAGACGCTCGTTCTCGATGGCGAGCGCCGCCGCCCCGGCCACGACCGCCACCAGGGTGGGGTCGTTCTCCAACGAGCGGTCGTGGATCAGCGCTGCCACCGCCACCCCTCCGCGTTCCAGGATCGTGAAGCTGCGCGAGGAGCGCCGGTCGGGGAGCTCCAGAGCGTGCCCGTCGCTGTCGACCCATCCCTCCCGACCGGGAATCTGGTATGCGAGCGCCAGAGAGGGGTCGTGAAGCGTCTCCGCCAGCGCATCGCGGATGCGCTCGGGCGGCGGCGACGACCCGAGCTCCACCACCAGGTGGCCGGCGGACGCGACCGCGAGGCGGCTGCGCAGCAGGCCCATGACGAAGGCGAGCGGGAGCGAGGCGAGCGCGATCGGTGTGAACACCGGCACCGCCTTCTCCAGCCCGGGAGCCAGGGAGGTGACGCCGGGGAGGGACAGCAGGATGGCCGCCAGCAGCATCGGACCGCTGGCCCAGAGTGCCGGGCCGATGGCGCGCCGAGCCGGGGGCGTGCCCCTGACGTAGTGGAGGGCGACCACGCCCACCAGCGTCACGCAGAGGGTGGCGTCGAGCCCCTGCTGGATGCCGTTGGCGATCATGTACTGGGTGGTGTCCCGGTGGAGCACGAATAGTTCGGCGCTGTTTGCCGGGGCGAAGAGCACGTGGGTGAAGAGATTGCCCCCCAGGGCCCAGAGGTAGCCGGCGGTCACCACCGCGCGGTCCACCCTGCCCTCCAGACGGCCGCTCGGAAAGGCCACCACCAGGTGGCCGAGAAAGCCGAAGTAGGCGACGAAGAAGAAGTCTCCGAGGGCAAAGGGGAGCGCGCCGCTGACGTGTTCCAGGTCCTGGACGAACCAGGCCAGCCCGACCGCGACCATGAGCCGACCGGTGCGGTTGTGCGGGCGGCGCCACCATGCGGCGCCACCCACCAGCACGTAGGTCAGCCCGCCCGCCACATGCAGGGCGATGGTCGCGGCCGACTCACCGAGGGGACGGTGGAGGTCGGCCATGAGCGCGAGGAGGGCGACGGCCACCCCGACCGCGGACGCCCCGAGCGGGAGCACCGCGGGGCGGTGGCCACCGAGCCTGGCGCGGGGAAGGGACGCCGCCTCGACCACGGCGGGATTGTCACACGGGTAGGGGCCGATCGATCTGGACAAACGGCCCACCGATGGCCGGCGCCCGGTCGCGGGCCGCAGACGGCGCGGCGGCACGCGGTGACTCGTGGCACACTCGGCCGGTGCTCCTCCCGATCACGACCGACGTTCTCGTCGAGGAGGCGGAGCGGCTCGGCGTCGACGGCCACCGCTACTCCGCCCGCCAGCTCTATTACGCCGTCTGCCGGGCGGTGGAGGGGCCCGCGGTATCGATCACCCGGGGGTTCATCGGCCTCGGCGCGCTGCTGGTCGTGCTCGCCGGGGCGATGCTCTGGGTGAAGACCATCCCTCTCTCCGCCATCCTCGCCGTGCTCGGAGCTGTCCTGCTGCTCGCCGCTCCCCTCAACGCCCGCATCGAGCGCAACCGCGAGGTCCGGAGGGTGCACGACACCCGGACCCTCGCGATCAGCTTCCCGAGCTTCCTTGCCGGCCCCCTCGCCGAGGCGCTCCGGGTGCGAGCTGCGGCTTTCCCCACCCTGGTGGCAGCGCCACCGTCCGCCGCCGTTGGGGCGGACCCCCCCGCCACCACGAGTGGCCACCCTCCTCCGGCTGCCGCCGCTCCGTGGGAAGGGCCTGCCCGCGGGCCCCTGATCGTCTGCGACCGCGGTGAGACCGTGCAGCTGCTCACCGCCAATGCGGTCCGGCTCCCCGCCGGGACCGACATCGCGGCTCTGGACTCGCTGATGACCGACGACGGCGGGAAGCTCGCATCCGGGTTGCGTGGCCGCCGGCTCGTCGCCGTCCACGATGCGGACCCCGCCGGCTGCGGCCTGCCCGCCGCCCTCCGCCGGGCCGGTGCCTCCGACATCACCGACGCGGGTCTCCGACCTCCCGGCTCCGACGTCGGGCTCCAGGTCATCGAGGGTGCCCCGGCTCGGCTGCCCGCCGGGATCGAGGCCGACCTCACCCCCGACGAGGTCGCGTGGCTGCGCAGTGGCCGTCGCCTGGAGCTGGCGACGCTGACGCCGCGCGCCGTCGTGGAGCTGGTGCTCGCCGCCTACTAGCCCAGCCGGTCGCGCTCCGGCCGCGCCGTCAGGACCGAAGGGCCAGCGAACCCTGGATGTGACCGTACAGGAAGCCGTAGAACTGGCTCCGGTCGCTCGCGTCGAGGGCGGGCGTCACCGGCTGATTGGCCCGCCGCCGGGTGATCCAGGGGGGCACGGCAACCGCCACCACCTTGTCGTCGACCGCGAGCAGGACGAGGGAGTCGTCGCTCTCGTCGACGCAGACCAGCACCTTGGACCGAAGGCCGCTGCGGTCGCCGATGCGCCAGCCCCGCTCCCAGCGCCGGCTGCCGTCGGACTGACGGACGACGTTGACGGTCCGGTCCTCGAAGATGACCTCACCCGGCCGGAGTGCGGAGGCCACGGCTCCGTGAAGCGTCGCGTGCCCCTCGATGCAGATCCAGTTCACGAGCGAGGCGCCCCGATGGTCGACGGCGGGCAGCGCCCGCGGGTCGCTCGCCTTGCCGCCCAGGGCGGCCACCGTGCCGGCATGGCGGCGGCAGTAGGCTTCCGCGCCGATGGTGTGCAGGTGACGGTGGCACCACGCGGTCTCGCAGGCGCGGCCGCGCCCGTCGATGTAGGCGCACCTGGCCGAGGCGGGGGCGGTGCAGCCTCTCTCCCGGCAGCCGGCCGTGACCGTCGCTCGTTCCGGAATCCGTGCTTCCATGAGGGACACCATTGTCAGGTTCGAGACCGCCATCCACTCTTCCTCGAGCCACCGCGCGCCTCGACCCCGAGGCTCCTCTCGTTGTGACAGCTTAGGACCGTTTGATCTGAGGCCTCCCGCGCTTCTCAGTTTTGTGACGCTTCGCGCATAAGCTCTCGTATCCTCCCGGCCATGCCCAGACTACCCGCCCCCGTCGAAGCCGCCGCCGACCTCCTCATCGAGCAGGGGCGCGACATCGGCCGCGAGCTCGCCGAGCAGCTCGTGCTGACCCGTGACGACGAGCTGCCCGAGCTGATCGGGCTCGCCCACCAGGTCCGGCTCCGCTGGATGGGCCCGGCCGTGGAGGTCGAGTCCATCATCTCGGCCAAGACCGGCGGGTGTCCCGAGGACTGCACCTTCTGCTCCCAGTCGGCGCGCTACACCACCGACGTCGTCCGCCAGCCGATGCTCCCGACCGCCCGGCTGGTGGACCTCGCCCGTCACACCCGGGCTCTCGGCAGCACGGAGTTCTGCATCGTCGTCGCCGTCCGGGGGCCCAACCACCGCCTGCTCGAGCAGGTCTGCGAGGCGGCGCGCGCGATCCGCGCCGAGGTGGACATCGAGGTCGACGCCTCCCTCGGGCTGCTCGCCGAGGGCCAGGCGGAGCAACTCGCCGCCGCCGGCATCCACCGCTACAACCACAACCTCGAAGCGGGGCCGCGATTCTTCCCGAGGATCTGCTCCACGCACACCTTCGCTGACCGGGTGGAGACCTGCCGCCGGGTGATCGCCGCCGGTCTGGAGCTGTGCAGCGGCGGCATCTTCGGGATGGGCGAGACCTGGAGCGACCGGCTCGACCTGGCCTTCACCCTCCGGGATCTCGGCACGCGGGAGATCCCCTGCAACTTCCTCGACCCGCGCGCTGGGACACCGCTCGGCGGCGAGATCCCGCTGCGCCCCCTCGACGCTCTCCGCTGCACCGCGATGATGAGGCTGGTCAACCCCCGAGCCGTGGTCCGCTATGCAGGGGGGCGCGAGCTCGTCCTCCGCGACCTCCAGGCCTACGGCATGCTGGCCGGGGCCAACGGGCTGATCGTCGGCAACTACCTGACCACCATGGGCAGGAGCGCGGAGCTGGACATCGCCATGCTCGCCGACCTGGGGATGCCGGTGGCCTCCGGGCCCCTCACCGGCACCCGGGGCCGCCCGGCGCCGTTTCCGGTGCCCGTGGTGCGGCCCGCGTCGCCGGGGCGGGTCACACCCGTCCCCTCCTCGCCTCCGTCGCCGCATCCATAACGGTTTGCGACGGGGTTCTGCCCGCTTCGTTACGGCGCCGACGTAGCCTGTGGCGTGCCGATGGAACTGGCGGCGAAGAGGGAGGCTGGCGCTCCGACCCCCCCGTCGGGCCGATCGCGGCCCGGGCTGGGCGCTGCCGGCGTGCCCGCGACCCCGGTGGCGGTCCAGGTGATCCCGGGCTCGCGATGGCTGATCCCCACGGCCGCGCTCGCGGTCAGCCTGATCGCGGCGCCGCTCATCGCGGCGGCGGCTGTCGCCCTTGACGCCACCAGCTGGCCGAAGCTCGCTGCCCTCGGGCTGGTGGGCGCTGTCCTCGCCGTCGGCCTGGTCGTCCTGCCGCTCCAGCTGCGCCTCTCCCGGCTGGCCGGCCAGCGGACCGGGCACTGGTGGCAGGAGGCGGAGCGCTCCGCCGAACGGGAGGCCGAGCTCTCCGCCGAGAGGGAGGAGCTCCTCCACGACGCCCTGGTCGCCTCGGACCGGGAGCGGCGCCAGCTCGCCGGTGACCTCCACGACGGGGTCATCCAGCTGGTCAGCGCCGTGACCCTGCGGACCGCCACGCTTGCGCGCGGCCTGCGCCGGGACGGAGGCCAGACCCCCGAACGGATCGGGGCGGCGGTGGAGGGGCTGGATCGGATCACCATCGATCTCCAGGCCGTGACCGCCGATCTCCGCGGCCTGATGGGAGCCCTCGCAGGGGACGAGATCGAGAGCGGCGGGCTGAGCGGCGCCCTCAGCAAGCTGCTGGTCCCGCTCGCGGAGAGCGGGGTCCAGGTCGACATCTCGATCGGAGAGCTGGCCTGCGACGCGCGGGTGCGCAGCCTGATCCACCGCGTCGTCCAGGAGCTGGTGCGGAACGTCGCCAAGCACGCCGCCGCGCATCGGGTCGAGCTCACCGTCAGCCAGGACCACGGCGAGGTGCGCATGGCCCTGACCGACGATGGGCAGGGTTTCGACCTCGGGGCGCTGGGGGAGCGCCAGCGGCGCGGCCACATGGGACTGCTGCTCGTCGAGCAGCGGGTGCAGGACGCCGGCGGAGTGCTCCAGGTCACCTCCACGCCCGGACGCGGCACCAAGATGGTGATGCGGCTGCCCGTCGGCCCCGCGGAGAGTGGCCCCGACGCTTCTGCGCGCTGATCCCGGGCCGGCCCGCCAGATGGATCCGGACTGGCGGCCTGCCCTCACTCGGTGACCGCGCCGTCCTCCGACCACCCGGCTTCCCCGCCCGCGACCGGGATGTCGCGCGGCAGCGTGAAGGCGATGCAGGTCCCCGTCTCCGAGCTCTCGTCGATCCAGAGCCTGCCCCCCAACCGCTCGACGATGCGCCGGCAGGAGGCCAGGCCCAGGCCGCTGCCCGACTTCGACGGGTCGCCGCGCACGAAGGGCTGGAAGACGGCGTCGCCGAGGTCGTCGGGGATCCCGGTGCCGTTGTCACGGCAGCGGATCTCCCAGCTGTCACCGGCGGCGGAGGCCTCGATGACGACCCGGGGCGGGAGGTCGCGGCGGTACGTGATCGCGTTGCTGATCAGGTTCTCCATCACCATGCCGAGTCCCAGCCGGTCGGCGACGACCGTGGGCAGGTCGTGGCACTCGACGACGGCTCCGCTCTCTGCGATGGCCGCCTCCAACCCGGCCACCGCCTGCGAGACCACCCCATCGAGATCGACTCGCTCGATGGGATTCGGGTGGCGGTCCAGCTCCGCATACCGGAGCAGGTTGGTGATCAGCCCGTTGGCATAGACGGCGACCTCGCGGATCCGGTCGACCATCTGCAGAACGGGTTCCGCGCGCTCATCCGGGCCGATCGTCGATGGGGCCACCGAGGTCCACATCAGGATGGTGGCCAGCGGGTTGCGCAGGTCGTGGGCCATCGCCTGGCTGAACGTGGAGAGGTCCTCGAGCGAGAGTCGCAGGCTCTCGGTGGTCATCTCGCGCTGCAGGGACATCGCCAGCAGGGCACCGATGTCGAACAGCCGGTCGCGACCGCTGACATCGGTGCTGGTGAGGGGGAGGACTGTGGCCAGGAGCCCCAGGTCCACGGTCGTCGTCTTGACCGGGACCACGACGACGATCTCGCCCGCACGGCGCTCGGAGATCAGCGCCTCGGGAGGAAAGGACTCGATCGTCACCTGCTCGGGAAGGGTCAAGCGTCCTCCGCCGCGCAGGAACGACCCGGCGATCCGGAGGTGCCGGCCGCTCCGGGCCTGGCCACCGGGCCCACCAGCCCAGAGGCCGAGACATCCCGCTCTTGCCCCCGTGGGGGCGAGCCAGTCGAGGGGAGAGGCGTCGTCGACGGCGCCGCGGATCACGGACGTGGTCACGTCGCGCTCGGCATCCAGGATGAGCTGGAGCTCGGTGCGCGCGGCGCCATCGATCTCCACGAGCAAGCGGGCCAGCTCCATCACCAGCTTGCGAACGAAGCGTTCGAAGTCCAGGGTCGCGTCGCCGCGCTCGACGTTTCTGGAGGCCTCCGCCCAGTACTCCTGGAGACAGGCCTCGACGCTTCGAATGGTCGTCCAATTGGGCGCGACAGCCAGCAACTCCCGGCCCAGATCGTTGAAATCTGCGTCGGACTCCCACGCTCCCGCCGGCCTCTCTCGAGCCAGGCGGAGGATCACCCCTGCCGCTCGGTCGACCGACTGCCGTTGGGCTGCCGAGAGCCGTCCGGCACCGGCGACGAGATGGGCGAGGCGGCGGCGGAAGCGTTCGTCGGGCGCGCCCGATTCCAGAATCTCGGCGCCGGTCAGGGCCTCCACCGTCGAAGCGGCACTGCAGCCACAGGACTCGCGGGGAATGAAGAGGGTGGGCACGACATGCCGTCCGGCAGGCACCTCGTGGCCACGGATGGCCTCGTCGAGGAGGTCGAAGGCGGTGCGCCCGATCTCCCTCACCCCTTGGTACACCGATGAGAGAGTGGGTCGCACCGACAACCCGGCGGCATCGCCGTCGAACCCCACGATCGCCTGGTCACGCGGAAGCCTGAGCCCCGCCGCCGAGAGCACCTTGATGATGCCGATCGCGTTGCGGTCGTTTCCGGCGACCACCGCGGTCGATGGCATGCCGGCCGCGAGCATCGCTCGTCCGGCGACCTGTCCTCCGCTCTCCCGGTTGTCCGTCGACGCGAAGACCAGGGAGGGGTCCGGCTCGATGCCGTGAGCGAGGAGGGCCTCGCGGTATGCCTCCAGCCGATCCCTGATGTCGCCCTGGGCCTGGTAGCCCGCAAAGGCGATCCGGCGGTGGCCGTGCTCGATCAGATGAGCGACCGCTGTCAGGATCCCGCCTCGGTTGTCGACGCGGACGGTTGGTCCCCGGAAGCCCGGGATCTCGTCGCTCACCACCACGGCCGGCTTGCCTGCCTCGCGGAGAGTGTCGAGGAACCACGGCTCCACCGCGCTCAGGATGACCAGAAAGCCCTTCATCCGGTCCCAGCTGATCCGGAGACCGCTGCTTGGCAGCGGGGTTCCCACCTCGGGGAGCAGGTGTTCGCTGGACCACATGCCCCCGGGATCCAGGGTCTGGATGGCGATCAGGCGTACTCCGGCGGCGTCGGCCGCCTCGGCGACGCCCGAGATCAGATCCGTCATGTACGCCCCCGCCAGGAGGGGGGCGAGGACGCCGACGGTCGGGTCGCGCTCCTCGCGGGACTTCGTCGGGAGGCCTTCCTTCCCGGCTGCCATCGCGCTCGGCACCGCCTCGGGCCGGCCGCTTCCTCGCCGCCTCGAAGTCCCTGCGGCCGCCGGTCGCACGCCGGTATGGGCGGGCCGTTCGACCGGGGGGAGCACGGACGCCGAACCCGCGTCCGCCGCGATGGAACGGACCCGTGCGATCAGGTCCTCCGGCGGCAGATCCTTGCCCAGATAGTCCGCGGCTCCGGCGGCCATCGCGGCGGTCATCCGCTCCTTGCCCCAGAGGGCGCTGTACAGGATCACCCTGACCGAGGGGCACTCCGCGGTCAGACGCCGGCAGGCCTCGATCCCGTCCATCTCGGGCATCGACACATCCATCAGCACGACATCGGCACCCGTCTCGCGGGCGGCGATGACCCCCGCCCTCCCGTCGGTGCCCTCACCGACGACCGAGAAGTCCCCGGCCGTCCCGAAGAGGGCGCGCAGCCCGTCGAGCACCATGGAGTTGTCGTCGACGATCACGAGGCGGATCACGAGACGGACCTGAATGTCTGGGTTGCGGAAGATCGAGGCCTAGCCTAAACGCATCGGCGTCAGTGTGCGACCTGCCGTGATCACGGAGGGATGACGCTGAGGCGCTGACCCGGTTGCCCGGGGCGCGAGCTCAGTATTCGTTCCCCGGCGCGGTGATCAGGCCCTCGCGGATGGCGATCGAGACCGCCTCCAGCTTGGAATGGGCCCCGAGCTTGCTGATGATGCTCTGGATGTGGTTGCGCAACGTGTGGATGCTGATGAAGAGTCGCTTGCTGATCTCTTCGTTGCTCATCCCGTCGGCGAGGAAGAGGAGCACAGCGGTCTCGCGCGGGGTGAGCGGCTCGGTCAGGTTGGCCCCGTTGGGATCACCGCCCGTCAGCCGGTTGAGCATGGCCGGCGACACGGGGGTGGCACCCGAGGCGGCGGCCCGGACCGCGGCCGAGAGAGCGTCGATGCTGTCGCCCTTGGTCACGAAGCCGGCGCAACCGGCGGCCAGGGCCTCGTTGAGGACGCTGGGGTCCATCGCGGCGGTGACGAGGACGACCTTGGCGCCGGGACGGAGGGCGCGCAGCTCCGCCGCCGCGTGGGTGCCCTGGCCGTCAGGAAGGCGCTGATCGAGCAGGATGACGTCCGCCTCGACGGTCGCCAGTTCGCGGCGCGCATCGGCCAGGTTGTCGACGGTCCCGACGACCTCCATGTCGGGCTCCTCGGTGAGGGCCGCGGCGACCGCCTGCGTGAACATGCGGTGGTCATCGATGATGAACACTCGAATCGTTCGGGACAGCGCACCCGGCACGGGAGGTCTCCTTCGAAGAGGTCGCAACTCCCACCTCTCTCGCCCGCCATTGTTCGGGGATTGCCGATGGCGGGGGGTGGCCTTCGTTGGACTGTCACGATCGCGTGTCCAGGTGGGTGAGCCGTTGCATCTCCGTGACCCACGATCGGTGCCTTCGAAGGGGTCGCTGAGATTGATCGTCAGGCCGGCGGCTCCGAACGTCCGGTGGCCGGCCGTCCTCGCTAGTGCAGGCATACCAGGGAAATCCCGGTAGTCCGCTTCTGGGCAGGCCCGGCAGTCGGGGCCAGGATGGTGGAGAACCCACCCGCCACCCGAGGATCGGATCGTGATCACCACCGTCAGTCTGCGAACCCAGAGGGCCGGCTTCATGGCGCGGCTGTGGATGAGTTGCCGCGGTGATCTGGCCGCCTACCGGGATGGCCTTGCCGGCGACTTCCGCACGCTCACCGCCGACGCGATCGCCGCCTGGCTGGTGGCGGCCGTCGTGGTGTCACAGCTCGCTGACGCAGCCTCGACGATGCTCGCGCTTGCCAATAATTGGCCCGAGGGGAACCCGCTCAGCGCTGCCGTGATCACCCGATGGGGAGTCCCGGGGCTGCTCACCGAGAAGGTCGTGATCGCCACCGTCGTCGCCGTCAACATGGCCAGGCTGCGTGGTCGCACCGCCCGGGCCCTCGGCTTCCTCGCCGTCCTGATCGGCTTTGGGGCGGTGGTCTGGAACCTCCATGTCATCGGGTAGGGAGACGAGCAGCAAGAGTGGCGCGATTCGCGCGCTGAGCCCTGCCTCGCGAGCTTCCCCCTCCACCACCCCGGATCCAATCGTCGCCGAGGCCGCGCTCCTTGCGCTGGCGGGCGGCTCCCTCGAGGAGCTGCGGGATCAGATCGTCGCGATGGTGAGCGCGCGGACCGGGGCCGACGTCGTTGCCCTGGTCGAGGTGAGCCGCGCGGATCGCGCGATCTCGGTGCTCACCCAGCGCGGCCTGCGCCACTCGCCGGACGGCCTGGTCGGCAGCGCGGCCGACCTGAAGCTGGTTGGCGCCGACCACACGGCTCTCACCCCGAGCATGAGCAAAGGGTCGGGCGCTCTGGCGGCGCTCCTTCACCTCAACGGCCAGCAGACCGCGATCGCGGCCGGGCTCGGCCGCCAGGGGATCGGTCAGGTGCTCCTGGCCGCACGAGAGCACGGCGGCTTCGCGACCGGGGCCCCGGAGACGCTCGCAGGCGTGGCCCACGTCATCACCTCGGTGGAGCAGAGCCATCGGGTCGCAGAGCTGGCCGACCGCCGGCTCCGCCAGCAGACCGCCGTTGCCGCCCTCGGCCGCGGAGCGCTGGGTGGCGGCGAGGAGCTGGGGGAGCTGGCCCGCGCCGCCTGCGACGCGGCGGCCGCCAATCTCGAGGCGGACATCGTCGCTGTCCTGGAACGGGGCCCGGACGGTCTCGTCCCGAGTGCCGGGGCCGGCTGCCCGGCCGATTCGCTCGCCCGCGAGCTGGCCTACGCGACGCCCCTGTCGGCACGGGCGATCCGCCGGGGGGACGCCCTGGTGGTCGCCGATGTGAGTGCGGATCCAGAGGTCCGGTCTAACCCGCTCGCCACCGGCAGCGTGCTCGCCGTCCCGGTCCGGACAGGCACCCGGGTGGCAGGCGTGCTGCTCGTCGTCTCCCACCGTCCGGTCTCGTACTCGGACGACGACGTCGCCTTCGTCCGCGGCCTCTCCAACGTGCTGGCGCTCGCCAGCGAACGCGCCCGGGTTCAGGGTCAGCTGCGGCTCTCCGTCGACGAGCTGCGCAAGAGCGCTGACGATCGCAGCCGTCTGCTTGCCCACATCGTCCAGGCCCAGGAGGAGGAGCGTCAGCGCATCGCCGACGACATCCACGACGACTCGGTGCAGGTGATGACCGCGGTGGCGCTGCGCCTCGCGACCCTGCGCCGCCGCCTCTCCAGCGGCGACCTGGACCCGCTGCTGCTCAGCCTCGAGCACGATGTGCGCCAGTCCATCAACCGCCTCCGGCGCCTGATGTTCGTGCTGCGCCCGCCGGCCCTGGAAGCCCACGGCGTGGCCGCCGCGCTGCAGGCCTTCCTGGCCCAGGTCGCGGAGGACGCAGCGCTCGAGTACTCACTCGACGACCGGCTCCAGAGCGAGCCGGAACCCGAAGCCCGCACCGTCGCCTACCGGATCGCCCAGGAGGCTGTCTCCAACGTCTGCAAGCACGCTCACGCGAGTCGCGTCGACGTCACGCTCAGCGAGTACGACGGAGGTGTCCTGGTGGAGATCAAGGACGATGGCACCGGCTTCGACGCCACCGCGCCACGCCATGCTCCGCCCGGGCACCTCGGCCTGCTGGTGATGCGCGAGAGGGCGGAGCAGAGCGGTGGGTGGTGCACCGTGGAGAGCGAGGCCGGTCTCGGGACAACCGTCCGCTACTGCGTTGGCAGCCGGCGCCTGAGCGTGGACGAGGGTCCCGCCGACCCGCCCGGTGACGGCTGCGGAGCGGCGCTGGCTCCGTCGGTGATGTCATGACCGTCAGCGTCCTGATTGCCGACGACGACCCGTCGATGCGCGGCGCCCTCGGGGACATGCTGAGCAGCGAGCCCGGCTACCTGGTCGTGGGGCTCGCCGTCGATCCCGAGAGCGCCATCGATCTGGCCGGCATCCACCGCCCCGACGTCGCCATCCTCGATGTCAAGATGCCCGGCGGTGGCGGCATCCGCGCTGCCGAGGGCATCCGAGCCGCCTCCCCCGACACCCGCATCGTGGCCCTCTCCGCCTGGGACGATCGGGAGACGATGGCGCGCATGCGCCGGGCAGGGGCCTGCGGGTACATGGTGAAGGGCGCCGCCCCCGACGACCTCATCGAGCTGATCGAGCGCATTCGGGGGTGATCCCCGGCTCAGCCCATCCGGGTCTCCCGGCGGCGCCCGTTCCGGCCCCGGAGGTCAGCCGGCGGCGTCGACGATCGCGGGGTCCAGCCCCTCCCACTTCTGCAGGTAGGCGCGACGGTCCAGGCGCAGCTGCTCGACGACCCGCTGGTACTCGTCGAGCCGCCCCTCGCGGTCGTACAGGCGGCGGGGCTGCAGGATCTCCAGGTCGTCGACGCCGGGCAGCGACGAGGCCACCTCGTAGCCGAAGTCGGGGTCCGGCTCCCACCTGACCGTGCCCTCCGCGATCGCCTTCACGATGGCGCTGGAGTGGAGGATGGTCACCTTCTTGCTGCGCGGATCGGTGTCCGCACCGCCCACGCGCCCGGTGTTGAGCAGGAAGACCTCGAACGTGCAGCTGCCGAGCAGCTCCAGGAAGCGGTTGCCCTGCTGCTCATGACGGAGCGGGAAGAAGGGATTGGTTCCCGGCACGCGGAGAAACTTGCCCTCCTCGTCCTTGCCCCCGGCGCTCGTGCCCTTGGTCTCGCCGAGCATGAAGTAGGCGGCGGCCTGGGCGGGGCTCAGCCGGGCGACCCCGGGGATGATGCTCTCGTTGCTGTTGAGGATCAGGAGCTGGTTGACCCCGGGGAGATCGCGCGCGTCGCGGTGCCAGCGCAGCGCGTCCATCCGAAAGACGGCGCGACCGTTCTGGGTGTAGGCGGTGTCGAAGAAATCGACCACTCCGGCCGCGTCCTGGGAGACGTTCTCCAGGTACGCCTCGGGCTTGCAGACGGCGCCGTAGATGCTCGGCTCGAAGGCCGGGTCGAGGCTGAAGGTCTTGGCGAAGCAGCCGTTCTCGGTGGCGACCACCCGGCCGCCGGGGTAGAGGGCGACGAAGTCGTCCTGCACCGGCAGGGAGTCGTTCTGGCGGGTGAACGTCGTGGTCGTCTTCCCGGTCCCCGAGAGGCCGACGATCAGCATCCCCTGCTCGCCTCGCGGAGTCGGGATCACCTTGCAGCCGGCGTGCAGTCCCAGTCCGCCACGCTCGAAGACGAGCGCGTTCCACATGCGCAACCCACCCTTCTTGGACTCCCCGAAGTAGTCGGAGTTGAGCACCCGCGTGACCCCGGCGTCGAGGTCGACGGCGATGATCCGGTCGTCGGGGTAGCCGGGGGCGGTCAGGGTGGGCGTGTAGATGACGGTGAGGCGGGGCTCGAAGTCGGGGCCCGCCTCTTCGGCGTCGAAGTACAGCCAGCGCTGCATCCCCGCGATGTTGGCGTGAGCCGCCTCGATGTAGAGCCGGGCTCGGACGCGGTCGGCGGGGTCATTGCCGATGTACCCGTCGACGACCAGCATCTCCTGGTCGCGGATGAACGCATCCTGGGCGGCGGCGAGCCGTGCCCCCTCGGCCCGTGTGATGGTCTTGCCGCTGTGCCGCTCCGGGGTGTCGGTGACCACGAAGGTGCTGGCCGCGCTGCGCGCGGTGACCTTGGTCTGCACGTTGTAGTTGCCGAAGGCGGTGAGGCGTGCATTCCCCATCCGGGAGGTCAGCTCGCGCAGCTCCTCCGGGGTGGGATTCCAGCGCACGGCCCGAGCCGCGGGTAGCCCGCCACGTGGGGGGTCGAGGGTCATCACGGCCTCCTCGTCGATCCGAACCAGGGCCACTCCGACCAGCCGGGCTGCACCGGTCGGGGTGCAAGAGATGGTGGCCGGCTACTGTATCAGGCGATCCGGGACTGCCGTGGCGGATGCCGGGTCAGGCGCTCTGGGACCGCCGTGAGGGCTGCCCGACCAGGCGAGCGGAGATCGCGGCCGGAGCCTGGGCGAGCAGCTCCCCGAACTGCTCGGCGGGCACTGGCCGGCTGAAGAGGTAGCCCTGGAGGAGGTCGCACCCCCGCCGGCGCAGGAAGGCCAGCTGAGCCGCGGTCTCGACGCCCTCGGCGGTGACCTGCAAGCCGAGCTGGTGGGCCATGGCGATCGTCGCCGAGACGAGCGGCGCGCCATCCCGCGCGCTCTTGATCCCGAACAGGAAGGAGCGGTCGATCTTGAGCCGGTCGGCGGGGAAGTTCGCCAGCTTGCTGAGGCTGGAGTAGCCGGTGCCGAAGTCGTCGATGGCGATGGTGATACCGGCCCGGCGGAGCTGGTGCAGCTCCTCGAGCGCCTCGGCGGGCTGGGCTGCAGCCGTGGACTCGGTGATCTCGACCTCGAGCCGGTCCGGGGACAGGCCGCTCTCGAACAGCACGCCCTCGACCCGGTCGACCAGGTCGGCCCGCCCCAGCTCGCGCCCCGACACGTTGACCGCCACGAAGAAATCGGGATGGCCGGCGTCGCCCCAGGCCGCCGTCTGCGCGCACGCCGTCCTCAGCACCCAGGTGTCGATGGCGGTGATCATCCCGATCTCCTCGGCGAGCGGGATGAAGCTGTCGGGCGCCACCAGGCCCCGGGTCGGATGCTGCCAGCGCACCAGCGCCTCGGCACCCACGATGGCACCGCTCTCCATGGAGACGAGCGGCTGGTAGAAGAGGCGCAGCTCGCCCCGCTCCACCGCGTGGCGCAGGTCCTGGTCCAGGCTCAGCCGGTCGGTCACCGTCTCGAGCATCTGGGGGGAGAAGAGCCCGATGCGGCCCCGGCCCGCCACCTTGGCGGCCTCCATGGCGAGCCTGGCGTCGCGCAGCATCTCCATGGCGCCGGGGCCCGAGATGGGCGATGCGGCCACGCCGATGCTCAGCCCGACCGTCAGCGATCCGCCCCGATACTCGAGGGGCGCGGCGAAAGCGTCGCGGAGCCGCTCGGCCACGTCCGTGGCCCGGTTCAGGTCGCCGACGTCCTCGAGGAGCACGGCGAACTCGTCGGCGCTCAGCCGGGCGACGGTGTCGCCGGGGCGCAGCGTGACCGCGAGCCGCGCGGCGATCGCCTGGAGCACAGCGTCGCCGACCGTGTAGCCGAGGCTGTCGTTGACCGTCTTGAAGCCGTCCACGTCGGCGAAGAGGACCGCCGTGACGGCGCTGCGCCGCTGCGCCTGGGCGAGCGCATGCCCGAGGCGCTCGGTGAAGAGGGCTCGGTTGGCCCTCCCCGTCAGCGGGTCACGGAGCGCCCCCTCCCGCAACTCCTTCTGAAGCCGGTTGCGCTCGGTCACGTCACTGATGATCGAGAGGATCGCGGGCCGGCCCTCGAACTCCTGGGGCCCGGTGGTGATCTCCACGTCGATGACGCGTCCGTCACGCAGGCGGTGGCGAGCGGTCAGGGTCGACGTCTTGGCGCGCGCCTTCCCGAGGTCGATGGCCCACTGGGCGGCGTCGCGCCGGATGGTGGCCGCCGTCATCTCCGCGAACTCCTCGCGGGAGTAGCCGTACTTGGCGCATGCGGCGTCGTTGACGAGCAGGAAGCGCTGCGTCTCCACGTCGATGACCCACATCGGCTGGGGGTTCTCGAAGAACAGCCGGTGGAACACCGTCTGGCTGGTGGCCATGGAATCTTCACGCTGCCGGTCGATCCGGCGCAGCTCCCCGAGCATGTGCAGCCGCATCGCGGCCGACTTGATCTGAGCGGCGAGCTGCTGGAGGGCAGCCGCCTGGTCCGCGCTGAAGGCATCGGACCGGGGCGAGGTCACGGTGACCGATCCGATTGCCACACCGGCGTAGAGCAGGGGCACGGTGATCACCGAGACGGGACCGGACGCGCTCCCCACCGCGCAGCTCGCGCCATTTCCCCTCTCGACCTCAGCGGCGAGGTGGAGCGCGCTGACGGCGGCCACCGGCCCCGGCTGGTCTGGCGCGCTGGCGACCTCCCGCCGTCGAGGCTGCTGCCCTTGTCCCGCGGTCGCGCGGTGGAGCGTGCCGCTGATGGTGGTGATCTCGACCACCGCCTGATCGGCGCCGCTCAGCGTGCGAGCCGCCTCCGCGCCCCGCTCGACGATGGTCCCCATCTCGGCGCTCAGCGCGAGTGCCTCCTGCTCGAGGGCGGCCGTGCCACCGGCTTCGTGGTCCGCACCCGTCAGCCGCAGCGCCCGCTCCGAGGCGGCGACGATCATGGAGTTCAGCTCGTCGAAGAGGTCGAGCACCACCTGCAGGGGCGTGGCCACCCCGGCGGCCGGAGGGGCCGGCGAGACCGGTTCCGCAGGTGCGGACCGGCGCCGGACGGAGGGCACGTCAGCGGGTGCGCGTCGAGAGGCGCCGGACTGCATGGCTGCCATCCACGTTAGTCGGCTCCAATCCCATCCCCTCGGACGAGAGGTCACGACCCCGTCACCGACACGGCACCGGTCTGGCACGGCACCTCCGATCCAGTGCCCTTGGCCCCCATGCGGATGACGCAGATGTACCGGGGCCGTCATATCTGTCTCGGACAGAATTGATACAATGCCTCCGTGGTCGACTCCCTCCCCGGCACCGCCCCTTCGACCGACCTCGACGCCTTCGCGGGCCGGCTCGCCCGGGCTGCGGGCCGCCTCCGCCGCCGCCTCAACCGGCAGGTGCGCGCCGGCCTCGACCAGGAGCCGCTCCCCGAGGCGCAGCTGGAGATCCTGCGTCTGATCAACCGCCGTCCGGGGGTTCGCGTCCACGATGTGGCGGTCGAGCTGGGGGTGGCCTCCAACACCGTGAGCACCCTCGTGCATCGCCTCACCGACGCCGGTCTGGTGGACCGCCTCGCCGATGCCGGGGACGGTCGGGTTGCCCGCCTCCGCCTCCGCCCCGTGGCGGAGCTCCGCCTCCAGCGCTGGCGCGACCGGCGCGGCGAGATCCTGGCCGCCCGGCTCTCGGCGCTGGACGCCGGCGATCGCCAGGCACTCGCGCGCGCCCTGCCGGTGCTGGAGCGGATCGTCGATGCCCTCGACGAGGAGGCGCAGACGGCGGCGGTGCCGCCGCCGCGCGCATCGCGCGAGGAGACCCATGACCGCTGAGAGCGCGCGGGCGGCAGTGGCTCGCGTCGACGGTGGCCCGCTGCCGGTCGCATGCAGCGACCTGCGGGTGAGCTTCGGCACCGTGCAGGCGGTGGACGGGATCTCCTTCGACATCGCGCGCGGCGAGGTGTTCGGACTGCTCGGGCCCAATGGCGCGGGCAAGACCAGCACCATCCGGGTGCTGACCACCCTGATCCGCGCCGACTCCGGCACGGTCAGCGTCTTCGGGCATGACACCCGCGGCGAGGCGATGCTGGTCCGCCACCTGATCGGCTACCTGCCCCAGCAGCTCTCCGCCGACTTCCAGCTCAGCGGGTACGAGAACGTCTGGCTCTTCGCCCGCCTCTTCGACCTTCCGCGCCGGGAGCGTCAGCAGCGGGCCCGCGAGGTGCTCGAGTCGATGGGGCTCGACGACGTCCGCGACCGGCTGGTCAGCACCTACTCCGGGGGCATGGTCCGCCGCCTCGAGCTTGCCCAGGCGCTGGTCAACCGGCCCGCGCTGCTCGTCCTCGACGAGCCCACCATCGGGCTCGACCCGCTGGCCCGCGGGGACGTCTGGGAGAGGGTCCGGGAGCTCCGGGAGGAGACCGGGATGACGGTACTGCTCACCACCCACTACATGGAGGAGGCGGACACGCTCTGCGAGCGCATCGCCCTGATGCACCACGGTCGCATCCGCTCCCAGGGCACTCCCGCCGAGCTGAAGGCGCGGCTCGGGCCGGGGGCGACCCTCGACGACGTCTTCCGCCACGACGTCGGCACCGCCATCGAGGACGAGGAGATGACAGGAGGAGGCCGCGATGTCCGCCGTACGCGCCGCACAGCCCAGCGTCTCGGCTGACCTGCGGTCTGCGGCCGCGCTGATGCCACCCTGGTGGCGTCTCTACCCGAGCCGCATCCTCACCTTCTGGCTGGTCGAGCTGCGCAAGATCCGGCACGACCGGACCGAGCTGTACACCCGGGCCGTCCAGCCGCTGCTGTGGCTGGTCATC
>Ga0181520_10001265_pt1 | contig 51922 bp, 39 predicted proteins | sample PEATcosm2014_Bin_29_FD_132451 | JGI IMG/M metagenome (GOLD analysis project Ga0181520, IMG submission 132451) | Peatland microbial communities from MTU Mesocosm Facility, Houghton, MI, USA - PEATcosm2014_Bin02_30_metaG | ecosystem: Environmental > Terrestrial > Soil > Wetlands > Peat | place... | reverse complement strand
GGCCTTCGGCCCGGCGGAAATGCCGGCGTCAGTCGCTTCGGTATCGATTTCCATCCCCAGCACCGAAGGTGCGCCTTATACCAGCCTAGGCCAACGGCCTAGGAACAACACGTCGTACCACCACCAAGCACCGAAGGTGCGCCTTATGGAAATTCCGGACACATGACTTAATTCGACGGAATTTAGTTGTCTCTCGATTGCGGTTGCATGCCGTCGAGATGGATGGAAAAGTCCTCTAGCTTGGCGACGAGGACGTGGATATTCTCGCCCTGCCGTTGTAAAGGACCAGCGGCGATAAGAATCGTGGCGCCGAGCGCGGCCGTGCGGTAGCGCTTCCACACTTCGGGACGGACGATCAAGTTGGCCGTCGACGTTTCGTCCTCCAAGGTGACGAAGGTGATGCCCTTGGCCGTCGAAGGCCGTTGCCGCACGAGCACCAGGCCCGCGACGCGGACCCATTTGCCGTTGGGCCAGGTCTTCAGTCCGCTGGCCGGGATGACGCGGAGTTTCTCCAATTCGCCGCGGAGGAATTGCAGCGGATGGGCCAGCAGCGAAAGCCCCGTGGTACGATAGTCGGCCAAGACTTCCTCGGCCTGTGTCATGGTAGGAAGATAGGCGGTAGAAGATTCGTCGTTTGACGGGATGGTTTGCGATGAAGACGCATCCGACTCGGCCGCCTCGAACAACGGCATCGGGGTTTGGTCTTGGATCAGCGCGTCCCAGAGCGATTGGCGGCGAGTGACTTCCAGCGAGCCGAAAACGCCGGCCTTGGCCAGTCGCATGATCGCCGCGCGGCCCAGGCCCGTGCGACGGGCGAAATCGTCGATCGATCGATACACCCGCTCGCCGCGGCATTCGACGATCCGTTCCGCGTGCGCCCGCGGCAATCCCCAGAGCATGCGAAAACCGAGGCGGAGGAGAGGAAGAAGGGGGGAAGGGGAGAAAGGGAGAAGGGGAGATCTCCGCGTCTCCGTGTCTCCGCGTCCCCGCGTCTCCCCTTCTCCCTTTCTCCCTTTCTCCCCTTCCCCCCTTCTCCCCTCCCCGCCTTCCTCCAGCGTACAGTCCCACTGGCTATGATTCACATCGACCGGCAGCACCTTCACGTCGTGCTCGCGGGCGCTGCGGACAAGCTGCGCGGGGGCGTAAAACCCGAGCGGCTGGCTGTTCAACAGCGCGGCGGTGAAAGCGGCCATGTAGTGGTGCTTCAGCCAGCAGGAAACGTAAACCAAGAGGGCGAAACTGGCCGCGTGCGACTCGGGAAATCCATACTCGCCGAAGCCGCGGATCTGATGGAAAACAGCCTCGGCCCACTCCGGCGTGAACCCGCGGGCGAGCATGCCTGCGGTGAGCCTGCGATGGAACTGGTCGATCACGCCCGGCCGCCGCCACGCGCCCATGGCGCGGCGAAGCTGGTCGGCCTCGCCGGGCGTAAAGCCGGCCGCCTCGACCGCCAGCCGCATCGCCTGCTCCTGGAACAAGGGCACGCCGAGCGTCTTTTCCAGCACGCGGCGGACCGCCTCATTGGGAAACTCGACCGGCTCCTCGCCGTTGCGGCGGCGGAGATAAGGATGGACCATGTTCCCCTGGATCGGGCCGGGGCGGACGATGGCCACTTCAATCACCAGGTCGTAAAAGCACTTGGGCTGCAGCCGCGGCAACATGCTCATCTGGGCCCGGCTCTCGATCTGGAACACGCCCATCGTGTCGGCCCGGCGGATCATGGCGTAGACGCCCTCGTCGCCTTCGGGGATGTTGGCCAGCGTCAGTTCTCTGCCCTCGTGTTGCTTGACCAGGGCAAAGCACTTGCGGATCGCCGTCAACATGCCCAAGGCCAGGCAATCGACCTTGAGGATGCCCAATTCGTCGAGATCGTCCTTGTTCCACTGAATGACCGTCCGCCGACCCGCCACCCGCACGCGGGTACCCGGGGTGCCCCGCATAGCCGCGTTTTCAATCGGCACCAGCTCACACAACGGCCCGCGGGTCATGACCATGCCGCCGGTATGCTGCGAGAGGTGACGCGGGAATCCAACCAATTGTTCAACCAGCTCAATCCACTGCCGCCCGGCCGTCGATTGGACATCAATGCCTGCCTCGCGGCAAAGCAGCGACATATCGGGCTCAGTACGAAAATGCTCGAGCCGCTTGGCCAGGCGGTCAATCTGTTCGGCGGGTATACCTAGCGCGCCGCCCACGTCGCGGACGGCGGAACGGGGGCGATAGGTGATCACTTCGGCCGTCATGCCAGCCCGCTCGCGGCCGTATTTCCGGTAAAGATACTGCAAAACCTCCTCGCGGCGCTCGTGCTCGAAATCGACGTCGATGTCGGGGGCTTCGTTCCGCTCGCGGCTGATGAACCGCTCGAACAGGAGATCCATCCGCTGGGGATCGACAGAAGTCACGCCCAGGCAGAAGCAGACGGCCGAATTGGCCGCCGAGCCGCGGCCCTGGCAGAGGATGCCGCGGCTGCGGGCGAAGACGACAAGGTCCCAGACGGTGAGAAAATAGGCCTCGTAATGCAGCTCTTCGATCAGTTGCAACTCGTGCCCGATGAGGCCCCGCACCTTGTCGGGCAGGCCTTCCGGGTAGCGGTTCCGCGCGCCCGCCCAGGCCAGCCGGGTCAAGTATTCCATCGGCGTCTGGCCCGCGGGGGCCAGTTCCTCGGGGTATTCGTAACGTAGCTCGTCCAGCGAAAAAGTCGTTTGCCGGGCGATTTCCAGCGTGCATCGGACAGCCTGCGGATAGCGGGCGAAGAGCTGGGCCATCTCCTCCGACGAGCGCAGGTATCGCTGGGCATTGGGAAACAGCCGTTCGCCCGCCGTGGCCACTGTGCAACCGTGCCGCACAGCGCAGAGCACGTCGCTCAGCGGCTGCCGCTGGGGTACGTGGAAGTGAACGTCGCCCGCCGCGGCCAGCGGCAGGCCCGCGCGATGTGCCAGTGCCGCCAGCCCATCGAGCCGCTCTTGATCGTTGCCACGGTGGTGTAGTTCGGCCAGAAGATAACAGCGGCCGGGAAAAACGTCGCGATACTTTTGGAGGGCAGCGAACAGGAGAGAAGGGGAGGAGGGGAGAGGGGGAGAAAGGGAGATCTCCGTGTCCCCGCGTCTCCGTGTCCCCCTTTCTCCCTTTCTCCTCTTCTCCTCTTCTCCCCTCTCCCCGTCCGTCACTCCCGCCAGCAGGCCCTCGCTATGTGCGGCGATATCATCCAACGTCAGGCGGCATGTGCCTTTTTCGGCCCGGCGGCGGCCGCAGGTGATGAGCCGGGCCAGGCGGCCGTAGGCCGCACGATCGCTGGGCCAAAGAACCACGCTTGGGGCGTCTTCTGGAGTGATCTCCGCGCCGACGACGAGTTTCAGACCATGCTCCTTGGCCGCCACGTGGGCACGGACGATGCCAGCGAGGCTGTTCCGATCGGTCACCGCCAAGGCCGCGTAGTGGAGTTCCACGGCGCGCTCGACCAGTTCTTCCGGATGCGAAGCCCCTTCGAGGAAAGAAAAATTCGATTTGGCGTGGAGTTCGGCGTAGGACATCGTCAGTCAAACATTCCATGCAAGAACCAGGGACCATCGGGCAGGCGGCGGAAGACCCAGTAGCAGCGGCCGGCGGCGGTCTCGATACGGTAATAGTCGCGGGCCACGCCGACCACGACCATGGGTACATGCTGCCCGACATGGTGCCCGCCGCGCCACCAGCCGGTTTCGATCCGCTCAGGCCCCACGCGGCGCACGATCCGCTGCTGCCGGCCGCCAAAGGAGAACAATCCGTCAATTCCGCCCGGCAACCGCAGCGGTTGCGTCAGCAGCCGCAATGGTCGGGGTGGAAGCAACCTTGTCGCGTTTCCTCGCTGCGAGGGGCGCGATGCGCGGCGCGCCCGCGGACCTGCCGTGGAAAACCTTGCTCTTCTTGATCCAGCCTCGATTCCCTGGACCAGGGGTGCATAGTAGCAGGCCAATTCCGGCTGCGCGTCGGGGACCAGGCGTATCTGCGTAACACAGGTGTGTCCCAGGCGATTGCTGAGCCGATCGATCAGGCCCGCCAGGTGCCGTGGCTCCGCACGAGTCTGTCCCTCGGAAAACATCTCTTGTTGCCGCAGTTCCAACGGCGCAGTCGAGGCAGCGGCCAGACGGATCGAATCGACCGGGCCGGGCAGTTGCAGCGACTCAAACCGCACTTGCAGCAATTGCACGAGATGGTTCGCCCAGGCCGTGGGGCGAAACAGGCCGACGACCACTTGCAGCGGTTCACTCAGGTTGCATTTCAAGAGGCATTCCAACCGCATGGCGCCGCGGCCTGCCCGGTTGAGCAAGGCGGCCAGGCGGCGGGCGAGGTGCGACAATGCGGCTTCAATCGTTTCCCGCCGGGTTGTGGAAAACTCGGCCGACCAGCACACTTCGAACTGCGGCGGCGGCTCCCAGGCCGGCAGCGGTTCGCTCAAGCGGCCCGTCACACGGTCCAGGCAATCCAATAATTCCGGCCCGAAACGCGAAGAAAGCTCACGCCGCGGCAAGGCCTCCAATTGGCGAATCTGCCAGACGCCCAGGCTGTGCAGTAGCGCCACGGTCGGTTCGCTCAGGCGGAGCGATTCCAGGGGAAGGGAGGAGAGGGGAGAGGGAAGACACGGAGACGCGGGGAGGGGAGAGGAGGTGATCTCCACGTCTCCGTGTCTCCGTGTCTCCGCGTCTCCCCTCCCCTTTCTCCCCTCTCCGCCTTCCGCCTTTCCATATCCCGCCAAGGCCCAGGCCGCTCCGGGCGTGTTGGCCGCGGCGGCCCGAAGCCGCCAACCGCGGGCTTGCAGTTCGCCGAGAATTCGCTGGATGAGGGCCGCTTCACCGCCGAAGAGATGAATGACGTTGGTGATGTCCAGCAGCACGCTTTGGGGGAAAACGTTCGGATCGATTCCCACCAGGGGCGTGAACTGCTTGCACTCGGCCGCCACGGATTGAAGAGCGGCGATTGGCTGCGCAGCAAGATTTTCGATTCTAAGACAGAGGATGCGTTTCATGGTCGATCTCCACTTCCACGGTTTGCTCGCCGCGACCGCCGCGGCAACGCAAGAGCACTACGCGCATCCGTCGCGGCCAGCCATAAGGCGAGGGACTCGGCAACGACTCGACCAACAGACGCATGTCGGCCCAGGAAGGCTCGCCGCGCACGCCTTCCGGCCGGATCAACAAACCCAAGCCGCCGCCTTGCTCCACGGCCAGTTGCAGTCGCCGGAACGTCCGGCCGTCAAGCTTTCCATCCAGCGCATCGGGCCAGGCGACCACCGCGGCCACGGCCGGACAGCGCAGGGCCTGGTCCAGCGCCCAGGCGTGGTCGGCCTTGTTACCGGGATGAACCACGATCAGCCGCGCGGGCTCAATCCCTTGGGCAACCACCGCGGGGGGATAGAACTCACCCGTTCGATCGAGCACGACCACGGCCCCGCCACCCCGGCAGCCCTCGGCCGCGGCGAGAAAAGCCAGTGTGGCGGTGCCGTCGCCCTCGGCACAAAAAAGCCACTCCACCAGCGTGCCGGGTCGAAAGCCTTTTTCCGGCAAGGCCTGGTCCAGTTGCGGGCAACCGCTCGAGAGGGCAGGCTTCCGCGGGGAAAACGACGTATTTTCTCCTTGCGACCGCCAGGGCATGGCCCCTTCCCATTGGGCAAGCTGCTGGCGGAGGGCCTCGATACGCAGGGGTTGGCAAGGGATATCGGCCATGCAATGTGTACCTCCGCGCTATAGTGTACACATGTACAATTCACGTGTCAAGCGGAATTATCGGCCAATGCAGGTGGCGGCCATGAGAGAAAGCGGAGGCCCAGGCATATGTAGGACGGACTTTAGTCCGTCAATGACGGGCTAAAGCCCATCCTAGTGAAGATATTCTCATGCCGAGCAATGGTTCAGTCGCTTCTTTACCGACGTAGACGACGTCCGTAACAGGTCATGCAGCCCGTCGCAAGCATGCTGCAGCCTTCGGCCGTTTCTGTTCGGCCAAGAGCGCGTCCACCAGAAACTTCACGCACGCTTCGCAAATGGGCAAGGACTCGTCGGCGGTAGCGCAGTCCATGTCGTCAATATGCCAGTAAGTGATGCGATCCGCCCAAGCGGGAAATTGCGACACCATCATGGGATGGTGTTCGGTCTTCTTGAGGGCAATGACCAGATCGGCATCTTCCAGATCCACCGCCGCAAGCTGAATGGGAAATCGCTGGCCATCGAAGGGGATGTCCAGTGCGGTCAATCTGTACGCGGCGAACTCGGAAAGGGGGCCTTCGTGCGTGCCCACCGTCCACGTTTTCAAGCCCCGCGACGTGGCTCGCCAATACAGCCCCCGCTCCCTGGCCAGGGCATTGAAGAGATACTCGGAAAACCGAGAACGGTAGAAGTTCCCCGTGCAAATAAAAACGACAGTCTTGAAATTCTGGAACATTTTCGCTGCTCTCCGCGGTGGAATGAAGAGGGGCAATCATACGCAGATTCGAGCGGCCGGAACAGAGGAGTTTTCTTTAACAAGACCAGTTGCTGGCCCCAAAAAATGACCTTGCTGGGCAAAAATTGTACACTTTGCTGGGAAACATCGGCCGTTTTTGCCTTTTTTTCTTTGGCACAACGTTTGCTAATTGCCGCATCGTTCGTTAAGATATTGAGGGCAAGGCGTATCGAGGACGTGTCAACATGCGTCGGAAACTGATCTATGGAATCGGCTGTTTCATCTTCGTCATCGCGAGCAGTCTGGCGGCCAATGCGCCCGCTTGCCATCCGAGTAATCAATCCGTTTCCCACCATTCGTATCAGTCGTTGGAAAGAGCGTTCCACCACATGGACCGCAACCACGACGGCATCCTCACCCAACGCGAATTCGTTGCTGCCCACCGCCAGAAGTTGGGTACGGCCCAAGCTGCCGCCCAGTATCGTCTGCTGGCGATGCGCGGGGGCACTACGACTCGAAACGGTACGACAGGGATGACGTTGCACCAGTTTAAATTGGCCCACGGCGTACGGTAAGAGAAAAACGCCGCTCAGTCCATTTCCGCACAGGCGCCTGCCGTCAGGTTCAGGGACACCCGATCTGCCGCAACGCGCTCTCATTATGCCTGGTTTGTGGAATGTAACCCAGGTTCTCCCGAATTGTCGGACGCGTTGACGTGCAGTCATTGCGGATTATACTGGCATCACGCCAAAAGCGGTTTGCCAAAATGCGCTATCGCTATATCACTTCCCCACAGACTACACGACCATGAAAACCATCACCTACTTGACCCTGTGCTTCCTGGGCATCTTCGCCCTTCTGCAGCCGGCGGCGGTCTACAGTGCCCCCAAGAAGGTCGAGAGACTCCACGGGGAGGCCCCGCCGCCGGAAGAACGGCTATCGCTCTGGTATCGCCGTCCCGCCGTGCAGTGGACCGAGGCCCTGCCGATCGGCAACGGCCGGCTGGGTGGGATGATCTTCGGCGGCATCGATAGCGAGCGGATCCAGCTTAACGAAGCAACCCTTTGGGCGGGCGGCCCTTACGATCCCAACAACGCTGACTCGGCGACCTTGCTGCCCGAGGCCCGGCGACTGATCTTTGCCGGGAAATTTGGCGAGGCGAACCACCTCGTCGGCTCGCGGATGATGTCCCGGCCGGTGCGCCAACTGCAGTATCAAACGCTCGGCGACTTGGTACTCCAGTTCCCGGAAACCAAGGAAGTGGAAAACTATCGCCGCAACCTGAACCTCGACACGGCCATCGCCACGACCAGCTACACAGCCAGCGGTGTCCGCTTCACGCGCGACGCGCTGGCCAGCTATGGGGATGGCCTGATCGTTGTTCGCCTCACCGCCGATAAGCCGGGCCAGATTTCTTTCACCGCCGCCTTGAAGACGCCGCACAAGGCCACGGTCAGCACGCGCAACGGCGACACGCTCGTCGTAAAGGGCGTCAACGGAGAGTCGCAGGGCATCGCCGGGGCGTTGAAATTCGAGGCCCGCGTCCGCATCATGGCCACGGGCGGAAAGACCGAGGCCGCCGCCGACACGGTCGCGGTGCAGGCCGCCGATTCAGTCGTCCTGCTGATCGATGCGGCCAGCAGTTACAAGAAGTACAACGATACCAGTGGCAATCCCGAGGCGTTGGTCTGCGCCCGCCTGGACGCGGCCGCCAAGCAGCCGTATGACGCGATCCGCAAGGCTCACGTGGGCGCACACCAGCGGCTTTTCCGCCGCGTGGCCTTGGACCTGGGCAAAAGCGACGCGGTAAAACTTCCCACCGACGAGCGGATCAAGGGCTTTGCCGCCGGCAAGGACCCGGGGCTAGCCGCCCTCTATTTCCAATACGGCCGCTATCTGCTCATCAGTTCCTCCCGGCCCGGCGGACAGCCGGCCACGCTGCAGGGCCTGTGGAACGACAGTTTGACCCCGCCCTGGGGCAGCAAGTACACGATCAACATCAATACCGAGATGAACTACTGGCCGGCCGAGCCAGCCAACCTGGGCGAGTGCGTCGAGCCGCTGATGGCCATGGTCGAGGACCTGACCCGGACCGGCGCTCGCACTGCCAAACTGCATTGGGGGGCACGGGGCTGGGTGGCGCACCACAACACCGATCTCTGGCGGGCGGCCGGGCCGATCGACGGTCCCTGGGGCTTCTGGCCCAGCGGCGGCGCCTGGCTTTGCCAGAACCTGTGGGAACACTACGAGTTCACCCGCGACAAGCAGTTCCTCGCCCGGCTCTATCCGGCCTTGAAAGGCGCCAGCCAGTTCTTCCTCGACACGCTGGTCGAAGAGCCGCAGCACAAGTGGCTCGTGACTTGCCCCTCGACCTCGCCCGAGAATGGCTATCCCCGTGGCGGTTCGGTCTGTGCGGGTCCGACGATGGACATGGAGATCATCCGCGACCTGTTCGCGCACACAATCGCCGCGGCGGAGATTCTGGGCAAGGACGAAGCACTCCGCGAGGAAATTGCCAAGGCCCGGACGCGGCTCGCACCGTGCCAGATCGGCAAGGCGGGGCAACTCCAGGAGTGGCTGGAAGATTTGGACATGCAGGCCGGCGACCTCCATCACCGGCACGTCTCGCATCTTTACGGGTTCTTCCCCAGTGCCCAGATTTCGCTCCGCGGCACGCCGGAATTGGCCGCCGCGGTCCGCCGCTCGCTGGAGATCCGCGGCGACAACGCCACCGGCTGGGGGCTCGGCTGGCGGCTGAATCTCTGGGCACGCCAGCAGGACGCCGAGCACACCTACCAGATCCTGCGTCTGTTGCTGCATCCGGACCGCACGTATCCGAACATGTTCGACGCCCATCCGCCCTTCCAGATCGACGGCAATTTTGGCGGCGTTTCCGGCATCGCCGAGATGCTCTTGCAAAGCCATGCCGGCGAGCTCGAGCTTCTGCCCGCCTTGCCCAAGGCCTGGCCCAACGGCTCGGTCAAGGGCCTGCGTGCCCGCGGCGGTTTTGAGGTCGACATGCACTGGAAGCAGGGCCGGCTCGTCGCGGTCACAGTCCACAGTCTCGCCGGCGAGCCTTGCACAGTCCGCTACGGCAAGACAATCATGAAGCCGAACATTTTGAAAGGCGGGGTGTGGGGTTTCGCCAGTGCGGTCGCCAGCCCCGCGACCCAGGACAAGACGCGAACTACTGGCCAACCATGAAAAACCTCGATGCACGTCTATTCACAACCGCTTCCGTGGCCTAGAATTGATTGCGCAGGAATCCTGCGCGACATCACAATTCACCCCGCCTTTGGTAAAATCAATGCTCATTCGGCTATTCGGGAGAAACTTCCGCTCGCTTAAGTCGCCTTTTGAACTGTCGACGGTTGCGGCCGACCTAAGGCGGAAGGAAGACCGTGACCGTGGCGTTATCGAGGTGCCGCTTGCAGGTGCCAGCGAACCGTTGCGACTATTACGAACGGTTGCAATTTACGGCGCGAATGCTTCCGGCAAATCTACGATCCTAACCGCTGGCAGGGCTCTTAACTGGCTTGTGACTGGTTCGAGTGCGAGTTCCAAGCCAGACGCAAAGATCCCGCTATACGAGCCATTTCTATTGGATGATGAATCGCGAGTCGCGCCTGTCGAACTGGGTTGTGACGTGGTTTACGACGAGTCGTTATTGAGGTATGAGATTAGATTCCAGGATAAAGCCATCCTGCGTGAAACACTCACGGTCTTCGACGAGAAGGGCGAAGTCAAACTCATCGATCGCAAACCTTCGGGCGAAGTTTGTGGAGAACTGATCGCACGGAGCGACGCAAATCGGCTATATGTGAAGGAAATGCAACCGAACGTCGCAGTGCTCTCAAAACTAGCCCAGCATGGGCCCCACAAGGGCGCAGAGTCCGTCACTCCATATTATAGGGCCATCCGGAATGCGACACGGTTTGAGGACTACTCCGTCGCTACGTTGATGCAGGTCAACCCCGGGGGCTCTGAGAGCGAGCGATTCGCCGACGACCCCGAATATCGTGAATGGATCATGCGTCACCTTATTCGTTCTGCAGACGTAGGGATTTGCGATGTCCAAACTCATCGCGAACCGTTCGAGGTCCCCAACCTCATTAAAGAACAATTCACGAAGCTCGGCAGTGGTAACAAGTTACCGGACAATAGGGTCGTAGTTTCCTTCGTGCATGCAGGAAGTTCAAAGCAGCCGGTTGACTTCTCACTCGAATCGTCTGGGACGAAGAAGCTCTTCAACCTGGCGAGCGATTGGTGGACTCTGGCTAACAAATCCGTCACGATCCTCGCCGACGAATTGAGCGCAAGTCTCCATCCTCGATTGCTCGACGGTCTTATTCGCGCTGTCAATGATGCCCCTCGCGACCGCGTGCAATCACAACTTATCTTTGCAACGCACGACACCGGGCTCCTTGAGGCCCGCGACGGCCTGCCGCCGGCGCTGCGACGCGATCAAGTATATTTCACGAAGAAGGATGCCCAGGGAGCTTGCGAACTCTATTCCCTCGCAGAATTCAGCGACGAAGCCCGACCTGTCCACAACATCCGGAAGCGCTACCTGTCCGGGCTTTATGGAGCGATTCCGGCGGTGGAGAAGCTCTCGTTATGAGCAAAGGCAAGAAACCGCAGAAGCCGCTGTCGAAGGCGACTGTCGCGCTGCTTGAACAACTTCAGCGGCGGCGCGGCGTGCGACAGCTTGCGAAACGATTCCTGATCGTGTGCGAGGACAACAAGTCGGCCCCGAACTACTTCAATGCACTGAAGGAACACTTCAACCTCTCCGCGACTTCGGTAGAAGTCGCAGGCAGTGGCGGGCATACTCAGCCCGTTCAAGTCGTTCGACGTGCCGTCGACCTCAAGACAAGTGCGGAAGATCCGGACAGTGGCACCGAACCGTTCGAGCAGGTCTGGTGCGTGATCGACGGAGACTATGGCAACAAGATCGACAACGCGCGAAACAAGGCGAACGCGAACGGCATCCAATTGGCAATTTCGACCAAGTGCTTCGAGTATTGGGTTCTGCTCCACTTCGAGGAAAACGACAAATCGACCGTAGACTGCGATTGCACGATCCGCAAATTGAAACGGTTTATTCCTCGGTATGAAAAGGGCAAATGCGAGTTCCGGTCGATCGTTCCCTGGGTGCGTGATGCCTGTGCGCGAGCGGAGAAGCTGCGAAAGCCTGGCATCGCACGAGGCGACCTCCCGGAAGCCCAAAATCCCTGTAGCGAAGTCTACCTGCTTGTCAATGCAATACTTGGAGCGTTCGCCTGACGCAAATCCTGGCGCCTCGTACGCATAGGATCGAGAGAATTCGCGGAATGCGCGATGTCGCGTTCATCCTTTTCAGAAGGACAATTCTTTCGCATTTTATCCTTCGCAGAAGGATAAATGGCAGGCATTCCGCCTACCGGTGCCACGGTGGGGCCAGGAAACCGGTAGCTTCGTCGAAGGTCGCTTTGCGGCGGAAATCGGCCGGATCGTAGGCACGGTTGCTCGGATCGGCGTTGACCCATTGCGGGTGCTGGCGGCCAAAATAGCTGCCGTAGAATTGGTAATTGCTGTCCACCCAGCGACACAGAACCATCAGTTCCATCGCCGTGAGCATCTTGGAATGATCGGCCTTGGCGTTCTTCGCATGTGCAGGACGGGTCAAGACGGCAATCAACGGACTGGCGGCACAACCCAGACTGTGGGGCGGCAAATACGCGCCGTTGTAATTGCCCTGGTCCCCCTGCCGCAACGTGGTGAATTCGGCAATCAGCGGACCGGCCAATTCCTTCATGGCAAGTTGTTCGTAGGAAGTGTTGTAATAGAGTGTGACTTCGCCGGTCAACCTCAATCCTCCGGCGGGGTCCTTCACGCCGTGGCAGGAAACGCACTTGGCATTGAAGATGGGCTGGATATCGCTGGGGTAATGAATCACTTGGCCCGCGCGGCCGTCGCCGCCGTTGGCCTTCAAGTCGCACGGTTGCGGCTGGGGTATGCTCGGCGGCCGGCTCAACGCCAGCGGCGCCGCCGCGTGCAGCGCCGCCGTGCGGTGGAAATGCCCGTGACAGCCCGTGCAGGAACGCACTTCGCCGGGCGCGTAATTCACGTACGTCCGCTCGCGCTGGATCTCGCGGAAGTTCTCGTCCAAGGCCTGCAAGAAGATGCTGCGGTTGGCCGGCGCCACGAAGTGGGCGGAACCGTCTCTTTCCACGGGCACCACTCCCCACTGCACGCGCGGCCAGAGGGCGGCCTTCCAATTGGCGCTGTCTACCGCCGGCGCCCAGCGTCGGCCCGTCGACCAGTAGCGCGGCAGCGACTCGTTGATCCGCAGCCACTTGATTTCGCCCGGTTTGACGCCCTCCATGTCCTGGTAGATGTCGGCGACAATGCACAGGGCCTGGTTATCGGCCGCATACTTGGGATCGCGCACCGCTTGCACCTGCGGCGGAACAGGCCGGGCGACCAGCGGCAGGGGATGCCAACAGGAGAGCTTCGAATCGGCGTGAACCACGCGCAAGCGCCCCGGCGTGTCGATCAGGCACAGGGCATAGGCGTTGGCGACGTTCTGGAATTGGTCGGAAGCGTTGAGTTTGCACGAAACCAGGAACTCGTGGTCGCTGACGGGATAGGGATGCGTGTAGAGACGCCCCTTGCGGCCCTGATCATCGTCCACGAATTTGCCGTCTTGCAGGAAGCGCCAGCCCATATAGGACCGCCGGGGGATGAAGACCTGCGGCGTGATGTTGACTACCGGGTACCGCTTATCGCCTTGGATATAACCCGCTTCGTCCGGGTCTGGACCGCGCACGGGGACGCCCATGCCGTAATCGACCAGCAGGATCGGTCCCAGGCAGCCGCCTTGGGGATAATGGCAGGTACCCACGCACACGAAGCGGTGGTTGCTGCCGGGCAGGGGCTGGGGGTACATGCAGACGGTCGTGTCGTCGTGGGCCAGGCCGAAGAGTTCCTGGGGCATGGTCCCGTCCGTGTTCATGGACCACACGCTCTTGCCGACCCGCGAGCCCTTGTCGATATATTCCCAGCGGTGATACATAATCCGGCCGTCGTCGAGGAGCACGGGGCAAAACTCGAGCACAGGACTGTTGGTCAGCGGTTCGACGTGGCTGCCGTCGGCATCCATGCGGTGCAACCCGGGCGCGACAAGCTGGGCGGACCCGCCACAGAGCACCGTATGCTCGTTGCGGGTCGAGGAGAAGATGATCTTGCCGTCGGGCAGATAGCAGGGGTGGATGTCGTCGGTGTGCCAGCCCGTGCGCCAGCGGGCCGCTTTCTCGGCCTCGTCGGGCGGCGGGAAGGAGAGCTGGCGGAGGCCCCTGCCGTCGACGCGCAGCTCCCAGATGCGGAATCCGGCCCCGGGATCCTGGCGGAAGTCGAAGACGACTCGCTGGGCGTCCAGCGAGAGGCTGATCTTGCCGATGAAGCCCCTGCCGCCCGGCATGTCGGCGGCCCTGACGACGGGCCGCTCGGCGCGCGTGCGCAGGTTGTAGACGTAGATGCCGTTGTCGGCAAGGAAGCGATCGGGGCTGGTACCCTGATTGATGTCCGTGTAGTAGTGGTCCGAGGAGTAGGGCTTGCGCTTGACGAAGACGATTTCCTCGAAGCCGAACTCGCCCGGCTTAACAGCGGCGTCTGACGGAATCGAGCCGGCGGACGCCACGGTGGCAATAGTGTCGCCAAACGCTCCCGGCGCGCTGCCAACGACCGCGATTGCCAGCAAACCGAGCAGGGCGGAAGCCGCCCGGGGAATTCTTGCTGCATGGGACATGGGGGAACTCCAGACAGGTTGGTAAGCGCGCACGGAAGTAATACCGAAAATGCCCGATTGTTGGAGTTCCGTCCGGGCACCATGTATTCATGGTCGGCGGCGGTTCCAGGTGTTCCGGCTAAAGCCGGGACTCCAACTCCTCAGTTCTTCGCAACACTCTAAGGGCGGCCTGCGGCGCGTCGGTCCCTTGAGTCTAGCTGCCCGCGCCGCGGTGTCAAGCGCGGGACGATGCTCCCATCCAGTAATATCTTCCGCGTCCTCAAAACATGAACCTGTCCGCGTGGCGATTGTGACCATACGGCGAGTGCGGCGCGATCCTCCAACACAATTTACCCAGATTCAGTGGCTGAGGGGGTATTTTCGCAAGCCGCCTCCCGCAGCCGTTCGCCCATATCCGGCAACTCGGGAAGTTCCGCTTCGGTTTTGCGCACGGCGCGCTGCCATCGTTCGCGCAACTCGGGCGTCATGGGAACAGTTTGGCGATCGCTCATAATTCGACCTCATCGCCGGGCATCTCCGACTTCTACCGGAACAGTTCCTCCAGTGCTGTGCGGAAGCCCAACACAACCCATTTCGTAGGTTGCCTAGCTGCCCGTGGCGGGAAGTCGTTTCCAGGGTCTGGAAAAGAGGGCAAGAAAAAGAAGGCCACGGATGAAACACGGATCAAACACGGATCAGTAATCCGTGTTTGATCCGTGTTCAATCAGTGGTTGTGGAAGAAAATGGGAGCAGAACGGCTGGGTTATTCGTAGGACAGATTTGTAATCTGTCACGACAGGTTGAAAACCTATCCTACATGGACAACCGCAGTTAGGTTATTTTCAGTGCTTCACGGCGCAACCGCCGGCGGACGTTGGTCGGCCTTCTGGCCCCAGGCCTTGTTCGGCTCGGCGCCCATCTTCAAAACCAGCTCGCCGCCGGCAACCAACTCGGCATGCGTGATCCAACTCCGCAACAGCGGCCTGCCGTTGAGCAAGGCCGATTGCACGTAGAGGTTCTTGGACGAGTTGTTCTCGGCCACGATCGTGAAACTGCGGCCCTTGTAATACTTGCCGTCGAGATGGATCGTGGCCCGCTCCACCAGCGGACTGCCCAGCACGTAGACGGCCGCCGCGGGATTCACCGGGTAGAAACCCAAGGCGCTGAGCACGTACCAGGCCGACATCTGCCCGCAGTCGTCGTTGCCGCAGATGCCGTCGACCTTGTTGGTGTAGAGCGTGGTCATGACCTGGCGGATCCGCTCCTGCGTCTTCCACGGCGCTCCGGCGTAGCTGTATAGATAAGCCACGTGGTGGCAAGGCTCGTTGCCGTGTACGTACTGGCCGATCAGGCCGGTCATGTCGGGCACGGCGGCCAGGAGCGTCGAGTCCTCGCCGAACATCTGGTCGAGCTTGGCGATCGTGACCTGGTCGCCGCCCAGCAGGCCGATCAGCCCCGGCATGTCGTGCGGCACAAACCAGGTGTAGTTCCAGCTCGTGGCCTCCGTGAAGTCGTCCCAGACCAACTCGCGGCGATCGAAAGGCGACCGCCACGTGCCGTCGGCCTTCTTCCCGCGCATGAATCCGATGGAGGAGTCGAACACGTTGCGATAGTTCTGTGCCCGCTGGGCAAAGAGCTTCGCGTCGTCCTCCTTGCCCATGAGTTGGGCCATGCGGGCCACGCACCAGTCGTCGTAAGCGTATTCCAAGGTCCGCGAGACCGATTGGTTCTGCGGGGCCGAGGGCACGTAGCCGCGCTTGCGATACTCGCCCAGCAGGTTGCGGTCCTGCATCGACGTATCGCGCATGGCCTGGTAGGCGGCCTCGGCGTCAAAGCCCCGGAAGCCCTTCACGTAGGCCTCGACGATGATCGGAATGGAATGGTTGCCGATCATGCACCAGGTCTCGTTGCCGGCCAGCGGCCAGATCGGCAGGGCGTGCTGGTTGAACTGGCGGTAATGGGCCAGCATGCCGTTGATCAGGTCGTTGATTTGCTGCGGCCGGATGATCGTCAGCAGCGGCACTTCCGCCCGGAAGACGTCCCAGATCGAGAAGGTGCAATAGTTCTGAAAGCCTTCGGCCGGGTGGACCTTGTGGTCCAGCCCGCGATAGCCGCCGTCCACGTCGTTGAACAGCGTGGGGGCTATGCCGGAATGATAGAGGGCCGTATAGAAGGTCTCGCGGGTGTCCTTGTCGGCGGTTTGAATCTCGATCCGTCCCAGGAAATCGGCCCAACGCTTTTCAGCCGCAGCCACGCTGCCGTCGAAATCCCAGCCGGGGATCTCGGCCGCGAGGTTCTTGCGGGCGGCGTCGACACTGACCGCGGAAATGCCCAGTTTGACCAGGACCGGCTCGCTGCCGTCGAAATGGACATTGGCGATCACGTGCTTGTCCTTGGCCTTGATGCCCTTTTGCGGCTTGCCGCCGTTGACCTGCAGCTCGGTGGAGGACATCGGGCGCGAGAAGCGGGCCACGAAATAGAACGTCTTGTCGGCCGCCCAGCCGTTGCTGCGGCGATATCCGCTGATCAGCGACGGCGATTCCATCACGAAACTGCCCTCGGCCACCGGGCTGCCAATGCCGCGGTCGAGGTCGAACACCAACTCGGCGGCAACGTCGGCGGGGAAGGTGTAGCGGTGGAACCCGGCGTGCGGCGCAGCGGTCAACTCGACCTTGATCTTAGGGTCTTTCAGCGTGACGCAGTAATAGCCTGGCCGGGCCGTCTCCTGGTCGTGGGAGAACTCGCAGTGGTAGCCGTCCTTTTCCTTTTTCGGCGGGTGTGCGGCATCGATGGGCGTAATGCGGATATCGCCTAAGTCGGCGCAACCCGTGCCGCTGAGGTGCGTGTGACTAAAGCCCAGGATGGCCTTGTCGGAATAATGATAGCCCGAGCAGCCGTCCCAGGTTTCCAGGCGGGTATCGGGGCTAAGCTGGACCATGCCGAAGGGGACCGTCGCGCCCGGATAGACGTGACCGTGGGCGTCGGTGCCGACCATCGGCAGCGCGGATTGAACGGGCGAGGGTTCCTTGCCCAGGCTGGGCAAACAGCAGGCGAACAAGAAGGTGCAAAAGACGACGGATTTCATGGCGAATGGTCCTTTGAGGATAGGATTGGGCACTTAGGTACCAAGTATGGTTGGGCGAGTTTGCGCTCGACCATAAAAGGATTGTGAACTTAGGCGGGGATGGGCACGATGCCGCACGTTGCCAGCCAGCAGCCCGCATTGTACGTCGTGTACAGGAGGCTCGCAACAGCCGGCCAAAAGGCATGTGCGAAAGGGCGGAGACGTACTTCAAGAAGAAGGAAGAGCAAGACACGCTGAAAACTAGTCGACAAGTACACGATTCCGTACAGCTACATGGAGGACAAGCCCGTCCACAGTGGCAAAACCGCACGGAACGACCTAGGAAACAATCTGTTGCACTCTTACTCTACCACCCAAATGGCTAAGTTCAGATTCTTCGCCTGAACTTTCCTGGTTAAATAAAACACTCGACCAACTCTTCCTGAGGGCGACCACGGGAAAATATTTTTCCCCAATGGCAGCCAGCTTGTTGATTCCTCGAAACGAGTATGGTATCGTAATGTTATGTTTCTTGCTGGTTACTCGACTTGGTGGTATCCTGACTGGCGGCAGAGCGACCGCGCCAAGTGCGGCAGAAGGCAGGAGGAGTGCGAACATGTCAATCTTGAAGCTTCGGGCCCCAATGGATGAAGTTTTGCTTTCCGACAAGGAATGGCAGGCGATCAGTTGCCAATTAGGGTTGTCGGGGCGAGAACTCGAAATTCTGCGGTGTGCAGCCAACGGCGAGAAGGAATTGTCGATTGCCAACCAGCTTGCGATCTCTTTCCATACGGTCCACACGCACTTGCACCGTCTCTATCGGAAACTCGGCGTCAGCAATCGCATGGAAGCGGTCGTGCTGGTTTTCCGCACGTACATAGCCCTCAACCGTCAGCAAAGCTCCGTGCCCGGCAATCGGGAATATTTCCCTTCGGATCGAGCGGCGGCCTGATTGCGTTTGGGCGTGTGGTAGAGACCGGCGCATCAATAACTGGCTTGTTTAGCACGGCGAGCCGCCATGGGCGGACGGCACACGGAATGTGCCTGCTACTTTTCTTCAACGACCCGCCAAGATGTCAAACGGCTGTAGGTCAGGCTGGAAAGCCTGACCTACTTGATATTCTGGCGGGTAGTTACTTTTCTTGCGACACTTATTGACTTAGAGTGTACGGAAGAAATGACGAAGTGCTGCGTTGGCGAGGGTGGCTGGGGCACCGCCGACCATGAGTACATGGTACCCGTATGCCCCAGCGACCCCCGTTCATTTCTTCCGAACGCTCTTACCGGTCCTAAGGGCGCGGCTTCAAGGCCGACACTTTCCCTGTGCTCCTGCCCCCCTGTGGCTGTAGACTGATTAGGCGACTCGCGGCGCAAAAAGGTTGGTGGTAAGCTCAACATTGCTTCCGTGCCGGGGCAGATTTGCAGATCCACCAGGCTTACCACCCGGATTCTTGCGTGCTGGAGGTGGCAGTGATCATGAAAACAGCGTCCTTTATCAGGTTCCTCACGGTAATTGTGTTGGGCGTGACCGCTACGCTTGCGTGCGGCGTCGGGTCGGCGCAGAGCGTTCCTTATTGGGGGACGTATCAAGCGAACGCTTCGCACAACGGGTATGTGCCCGTTACGCTCAATCCAGCCGGTTTCTCCGAGTCATGGCAGGTTTCGATCGGTTCCGGGGCGCTTTCTATTGCGGAGGGCAATGGCACGGTATTCGCCGCTTCGGGATCGACCCTCGGCGCGTTCAGCGCGGCGACGGGCGGTTCGCTGTGGAATGTTACAGTGCCCTCCAGCGCGAGCATCGACGCGCCCGCCTACGCCAACGGAACGGTCTATATTGAAAGCGGCCAACAAATACCGGGCGGCTTCGTTGCCGCTTACAACGGCGCCACCGGCAGCCAGGTATTCAGGTCTGCCATCTCCTGCCAATGGGAGAACTACCTTGCTCCCACGCCCTTTGGAAACAACGTCTATGTCGATGGCGGTGAATACGGAGGCATGTACGCCTTTAACGGCAGCAGCGGATCACAGAACTGGTTCGGCAGCGTGGCGCAATACGATGGTTGGACGCCGGCCGTGGACGGGAAATATGCCTATGCCTATACCGGCGGCGGTTTCACGATGCTCAACCTGAGCAACGGCACTACGGCGGCCACAGTCTCCGATCCGGGCTACGATTGGACGGGCTACACGATGAATTCCGCCGTCGTGCTGGGTGGGTCGAACGACGCTTTCGCGATCAACGGCGGGCGGTTGCTATGCATCACCACGACCCTCAGTGCCTCGAATAGCCCGCACATTGCTTGGAGTTCGTCCGCTTCTTTTACCGGTCAACCTTCCTACGCCAATGGCATCATCTATGCCATCAACGGCGGCGTCCTGGATGCGGTCAACGAGTCCACTGGGCAAATTGCCTGGACCTGGAACCCGCCGGCCGGGAGCCTGACGGGCACGATGGTCGTAACCAACAACGAGTTGTTGGCGTCGACCGGTGGCGCCACCTATGCGGTCAACTTGAAGACGCACCAGCAGGACTGGTCCTACCCGGACGGCGGGGCCCTGGCGTTGAGCGAGAATAAACTGTATATCACCGACGCTAGCGGCAATCTGACGGCGATCAACTCCTTCTTCCTGCCCACGCCATACGTCTGGAACGTGGCGGGGGGCGGGAGTTGGGCCACGGCCGGCAACTGGACTCCCGCCGGTCCCGCTGGCGGCATTGACGGCACCGCCGATTTCAGCCAGCAGGCGCTCGCCGCCAACGCGACCGTCACGCTGGACGGCAGCCGCACGATCGGCTACATGCTCTTCGGCGACACTGCGGCGGCACACAACTGGACTTTAAGCCCCGGCACGGGCGGCGCGCTCACGCTCCAGGTCACTGCTTCCAGCGGCAGCACACCCACCATTACGGTGAATAATCAGATGGCCACGATCAACGTCGTTCTTGCCGGCAACCAGGGGCTTGTCAAGGCCGGCAGCGGCACGCTAACGCTCGCCGCCAGCAATACCTACACCGGCGGCACATCGATCACCAGCGGCAACCTGGCCATCGCCAGCGACAGCAACCTGGGCAGTGGTCCCGTGACCATCTCGGCCGGTGCCTTGGAGATCACGGGCAGCATCGTCTCGCCGCGCAGCCTGGTGCTTGCCGCTTCCACCGCGACCGTGCAGATCGACGCGAGTGGCAACTACGTCGCGGCGGCCGGGGCCACGGTCAGCGGTTCCGGCGGCTTGACGAAGAGCGGGCCGGGCACGCTGGATCTGACCAATGCCACGATAAGCTACACCGGCCCAACGTCCGTTACGGGCGGCATGCTGGACGTGGGCAGCCTTGCCGGCAGCGTTGCCCTCTCGGTATCGACCGGTGCAACGGCCAACGTCTCGGGCGGCAGCCTTAGCCTGGGCAATGCGAGCAACTTGGGCAATCTGAATTTCACGGCCTCGACCGGGACGATCACGCTCGCGAGCCTGATGGGTAGCGGCAGCACGACGTTTGCCGCAGCGACGAGTTTTCCAGCCCTGTCCGGCGGAGTGGTCACCATCGCCGGACCGGCGGCAATCGCCACGGCCAGCGGCGGGACCGCCAATCTCAACGGCCCCACGGCGACGATCACGAGCCTGGGCAATGCCAGCATCAACCTCGGCAATGCGACGGCCCTGACGGTCTCCAGCGGCAACCTCACGGCGGGAACGATTACCGGACCAGGCAGCCTGAATCTGGCCGGGCCGGGTACGTTGATCTTTGCCGTACCGACAAGTTTTTCGGGCGGCACGACGATCTCCGCCGGCACGCTCCAGATCGGCAGCGGTGGAACCGCCGGCAGTATCCTCGGCAACGTGACCGACAACTCGGCGCTGGCCTTCGACCGCAGCAATGCCTACACTTTCTCGGGCAACATCGGCGGCAGCGGTTCGATCGTGCAAGCGGGCGGCGGTGTGCTCATCCTGGCCGGCAGCAATAGCTACGGCGGGGCGACGACCGTCACCGCCGGCACGCTGCAATTCGCCACCGCGGCCGCCTTGCCCCCGACGTCGCCCTTGTCGGTGGCCACGGGCGCAACGATCAACCTCAACGGCGTGAACGTCACCGCCTCAGCGATCGGCGGCGCGGGCATCGTAGCCTTGGGAAGCGCCACGCTGACCTTGAGCGATACGACCACGACCTTGCTCTCGGCGCAAGTCGTCGGCGCCGGTTCGCTGGTCAAGAACGGCCCGGGGACGCTCGTGCTCACGGCCTCTGAGGGTTACACCGGCGGGACGACGATTTCCGGCGGCGCCCTGCAGATCGGCAACGGCGTGGCCGGCGGCAGCCTGCTGGGCAATTTGTCGGACAACGGCCAACTCGTGTTCGACCGGACCGGTGCCTCGTCCTTCGGCGGATCGATCACGGGCACCGGTTCCCTGGCGACGATCGGCGGAGGGCTGCTCACGCTGGCGGGCAGCAACGGCTATAGCGGCGGCACGACGGTCAGCACGGGCACGCTGCAACTCGGTGCGGTGGGGGCCTATCCGGCGGCCACGCCGCTCACCGTGGCGGCGGGGGCCACCTTCAATCTCAACGGCTACGCCTGCACCGTTTCCGGCATCGCCGGCAGCGGCCTGGTGACCTTGGGCAATACCACCTTGACGTTGAGCAGCAACAGCCCCTCCAGCGTCACGGCCACGATCAGCGGCAACGGCGGCATTGTCAATGCGGGCAGCGGTAATTTGACGCTCGCTTCGGTCAACACGTACCTGGGCTCTACGACTTCCCAGGCCGGTCGCCTGATCGTGACCAGCGACGGGCCGACGTCCGGTTATATCGCGGACGGCGGGGGCACGTTGCAGTTCGCCAATGCCGTTTTCAACCTGGGCACGCGTTCCATCCAGGCCCAGGCCGGCGGCAGCATTGAATACAACGGCGCGAGCGTCAACGGTGGCTATCTGCGCGGGCCGGGAGTGCATGCGACGATTGCCGGCACCAACACCTTCACGGGGGTCACCACCTACAACAGCACCAATTTCCAGCAGAATGCCGCCACCATCTTGACGAATTTCACCAACGGCGGCGCCTTTGCCAATAACGTGCCACTCGCCTGGGACGGCGGCGTCAATGCCGGCTCGGGCAATTTCGTGGTCAGCAGCACGGCGAACGTGGACGACTGGAGCAACCAAGGGACGGTCACGGTCAACAGCGGCGGGCTGCTCAACAACTCGCAGGCCAGCCTGGTCAACTCGGGTGGCGCGATTCTCACGGTTATGCCGGGCGGGCAGATCAATGTAGCCGCGGACGGTGGCGGCGAAACGCTCGATTTGCACGGGTCGCTCCTCGTAAACAACGGCACGATCAACGGACTGACGAACGTCTATTACGGCTCGCTGGCCGAAGGCGCGGGGACGTACGGCCCCGTGCATGTTTTCCAAGGCGGTAGTTTCTCGCCAAGCAATTTGCCCGGAACGGTGCTTCTCAACGGCGACCTTATCGCCGATACAGGTGCAGGATTCGCTTTCAACCTCAGTGGCGTCAACGACAGCGGCTTGATCCTGATGCCCAACAATACGCTGGCGCTTGGCGGCCAGGATTTCGACAACTTCAGCTTCGCGACTGAGCCCGACTTCGGCCCCGGAACTTATACGCTGATCGAAGCCCAAGCCATCAGCGGCAGCCTGGGCGCCAGTGCCAACGGCACGATCGACGGCCTGGCGGCGAACATTGCCATCCAAGGTGGCGATGTCGTGCTCAACGTCGTGCCCGAACCTTCCACCTTCATCCTCCTCGCCGCTGGCGCTGTGGGCCTTGTTGGCTACGGTTGGCGGCGACGAAGGGTGACGAGAACTGCGAAGTCCGCGGCTTTCGCCCAACAAGCCGGCGACCCGCCCATTCTGTCCTTCTCTTCGCACTCGTCCGTGGCGAGCGCGGCACGAAGGGCAGCTTGATCAAGCACTGCAAGAAATCCGAACACTTGTTGATTCGCCCGCAGATTATCCGTGCGTTTCCAATTTCCGGATGGCGAACGCATATGCGCCGATGGCCACGGCCTCGCTGGTGCCCAGCCGCGAGAGGCCGACGGCCGTGCGCTGCAAGGGATCGTATTGCACCGTGCGCGTCGTGCCGGGCACGACAAGCGTTCGCGTTTGGCCCTTGAGAAACAGTTCTCGCTGGGCCGGATCTTCGATATTCAAGGCGCGGGGCACGAGCCGCCGCAAATGCTCGCCACCCTTGACATAGACGTCGTTCATGGCATCGACCAAGGCCGGCAGGAACAGCCCGGCAGCGCCCGAAATGCCGCCGCCGACCACCACCAGCCCATCGATCAGCGTGAGGGCCTGGGCGATCGCGTCACCGGCTACCTCGCCCAAGCGGCGGAAGGCCTCCACCGCGGCCGCGCGATGGCCAGACGCCTGGCCGATGCCGATTTCGTAGACCGTCTTCGGCTCGGGGACCTCCTCCAGCGGCACCCCGGCGACCTGGGCATAGACGCGGCGGACGGCGCGGATGCTGGCCCCTTCTTCCGCGTTGACGGCAGGATCGAGCTTGTTGCGCAACAGCCAGGCCTCGCCGCTGACCGAGTTGTCGCCTTCCAGCAGTTCGCCGTTGCGAACGATCCCGCCGCCAAAGCCGGTACCGAGCGTAACGCCGAAGAGGTTCTTATAGCGTTTCGGACTGCCGGCCTTTTCCAGCAGATCGTTGACACAGGGCAAGAAGCCGGCGATCGCCTCGCCATAAGCGAACAGGTCGCCGTCGTTGTTGATGAAGACAGGGATGCCGAAGTGATTTTCCAGCATCGGCCCCAGGGCCACGCCGCCGCGAAAGGCCGGCAGGTTCGACATGTTGTCGATAACCCCCGACGGATAGTCGGCCGGCCCGGGAAAGGCGAAACTGATGGCCACGGGCGGTTGCGGACACTGGGCCTGCACCTGCGTGAAGCCGCCCACGATGTTCGCCAGGCAGCGCTCGAGTTGATCGGCCTCGCTGGGGATGTAGATCGGATCGAAAAGGAGTCGATTGCCGCGGATGGCGGTGAACTTTAGTCCGGTGCCGCCGGCATCCAGCGTCATGACAATGCGGGAGTCGTGCGAAATGTCCATCGTAACATGATTTCCGAGGTTGATCGCAAGGAAACGGTCAGTATAATCCATTGCGGGGGAACAAGCTACTAGCGCGGAGAGCAATATGAGCAGGGAATCGACGATCAATGCCGCACTTGGCCCATTTGGCGTCCTTCTTTTCATGTCCCTTCTTTTATTTTCCCGCACGGCCGAGTCGCAACAAGTGGCCTACGATCCGCTGGCGGTTACGCGCGGACGCCGGCCTGAACCGTTGGAACTAACCGTTACAGAGGCGGCCCGCAAGCGCGAGATTCCAATCCGCGTTTACCTTCCGCTGGACAAGACGGCGGTGCCCGTCGTGCTTTTCAGTCACGGGCTGGGCGGCTCGCGCGAGGGCTCGGTGTTTCTAGGCAAGCGTTGGGCGGCCCGCGGCTACGTGTGCGTTTTTCTCCAGCATCCGGGCAGCGACACCTCGGTCTGGAAGGACAAGCCGCCTGCCGAAGCCGCGGCTTCGCTCCGTAAGGCGATGAACCTAGAGAACTTCATTCTCCGCGCGAAGGACGTTTCCGCCACGCTCGATCAACTCCAGCGCTGGAACCAACAGGGCGGGCATCCACTCTACGGCCGGCTGGATATGAAGCGTGTCGGCATGTCGGGCCATTCCTTCGGGGCGGCAACCACGCAAGCCGTCAGCGGGCAGGTGTTTCCCACCGGTGCATCGTTTACCGACCCGCGGATCAAGGCCGCCATCATCTTCAGTCCCAGCAGCCCGCAGATGGGCACTGCAAAGGATGCGTTTGGCGAGGTGAAGATTCCTTGGATGCTGATGACCGGGACGAAGGACGTCGTGCCCTTGTTGAGCCGGGCCGACGTGAAGTCGCGGCTGGCCGTTTACGCGGCGTTGCCGCCTGGAGGGAAGTACGAATTGGTGCTCGACCGCGGCGAGCATTCGATTTTTACCGACCGCGCGCTGCCCGGCGACACGGAGCAGCGCAATCCGAACCATCACCGCGTGATTCTTGCCTTGAGCACCGCCTTCTGGGACGAGTGGCTCCGCGGCGATCCGGCGGCCAGGGCTTGGCTCGAGGGCGACGGGCCGAAATCGGTGCTGGAGAAGAACGACCGCTGGCAGTGGAAGTGATGACGGCCGCGGGAAATAGAACGTAGGATAGATTTGTAATCTGTCACGATAGCTTAAAAAACCTATCCTGCATGGAAAACCCTCTTTTTTCGAGGAAAGGCGCGAATATGCATTGTTCAGTTAGCCGACGTTTCAGGAACCGTTGTTTGCATGGTTGACTGCCTGCGAACGGCTGCTGACACGCCTTGGGAACTATGACCGACGATTTCGCCGGCGACCTCCCTGCGCGGCGCGGCGCACGGTTCTGCCAGGCTCTGTTGCAAGGCGATGAACTGCTGCTCCACAGTCAGAAAGGCCTCGACCACGCGCGAGTCGAAGTGGTGGCCGGTGCCTTGCAGGATGATCGCGCGGGCCACGTCGTGAGGCATGGCCGCTTTGTAGACCCGCCGCGTCGTCAGCGCGTCGTAGACGTCGGCCAGGGCGACGATCCGTGCGGCCCAGGGGATCTCGTCCCGTTGCAGACCGCGGGGATAGCCGCTGCCGTCCCAGCGTTCGTGGTGACACCAGGCAATGTCGCGGGCAATGCGGAGAATCTCCGCGCCGGGATGCGCCTGCAGGGCGGCATCCAAAGTCTCCGCGCCGATCTCGGCGTGCCGCTTCATGATCGTCCACTCGTGATCGTTGAGGCTGCCGGACTTCAGCAAAATGCTGTCGGGAATCCCCACCTTGCCGATGTCGTGCAGCGGACTCGCCTGATGAAGCAGTTCGGGGAAGCGGGCAGGCAACTGCCGGGCAATCACCTCGTCCTTCAGGATCTGGTCGGCGAGTAGCTTGCTGTAGCCGCGGATGCGTTCCAGATGCTGCCCCGTCTCGCTGTCCTTCGATTCGGCCAGTTTCGCCAGGCAGAAGATCGTCACCTCGGCGATCCCCAGGGAAACGACCCGCTCGGCGTTGCGAACGCGGAGCATGAGTTCCATGGGATCGAACGGTTTGGTGATGTAGTCGTCGGCGCCGGTCCAGAGTCCGGCGAGTATTTCGTCCCTGCTGGCTCGCGACGTGACCATGATCACGTAGACATAGGAAAGCCCCGGCGTTTCGCGGATATGCTGGCACAACTGGACGCCGTCCATCTTCGGCATGTTCCAATCGGAGATGACGAGGCGGATATCGTTGCGGCGCAGAATGTCCAGCGCCTCCTCACCGTCCCGGGCCATTACCACTTCGTGGTTCTCCTTCATCAAGATCTTGCGGACCATCGCACGGGCGATATCGTCGTCGTCGACAACCAGGATTTTCACGAGCGGGATTCCTCAAACAAGTCGGTTGATGATGGGTTTATAGTATTCTTCGAGGGAGCTTTCAGCTCCGATCGTGATTCGACGGCGGCACGGAAGCCCCGGGCGGCCTGCTCGACCTGGCCGACGTGCTGCGGCAGGGATTCGATCTGCTGCGCGGCGGCGGCGGATTCGAGGCGGTAGCACGCCCGGCGCAAGGGCTCGGCCGAGAGGTTCGCGGCAGTACCTTTGAGCTTGTGGGCGAGCTTTCGGGCAGCCTCCGCGTCGCAGTCGTCGACGGCCTGATGCAGCTCGGCGAGGTCCCGGTCCAGGTGGTTGGCGGCCTCCTGCAACAGTTGCAAGGCCAACTCACGATCGCCGAGTATGCGACGACAGAGCTGGTCGAACTGCAGTACTGGCTGGGAAGCGTCGAGTTCCGCAAGTTCCGGTGTCGATTCCGCCGCGATCTCGGCCTCTTGCGCCAATTGCATGGAAGCCGCCGCGCGGCTGCGCTCCGGACTGTCCGTGTCCGAGATTGCCGAGATCCAGTGCTCGATCCTCGCCAGCAGATCCGCCGGCTGTACGGGCTTGGTAAGGAAGTCATCCATGCCCGCTTCCCAGCACTTCTCCTTGTCCGCCTTCATGGCGTTGGCGGTCATGGCGATGATCGGCACACTGCGATTGAGCACGCGCGAGGCGCGGTCGCGAATGTTCCGCGTGGTTTCCAGTCCGTCCATTTCCGGCATTTGCAGATCCATCAAGACCAGGTCGTAGGGAATGTTCTCCAGGGCCCTCAAGGCCTCGCGGCCATTGGCCACGGCATCGGCCCGGATCCCCTGTTTCTTGAGAATGGTCAAGGCCACCTCTTGATTGATCGGATTGTCTTCGGCCACGAGGATCCGTACCGATTCCACGACACCGGACAAGCGCTGGTTCAGGCTGGCTTTCGTCGTGCCGCTGTCGGCGGGCCAGACATCGCCGTGGACCGCCGAGGCCAGGCAGCGGCGAAGCTGGCCGCGGCGAATGGGCTTGGTGAGGTAACCCCGAAAACCTGATTCCTCCAGTCGCCGCAGGTCGCCATGTTCGCCCAGGGAAGTCAAGAGGATCAGCGCGATTGAGCCAGCGCTACCGGCCCGGTGAATCATGCGGCCTAGTTCGATGCCGTCGCCATCCGGCATGTGCATGTCCAACAAGGCAACTTGGAACGGTTCCCCGCGTTCCGCGGCCTCGGCGATAGTGGCCAGCGCGGCCTGCGTGCCTGCGGCCTCAGCGAAACGGCACCCCCAAGTCTTCAAGAGCGTTGTCACCAGCAATCGGTTGGCGGCGTGATCGTCAACGACAAGCACGCGGAGGCCTTCGAGGTCCGCGGGTTGCGGGTCGGCCGGTCGCACCGCGGGCAGTTCCTCGAGCACGATATCGCACCAGAAGGTCGATCCCTTGCCCACTTCGCTCTCGACGCCGATCTGGCCGTCCATCATTTCCGCGAGTTGTTTGCAGATGGCCAATCCCAGGCCGGTGCCGCCGAATTTGCGCGCGGTGGAGCCGTCAACCTGGGTGAAGGGCGAGAAGAGGCCGCCAACCTTGTCGGTGGGGATGCCGATGCCCGTATCGGTGACGCGGAATTCCACGGTGACCCGGCGGTTGACTCTGGACTTGAGGTTGACATCGATGCGGACTTCGCCCGCGCTTGTGAACTTGACGGCATTGCCGCCGAGGTTGAGAAGAATTTGCCGCAGGCGGCTAGGATCGCCGCGAACCAGCGAGGGGATTTCGGGGTCGATCAGGCAGACCAGCGGCAAGCCCTTCTCGTGACTTTTCACGGCCAGCATCTCCGCCGTCTCTTCAACAACCGTGGTCAGATCGAAGTCGAGCGTTTCCAGGTCGAGCTTGTGGGCCTCGATCTTGGAGAAGTCGAGAATGTCGTTGATCAGCATCAACAACGATTCCGCGCTGAATCGCGCAATCTCGGCGTACTTGCGCTGTTCCTGCGTAAGATCGGTATCGAGCAGCAGGCCGGTCATGCCGATCACGCCGTTCATGGGCGTGCGGATCTCGTGGCTCATGTTGGCCAGGAATTCGCTCTTGGCCCGGGCTGCCTGCTCGGCGCGGCGATTGGACTGTTCCAAGGCGCGGTTCGAGGCTTCCATTGCCGCGGCGTAGGCCTGGAGCTGCTCCTCCGCCCGTTTGCGCTCCGTGATATCCTCCTTGACGGCGACGAAATGGGTGGCGTTTCCTTCTTCGTCCGTGACCGGAGCGATGACGGCCGACTCCCAGAATAGCTCGCCGTTCTTGCGCCGATTCTGCAGCTCGCCTTTCCATTGCTGCCCGTGCGTCAACTTCTCCCACATCTCCCGGTACAGGCTTGCCGGCATGTCGCCGGACTTCAGGACCCGCGGGTTCTTGCCGATGACCTCCTGTTCCTCATAACCGGTCGTGCGGCAGAAGCCCCGGTTGACGAAGGTGATATTGCCTTGCAGATCGGTCATCACGACGGAGGTGGAGGTTTGTTCGACGGCCCGTGAGAGGCGCCGCGCCAGGGCCTGGGTCTCGCGCAGGGCCGTGATGTCCAGCAAGTTCCAGACGTATCCCTTCTCCACGTCGTGGCTGTCCAACGGCGTGCCGAAAGCCGAGCACCAGAGGATGCTGCCGTCCTTGTGGCGAAACGGGTAGTCGATGCTCGCAATCCCCGATTCCTTCATGCCTGCGTATTGGGGGATGAAGTTCCGGAAGTGCTCGTCGGAGAGATGGATAAGCTGAAAGCTCTGCCCCTGCATCTCCGCGGGGGTGTAGCCGAACATGGCGCAGGCCCGCGCGTTGGCCTCCAGGATTATACGGTCCGCGGAACCGTGGAAGATCCCCACGGCGCTGCTGTCCAACAGGCTCCGGCAAAGCTGTTCGCTTGCGCGGAGCTGGGCGGTGCGATCTTGGACTTGGCGTTCGAGACCTTCCTGGGTCCTGGAAATGGTCTCGGCCATCGCGTTGAAGGATCGGGCGAGCATCCCCAGCTCATCGTGGCGATAATGGCGGCAGCGCGCCGCGACATTACCGGCGGCCATTTGCCGGGTCGCCTCGGTCAGATCTTCGAGGGGATGCAGACCGCGACGAATCAGATAGATCATTGCGCCGACGACGATCAACGAGAACCAAATCGTGATGCCGAATGTGCTCGCGGCGATTTCGCGGCCGCGAACGTTGGCCAGCGCCACGGGAATGCCGACGCAAAACTCGCCCCATAATTCCCCGTCCACCAGAATCGGCGCGCGAAACTCGCGAAACTCATAACCATCCTCGTTCTTGACCAACAGATTGCAAGGCTCGCCACAAGAACTTGTTGCGGCCGTATTTGGGTCTGGAGTAGCGCGCTTGGTTTTGGACTTCCCCGCCTCAGTATGCGCCGGAATGAAACCGTCGTCGTTGATGACGTAGGCATAGTAAATGTCGTCGTTGGCTTGAAACGCCTCGAGGATCTTCACCACGTTGCGATCGAAGAAACGATCGTATTCCGTTCCGTAGCGGATTGCGCCCCGATCGGAAACACGTTCGTAGTGTGGCTGGAAAAGCGTCTGCCGGTCAAACAGGCCGTTGTCGACGGCCCGCTCCAGGGCAAACTGTGTGAGGCGAGCGCCCAACAAAGCATTCTGGCCGCCTAGGTTCTGATAGTCCGCCTCTCGCCGCGAGTAGGAACGTATACCGATCGCCGACGCCAACACGGCCGCAAGGATCAGCATGCCGGTAATCAGATGAAATGTCAGTCGTCTGGTCATGGCTCAGCCCCTGGAAACGAGAATTATCTTGTTGTATGGCTGGCCTTCCAGCGGGATCCCCGATCGGCGCGCAAGACTGCGGTTGATCATCTTGATTCCTTTGCTCGGCTTGACGGTGGGCAGCGAACTTGGACCCAATTCCGCAAGGATGCGGAGGGCGCACTCCAGCGGTAACGATTGCGCTCAAAAAGGCATACGTCATGGCGCCCTAGAGCGTCGTCGAATAACCGGCCAATGCGGCGATCTTCAACTTCGTGGGGCCGCTTCTAACGGTTCTGCGGCCGCTAAGGGCCGAACGATAAATAATTCCGCGTTTCTGCGAGCGTGGCATGCCTTAAGCCTTCTAGGCTAGGCATGTCGGCGGCAAACATGGCTAGCCTAGAAGGCTTAGAACCGGCGAATCAATAGGTGTCGTGTTGTAGGGGTGACTTTAGTCGCCCTCTTCGACAATAGGGCGACTAAAGTCACCCCTACGGCGTCAACTTCCGACAGTAATTGATTCGCCGGTCCTTAAGGCATGCCACCCAAATCCCGAAGTTCTTCGTCGGTCGCTGTTAGTATGAATTGTGCTCATTTCAGGCCCCGCGAAGCATAAAGCCAGAACTCCGAACGGCTTTGCACTTTTCCTGCAACTTGTCCTGCCCTTCCTTCCCGTAGGAAAGGCGGGGAGCTAAAATGGAGATTCTTTGAAGAACCGGCTGCTGGCCCCCGAAAAGGGTAGAGTGGCACTTATTGCTTTGCGCGGTCTGAAACCATCCCGCCCGTCGCTGCCAGACGCATTGGGTATTGGATTGACCGTTCACAGCGTCAAATTATCGATTGAAGGGGATTCCACTTTGTTGCGGACTCATACTTGCGGCCAACTTCGCGCGGATCATGTCGGTCAACAGGTCACTCTGTGCGGCTGGGTCGATACCTATCGAGACCACGGCGGTCAGTTGTTCGCCGACCTTCGTGACCGCTACGGAAAGACACAAGCCGTTTTTACGCCGGAGCGCGGGGATGAAACTCTGCAACAGTCCAAGGCCCTGCGAGCCGAAGACGTGATCCTGGTCCGCGGCGAGGTCGCCCGGCGGCCCGAGGGCACGGTAAATCCCAAGTTGGAGACCGGCGAGGTCGAACTTCGCGTCCGCCACCTGGAGATCCTGAACAAGAGCGCTCCGCCGCCGTTCCAACCCGGCACTCCCGATCTGCCCGGCGAGGACCTGCGTCTGAAGTACCGCTACATCGACTTGCGGCGGCAGAAGATGCAGCAAACGCTGCTGCTCCGGCACCGTATCATCAAGGCCATGCGCGACTACTTCGATGAGCAGCAGTTTGTCGAGGTGGAGACCCCCATGTTGGGCCGCAGTACACCGGAGGGTGCCCGCGATTACCTCGTTCCCAGCCGCGTGGTGCCGGGACATTTCTACGCCCTGCCGCAGTCGCCGCAGCTTTACAAGCAGATTCTCATGGTCGCCGGCTACGACCGTTACATCCAGATCGCTCGCTGTTTTCGCGACGAGGACCTGCGGGCCGATCGGCAGCCAGAGTTCACGCAGTTGGACGTGGAAATGTCGTTCGTCACGGCAGAGGACATCATCGGCGTGATCGACGAACTCATGGCCCGGCTGGCGAAACAGATCCTCGGCCTGGACCTCAAGCTGCCGCTGCCGCGGATGACTTACGACGAGGCCATGGAACGGTTTGGCCACGACGCCCCTGACCTGCGTTTCGGCCTGGAACTTGTCGACATCACCGACTTGGCCCGCGAGACCGAATTCCGCGTCTTCCGCGAGGTCGCCCAGGCCGGTAATCGCGTCCGCGGCATGAACGTCAAGGGCGCGGCTAGCCGCTATTCGCGCAAGGATATCGACGAGCTTACGGCTTTCATCGTGGAGAACTTCGGCGCGAAGGGCTTGGCCTGGTTCAAGGTGGAAGAGGGCGGCACGCTGGCCTCGCCCATCGCCAAGAACTTCAGTCCGGAGCTTCTGGCCAAGATCGCCCAGCGGATGGGCGCTGCGGCCGGTGATTTCCTGGTCTTCGTGGCCGATAAGTTCGAAGTGACCTGCAAGGCCCTGTACGCCTTGCGCAAGCGGTTCGGCGTCGATTTGAAGCTCTACGATCCCAACGAGATGAATTTCTCCTGGATCGTCGAGTTTCCCATGTTCGCCCACGACGAGGAAGAGGGTGGCTGGGCCGCCATGCACCATCCCTTCACCTCGCCGCGGCCGCAAGACATGGCCATGTTATCGACCGATCCGGGCCAATGCCGGGCGGTGGCCTACGACCTGGTGATCAACGGCTACGAGGCCGGCGGCGGGACTATTCGTATCCACGACCAGCAGATCCAGCAGCAGGTTTTCATGCTCCTGGGTATCGATCAGGAGAAGGCCCGGGAACGATTCGGCTTCCTCTTGGACGCCCTGCAATTCGGCGCTCCGCCGCACGGCGGCATCGCCCTGGGCATCGACCGCGTGGTGATGCTCTTCGGCAAGCTGGAGAACATCCGCGACGCCATCGCCTTCCCCAAGACACAGCGGGCCACCGACCTCATGACCGGCGCCCCCGGCGAGGTCGACGCCAAGCAGTTGCGGGAGTTGAGTATCAAGCTGAACAAGGGTTAGGAAATCGGTCGCGGTCGTCGCCCTTTACAAGCCGCCCCTACCGGATCATCGGCCGCTTCCGCTTTGCCAACTGGAGGGGCAATCCCCACGGGTCGCGGAGCATGGCCAATTCGTCCGCGCCCAGGATTTCCGGGCCGCTGACCAAGGACGCGCCGGCGGCCATCAGGCGCTCGATGGTCCCCGCTAGATCGTCGCAAACAAAGGCCACATGCATTCGGGCCGGCTCCATTGCGGCATAGTCCGGCACAGGCACTTTTGGATTGCGATAGACTTCCAACATGACTCCGCCAGAAACGTCGGCCATGAATCGCGCCACGACGGGCTCGTCGCTGGACCTCCGTACGCAGAATCCCAAATGCTCGGCATACCAGTCGGCCATCGCCGCCGGATCGGCAACTTGAAAGGCTATGTGCTCGATTTTCATGACGATTCACGCCGGCGGCGTCTTCCACTGCCCTTCCGTTAGCGGAAAGAGACTTTTATATTGCACGCCTTTCCGTGGTTGAGCCATCCACGGTTCCACCGTTTCGCGCCAACGAGCGTAATGCGCGGTCAGCTTGTGGGCCTTGGATGCCTCCTCGTCGCGGTAGACTTCGTACAAGATGAATCGCTCTGGATCATCGGCCTGCTGGATCACGTCGAAACGTAGAGCGCCCGGCTCCAAGATCGTGTTCGTGGCGTTTTCACGCGAGGCGGCAATGAACTCCGTAATATGCTCCGGCTTTACCAATATGTGAACGCATGCCACAAGCATTTCTAATCCTCCTTAACATGCTAGTGATTTCTGTTTGTCTCCCGGCTCAACGGCCACGGGGGCATGTAATCCGCCGACACCGCCTGCCGGAAACAAGGCTTTTCGGCCGTCTATCATAACCGATTTTGGCGAGAAAAGTCCCATAATTTACCCTGAAGACCGGCAAATATCCCGGACGATACCTACTAACGGAAGAATAATCATTACTTTGTTTATCATTCTACTATTTACTTTCTCTGGCGGAGCGACTATACTGAACGGGTTCAAGCTGAGTCCGCTTGCTCAAAAGGGGAGTATTTTAATATGGCTTTCGCGGCGACCGAGGATCGGCCAGTAACCGTGGACAGGATTCCGAAACACTCCAACGAAACATTGACGAGAAAGGGTCCACTGGCAGCAGGATGTCAGGCCGAAAAACCTGTTGTCCCGGTGGAGCCGTTGGTTCGGATGGCCGAACCGGAAGAATTGGAATGGATTGGCGAGCAAAGCCGACGTTTGGACGGGCGTAGCCCGGAGGAAATCCTCGCGTGGGCGATCGAACGGTACTTTCCGCGTTTTACCATGGCAACCGGGCTAGGCCCCGAAGGCTGCGTCATCATCTCCATGCTTGCCAAGATCGAGCCGCGGGTCTATGTCTTTAATCTGGATACCGGCTACCAGTTTCGCGAGACGCTTGAGCTGCGGGAACGGATCAACGAAAAGTATGGCATGAATATCGACTTGCAGAGGCCGGATCTCAGCGTGGCGGAATACGAGCGGCAGCATGGCGGGCCGGTCTATGCCCATGATCCGGATCGTTGCTGCCATGATCGGAAGATCGCAGTTCTGCACCGTGTGGCGGTACACTACGATGCCTGGGCCACGGGCATTCGCCGCGACCAGAGCCCCACGCGTGCCGACACGCCGATCGTGAAGTGGGACAAGAAATTCGGACTCGTCAAGATCAGCCCCTTGGCCGCGTGGACGAAAAAGGACGTGTGGAAGCGGATTGTCGGCGAGGAGGTGCCATACAATCCGTTACACGATCAGAACTATCCGAGCATCGGATGCCAGCCATGCACAAGGGCCGTGCAGCCCGGCGAGGACGAACGCGCTGGACGGTGGAGCGGCTCGGCGAAAACCGAGTGCGGACTGCACACGGGCAAGGACTAAACCCTGATTGTTGGCCACGGATTGAACACGGATGAAACACGGATTTGTTTCCGTGTTTCATCTGTGTTTCATCCGTGGCTAACGATTTTTTTCTTTTCTGCGATCCACTCCGCCAGCTCCTCGGTGCCTTCTCGTTTTAGCGCCGCCACTTGAAACACCGGCGACTCAGGGGCCAGCCGCTTCATATCGGCCGTGATCCGCGGAATGCTGAAGTTCGTATACGGCAACATGTCGATCTTGCTGATCACCAGGGCGTCGGAACCCTGGAAAATGGCCGGGTATTTCACCGCCTTGTCGTCGCCTTCCGTTGCGCCAAGCACGACGATCCGCAGGTGCTCACCCAAGTCGAAGCCAGCCGTGCAGACGAGGTTGCCAACGTTCTCGACCATCAACAGATCGACGTCAGTCAGATCAAGCTGAGCGGCAGCCGATGCGGTCATGTTGGCATCCAGATGGCAGGCGCCTTCAGTGTTGATCTGCACGACGGGCACGCCCAGGGCCTCCATCCGCTCGGCGTCGATCGAGCCGGCAATGTCGCCCTCGATGACGGCCGGGCGGAGCCGCTCGCGGAGATGATCGAAGAGGGCTTCCAGCAGCGTGGTCTTGCCGCAACCCGGCGAGCCGACCACATTGACACAGTAAACTCCCGCGGCATCGAATCGTTGGCGGTTCTCGGCGGCGAGTTGATCGTTGGCTTTGAGGATGCTCTTGGCGGCGACGAGTTTCATAGCAGTTCTCTCCTCTCCCTCCAGGAGATGGGCAGGGGGTGAGGGTCTTAGTCTTCTATTTCAATGCTCTCCAGGAGCAATTCTCGGCCTTCTTCGATCACGATCTCCGGGCTACCGCACTGGGGGCAGTCGAGCACGATTTCCGTGATCTCGGTCGCGGCCGCGCACTGGCGGCAGCGAGAAATGGCCGGCGGCTGGCGAATCGACAATTCGGCCCCCTCGGCAGGAGTGCCTGGCGAGAGCAGGCCAAAGGCGAACCGCAACGAGTCACAATGCACGCCGGAGAGCCTTCCCACGGCCAGTTCCAGCCGCTTCACGGCCCCGCTCTGCCCAGCCCGATCGAGTTCCGTGCCGACCTGTTCGATCAGTGCTTCCGCAATGGCCAATTCATGCATGTAGTAATTATACAGCACAAACGTGACGGGCCAATTCAGACCGCGGCCAATTGCACGCGGGCGCCTTCCAGGCGGTGGGCCAGCAACTTGGCGACGTGCAAGGTCATCCGGTAGCCCAATTGGGGGTCGCGATTGCAAAGATCACGAAGCTTCTGGGCGTCGATCAGTGCCAGGCCGGTCTCCTGGGTAGTCGTCCCAAAGCCCGTGTACTTGTAGGGTTCAATCAAAGCCGAAAAGCCCAACAGATCACCGCCCACCAGGGTATCGACCGTGCGCATTTCACCGTTGCCAAGGAGGTACTGGATATTCACCTCGCCGCGGAGAATGATGGCCAGGTGCTTGGCAGGTTCGCCCTCGGCAAACAACTGCACGCCGGCGGCGACACTGGGTTTCTCCTCGGTAATCATGGCAAGTTGTCGCAGGCTGGCCTCGTCGATGCCAGCAAAATACGGATAGCGGCGAAGGATCTCGGGCGAAATCATGTTTACAAGGCTCCGGCTTCTTCAGGCTAAAGGGATGGAATCGACAACGGCAAGCACGTCGGCCACGGCCCGCGACACGGCGGCGGCCACGGCCGGCGTGCAAGTCTCGCCGAAGTTCAGTATATCGTCCGCTTCAATTCCCACAAGCAGGATAGCCTTGTCCTGCGGAAGCGGCAGGCCCGCATGGCGGCCCAGCGCCAGGGCGGTGGGTAAGGTCATGTCGTGCGACGAAGCGCTGCGTTGCGTGGGCATGTCGCCGGGTGCCAGGTGATGGATCGTACCCGGCGGGGCGCCGCTCTGAATAGCGTCGATCACAATCGCCCGATCGTAGCCCACCATCTGTTCCATCAGCCTAAGGCCGCCCCAATAATCCTCCGTGACCTCGACATCCGCTCGCCCGGCCAGGCGATCGCGGAGTTCCGCCGCCACCCGCAGGCCGACGCTGTCGTCGGTCACCAGCGGGTTTCCAAGGCCGATAACGAGGCTTTTCATAGATTTCACCGATCACTTGGCCGAGAGCGCGACGGCAAGCATCTCAGGCATTTTGCCGAGTCCAAACCAGACCTTTGGTATGACGAACACGTCCTAACGACCAAAGCCGCGAGTTGCTGGCTAAGCGTTTGCCGGTGCCTCTTGGCGGATCTCCATCGGTTTGTAGGGGCGAATGATCGTCTTGATCCTTCGCAACAGTATTTCGCGCCATCGGAGGTGAAGGTGCGGGTCAAGACGGTTCTTCGCGTTGACATGCATCCCGTTCTCATAAGCCCACACCTCCGAGTGCGGATAGTTTTCCTCGAGCGGCACATGCCGGGGCCCGAACGTCCAGGTGAACACTCCCATGTGTAGAAGCCTGGCCGGGATGTCGCCCACGCAGAACCCGATCACGCCCCAATCAATGCACTCGTCGCTCTCCAGTCGCGCCCATTCCGGATGACCGTACTTGCTACGGATGACCGACATATCGGGCAACTCAATGGCGTCGATATCGATGACAACGTCGCCATCGTCCCACAATTCTAACGGGACACGACGACATAAGTACTCATCCGGACGGAAATCCCGATCTTTGCGCCGCCCGTTTCTCCGCATGGCGGACGGCAAGTCAGGCATTCAGGTACTCCCGGCTTTGCCCAATTAGCGCCAAATAATCCTCTTGTCTCGCTTGAACTTGCCGCGTCTCTGGCTCGGATTCGCCATCCGAGAAGAAAGCATATACCGTCCCGTCGTTGTAGAATTCGACGTAGACCTTGCGCCGGCCTTTGCGAATCGTCAGCCCGATTCCGCTTGCGACCGAAGGTTTCAGCCTGGCCGGTTCAAGCTCGGACCCGCGCAATAAAGTCAAAAACTCCTTTGCTTTTCCGACTGCAAGCGAGGAAGGCGGCAAGGCCGAATAGCCGTCCCAATTAGGGGCGAGCCCCAGGCAAGCGTCGAGTTTCTCGAACAGGTCTTGCCATGCTCTGACGTTGACAAGTTGCTCAGCCATTTGCATTTACGCTATTGCGACTGCTATTGCCTTGTGGACCAAACTAAAGCAATTATACGGCGCAGACGGCACTTGCAACAAGTCTCAGTCCACAAACTGCGACAGCCTCTCAATCACCGCTCCGTCCGGCCCGCGGAGCCGGACTTCCAGCGGCATTTCGCCGGGCAGGCTGTGCGTGGCGCAGCCGAAACACGGGTCGTAGGCGCGGAAGGCCATCTCCACCATGTTCAATAGCCCCTGATTCACCTTGCCCTTGCAGATCAGCTTCTGGGCGGCCTTCTTCACCGACATGCAGATCGGGGCGTTGTTATTCGTCGTGCCCACGATCAGGTTGACCTTGGTGAGGATGCCGCGCTCGTCGGTCGTGTAATGGTGCGTCAACGTGCCGCGCGGGGCCTCGACGCAACCGACGCCGTCGGTCGGCGTGGCGGTGGGCAGCATGCGATACTCCTTGCCGGTGATCTCCGGATCGCGGGCCAGTTCCACCCAGCGCTCGGCCGCATAGAGCAACTCGACCAGGCGTGCCCAGTGTGTCGCCAGCGTGTGATGCACGGGCTTCCCGCCCAGGGTCTCGTACATCCGCTTGTATTCGGCGTTGGCCAGCGGCGTGGCCATGCGGTCGGCCACGTTGCAGCGCGAAAGCGGCGTGGCCTTGTAGACGCCCGATTCCTCGCCGTCCACAAAGCCCTTCCAGCCGATCTTCTTCAGGTAGGGGAATTTCAAGTAGGACCACGGCTCGACCCGCTCGGCGATATGGTCGCGATACTCGGCGCAGTCGTATTTGGCGATTTCCTTGCCACTGGGACTGGTGATGCGGACCTTGCCGTCGTAGAAGTTCGTGCAATTGTTGGCGTCGACCATGCCCATGTTGTAGGTCTTGTGCAGGTAGACGTCGCCGGTGATCAGCTCGACATAGGTCTTGTTCGCCAACACGATGTCGTCGAGGATCTTCAGCGAGAACTTGGCGAACTCGATCGCCTCCAGCCCGCGGGCTTCAATCTCTTTGCGTTGCTCTTCGTCGATGCCGCGACTCACGCCGCCGGGCAAGCCCCAGTTGGGATGGACGGCCCGGCCGCCGATCATCTTGATCAGCGCGTGGCCGTCGTGCCGCATCTTGAGGACCTTGCCGGCCACGTCCATGCCGACTTTCTTCACCACGCCCAGGATATTCCGCTCGGCAGGCGGAGCGTCGGGACCGAGGACAAAGTCCGGCCCGCTCAGGGCGTAGAAGTGCGTGGTGTGGTCGGTGGCATAGAAGATGCTGTAAAACAGTTCCCGCAACTTCTTGGCCGTGGGCGGCGGATCGACGTGGAAGAGGCGGTCCAGGGCCTTCGTAGCCGCCAGGTGGTGGGCCTCGGGACAGACGCCGCAGATGCGGGCCGTAAGGTTCGGCATGTCTTCAGCCTGGCGACCGACGCAGAACTTCTCAAAGCCGCGAAGCTCCGGGATCTGCACGTAGGCGTTGGCCACGTCGCCCTGTTCGTCGAGGAAGATGTCGATCTTGCCGTGGCCTTCCAGCCGCGTGATGGGGTCGATGGATATGCGTTTCATGGCAGTTGCAGTCTTTTCCGCAGTTAAGTCTTGATCATGGTGGGCCTGCGATCGATGACCCGCAAGCGGGTACCTCGGATCTGGTCCCACCCTACCTTCAATGTCCGTTGCCCGCTGTCGCCTTGTTACACCGCCGCAACAGGCTGCCGGCGAGGCTGAAGCGATAGAACGTGCCGACGGGATCGGGAATGCCCTCGGCGATGATGCGGTCGATTTCTTCTTCGTTGTTCGAGTCGATGACCGAGGCCACGGCGCTCATCAGCCGCGCGCCGTAGTCGTCCACGCCCTCGTTGGGCCCGTGGCAGCCGATGCAAGGCGAGTTGACCGTGGGACACAGGGCTCCGCAACCGGCCCGGGTGGCAATGCCGCAACACATCAGGCCCTGCTCCAGCAGGCAAGTCTCCGCGTCGGGAATAATCTCCCAGGTGCGATGGAACTTCTTGATCTTCTTTTCGTTCTTCTTCCGCTTGCACTCGTCGCACACCGTCGTGTCGACACCGATGGTCGCGCCCTTGGGCGGCAGCTTGCCGCTGACAATCGCCTCGATCGCCTTCCAGATGTTGTCGGCCTCCGGCGGGCAACCGGGCAAGAAGTAATCGACGTCGACCGTCTGGGCGAGCGTCTTCAACGTGTCGTAGAACACCGGCAGGTAAAGCGTGCCTTCCGGCACTTGCGTCTCGTGCTGCGGATAAATATCCTGTGGGTTGTCCGGCGTCGTGGCGGAACCCTGGTTATAAACGGTTTCGAAGATCGACTTGCGGTCGTTGAGGTTGGCCAGCCCTGGTATGCAGCCTTCCGAGGCGCAGGAGCCGAAGGCCACCAACACCTTCGACTTCTTGCGGAGCAGTCGGGCCATGTATTCCTGCTCGCTATTGCGGATACCGCCGTTGAAGAGGCAGACGTCGATCTCGCCGTCAGCCATCTTCTCGATATCGCGGACCTTGCCGTCGGCGATGCAGGGGCAGAAGACCAGGTCGAAGGCCGCGTCGACGTCCAGAATCTTGGCGTCGATCTGCAAAATCGAGATCTCGCACCCGCCGCAAGACGAGGCCCAGTAGATGGCCAGCTTGCCCTTGGCAGCCTTCTTTTCCGTAACTTGACTCATAATAACTTCTCCCGATAGCTCTTCGCTGTGGCCTTCCGTCTCCAAGTACTGGGTACTGAGTACTGAGTACTAACTCACCTCTACCGCTTCTTCGTGCTCTTTAAGGATCGTTTCCAAAGCTTCCTCGCGATGGCCGTTTTCCGACCAGTTGCCCGGCCACTTCAGCGGGCCGAGCTTGCGAACGTCGACCACGAGTTGATCGATGGCCTCGGCCAGTTGTTGCCCTTCGGCCGCAGAGGCCCAAACCAGGCGAACGCGATCCGGCTCAACGCCCATCGCCCGCAGCGTGTGCTTGAGGATCGAATAGCGCCGCATGGCCTTGTAGTTTTGTTCGATGTAGTGGCATTCGCCCGGATGGCAGCCGGCGATCAGCACACCGTCGGCCCCGGAGGCCAGGGCTTTCAGCACGAAGCTGGGATCGACCCGGCCGCTGCACATCACGCGGATGACGCGCACGTTGGGGGCGTATTTGATGCGGGCCGTACCGGCCAGGTCGGCCGCCCGGTACGAGCACCAGTTGCAGCAGAAGCCCACGATTTTGGGTTCGAAGTTTTCGTTGGCCATGGGAGTGAAATTGTCGGTTGGCGGTTGTTGGCTGGCAGTACTGAGTACTCAGTATTCAGTACACAGTCGTTCGGTCATGTCATTGTGTTACTTGCTGAGTACTGTGTACTGAGTACTCGGTATTGAGTAATGTGTACTCATTCATCCGGCCCCCACGGTGGCAGGTTCCTGCTCCGTGGCAGCCCCGTTTCCATTGGCATCCCAGAGGGCGCCCTCGATCTCGGCAAAGATCTGTTCGTTGTTGAAGTGTGCCCCGGTGATGATACCGGCGGGGCAGGCGGCCACGCATGTGCCGCAGCCTTTGCACAAGGCGGTAATCACGTGGCTCGAGTTTTTCACATCGAGGTATTCGATGGCATTGTACGGGCACATCGTGTTGCAGATGCGGCAACCCGAGCATTCCTCCTCGTTGATCGAGGCCACCACGGGCTCGATCATGACCTGGCCCTTGGTGATCATGCCGGAGATGCGGGCGGCAGCCGCGGCGCCCTGCGCCACCGAGGCGGGAATGTCCTTCGGGCCCTGGCAGACGCCCGCCACAAATATGCCGTCGGTCATCGTGGCCACCGGGTCGAGCTTGGGATGCCGCTCGGTGTACCAACCGGCCATGCTGCAGGAAATGCCGCACTTCAGCCCCATTTCCTTGGCGTCGGCCTGCGGCTCCAGGCCGCCCATCAGGATCACCATGTCCACCGGGATCCGCCGCTGCTTGCCCATGAGCGTGTCTTCCACCTGCACGATCAGCCGGCCGGCCTCCTCGGGCTGCCGGGCGGCATCGGTCACTTCGGCCACCTTGCCGCGGACGAAGTGCATGCCCTCTTCCAGCAGCCGCTGGTAGAACTCCTCGTAATCCTTCTGCGGCGCCCGCATGTCGATGTAGAACGAGTAAACCTCGGCCTGGGTCTTTTCCAGCACGAGGTGGCCGAACTTCATCGACGCCATGCAGCAGACGTTCGAGCAATACGTGTTCGTCGTCGTATCGCGGCTCCCCACGCAGTGAATAATGGCCACGCGTTTCGGCTCGGTCTTACCGTCGCGGAGCACGATCTTGCCGTTGGTCGGCCCAGCCGCGTTACAGAGCCGCTCGAACTCCATGTTCGTGTAGACGTTTGCCAGCCGCCCGTAGCCGTACTGCGGGATGCGTTTGCAATCGAATGGCTTCCAGCCCGTGGCCATGACAATGTTGCCGACCTCGACCTCGATGATCTCGTCTTCCTGGGTGTAGTCGATGGCGCTGGTGGGGCAGACCTTCGAGCAGACCTGGCACTTGCCCCGGGTGAAATAAGTACAGTTGGCCTTGTCCAGCACGGGAATCCGCGGCACGGCCTGCGGAAACGGCATGTAAATCGCCTTCCGCGTAGACATGCCTACCTCGAAAACGTCGTCCACCACCTTGCGCGGGCACTTCTCCACGCAGATGCCGCAGCCGGTGCAATTGGGCGCGTTGACCATGCGGGCCTTCTGGCGGATCTTGACCTTGAAATTGCCCACCGAGCCGCTCACCTCTTCCACCTCGGCATAGGTGTACATCGTCACCTTGTCGTGCTGGCCGACTTCCGACATCTTGGGCGTGAGGATACAGGCCGAGCAGTCCAGCGTGGGGAAGGTCTTGTCGAACTGGGCCATGTGCCCGCCGATGGACGGCTCGCGCTCGACAAGGTACACTTGGTAGCCGGCGTCCGCCAGTTCCAGCGTGGCTTGCAGACCGGCGATGCCGCCGCCAATCACCAGCGTGGCCGGGTTGACCTTCACGTACATCCGCTCCAACGGCTGCTGGTACCGTACCCGTCCCGCCGCTGCGGCCACCAGGGCCTTGGTCTTCTCGGTGGCCGCCTTCTTATCGGTATGCACCCAAGAGCAATGCTCGCGGACGTTGGTCATCTGCAGCAGGTACGGATTGAGGCCGGCGTTCTCGCAGGCCCGGCGGAAGGTCTTCTCGTGCAGGTGTGGCGAACAGGCCGCCACGACGATCCGCGTGAGACCTTCTTTCTTGATGTCCTCTTCGATCAGGCTCTGGCCCAACGAAGAGCACATGAACTTGTAGTCGCGGGAGACGACCACGTCCTGGACGTTCTTGCCCGCCCAGCGCGCGACCTCTTCCACATCGACCGTGCCGGCGATGTTGCTGCCGCAATGGCAAACGTAAATGCCGATTTTCTCAGACATACTTATTCTCCAACGGCCTTTCGCTTCGGACTATTCCTTGGCAAGCGAAAGGCTCGTCTCCAAGACTTCCAGATTCAATTCGGCAATCCTCTCGACTGAATCACAACAATGGATGATTACTGTTTTCTTGCCGAACACGATCAGTGCTTTATAGTATCCCTTAGCGCCACTCGAATGCTTCGAACTAATAGTGCAATGCGATAGTCGTTCGTATTTCTCGGGTCGATCTCGTCGAACTGCTTGCCAGCCTTTGGGACCTGCGCGGAACATGCTGTCCAGGTAATCAAAGTAGTGGTCAACTTCTGCCTTTCGTTCTTCCTGCGTGCTTGCCGATCGGTCAATAACACGCACAAGAGCCTTGATGGGAGGATCACCGCCCTTGAGCTTGACAATGTACTGTAATTCTGAACTATTGGGAGCCTTCTTCAAGCCTAAAGTCAATTCTTCCCATTCATATCCTTCGGGCACCTTCAGGGTGACGTCCTCGGAGATTTTGAGGGGTCCGCTCTCGCCCGCTCTCACGAACGTCGCTGTGTACGTGCCAATCACCGTCAAGAGCACAACACACGTCAACGCGCGATTCATCGTACTAACCTCCAAACGATCTATACCGCCGCTGCCGCCAGTTTTCCGTTCAGTTTTGCCGTCAGCACGGGCATGGCGGCGACCAGTTCCTTGCCGAAACCGAGCTTCTTGGGGTCCAGGCCGAAGGCGATGCCCAGAATCTGCGTGAAGTAGAGTATCGGCAGGTTGAATTGCGTATTGAAATAACCGTTGACCCGGGCCTGGTAACCGTCCATGTTCAACTGGCACATCGGGCACATACAGAGGATCAGGTCGGCATGGTAATCCTGGGCGCTTTGCAGTAGCCGGCGAATCAGCTCGAAGGCCTGCGGCTCGCTGATCTGCGTCATGTGTCCGCCGCAGCAGTGGGCCTTGACCGGGTAGTCGACCACCTCGGCCCCCAGCCACTTCAAGAGGTCGTCCATCTGCATCGGGTACTCGGTGTTGTCGCAGCCCTTGATCGGCCGCACGACCTGACAGCCGTAATAGGGGGCCACACGCAGCCCAGTCAACGGCCGCACGACCTTGTCGCGCACGGCGCGCTCGCCGATGTCGTCGTGGATCACGTCGAGCATGTGGCGGACCACCACCCGACCAGGGTCGTAGTGCAGACCGCCGGCGGCCAGGCACTGGTTGATCTTGGCCCCCATCTCCGGGAAGTCGGCCATCAGCCGGTCGGTCTTCTTCAGGTTCAAGTAGCAGGCCGCGCAGGGGGCCACAAGCTGCTTGATCTGCGGATCGACCAGGGCCAGGTTCCGGGCCACCACCGCGCAGGCCGTCAATTCGTCCTGGCTGAAGTATTCCGTCGCCCCGCAGCAGTTCCAGTCGTCGAGCTCCTGCAACTTGATGTCCAGCAGGTCGGCCACTGCCCGCACCGAATGGTCATAGGCGGCGGCATTGATTTCCAACGAACATCCGGGGTAGTAGGCGTATCGCATGGTGGGATGGCAAATGGTTCGGGGTTTGGGGGCGGGGAAGTACTTAGTACTTAGTTTTGGGTTCTAAGCTCTAAGTTCTTTCTTCTCCGCTCAACTCTTTCGCTTTGCGAATAATCGCTTGCAACTGTCCAATATTCTTGATCTTGGTTGGGGTTAGAGCCATGCGGCCGCGCTTGAACATGGCGAAGCCCATGGGGCCCATCTTCATGGCCTGCAAGGGCCGATTCAACAGGTGATAACTGGTGGCCAAGCCCATCTCGAAGCTCCGCCCGTACTTGTCGACAAAGTCCGTAAAGGCCTTGGCCAGGGCCGGGGCGTCGGTATCGTGATACAGCCGCTGGGCGATCGACATCCGCTTGAGCGAGTACATGATGTCGGTGATGGGCACTTCCTGGGGACAGCGGGTCGTGCAGAAATAACAGGAGACGCAGATCCACATGGTGTTGGCCGCCAGCACCCGTTCGCGCTCGCCGGCATTGATCATGGCGAAGATCGTGCGCGGCGTGTAATCCATGTCGGGGCCGCTGGGGCACGAGCCGCCGCAACTGCCGCATTGCAAACAGTGCAACAGTCGCTCGCCGCCGGGGGTGGCTTCGATTACCTGTGCGAGAAAGGAATCCTTTTTTCGGACAGTGTGGGTCGTCATCGGTATGCTCCGCCGCGAGGAAGTTCGGCTTTACGATCGGTCTGAAACGGGTTCGCTCCTTCCCTCAGCAACCAGCGTTCCAAGGTCCACCGCAGATCAGAAGATTCGTTGTAAACAATTAGTCTGCATTGACTTAAACTGTTTTATCCAATTCGCGCCTCGTCGTTCCGCGGGGGTCTGTTCACGGAATTTCGTCGCGCTCTCTCGCGGAATTCCGCTGAATATCACTATAGCAATCGTCTTTATCAACAATAACACGACGCATAAGCGAGGAAGCCTTGCTTGCCGTTTCGCCCCATTGGCGGGTCTTCGTTCATCTTTCGCCGAGGCTATCTGTGAAGTCTCGTCAACATGTCCCCTCTCTCTCCAGGGTACCCGCTTGCGGGTCGCGGGTCGTGGAAAGGGGAGACTTCCCGGATTGCCTCTAAGAAGATAGAGTAGACTTGAGTATCCCACTCAGGCTCTCGTCAACATGTATCTAGGCTTCATTCTCATCGTCGCTCTCTCCCTGCTTACGCAGGTGGCTGCCGCTGTCTGGGCACTGCGGTTGATGGGGATCACGCGCAGCAATAAAGCCTGGATGCTGGTGGCCGCGGCCATGCTGGCAATGGCCATCCGCCGCGCGGCCGTTTTGGCCGGCGTCCTGGCCTATCCCGCCCTCCTCGACTCCATGGACTACTGGAGCGAGGCCATCGGCCTGCTCAGCGCGGTCGTGTTGTTGGTCGGTTTTGCTGCGATCGGTCCCCTCTTCCGCACGATCCAGCGGGCCAAGGAAGATCTGCAACGGGTCCGCGATCAACTGGAAAGAGAAGTTCGCGAACAAACGGCCGATCTGCGGCGCGCCAACGAGGAGTTGCAAGCCGAGTTCGTACAGAGGGCCAAGGTCGAGGAGGCCCTCCGCGATGAACAGCGGCATTTGCTCCATGTGCTCGAGATCTGCGAGCGCGACCAGCGGCTGCTGGCCTACGAGATCCACGATGGCTTCGTGCAACCGGCCACGGCGGCCCTGATGAATCTACACGCCAGTCTCTCGGCCTATTCCTCCGACCCGGAATTGGCGTTGGCCAACGTGGTCCGCGGCGTGCAATTGCTGCAGGAGAGCATCGCTGAAGTGCGCTGGCTGATCAGCGGCATGCGGCCCATCGTCCTGGAAGACATGGGGCTCGTGGCCGCCGTGGATAAACTGGTGGAAGACACGGAGGGCCGCATGGGAGTAGCCATCGCCTGGACGCATCAAGTCACCTTCGGCCGGCTGGCCCCGCCGCTGGAAATGTCGGTCTTCCGCATCATCCAAGAGGCCCTCCGCAACGCCGTCCGCCACAGCCGTGCCGAGCGTATCGAAGTCTCTTTGTCCCAGGCCGACAAGACCATCGTCGTTCGCGTCAAGGATTGGGGCTGCGGCTTCGACATGTCGGTGCAGAAACCGGGCCATTTCGGCTTGGAGAGCCTGCGCGAACGCGCCCGGCTTTTCGGCGGCGCCGCGCGGATCGAAAGCGCGCCGGGAGTGGGCACCTGCGTCACCGCGGAGTTCCCGCTCATCGAGAAAGAGGCTAGATGACCTTGCGCGATTCTCGGACTACGTCGACCACTCCTGTAGGGAGCGCCCTCCGTGGCGTTCCGGAAGCGTTCGAACGCTACGGAGGGCGTTCCCTACAGTAAATCTCCCTGAATCACACAAGGTCATTCAGAACATGAATCCGCATCGCCCGCCGGCGGTGAACATCACCGAATTGGGCTGATTCCACTGGGCCGACGATCCCCAAACGAGCGGCGAGGGCGACCAGGACATCACTTCGACGCGGGCCGCCGCAAAGAAATGCGAGCCGCGTAAGCCAATTTCCGTGTTGGCCATGATGCCCGGCTGGGGCCACAAGGGGTTCGTGTCCACCGTCGAGAGTTGGTACGTCAACGCTGTCGCGCCCACCCGCGATTCCGAATATACTTCCAGGTTGCTCCCCCAGGGCAGATGCGTTTCCAGCCCCAGATACGGATAGAAGGTCCACCAGGTTTCCTGGATACTGGGCACCATGTTGCCCTGGGCATCGGTCCCGTCGGGGAACCCGCGAATCCAGAACCGCGTGCCGAAGCCTACCAAGAACGCCGCCCGACCTTCCCAGGCGGCGGGCGCCAGCACCAGTTCATACTCGCCGCGCAGGCCCAAGTAGTCGGTGTTGTTGGACAGGGGTATGTATTCAATCGGAGACGAAGAAGTGGCCTGATACATGTCGTAGCCCTGGTAATTCACTTGCCCGCCGAACAGCTCGGCACGGAAGCGTTCCACGCCGAACTGCCGCGTATAGCCCAAGGTATACAAGGCCCCCGCCTCGTTGACGAAGTCCGTCCCGCCGCTACGTTCGTTCCAATGAAAATACTCGGCCCGTGTGTACCAGCAGGCCTGTGATGGTGGTCCGATCGCGGCCGCAGGAGCAGGCGTGGGGACGGCCACGGAATAGGTCGGCGGCTGCACGACGCTCGGCGGAGGATTCCATGCGCCGGGCGTGCCGATGACGACTGGGGCATTGCTGGGACTGGCCGGGTTGCTGGCTGGCCACGTGCTCGCACCCGCCGGCGCGACGGAGTTGGGCGCTCCAGGCAGCAGGGGCGTGGGGACCGCGCCTTCCGGTGGCGGCCCCGACGGGTTGCCAAGCGACGGATTGTTCACGCCCGCCGGATAGATCGGCGGCGCGCCGGCCGCCCGCAGGACGGAAGGGGCCAGCTCGTAGTGATCGACACCATCGCCCACAGCCGGACGTGCGGCCAAGAGGATAGTCAATCCCAGGAGAATGCGCATGGACAGTGCCATAGATATACCTCGCGCGAAAAGACGAGAACCGCCGCGATTCTTGTGATGAGACTGGTTGCGGTGGCGAATCGTAAACGACAGCAGGGTGCAGGTCAAGGGGAAATACGCGTCGATTTGCCCGTTAGGGTCGTCCCTCTCACCATCCCTTGACCTTCTCAACCTTCCAGCCGGCATTGCCGCTATTCCTCTTTTTTCGTGGCGGGAGACCCGCCGCCTGGCTTGGCCGCGAATACCTGAAGGGTCTCGATTCGATGCCGTTCGACATCGGTGTGGAACTTGATCGTGACCCTGTCTCCCTTCTTCAGGGCCTTCAGCCTGGCCACCATGTTCCCGGGAGGCCAGTTGATCGCATAGCCATCCAGCGGCCCGTTCTTGGGTTTCACGGCAACCCAGAAGTCGTTACTGAACAGGACCTCGCCGGTCACCGTCCCCTTCAGCGGCTTCTTGGTGGCCAACTGCATTGTGAGCACCTTGTTGCCGTCATCGCCCTTGACATAGGTGAATCGCACGCGATCGGGGACGAAGACGCCCTTGCCCTTGGGCGGGAAGTCGAACGTTTTCTTGTCGAATCCTTCCGCGAGCACGAACTTGGTGGGGGCATCTTCGCCATCGACCCAGATCATCGTGAAACTTGGCTTGTTGTCCCTCTTGTAGTCCGTCAGGACGCCCACAGCCGTGATGGGCTTGCCTGGCTTGGCGTCCTTGGGGCTGTCGGCCGCGCTTGCGCTGCCCGTCAAGAATGCCGCCGCCAGAAAGATCGCCGCCTTGCGCATCGTTGCCTCTCCTCGTGTGTTGAATTTACTGGGGTGGGAAACGTGGCCGGTGTGGCAGCCACTTTCCCCTAATTATAGACTGCTGGACCAATCCTTGCACGCGGGCAAGAATCTTGTAGCCGCCCGGGGCAGGCCCCGGCCTTGAGCGTATCGTCAGGCTCATCATTCCTCTTCGTCCCTCAGCACCACAGGCAACTCGACCATGATCCGAGTGCCGTTACCTTTCGAACTTCTTGTCGTGCAAGCCCACAAAAGCAACGCCAATATGCCATTGTAGTCGATGGCGTCGTCCTTTGGAGGGTCTCGTATGCCTCGGCCGAACCCAAGCCTGATTGACAAAGCCATCCGCGGCGGCGAGAATACGGTAACCTGCTTTACCACATTGTCCGCAGGAATAACCCTACGTTGGACATCCCGCGACGGTATGCCTAACTCGCATGAGGCCCGATGAGGCGACAGGAGCAGCGATGAGCAGTCCGGCAATCGATCTTTGCGACGTGGCCAAAACCTACGGCCGCAAGGTGCAGGCGCTGCGCGGGATTCGGATGTGCGTCATGCCCGGCGAGATCTTCGGGTTGCTGGGTCCCAATGGAGCTGGCAAGACGACACTGGTCAAGATCATGATGGGCGTCGTCCGCCCTACGCGCGCTCAGGGAACGCTGCTGGGCCGGCCCCTAGGGCATAAGCCGACGTTGGCGCGGGTGGGCTACTTGCCTGAACACCACCGCATGCCGCTTTATCTCACCGGGCGGCAGGCCCTGGAGTTCTTCGCCGCCTTGACCCGCGTGGACCGTCCCACCCGCCGCCGCCGGGCTGCCGAGTTGTTGGAATTGGTGCGGATGAAGAAATGGTCCGACGTCAGGCTCCGCACGTACTCCAAAGGAATGCAACAGCGGATCGCCCTGGCACAGGCCCTCATGAACGATCCCGACCTGGTCGTGCTCGACGAGCCTACGGACGGCTTGGACCCCGTAGGGCGCAAAGAGACCCGCGACGTGCTCCAGCAACTCCGCGCTGAGGGCAAAACGATTTTCCTCAACAGCCACCTGTTGGGCGAGGTGGAACAACTCTGCGACCGCGTGGCGATCCTCGCCGAAGGCAACGTCGTCCGCCAGGGGACGATCGCCGAAATGACCGCCGGCAGCGCGCACTACCTTATCGAACTGGCTGGCGACGACCGCGGCAGCACCCAGGCTGCGGTCCGCGCGGCGCTGCCTTGCGAACTGATCCTGGTCGCGGACGCCGCCGGCACCACGCCGAATCATCGGCAGCCGGTCGAGAGCGGCACGCTCCCCTCCGGCGAGGCCGTGGAGCTTTCCGGCACGACGTTGCGGATTGCCACCGGCGATGCGCGCCGCATCCAGCCGATCTTGGACGCCCTGCGGGCCGGAAATCTGGTGATCCAAGCGGTGCGCCCGCTGCGCCAGTCGCTGGAAGACTACTTCATGCAAGCGGTGTCGGGCGCTATGCCACCCGTTGCCGCGCGGCCCACAGGAGGGCAACCGTGAGCCAAACGATTGCGATCTTCGTCGACGCCTACCGCAGCATCAACTCCCAAAAGCTGTTTTGGCTGGGCTTGGGGATTTCGGGTCTGGTGGTGGCCGCTTTTGCCTGCGTGGGGATCAACCCGCAGGGCGTGAAGCTCCTCTTCTGGCAAATCGACAGCCCCTGGTTCAACACCGGCACCACGCCGCCGGCGATGTTCTACAAGCAGATGTTCGTCAGCGTGGGCATCGGCCTCTGGCTCGCTTGGTTGGCCGCCATTCTGGCCCTGGTCTCGACCGCGGGGATCTTTCCGCGCCTGAGCGAAAGCGGCACGATCGACCTGTTCGTCTCCAAGCCCATCAGCCGCTTGCGGCTGTTCGTGACCGAATATCTGGCCGGGCTGCTGTTCGTGACTCTCCAGGTGACGATCTTCAGTGTCGCCAGTCTGCTCGTGATCGGTCTCCGCGGCGGGGTGTGGGAGCCGGGCTTGCTGGCGGCGGTGCCCCTGGTGGTCTGTTTTTTCAGCTATCTGTTCGCCGTCTGCGTGTTGTTGGGCCTGCTCACCCGCTCCACCGTGGCGGGCCTGCTATTGACCCTGCTGTTCTGGTTTATCGTCTCTATGCTGGGCCAGGCCGAGGAAAGCGTGCTGATGTTTCAGGCCATGGAAAGGCACGAGGCGGGCTTTACGGTGCGAACGTATCGCCCGGCCGGACGCGTCGAGGACGGCGACGACGGCAGCGGTGATATTGCCACGGAGCATGGGCCGGCAGCGGCGCGCGAACCGTCCGCCAGCGGCGGACTGGAAACTGCCCGCCGAGTTCTCGGCACCGTCAACACCGTGCTTCCCAAGACCCGGCAGACAATCGCGCTGCTGCAACGCTGGCTGATCCGCCTTGCCGACTTGCCGCCGGCATCGGACAATCCACAGCAGCAGGCCATGCAGGCTGCTCAGCGGGACTTCCAGGAAACGCTCTATGGGCGCTCCCCGTTCTGGATCCTGGGGACTTCGCTAGGCTTTGAATTAGTAGTATTGGCCTGCGCTGCCTGGGTGTTTTGCCGGAGAGATTACTAGCGATGAGGAGAGAACCGCATGAGCGATGATACGGCTTGCGATCCTCGCTTACGCTTCGTGTTACTGTCAATCTCAACCGCGGGCAGTATGCAAGTGTGCACACTCCCGCGGGGGACCTGCAAGTGGGCGGGGGTTCTTTAGCCCGGATTATTCATAAGGAGTCAGGCCACCTGGGGCCGGCTCCCTGGTGGTGGGGTTGAGTGCGGCGGCGAGGCGTTCGTGCGAAGCATCGGACACAATTCCCCCTTACCCCCAGTAACG
>Ga0181520_10001263_pt1 | contig 51998 bp, 38 predicted proteins | sample PEATcosm2014_Bin_29_FD_132451 | JGI IMG/M metagenome (GOLD analysis project Ga0181520, IMG submission 132451) | Peatland microbial communities from MTU Mesocosm Facility, Houghton, MI, USA - PEATcosm2014_Bin02_30_metaG | ecosystem: Environmental > Terrestrial > Soil > Wetlands > Peat | place... | reverse complement strand
TGAACGGTCGCGCCCCGCCGTTTCGTTGTTTCGCCCTTTCAGGGCTGAATTGGTCTCGGCGTATCGGGTCCCAGGGCGTTGCCCTGGGCTGGTATGTTGCAGCCCCTTCGGGGCGAAATACATCCTCGATCCCGATGCCTTTCCGCCAGCGGAATTTGGGTGGGGCATGGGTCGGCATGACGGCCGTCAGCCGAAATAGCGGGAAAATGGCGGAAAACGGTAGGCCGCAGAGCGCGTGAGGAAATATTCGAAAAGGCATGAGGTGCCCGTTTTCACGGTGATTCGGTGTGGCGTGACCGATTCGGTTTTTTCGCCCCGAAGGGGCCGCAACATACCAGCCCGGGGCAACGCCCCGGGTATCGAGAACCGCCGTAGCGCAATAGCCCTGAAAGGGCGTCACAAAGGAACGGTCGCGCCGCCGTTTCGTTGTTTCGCCCTTTCAGGGCTGAATCGGTCTTGGCGTATCGGGTCCCAGGGCGTTGCCCTGGGCTGGTATGTTGCAGCCCCTTCGGGGCGAAATACTTGTCTGTTAAGATAATAGAGGTAGAGTGGAATGGAGATTTCCGCATTCAACGACAGTTCGAGCGGTCAGCGGGGCGTAAGTACCCATGTTGCAACAAAAGACCCAAAAAACGGCGCGTGCGGGACGATCGCCCCAGGTTGGCCTGGGGGCCGTGGCGGTCTTGCTGCTGGGTTCGGGACTGGCGGCGTTGATTTTCCAGGTGGCCTGGCTGCGCGAGCTGCGGTTGGTTTTTGGCACTTCCACCTCAGCTACAGCGGCCGTATTAGGGCTTTTTATGGGCGGGCTGGGCGTGGGGAGCTGGCTGTTGGGCCCGCGTGCCGATCGGCATCCCCGCCCACTCAGGCTGTTTTCTTCTTACTTGCTGCTAATCGCCCTGGGCGGGGCACTCAGTCCTTGGCTGTGCGACCTGGCGCGCTGGGTCTACATCGCCCTGGGGGGCCAAACCGCGCTGGGCAGTGTGGGGGCGAGCGTGGTGCGATTGGGGCTTTCGGCCATCGTGCTGGGCCTGCCGACAACCTTGATGGGGGGCACGCTGCCGGCGGCCGTGCGGGCGGCAACGGCGGCCGACGACCGCTGCCGGCGGGGCATGGGGCTGCTCTACGGCGCGAATGAGGCGGGCGCTGTGTTGGGCGCCCTGGCCAGCACGTTCTTTCTGCTGGAGCACCTGGGCACCAGCGCGACCCTCTGGCTGGCCTGCGGGCTGTATCTGGCGACAGCCCTGGCCGCGCGACGACTGGCGGCAAGGTACGGGGATATCAGCCCGGCGGAAGAGATCCGCATAGAAACCCGAAGCGTCAGCGAGGAATCCGCGCAAAGCGTAGATCCCTTGCTTGCGCGTCGAGGCAGTGCAGTCAAAGATTCCTCGCAAACGCTTCGGGCTAGTAGGAGCGCCAGCGGGCGGGCCCTGGTTTACGCCACGGCCGCCCTAGTAGGGTTCGCCTTCTTCGTCATGGAACTGGTCTGGTATCGCATGCTGGGACCGATCCTGGGCGGGACGACATTCACGTTCGGACTGATCCTGGCGATCGTGGTGGCGGGGATCGGACTGGGTGGTGCCCTGTATGGGGTGATTTTTGGGCGGCTGGAACCGACGTTTCGGGCCTTGGCGGCCACTTGCGCTTTGGAGGCGGCGGCGATGGCCTATCCGCTGGCCTGGGGCGACGGCCTGGCGGTGATGGTGGCCGTGCCGCATCCGGAGGGCGTGCTGGGGCTGCACATGCCGGCCCTGGGCTGGACGTCGATTGTGGCCCTGGTCGTGCTGCCCGCCGCGGTGCTCAGCGGGATCCAATTTCCGCTCTTGGTGGCCTTGTTGGGCCAAGGGCGGCGCGCGGTGGGCAAGCAAGTGGGCAGGGCCTTCGCCTGGAACACGGTAGGCGCGGTGTGCGGGTCGTTGGCGGGCGGTTTCGGCTTGTTGCCCTGGCTGACAGCGCCCGGGGCTTGGCGGGCGATAGTGTGTACGCTGGCGGCGGTGGCCGCCGCGGCGCTACTCGTATCGCTGCGGCGCGAGCGGAGGAGCGCATGGCTGGCCGTGCCGGCGGCGGCTATCGCCGCAGCCCTCGTGATGGCCAGCCTGCCCGGGCCAACCGCGGCCTGGCGGCATAGCGGCATCGGCGCGGGACGCGCGACATTGACCGACGCCGACGCAAACAGTGTGCGGGCCTGGCTGAATTTCAACCGCCGGGCAACTATCTGGGAGGCGGAGGGGGTCGAGGCGAGTATCGCCATTCGCCGCGATGCGGGCTTGAGTTTCTACGTCAACGGCAAGTGCGACGGAAATTCGCTCACGGACGCCAATACCCAAGTAATGTGCGGGCTCGTGGGCGCAATTCTGCAGGGATCGCCAAAAACGGCCTTTGTCCTGGGGCTGGGCACGGGCGAGTCGGCCGGCTGGCTGGCCGAGATCCCGACCATGGAACGGGTCGACGTGGTGGAACTGGAACCGGCGGTGACGGAAATGGCGCGGCGTTGCGCACTGGTGAATCACCACGTGTTGGAGCATCCCAAGGTTCACGTCATCTACAACGACGCGCGGGAGGTGCTCTTGACCGCGGCGGAGCAGTACGAAGTCGTGCTTTCCGAGCCGTCGAATCCCTATCGGGCCGGGGTTGCCAGCCTGTATACGCGGGAATTTTATCGAGCCGCGCGGGGGCGGATGAAAGCCGGAGGCGTGTTTGCGCAGTTCGTGCAGGCCTACGAGGTCGAAGAGGAGACGGTGCAAACGATCTTGGCCAGCCTGAAGGCCGCTTTTCCCTACGTCGAGGTCTGGCAGACCAATCCCACCGACCTGCTGCTGGTGGGCCGCAACGAACCGCCGCACTACGATGCGGACGCCTTGCGGGAGCGGATTGCCCGCGAGCCTTACCGTTCCGCGCTGCGCAACACCTGGGGCGGCTGCGACCTGGAAGGCTTTTTGGCCCGGTTCGTAGCAGGGCCTGAGGCGGTCGAGGAACTCTTGCGGGAAACCGCGGCGGCGCCCAATACGGACGATCGCAATCGGCTGGAATACAGTTTCGCGCGGAGCGTCGGCCGGCAGACGGGTTTCTCCATCGAAACGCTGCGGCAGCGGGCGTTGGCCAGCGGCGGGAGCCGGCCCGCGGTGGCCGGCAAAGTCGATTGGCAGCGTTTGGAAGAGCAACGGCAACTGATGTATCTGCTGGCCGCCTCGCCCTGCCCCGACCGCGTGGGGATGACGCCTGCGGAGCGGACGCGAGTAGAGGTTTTCCATCAGTTCGTGCTGGGCAGCGGCAAGAAAATGGTTGAGACGTATGAAGCGGCGCCCTACGCGCCGGCCTCGGCAGCGGAAGCGGCCACGCTGGCCTTGGGCCTGGTGTTCGAGGGACGCGAGAGAGACCGGCTCCAAAGGCTCTTGGCCGAGGTACAGAAGGAATTACCGGATGAGGCGGCGATCCTCCGCGCCTTGCAGGCCTGCGGGAAAAATGACGGGGCGGCAGCCGCCGAGGGACTGGTCGAGGTTTTCCAGCGGATGCGGGCCAATCCGTGGATCATGACGCCCTTGGGCAGCGCGGCTATCCGGGCGGCGGTGCGGTTGGCGATGAAGGACCCGGGGCAGGCCTTGCGGCTGCGGGCGGCGCTGGCGGAGCCGTTTGCGGTCGAGATGCTGCACGACGACCGCTGCCGGGCAATGCTGGCCATGGGCGAGTTGGCCGGCCCCGCGCGGGCGGTGGAAGATCTGCAACGCTTCGAGCCGAACGTGCCCTGGGACGCCGAGTTTTTGCGGACCCGGGCGGAGGTTTACGCAAATCTGCACGACGCGCGGGCTTGGCGGGCGGCGCGCGACTTGCAGGAGTTTCGCAAGAACGCGGCCAGCGCCGTGCCGAAAGCAACTGGCGCACAATAGAGTTTGCACGGTATAACCTGCACATTGGGCCGTAGGACGGATTGGCAATCCGTCCTCGGTGATCGTTCAACTTATTCTCTTACGGCACGTAACCATGTTCAAAGATCGCACATTCTGGATTTGCTGCGGCCTGGTCGCAGCCACTGTAGCCGCCTATTGGGCCGTGGGATCGGCCGATTTCATCGTGTTCGACGATCGTGAATACGTGTACGAGAATCCGCACCTGCGCGACGGACTGAGCTGGGATTCGGTCACCTGGGCGCTCACGACCGAGTGGCAAGCCAATTGGCACCCGCTCACCTGGTGGTCGCTGATGCTGGACGTGCAGCTTTTCGGCCTTTCCAGCCGGGCCATGCATCTGGTGAACCTGGCGTTGCACGCGGGCAGTTCGATCGTGCTTCTGCTGGCGCTGCGGCGGATGACGGGGTCCGTGTGGCGCAGCGGCATGGTGGCGGCCTTGTTCGCCTTGCACCCCCTGCACGTCGAATCGGTGGCCTGGGTGGCGGAGCGGAAGGACGTGCTCTCGACCTTCCTGGGCATGTTGGCGCTGTGGGCCTACGCGGCCTATGCGCAGCGGCCGGGCGGGCTTCGCTACGCGCTGGTCTTCGTCCTGCTGGGACTGGGACTGATGGCCAAACCGATGCTGGTGACGCTGCCCTTTGTCTTCTTGCTCTTGGACTACTGGCCGCTGGGGAGGAGCGGGGAGCGGGGAGCAGGGGCGAAGGGGAGAAGGGGAGAAGGGGAGAAGGGGAGAGGGCTGAAAGCAGGACGTTCGGCAGCAATCGCTTTCATGTGGCTGATCGTGGAGAAGTTGCCGCTGTTGGCCCTGGCCGCGGTTTCCTGCGGGATCACCTGGCACGCGGCCCAGGGCGGCGGGGCGGTGCGGCCGCTGGAACAATGGACGATCGGGGCACGCCTGTGCAACGCGGGCGTGGCCTATGTTGCGTACATCGTCAAAATGCTCTGGCCGGCAGATCTTTCCGTTTTTTACCCGCTGCCCGACGAGCCGCCGTTTCTCTTGGGGCTGGGGGCCTGGACACTCTTGGCGGGCGTGAGCGTGGGGGCCGTGATGGCGGCCCGGTGGGGACGGAAGTACCTGGCGGTCGGTTGGTTCTGGTACTTGGGAACTCTGGTGCCCGCGATTGGCCTGGTGCAGGTGGGCGAGCAGTCGATGGCCGACCGCTACACGTACGTGCCGCTGATCGGGTTGTTTCTGGCGGCGACCTGGGGCGCGGCGGACTTGACGGCGGGCTGGCGGCGGCAGCGGCTATGGCTCTCGGGGGCGGCAGCCGTCGTGCTCTTGGCCTGCATGCTTTTGACCGCGAAAGAAACGCGGGCGTGGGCCGATACGGAAACCTTATTCTCCCAGGCGCTCCACGCGCAGGGCGACAACTGGCGGGCGCAGCGGATCATGGCCGATGGGCTATGGCGGCACGGGCGCTATGAAGAGGCCGTGCAGGGCTGGCGCAAATCCTTACAAGAGCAACCGGACGACCCGTTTGCGGCTTATGATCTGGGCACGGCGGCGGCGGCACACGGCGACAAGGCAACGGCCATCGCCGCCTTTGGCGAGGTGCTCCGCTTGCGGCCGGACCGCGTGGACGTGCGCAGGCAGTTGGCGGGTCTGTTGATGAGGACGGGAGCGATTCGGCAGGCACTGTTACAGTGGCAATCCGTATTGGAAAGCGCGCCGGGGGACCTGGTGGCAACCAATGAGGTGGCGTGGATCTTCGCGACCTGTCCCGACGCCCGCTATCGCAACGGGGCAGCGGCAGTCAGGATTGCCGCGGAGGCGGTGCAGATTTCGCAGAACCGCAACCCGGCCGTGCTCGACACGCTGGCCGCGGCCCAGGCCGAGGCGGGGCAATTCGACAAGGCCGTGCAGACGGCCCAACGGGCGCTGAGCCTGGCCGGGTTACAGGGCGACAAGACGCTCGCCGCCGAGGTGCAAACCCGCTTGAAGTCGTATCGGAACGACAAACCCTGGCGCGACGAGCGGATGGGGGCGGCGGAGAGCGGCGAGCCCAAATAGCTTTGCGTGATTCGCTGGGGGCCTCTGGTCCCGCCCTGCGGCCGCGTCTTATCATAGCGTCTTGTGGAACCGCCGCACGGCCAGCGACAGCGTAACGACGCCCATCGCGGCCAGGGCGAGCAAGTGCGGCCAGAGATACGTCAGGCCCACGCCCTTGAGGAAAATCGTCCGCACAATGACGAGAAAATAGGCCACCGGGTTGAGATAGGTGAGCCACTGGATGACCTGTGGCATGTTGGCAATGGGGAAAGAAAAGCCCGAAAGCAACATCGCCGGAAAGAAGAACAGGAACGTGCTCATCATCGCCTGCTGCTGCGTCTCGCTGAGCGTGGAAATGAACAGCCCGACACCCAGCATTGTCAGCAGGTAAAGCCCGGTCGCGCCGTATAGGAGCAGGATGCTGCCGCGCAACGGCACCTCGAACCAGAAGACGCCGATCAGCAGGATCAAGGTCACGTCGGCAAAGGCGATCAAGACGAAAGGCAGTGTCTTGCCGAGAATGAACTCGACCGGCGTGATGGGCGTGACCATGATCTGCTCGATCGTGCCGATCTCCTTCTCGCGGACCACCGCCATGCTCGTCAGCAACAGACTTACGAGGCTGACCACGATCACGATCACACCGGGCACGAAGTAGTTGCGGCTGTCCAGGTTTTCGTTGAACCAGGCTCGCGAACGGAAGTCGATCTCCGCGGGCGGATTGGCCACGCCCTGGGCACGCTGGATGCGCTGGGCGAGTATCTGCCGCGTGTAGCCGCCGGCGATGCGGTTGACGTAGCTCATGGCGATGCCCGCGGTGTTGGAATCGGTGCCGTCGCAAAGCACCTGGATGGCGGCGGTCCGCCCCGCCGCCAGGTCGCCGGCAAAGCCATGATCGATCCGCAGCACGATCTGCACCTCGCTGCGGTCGATCAGGTCTTGCACCTGCCGCTCGTCATGCACGCGGGCCACCACGTCGAAATAACCGCTGGCGGAAAAACGGGCCACCAGTTCGCGGCTGGCGGGCGTATTGTCCAGATCATAAACGGCCGTGCGGATGTCGCGAATGTCCATATTCACCGCGTAGCCGATCACCAGCACCTCGAGACAGGGCACGATAAAGATCACGGCGCGCATCCGCGGGTCGCGAAAGACCTGGATGAATTCCTTGATCAGCATCTGGCGGATACGCTCGAACATGCAGTTTTTCCCAAGGTAGCAGGCACACGGCGTGTGCCGTTCGTCGGAAGCCGAAAGCTTCCGAAAGACCTGCGGCAGAAGCCGCAGGGCGGACGGCACACAGCGTGTGCCTGCTACTTTACGTTAATTTCTTCTTGAATTTCCATTGTGCCAAAACCACCATCGCCGCGGCGAACACGACCAGCAGGATCGTGTCGGCGGCCAGGATCTCCAGGCCCACGCCCTTGAGATAAATCCCCTTGAGGATGCCGATGAAATACCGCGCCGGCACGAGATAGGTTATCCACTGGATCGGCCGGGGCATGTTGACGATCGCAAATATGAAGCCCGAGAGCAGGAAGGCCGGCAGGAATGTCACGGTCATCGCCAATTGGCTGGCCAAAAGCTGGCTCTTGGTGGCAATGCTGAAGAGCATGCCCATCGCCAGCACGCCGACCAGGAAGATCGAGGCGATGCCGAACAGCAAGGCCACGTTGCCGCGGAGCGGAATCGCAAACATGAACTGCCCCAGGAGCACGGCCAGGACCATGTCCAAGAGGCCGATGGCGAAGTAGGGGATCAGCTTGCCCAGCACCAGTTCGGAACCCCGCACGGGCGTGGAAATGAGCTGTTCCATCGTGCCCCGCTCCCACTCGCGGGCGAAGGTCAACGAGGTGAGCATGGCGGCGATGACCATCATGATCACGGCGATCAGCCCCGGCACGATATAGTTCTTGGACTCCATGTCGGCGTTGAACCAGACCCGGCCGCGGACATCCAGCGGGATCTGCACTTTCGTCGGCCCTTGCCGGCCGAAACGGCGGACCATCATGTCCTGCGAGTAGATTTCCACGATCGCGTCGGCATAGCCCAGGGCGATCGTGGCCGTGTTCGAATCGACCCCGGAAATGGCCACTTCCAAGGGGGCCTGCCTGTCGAACGACAGTCGCCGGGCGAAATCATAGGGGATGATCAGGCCCATCAGGGCTTGGCCGGAGTCGATGGCCCGGTTCATGTCGCGCTCGTTGTCGACGTAACGCACGAGCGAGAAGTAGGGCGAACCGGAAAACCGGCTCACGACCTCCCGGCTCTCGGGCGTGTGGCTCTGGTCCCACACCACCAGCGGCACGTGATCCACGTCCAAGGTCAGGGCGTAGCCGAACAGCAGCAGCATCAGCATGGGGATGGCGATCGCCATGGCTAGGCTCCGCGGGTCGCGGAGGATGTGCAGAAACTCCTTGCGGGCGACGGCCGCAACGCGCCGGGCATTCATCGTCGCACCTCCTCCTGCGGCTGCTCGGCCCGATCGCGGGCCTCGATCAGGGAAACGAAGACGTCCTCCAGCGAGGGCACGATCCGCTCGATCTGCTGCACGCGAAAGCCCTGCTCCGCCAGCCGCGCGCGGCTTTCTGCGGCCGCCCGATCGCCGTCGTCGGCCACCAGGTGCAGGCTATTGCCGAACAGCGCGACTTCCTTCACCGAGTCCAGCCCGGCCAGCGCGTCCATGGCCGCTTCGGGCCGTTCGCAGATCAGTTCCAGCACGTCTTCCTGCATGGCCTCGCGTTTGAGCTTCTCCGGCGTGCCCTGGGCGATCACCTCGCCGCGATAGATCAGGGCCAGTCGATCGCAGTACTCGGCCTCGTCCATGTAGTGCGTGGTGACGAAGACAGTCACGCCCTCGCTGGAAAGCTGATAGATCAGGTCCCAGAACTGGCGGCGGCTGATCGGATCGACGCCGGAGGTTGGCTCGTCGAGGAAGAGCACCGGCGGCCTGTGCAGGATCGCGCAGCCCAGCGCCAGACGTTGTTTCCAGCCGCCGGAAAGGACCGCGGTGGGCCGGTGGCGATGGCCTTCCAGGCCGGACATCTCAATCACCCACTGTTTGCGCTCGGCCTTCTCCTGCGCACCGATGCGGTAGATGCCGGCGTAGAAGTCGATGTTCTCTTCCACCGTGAGGTCCTGGTAGAGCGAGAATTTCTGGCTCATGTAGCCCACATGGGCCTTGATCCGCTCGGCCTGCGTGCGGATATCGAAGCCGGCCACGCTGCCGCTGCCGCCCGTCGGCGCGAGGATCCCGCAAAGCATGCGAATGGTCGTGGACTTGCCTGCCCCGTTGGGTCCCAGGAAGCCGAAGATCTCGCCGCGATCGACCGCGAAACTGACGCGGTTGACCGCCAGGAAATTGCCGAAGCGGCGCTCGAGGTTGTCGACCGTAACGGCCTGCGCGGAAGAAGAAGGGGGGGAAGGAGGAAGGGGAGAAGGGGAGAGAGGGAGAAGGGGAGAAGGGGAGAGATACCGATTTCCATATCTCCCCTTCTCCCCTTCTCCCCCTCTCCCCTTCCTCATCTCCCCCTCCTCGGCGATCGCCGATACGAACACGTCCTCCAGGGTCGGCGGGATCGTCCGCACCGACTGCGGTGGCAGCCCGGCGTCGCTGAGCGTCTTGCCGGCCTGATCTATCTGGCCGTCCGCGCCGACAAAGTGGACACGATCGCCGAACAGGCCCACGGACGCGGCGGGAAACTGCTGCCGCAGGAGCGCGGCGGAGCGGCGGGGTTCGGCGGTGCGGATTTCCAGGATCGTGCCCCGCATCAGTTGCTTGACTTCCTCGGGCGTGCCGCAGGCCAACAGCCGTCCCTGGTGGATCAGGGCCAGGCGATTGCAGCGCTCGGCCTCGTCGAGATAGGCCGTGGAGACAAAGATCGTCACTTTCTCGCGCAGCAGTTGGTAAAGGATCCGCCAGAAGTCGCGGCGCGAGACCGGATCGACGCCGTTGGTCGGCTCGTCCAGGAACAGCACTCGCGGCGTGTGGACCAGCGTGCAGGCCAGGCCGAGTTTCTGCTTCATGCCGCCGGAGAGGTTTCCCGCCAGGCGGCGTTTGAAGGGCGTGAGATTGCTGAAGGCCAACAGCCGCCCGACACGCTCGTCGCGGCCCTTGCGGGGCACGTTGTAAATGTCGGCGTAGAAGTCGAGGTTTTCCATCACGGTCAGGTCGGCATAGAGCCCGAAGCGCTGGCTCATGTAGCCGATTTCCGCCTTGATGGCCTCGGCCTCGCGGACGACGTGATGCCCGGCCACCCAGGCCTCGCCGCCGTCGGGCGTCATGATCGACGTAAGCAGGCGCATGGTGGTCGTCTTGCCGGCGCCGTCGGGACCGACAAGGCCGAAAATCTCACCCTCCTCGACGGCCAGGGAGAGGCCGTCGAGAGCAGCAACAGAATCGAACGTCTTGGTGAGACCCTCGGCAAGGATCATTTCAAAACTCACAAGATGCGGAAAACGAAACAGAAATCAGTACTGTTTAGCGGAATGAAGTTGTCGACCCCAGCCCGCTTGCCGGGCGGGTGAATGAGTCTTATCGGCGAGAGCGCTCCCACTACCCGATGTATATCGTGTCCGGTCCGGCACCCTTCGGGTGCCGGACCGGACACGAAAAAACGGTGGTTGGGGTCTCGTCGATTCGCTCACAAAACTTCTTCACCTGCCAGGCAAGCTGGCAGGGGTCCATTCGTCCATTTCGCTCAAGGGCTACCGTGCATCAGATTTCCAAGTTCGCCTCTCTTGGTTTCCGTCATTTGCATTCATTGATTCGAATTTGTTTCGTATTTCGGATTTCCCAATTGTGGCGTCAGCCGGCATACCCGGTTTCAACTCGTGGTCGGGGTTCTTGACGTCGATCTTGATCCGATAGACGAACTTCACGCGTTCGTGATTGGTCTGCACCGATTTGGGCGTGAACTCCTGCTCCTCGGAGATGAACGAGACGTGGCCCGGATAGACCTTGCCGGGATAGGCGTCGGTGGTGATCTCGGCCTCGGTACCACGGGCAATATAGCGTTTGCCCAAGTCGCTCTCGTCGACATAGGCCCGCAGCCAGATGTTTTCGATATCGGCCACCGTCACCACGGGCGTGCCCGGGGCGACGTACTCGCCCGGTTCGGTGTTCTTGGAGAGCACGACGCCCGTCAACGGCGAGGTCACAATGGCATAGCCCAACTTGGTTTCGGCGGATAACAACGAGGCTTTCGCCTGTTCGACCTTGGCCCGGGCCTGGTCGATATCCTCTTTGCGCGGCCCTTCCTTGACCAGGCGATATTGGGCCTGGGCCTGTTCCATGGCGGCCTTGCCTTGGTCGATGTCTTCCCGGCGGGGTCCTTCCTTGACCAGTTCATAGCGTTTTTTGGCCTGGAGATAACGCTGGTCGGCCATGTGATAGGCGGCATAGGCCCGATCGACTTGTTCGATGGCCACGCTGCCGGAGTCGGTGTGCTGGAGTTGTTCGTAGCGATCGAGGTCGCGTTTGAGGTGATCGCGATCTTCCTTGGCGGCCTGGAATTCGGCCTCGGCGGCAGCGATCTCCTCGGGCCGGCTGCCGTTTTTCAACGCGGCATAATTGGCCTCGGCCTTTTGCATGGCGGCCTTGGCGGAGGCGATTTCGTCGGGCCGGGAGCCGGCCAGCATCTCGGCCTGGGCGGCCTCGGCAGCATGCAGTTCGCCGCGGCGCAGGGCCACGTCGGCTTGCAGATCGGCCGTTTCCAGTTGGGCCAATGGCATCCCTTGCTTCACTGTGTCTCCCTCGTCCACATAGCGCTTCTCGACGCGGCCGGGGATCTTGAAGCTGATGGCCACCTCGACCGCCTCGATGTTGCCGGAGACATGGATCGCATCGTCGCTATGGCCGCGCCAGCCCAGCACGTACCAACCGCTGGCGCCGACCACCACGAGCGCGGCCGCCATGGGGAAGATCAATCTCTTGGTTCCATTCATTGCCATCGTTGTGAATCCTCAATCACGGTACATCCTGCGTAGAACGGAATTCATTCCGTTCTTGAAACAAGGGAATGAATTCCGTTTTACGAAAGTAATGGAATAGATTCCGTTTTACGAAAATAACGGAATGCATTCCGTTTTACGAAAAACCCTTTCCGCCTCCGGTCAGCCCCTGCCGAAACATCTTCCAGGCCCGACCGGCATGCTGCGTGAGATTGAAGCCTCCGTCGCTGAGGTGCCAGATCACACCCGCGGGAATAATCATGCCTAGGAACATGATGGCCGCCGTGCGGGGCTGCAATTGCCGGTCGATATGGCCCTGCTGCTGCCCGTCGCGAACCATGTCTTCGACCTCGGCCAGATAATCCTCGACGATCCGCCGCACGCGGTTCTTGCGTTCGGGCCGTGCGGCCAGGGCATCGTCGGAGAAGATTATGCGGGGAAAGACCTGTCCTTCGCGGATAATGCGAATGTGGCGGAGGAACAGGCCGTGCAGGCGGCGGAGTGGGTCGGGGGTCTCTTGCTTGGCCGCCTCGACATTCGCCTGGAGCTTCGTGTCCAACAGGTCCAGGACCGCGTCGAGCATCGCGTCTTTGCTCTTGAAATGCCGGTAGATGCCCGAGGGCACCAGGCCCACGCGGCGGGCCACGGCGGCGATACTCAGGCGCCTGATGCCCTCGCCGGCCACGAGTTGCAGGGCTGCCTCGGCGATCTGTTCGCGGCGGACTTGAGTTTGTAGTTTAGCGTCGGCCATAAGGCACCTCCTATCCTCCTATTGTGATTATACGTTCACAATCAGGGCGTGTCCAGCGCGATTTGGGGCACGGGCGCATGTCACCGCTATCCGATACGCTCGGACCCGCGGACCGCACAAAGCCATGCCGGCCAACCTACACCGTCAAAATCCGAAATACGCAGCACTAGTGGCATCCGGAACGGAGTTGGATTATATTAGGAACGTGCGCCTGAATCCCGCAGCAGGCCCTGCGCGGCTCGATTCAGGGGCGACTTCCCCGTCCGTTTTCCCGCCCGCATGAACCCCCATCGCGAAGGAGTACCCGCCATGATCCGTTTTCTCGCCGTCTGCTTGACCGTTGCCGCCCTGCCGCTGCTTTGCCGGGCCGACGACAAACCCCTGCCCACGTTCAAGAAGATCACGCTCAGCGACAAATTCTACTGTGAAGGCGCCTACTACGGCGACTTCAATAACGACGGCAAGATGGACGTCGTGGCCGGGCCCTATTGGTACGAAGGCCCGGACTTCAAGGTCAAGCACGAGATCTATCCGCCCAAGGCGTTTGATCCACACGGCTACTCCGACAACTTCCTGACCTATACCGGCGATTTCAACGGCGACGGCTGGCTGGACGTGCTCTACGTGCCGTATCCCGGCGGCGACGCCTATTGGTACGAGAACCCCGGCAAGACCGGCGGACCGTGGAAGAAGCACCTGGCGCTGCACGAGTGCGGCAACGAGTCGCCGGTCTGGGTCGACGTCAACGGCGACGGCCGCCCGGAATTGGTCTACAACATCAACGGGCAGTTGGGTTATGCCACCTGGGACCCGGCCAAGCCCAACGACCTCTGGGTCTTCCATCCGGTCACCCCCAAGGACGGCCGTTTCTTCTGCTACACGCACGGCGTGGGTGCGGGCGACATCAACGGCGACGGCCGCGTGGACATCGTCGAGGCCAGCGGCTGGTGGGAGCAGCCCGCCAAGTCCGAGCCGGGCAAGCCGTGGGTCAAGCATCCCTACCAGTTCGCCGAGGCCGGCGCGCAGATGCTGGTCTACGACGTCGACGGCGACGGTCTGGCCGACGTGATCACCTCGTGGCATTGCCACTTGTACGGGCTGGTCTGGCATCAGCAGCAGCGGAGCGCTAGCGGCGAGATCACCTGGAAGAAGCACGTGATCCTGCCGCCCAAACCGGACGTGAAGTCCAGCGACTTGCGGATCAGCCAGATGCACGGCCTGGACCTGGCCGACATCAACGGCGACGGGCTGAAGGACATCGTTACCGGCAAGCGCTTTTGGGCCCACGGCCCCACGGGCGACGTCGAGGCCGACGCCCCGGCGGTGCTCTATTGGTTCGAGCTCAATCGCGATAAGCAGGCCGGCGTGCGATTTATTCCGCACAAGATCGACGACAATTCCGGCGTCGGCACGCAGGTCACCGCCAAGGACCTCAACGGCGACGGCATTCCCGACATCATCGTGGGGAACAAGAAGGGAGTTTTCGTGTTCTTGAGCCAGCCGGGGAAGTAGAGACGTCGCGCGCAACGCTTCAAACTTAAATGCCCCCGCCGGCCCTGTGCCGGCGGAGCGATGTTTGACCACTATCAGCGACAGCAAAACCGCACCTTCGCCGCCCTTCGCGTGCCGCCCGCCCAGCCCGCAGGGCGGGCGGCACGCGAATGGCGGCGAGGAAAGGCTGCGGGGCGCGCGATTGTAGTGGCCAAACATTGCTCCACTGCCGCAGGGGCAGTGGGGGCGTGTCAGGGGCGTTTACCAGTTAATGAATCCAAACCGATCAATCAATGCACCCTTTGCCCCGGCTTGGCACCCGCGTCCGGCACGAGCAAATGCGCCTCGCCCTCGCCGCCGGCAGCCAGCATCATGCCTTCGCTCAAGCCGAACTTCATTTTCCGCGGCGCTAGATTGGCAATGCAGATGAAAAGCTTGCCCACAAGCTGCTCGGGCTGATAATATGCCTTGATGCCGGCAAAAACCGTGCGTTTCTCATTGCCGCCGAGGCTGATCGTGAGTTTTATGAGCTTCTTGGCTTCGGGCACTTCCTCGGCCGTGAGCACGCGGCAGACCCGCAGATCGACCTTGGCCAGATCGTCCATCGTACACTCGGCGGCCAACGGCTCGGCCTTCAGCGGGGCGTCGCTGTCTTGCGGCCCGACGGAAGCCTGGGGCACGGCGGTTGCATCCTCGACCACTTCCGGCTCGGCACTGGCGGCGAGCAGGGCCTCGACCTTCTTGGGATCAATGCGCTGCATCAGATGCTGAAACTTGTTGACCTTCGTGCCAACGAGTGGCTGTTGCGCTTGCTGCCAGTTGGTGATCGGGTCGTCGAAAAACTCGCCGACCTCCTTGGCCATCTTCGGCAGCACAGGCATCAGGTACACGGCCAATTGGCGGAAGAGGTTCAGGCAGATCGTGCAAACGTCCACCTGTCGCGCGGCCTGCTCGGGACCGCGGAGGTTCCAAGGGGCGTTCTCGTCGATGAACTTGTTGGCGCGGTCCGCCGCGGCCATGATGATCCGCATGGCCCGGGCGAAATCGCAGGCTTCATAGGCATCGGCGATCGCTTCACCCTCCTGGGCGGCCTGGGCGAACAGCCCGCCGTCGTCGGGATAGGATTTCGCCAGTCCGCTCTTTCTGACGAAATTTGCCGAACGGCTGGCCAGGTTGACGAACTTGTTGACAACGTCGGCATTGACCTTGTTGAGGAACTCATCGAGGTTCAGGTCGAGGTCCTCGACGTTGCTGCCGAGCTTCGAGGCGTAGTAATAGCGCAGGTAGGCCGGGTCGAGGTGCTGGAGATACGTGGCCGCCTGCACGAATGTGCCGTCGCGTTTCGACATTTTCTTGCCGTTGACGGTCAAGAAGCCGTGGATGTGGACCTTCTTGGGCAGATTGAAACTGGCCGTCTTGAGCATCGAAGGCCAGAAGAGCGTGTGGAAGTAAGTAATGTCCTTGCCGATGAAGTGATGGACCTCGGTCTCGGCGCTCCGCCACCAGTCGTCGAACCGCTCGCCATGCCGGTCGCACCATTGTCGCGTAGAGGCAATGTAACCGATGGGGGCGTCGAACCAGACATACCAGTAGTTGCCGGGGCTGTCGGGGATCTCGAAACCGAAGTAGGGGGCCGGTCGCGATACGTCCCAGTCGTGCAACGGCTCCTGCAGGAAGTGTCCCTGGAGGTAATTGGCGATCTCCGGCTGCAAAGCCCCGCTGGAGATGGCCCACTGGTCGAGGAATCCGTGCAGCCGCTCGATATTGACGAATAGGTGTTTGGCCGTGCGAATCTCGGGCGTGGCCCCGGAGAGCGTGCTCTTGGGGTCCAGCAGATCGGTGGCGTCGTAATGTGCATCGCAATTCACGCAGCTATCGCCGTACTGATCGGGCGTCTTGCACTTGGGGCACGTGCCCTTGACGAAGCGGTCGGCCAGGAACGTGCCGGCCATGGGGTCGTAGAGCTGCTGGACCTCCTTCTCGTGTACCAGGCCGTCGCGCCGCAGGGCCTGCCAGATCTCCTCGCAGTAGGCCCGGTTCTCGGGGCTGTTGGTGCTGCCGTAGTTGTCGAACTCGATCTGGAACCCGGTGAAATCGGCCAGATGGGCCTGCTGCATGCGGGCGATCAGGTCCTCCTCGCGGACGCCCTCTTTGCGGGCGCGGATCATGATCGCAGTGCCATGCGTGTCGTCGGCACAGACGTATACACACCGCTTGCCGCAAAGTTTCTGGAAGCGGACCCAAATGTCGGTTTGCAGGTATTCCACCAGGTGGCCCAAGTGGATGGGGCCGTTGGCGTAAGGCAGGGCACTGGTTACCAGGATACGTGACATGGCGATTCGGTTCTCGGAAAAGGACAGCATAAAATGCTAATTCTAGGGCCTAAGCCGTGTGGAAGCAAGGGCTTACGACCTCCGTGCTGCTGAAGGGCAATCCGTAGGGTGGGCCGAGTAACACGAGTCCCACCAGATTCGATGCGGAATCTGGTGGGACTCGCAAGCTCGGCCCACCCTACAGCCTTCCAACGTCCAGGGCTTTTTTGCAAACGCGGACTATGGTAGAAAATGAGAAGCGACTGCCGTTTTTGAACCAAATTCGTTTCGAACATGAATTGCTTCTGGCCCTTACCGCCCGCTGAGATCGACTTGCCCACCGGCGAGGTTCACCTGTGGTCCGCACGGTTGGAACCGCCCGAGGACTTGTTGCGGCAGTTCGAGGGCCTGCTGTCCGAGGACGAACGTCGCCGGGCAGACCGGTTTCGAGCCGGACGGTTGCGCAACCACTATACCGCCGGCCGCGGCACGTTGCGAATGCTGCTGGCACGCTATCTGCGGAACGATCCCGCATCGTTCTCATTGAGTTACCAACCCCATGGCAAGCCGGAACTGAATCCGCCCTGGAATGCCTGCGGCGTGGAATTCAATCTCTCGCACTCGCACGAGTTAGCCGTCTATGCGTTTACGCGGGGAGAGGAGATCGGGGTCGACGTCGAGTACATCCGTCCGATGCCCAACGCGGCGGAGCTAATGAAGAGGTTCTTTTCGCCGGAAGAGGTGCAACAGTGGCAGCAGATGCCTGCCCTACAACAGTTGGCGGCGTTCTACCAGGGCTGGACGCGGAAAGAGGCTTGGCTCAAGGCCGTGGGCAGCGGGCTCTCGTTTCCGTTGAATGAGTTTTGCGTGACTTTGGACGATCCGGCCCACGTGCTATCGATCCGCGGCGACAGGGAGGAAGCGGCCCAATGGTGGTTGGAAAGCTGCGAGCCGAGCGACGGCTACGTGGCGGCCGTGGCAACGCGGGGACAAGTGAAGACCGTGAGGAAATGGCGATTTGAAACTATTTAGCGAAATGGAGGAATGGATTCCTGCCAGCCGGGTACCCTCTGATAGCCGCGAAGCGGCGGCATGTAGTAGCCTGGGGCGGAAGCCCTCGTTGTTGTACACAAGTCCGCCGGTCTATGCCCCGGAGGGGCAATTGACAATAGCCCAGCGATTTATCGCTGGGTAGCCAATTAACCCACGTTGTCCATAGTCCCGTGGGGACGATTGACATGAATGTATGGTGCATCGCCTCAATCGTCCCTCCGGGACTGGAATCATATTTATCTTGCCTACCTGCCCAGCAGTGAACTGCTGGGCTATTCTCAAACGTCCAACTCCGGGACGGGGTCGCGTTCCGACTTGTGTGCAACAACGAGGGCTCACGCCCCGGGCTATTGCATGTCGCCGCTTCGCGGCTGGTAATGCCAGGGGTCGTCCACTTCACGGCGCGATCGATAGTTTATCCGCGGCGGCGCCGTGGCGCAGCTCTATGGCCAACCGTTCCGCCTCGGCCGTCGAAATATCGTGGCCTTGCCGGCTCAAGACGTGCCGCACGGCAGCCGCGCCGGAATGTTTGCCGAGCACGATTTCCGTGCCCCGCCGGCCAACTGACTCGGCGGCGAACGGCTCGTAGGCCCGCCGGTCCCTCAGCAGACCGTGTACGTGGATGCCCGATTCGTGACGGAAGGCCCCCGCGCCCACGATCGGCTTCGAGGGCGGGACCGGGCGATTCGATGCCTCCGCGACGCACGCCGACAACTCGGCAAAACGCTGCGTATCCAATCCACAGGATCGTTGCAGTGTGATGCGCAGCGCCATCGCGGCTTCCTCCAGCGGCACGTTGCCGGCCCGTTCGCCCAATCCGTTGACCGTGACGTCGATACTTGCGGCCCCGGCCATGACAGCGGCCAGGGCGTTGGCGGTGGCCATGCCCAGATCGTTGTGCCCGTGGAAGCCGATGGTCATCCGCCCGGCATGGGCGGCGAGCGACTGGATCACCGCGTGGACCTGGAAGGGGTTCCATACGCCTACGGTATCGGCCAGGCGAAAGCGGTCGGCCCCGGCTTGCCGCGCCGCCCGCATGCAGCGGTCCAGAAAACTGGGCGATGCCCGTGAAGCATCCTGCGCGCCGAGGGAAACAAACGAGAACCAGGGCCGGGCCAGCGCGCACAACTCGGCGATCTGGTCGATGACCCAGCCACGCGTCTTCTGCAGGGCACGAAGATGGATAGCGGAAGTGGGCAGTGAGAAATGCACGCCATCGACGCCGCTCGCCGCGGCCGCGTCCAGGTCCTCGCATCTTGCCCGGCACCAGGCGGTCAGGCGGCAGCCCAACCGCAAGGCAACCACGGCACGGATCGACGCGATTTCCTCGCTGCCCATCGCCGGTGTGCCGACCTCGATTTCCGGCACGCCGGTTTCGGCGAGCAAGCGGGCGATGGCCAGCTTAGCTTGCCGCGAAAAGGCCACACCCGCAGCCTGCTCGCCATCGCGGAGTGTTGAATCGACCAGCCAAACGTGCTTCTTGTTCATCTTAGGCCATTAATAATTCCTCAACCGCAGAACCTTGTTCCAAGCCGTCGAGAATGGAATCGATCTTCGCTTCATCCACTTCGTGATACCACCAGGCTTGCGGATAGACGATCATGACCGGTCCCTTCTCGCAGACATTCAGGCAGCCGGTCGACGTGACAATGGCGTCGATGCCGCGTTCGCTGACCTCAGTCTGGACGTACTGGATGAGGTCCCCGCCTTTCTTAAAACACACGCCTTTAGGCTCGCCGTTGGCGCGGAAACTGCTGCAGAGGAAGATATGATACTGGGGTTTTTGCATGACTGGGTCCTTTAAGATTTATGAACATCCCTGGCCGTTGCCGGAACACCCGGCGCCGGAACCACAACGATGATTTTTGCGCAAGGGGGCACGGATGTCCGCACCGCGAAAGACGGCGTCCAGCCCCTCGTCGATCAAGCCTTCCATCATTACGAGCTTGATTCCGCGGCTGACCAGGGCCTCGCGGGGGGCCTGGCCGGCGCTGGCGACTAGTACGGCCCGGCAATCCTGGAGCGTATCGGCCAGGTCTATCCAGCGCCGCGGACCGCTGCCCGCCGGCGGTGTGCGCCGCTGCTCGACAAGTCGGAAGCCTGTTTCGTCCTTGGTATAGATGCTCAATTGATCGGCCTCACCAAGGTGCTGATTCACAAGCACGCCTTCCAACGAGGCCACGGCGATATAGGGACGGTCTTCGGCCGGATTGAGCGGGCTGCCCGCCGCCTGCAACAAGGCGATTTCCATCTCCGGCCGCTTGGCCTCGCCCAGCAACCCGACGGCATCGGCGCGGCAGCGAGTGCAGTGCGACATGATCGGCAGAAGTTGGGCGACATCGGCGCGAATGCCTGCCACGCGTTCGGGCGCAGGCTGTTCCAGATCGCCGAAGGGTGTGCCGGGCACGGGATAAAGCGGCACGCAATTGGCAATGTCGGCCCCCAAGTCGGCCACCCGCCGGGCGACCTCGACCACATGGTCGTCGTTCACGCCGGGAATGATGATCGTGTTGATCTTGACGACCACGTCGTACTGCTTGAGCAGGCGGATGGCTTCCTCCTGGCGGCTCCAGAGCAGTTCGGCGCCGGCTACCCCGCGATAGACCTTCTTGCCGTCGCGAATCCAGGCGTAAACCTTGGCGCCGATCGCCGGGTTGACGGCGTTGACCGTGAGCGTCACGTGGCTGACTTGCAGCTTTCCGATCTCTTCGGCATGCGCGGGCACGCCCAGCCCATTGGAGGCCACGCAAAGCAGCATTTCCGGATAGGCCTCGCGGACCAGCCGCAAGGTCTCCAAGGTCAGCGACGGCGTGGCGAAGGGGTCGCCCGGGCCGGCGATGCCAATGACGGAGATCCGCGCATCCTTGGCCAACACGCGCTGCAGGTAATCCAGCGACTGCCGCGGCGAGAGGATGGCCGTGGTCACGCCCGGCCGGCTCTCGTTGGCGCAATCGTAGATCCGCTTGCAGAAGTTGCACTGTACGTTGCAGTCCGGCGCAACCGGCAAGTGGACGCGGCCGTGGCGGTGGCGGGCGTCGATGTTGAAACAGGGATGTGCGGAAATGTCGACAGGCATGGTTTTCTCCGTAGAACTTATTTCAGAACCGATTCTGAGCCGGTTGTTCTTTGTACCGCAAGAGGGTTTTGGAATAAGTTCTCACATGTAGGTGTAGCCCACGGGCGAGCTTTCCTGAGCGTCTTCGATCACAGTGTTGGCAATGCGGTCGAAGAGCTGCTGCGCGCCGCGGTAACCGACATGCAGCAGACGCGGCCCGTCGACCCGATCGTGGATGGGAAAACCGACGCGGACCAACGGTATGCCGAGGTTCCGTGACATCGTAAATCCCTTGCTGTTGCCCACGATCAAGTCGGCTGTCATGGCCTTCGCGCGGCCCTCCATTTCGGCGAAGTCCACGCCCTCGACAACCGCGATCTTTTGGTCGCTGGCGGAATCGAGCTCTTCGATCCGCTCTCTGAGTTTGCCCGTCCGCGCGCCCGAGCCGCAAAGCACGGGATCGATGCCGATCTCCATCAGCAGCGAAGCCAAGGCAACCACGAGATCCTGCTCGCCGTAAACTACGGCCCGCTTGCCGAACACATACTTGTGGGCATCGACATAGGCGTCGATCAGCCGCCCGCGCTCGTTGGTATGCGCGGCTGGCCATGAGCGGCCGGTGATCGTCGTCAACGTTTCGAAGAAGCGATCGGTTTGCAAGACGCCAATCGCCTGCGGCATGGAAAAGTTGGGAACGCCGAACCGCTCCTGCAGCAATTTGCCGGCGGTCTTGGCCGGGTCGCCAGTCGAGCCGAACTCGATGGTCGCCAGGGCGCGGCCCATGCGGCGGATATCGGCCAGCGGCGTGCCGCCCGGCGGTATGCGCTCGTATTCGCTCCACGCCGGGCCGTCCAACGTGTCACTGTAGTCGGAGAGTACGATCGGCTCCACGCCGAAATCGCCGAGGATGGCCTTGAGATAGCGCAGATCGGCCGGCGAGACGATGCCGGGCAGGAGGTTGACGACGTTCTCGCGCGGGCCACCCTCGGCAAATGTGTCGACGATTGCGCGGATGGCAGCATGGAAACCTTCGGCGTGCGTGCCGGCATAGCTGGGCGTACCGACCTGCACGATCTCGGGCCAGGGCCCCGTAGCCGTCTTGCGAATTTCGCGCAGGTGATAGGCGACATCCTCGCCGATGGTCTCCGCCAGGCACGTGGTGGCGATGCCGATCACTTTCGGGTCGTATTGACGGATGACGTTCTCCAGGCCTTTGCGCAAGTTCTCGCGGCCGCCGAAAACGGTGGTCGCCTCGGAGAAGTTCGAGCAGGCGATGTCGATCGGCTCCTTGAAATGGCTGATCATGTAGCGGCGGATGTATGTCGAGCAGCCCTGCGAGCCGTGCAGGAAGGCGATTGCCCCTTCTATACCGCGGAAGGCCAGGCAGGCCCCCAAGGGCGCACATACCTTGCAGGCATTGCGGGAAGCTGTTTTCGGAACCGGGGCGTCGTTAATAACAGTAATAGGGGCAATCATCGCGCCGTCCTTTCCGCATCCGGGGAAGCAGGGGAGAAGGGGAGTGGGGGAGAAGGGGAGAAAGCGGGAGATGTCGCTTCAGCCTTTCTCCCCTGCTCCCTTTCCCCCTTTCTCCCGTTCTCCCCTGCTCCCCTTCTCCTCGGCACGAGTTTCCAAACTGGGGACTTTACTGAGCGATAGACCTCGCGGGCGAAGTTGAGCATGCCTTCGTAACCTGCCAGGGCCTCCTTGCGCTCGTGGTTATGATCGCAGAATCCGATGCCCAGCTTGAAGGCGATCGGCCGTTCTTTCACGCCGCCGATGAACAGATCGACCCCCTTTTCCTGTACGAACCGCGAAAGTTCCAAGGGATTCGTGTCGTCCACCAGGACCGTGCCCTCGTCGCAAAGATCGCGCAATAGCTTATAGTCCTCCTGGTTGCCGGTCTGCGAGCCCACGAGCACGGTCTGCATGCCCAAGGTCCGCAGCGAGCGGACGAGGGAGAAAGCCTTGAAAGCCCCGCCGGTGTAGACCGCGGCACGGCGGCCGGACAAGGCTTCACGATAGCGCCGCAAGTCGGGCATGATCCTGGCCACTTCCTCGCGCACGAGTTCGCGGGCGGCGGCGGCCATACCCGGCTCACCGAAGAAATCTGCCACTTCGTACAGTGCCCGCGACATGTCTTCGATGCCGAAATACGAGACGTGCCGGAAGGGGATGCCGTACTTCTGCTCCATGTCTTTGGCCAGATGGACCATCGAACCGGCACACTGCACGACATTCAGGGCGGCCCCATGGGCGCGGCGGATGTCGTCGATGCGGCCGTCGCCGGTGATCGAAGCCACCACGTCCACGCCGATCCGCTTGTAGTAGTCGCGGATCATCCACGTTTCGCCGGCGAGATTGAAATCGCCGAGAATGTTGATGCTGTGCTTGCTGATTCCGGCGGTCGAACCGGTGCCTACCAGCGTGCCGATGGCATCGCAAGCCGCACGGTAGCCGTCTTTCTTCGTGCCCTTGAACCCTTCGGAGTGGACGGGCAACACGGGAATGCTTTTTTCCGCTGCCACGCGGCGGCAGACAGCCTCGACATCGTCGCCGATCACGCCCACGATACAGGTGGAGTAGATAAAGGCCGCTTTGGGCTGGTAGTAATCGATCAACTCGATGAGCGACTTGTAAAGTTTGTCGGCGCCGCCGAAGATCACGTCCTTCTCTTGCAGATCGGTACAAAAACTCAGCCGGTGAAGTTCCGGGCCCGAAGAGAGCGATCCGCGGATATCCCACGTGTAGGCGGCGCAGCCGATGGGACCGTGTACGATATGCACGGCGTCGGCAATCGGGTAGAGCACCACCCTCGAACCGCAGAACACACAGGCCCGCTGGCTCACTGCGCCGGCCAGGCTGGGTTTGTTGCAAGTCATGTCGAAAGGCTGCTGGCCTTTCTCGTGAACTTGGTTCTTGCGTCCTTCAAGGATTTCGATCATGCGTGGTGTCGAGTAGGTCCCTTCTGCCGGAAGGGACTCACCGGTTAAGGTTCGTCGGTACTTCCTGACCTGTTAATAGGTCAGAGCCGGTTAGTCCCTCCCGGCAGGAGAGACCTACAGTTACATCGTCAGTTCGAAACTCTCCTCCGGCGACTCGCGGTCCTGCCGATCCATGATCGCGCCGAGGATCTTCTCCAGGAGCCGCATGCCGCCCGCATAGCCGACTGTCGGGAAATACGAGTGGCCGATCCGGTCGAGGATAGGGAACCCGTGCCGCACTAGCGGAATATTCTCGTCGCGGGCGATATACTTGCCGTAGGTGTTGCCGATCAGCAAGTCCACCGGTTCCTGCTTGATCCACTGGTGCATGAGGAACATGTCGGCGTTGGCGCCTTGACGTACCTTGGCGTCCGGGACGCGGCCCGCCAAGGCAGTCTCAATCCGTCTTTCGAAGGCTTTGCCGGGCGTGCCAGTGACAATATAGACCGGCTGCATGTCGAGGTCGGCGAGGAATTCGACCAGCGGCACCAGTTGATCCGGGTCGCCCCAGAGGGCGACGCGCTTACGGTAGAAGTATTGGTGCATGTCGGTGATGATGTCCATCATCCGGCCGCGCTCCTCGCGGACTGCATCGGGAATCGGCACGTGCGCCAGCTTGCGGAGCGCGTTGACGAAGCGGTCGGTCGCCCGCAGGCCGATCGGCAGTTCCAGGCTCTCGTAAGGCACCTTGAAGCGGACATCAAGTTCCTTGGCCGCCGCTTCCGAGCTGGACGGGCCGAGGGCCACGGTCGCCTGGCTGGCCGACGTTGTCGCGAGCTGTTCGACCGTCACGCCGCCCTTGGGGTAAAAGACGTGCTCGCCGGTCTGCGGGGCATCGAGCACGTCGGATGTGTCTGGGAAGAGGATCGTTTCGATCCCCATCTCGCCCACCAGTCGCTTGATCTCGCGCATGTCGCTCGGCTCGACCCAGCCGGGAATGACATTGACCGTCTTGCTGCGTTTCTCGGCCGGCTCGGCAAAATAGGTGACCATACCCTTGACCATGTTGGAAAAACCGGTCACGTGCGAACCGACGTAGCTCGGCGTATTGGCGTGGATCACACGCTTGCCGGCGGGAATCTTGCCTTCGTCGCGGGCCTTGGCCAGGATCTGCGGGATGTCGTCGCCGATCGTCTCCGAAAGACAGGTCGTGTGGACCGCGATCACATCGGGTTTGTAGACGCTGAAGATGGTCGTGATGGCCTGCAGCAGATTGGCCTGCCCGCCGAACACGGAAGAACCCTCGGTGAACGAGCTGGTGGCGGCCATGACGGGCTCTTTGTAGTGCCGCGTGAGCGTGCTGCGGTGGTAGGAACAGCAGCCCTGCGAGCCGTGGCTGTGCGGCAGGCAGTTGTGGATGCCCAAGGCCGCGTACATTGCGCCGATCGGCTGGCAGGTCTTGGCCGGATTGACGGTCAAGGCCTGACGTTCGGTAACTTCAGAGGTCGTGTGTCGTAAGAGCATAGGTATATTTCCTGGAGTGGATCGTCCTTTTGGATTGGGTGGCACGTCCCTAAGCTTGCGAAGGGCGTGACAACCTGCGAATCGTGCCCTTCGCAAGCTCAGGGACGTGCCACCCGGTCTCGTCGGTTATTCAGTTCTTTAATTTTCGATCATGGTGGGCCGGCGCTCGCTACGCGATCTGGTCCCACCCTACGCACTGTGTACTGAGTACCGTGTACTACTTCAGCCCCGCACGTACGTGGCGTCCAGCCGGGGCCGGCTCTCTTTCTCCCAGGGCGGTTGGATGTAGGACCAGATCCGCGTGTTGACCATCTGATCGATGTCGCGATAGAAGTTCATCGCACCGCGAAATCCGGCGTACGGTCCGCCATAGTCGTAACTGTGAAGCTGCTTGCTGGGAATGCCCATCTTCTGGATGCAGAATTTTTCCTTGATACCCGCACAGAAGATATCTGGCTTGTAGCGCGCGATGAGCCGCTCGGCCTCGTGGTGGCTGATGTCGTCCACCACCAGCGTGCCGGCCTGCATCTCGGCCATCATGCCCTCGTAGTCGTTGAATGCCATGCCTTCGCTTGCCAGGCGGGCCATTTCCTCCTCGTTGCGGCGGGGGCGGAACCGCTCTGGATCGGGATCGTCGTGCAACTCTTCGATATTGCGGCTGTCGGCGTCGATCTTGATCGTGGGCAGCACGCGGCGGCCCTCGTAGTCGTCGCGGTGCGCGAACTCGTAGCCGGCCGCCACCGTCTCCATGCCGATCTCGCGGAAGAGGTCCTGGTAATGATGGGCCCGGCTGCCGCCTACGAAGAGCATCGCCTTCTTGCCCTGGCAACGGGCGCGGATCTCGCCGCGGACCTTCTCGACTTCCACCATCTCCTCGGCAATCGCGGACTCAACTTGCGCGATCAGATCCGCATCCTCGAAGTACGCGGCGATCTTCCGCAGCGACTTGGCCGAGCTGTCGGCGCCGATGAAGTTCACCTTGAACCAGGGCACGCCGAAGCGCTTCTGGATCATGTCGGCCACGTAGTTGATCGAGCGATGGCACATCACCACGTTCAGGTCGGCGGTGTGGGCGTTTTCGAATTTGGCCATCGACGAGTTGCCGCTGAACGTGGCCATCAAATTGATGCCGCAGCGTTCGAAGAGGCGTTCCAGTACGAAGGCGTCGCCGCCGATGTTGTATTCGCCCAGCATGGTCACGTTGAACTTGCCTTGGGGCGGCGTGTCGTCCAGGCCGATGACGTGCTTGAACAGGCCGTTGTTGGCGATGTGGTGCCCGGCCGACTGGCTTACGCCGCGGTAGCCTTCGCAACTGAAGGCGAAGACGTTGACGCCCAGCTTCTCCTTCATTTCGCGGGCTACGGCATGGACATCGTCGCCGATCAGGCCCACGGGGCAGGTCGAGAAGACGGCGATGGCCTTGGGATGGAAGATGTCGAAGGCCTCCTGGATCGCCTGGCGGAGCCGTTTCACGCCGCCGAAAACGATATCCTCCTCCTGCATGTCGGTGGAGAAGCAGTAGGGAATGAAGTTCTCGTCGCTGTCCGTGGGCGGCTTCGTCTGGTTGCGGCGCGTGAGCCACGAATAGAACCCACAGCCGATCGGCCCGTGCGTGATGTTGATGATGTCGCGGGTCGGCCCCAGCACCACGCCCTTGCAGCCCGCGTAGGTGCAGCCGCGCTGCGTAATGATGCCGGGAATGGTACGGACGTTGGCCGTGACGACGGGCATCTCCTCGGCCGGGACCTCGGTGTTGACGACCATCTGGCTAGCCCGCTTGCGGGCCACCTTGGTCGGATAGTCCTTCACCAGTTCATCGCGGACTTTGTCGGCGTCAAGCGTGTTCGTGGGAGACATGGGTATATTCCTTGGTTGGGTCGCGGAAACGTGCTCATCACGCTCTGCGTGATGCAATCCCTCACGCGGAGCGTGAGGCGTACGTGGTGTCAATCAATCGTTTCATCGAGCGCGGCGTCGTCGCGTTCGCCGGTGCGGACGCGGACCGCCTCACAGACGGGAAGGACGAAAATCTTGCCGTCGCCCGCGTTTCCGCTGCTGTTCACGGCAATGATGGTCTTGACAATCGTGGGGGCAATCTTGTCGGGAACGACAATCGTCAACAGCCGCTTGGGGACGAGCTTGGGTCCCGGCGAAAGCTGACTGATCGCTTCTTCGTGGCCTGCCGCCGCTCCCTGGAGCAGGCGGAAGTCGACCTTGCCTTTGCCTCGGCCGACGACCTTGCGGGCGGTGAACGAGGCCACGCCCGCGTCAGCCAGGGCCTGCTTCGTCTCGTTCATCTTGTTCATGCGAATGATCGCCAGGACTTCTTTCACGCGTGTGGTTCCTTGTTCGAGGTTTCGTTGGCGTCAAACCGGTTCGGCGACGGGGATGGGGATCGCTTTTTCGGACTCGGCCTCCTTCAAGCCCGAGCTGACGGTGTAAACTTCTTCCACCGGGGAGACGAAGATCTTGCCGTCGCCGAAAGCGCCTTTCTTGCCGGTGCGGGCGGCCTGCAGGATGACTTTAACGACGTAATCCTTGTCGGCCTCGCGGACTACGGTGAAGATCAGTTCCTTGGGTAACTCGTCGTAGGTCACCTCGCCGATCTTCATGCCGCGCTGCTTGCCGCGGCCATAGACGTCCATCTTTGTGACAGCAGGAAAGCCGGCGTCCATCAGTGCGGCGAGCACCTCGTCGGTCTTTTCCGGCCGGATAATTGCGCGAACCATAATCATGACTTGTTCCTTAGAATACGTTGAAAGAAATTACACGCCGACCAGGCCGAACTCCATGAGTAGCGACTCCAGCTCGGGCATTGACAATGGCTTGGGAATCACGAACATCTTGTTGTTGTCGATCGCCCGGGCCAATTTGCGATACTCGTCGGCCTGCGGGACGGTGGGGTCCCACTCGATGACCGTCTTCTTGTTGATTTCTGCCCGCTGCACGTCGTTGTCGCGGGGCAGGAAGTGGATCATCTGGGTGCCGATCTGCCGGGCAAGCTCCTCGATCATTTCTCGCTCGTTGTCGACCTTGCGGCTGTTGCAGATCAGGCCGCCGAGGCGGACGCCGCCGGCTTGGGCATACTTGAGGATTCCCTTGCAGATGTTGTTGGCGGCATACATGGCCATCATCTCGCCGGAGCAGACGATGTAGATTTCCTCGGCCTTGCCCTCGCGAATCGGCATGGCAAAGCCGCCGCAGACCACGTCGCCCAGCACGTCGTAGAAGACATAGTCGGTACCGGTGCCGGGTCCGTAGGCGTTGAGTTGTTCGAGGAGATTGATGGAGGTGATGATGCCGCGACCGGCACAGCCGACGCCTGGCTCTGGTCCGCCGGACTCCGTACAACGGGTTCGGTTGAAACCATCGCGGCAGATGTCGTCGAGTTCGACGTCTTCGCCTTCCTCGCGAAGCGTATCCAAGACCGTCCTCTGCGCCAGGCCGCCCAAGAGCAACCGGGTCGAGTCGGCTTTGGGGTCGCATCCGACCACCATGACTTTTTTGCCCATTTCCGCCAGGGCTGCCACTGTGTTTTGCGTCGTCGTCGATTTGCCGATGCCGCCCTTACCGTAAATAGCAATCTTTCGCATGGACTTTCCTTATCGTGCAGCAGGTTTCATGTGCGAGCTATCGGGAAAGCCCGCCACACCATGTAATATGGATTGCGGCGAAACGCTTGCCCGATGGTTGGTGAAGTACGCTCGTTCCCTAATGCAAGGAACGTGCCACACGCGCGAGAATCGAAGAATTGGGGAGAATCACCGCGAAAACCGTGGTTTGCCAGGCATTGCCGTAGAAGAGCAAACGATGCATGCGCAACAAATATGTCACGTCACCATGCTTTGGGATCGACAGATAAGGGGACATTCGCCTTAGGAAAGCGGCAAATCGCGGTCTATGATGATCGCGTGACAGAATTGTCAACGGCGGGCGGCCAAATGACATGAAGTGTCACAAATAGAAGAAGGTTCTCATGCGACATATTACCCCGGCATGCCTACTTTCGTGCCGGGGTAATATCTCGCGCCGGAGACGTGCGCGGGCAATGGCCGCAGACTTCGCTTCGCCAGTGCGGCGACTGTGCTACCAGGAGCTATCGCCGCCTCCATCGCCGCCGCCGCCAAAGTCCCCGCCGCCGCCGAAATCGCCGCTGCCAAAGTCCCCACCGCCGCCATCGCCAAAACCGCCGCCACTGTCACTGCTGGAATCATCGCCGCCAAAACCGCCGCCGCCGCCGTCGTCCGTATCGCCGCCAAAGACCCCTGCGCCGGGCTGATCGGCCGGCAACTCACCTTGATCGGACGATCCGAATCCACCGCTCGGCGCAGCCGTATCGCCCCACGATGAACCTTGATGGCCGCCACGGAAGAACGAATCGTACATCCAGTTGCCGGCCGCCGCGCCGAATATTCCTCCCAAGAGCGAACTGAAGAAACCACCGCCACCACCTCCGCCGTAACCGGGACCGTAACCTCCCGGACCATAGCCGCCGCCGGGCATCCCGCCAGGCCCGCCGGGCATCCCGCCAGACATCCCGCCACCGTAGGAACTGCCTCCACGAAAGGCCCGAATCAGCGCCCTGACAAGCCAGAAAACCAGCAGCGCAACGACTCCCAAGCAAATCCAACCCGTAAGGCTCGACAACCCCTGGATCGGCTGGTTGGGATTCCTTTGCGCGGGTACAGCGCCCCCGCCGCGCCGCTGACCCAAATTCTCTTCTACGTTGAACTCAATGGTGTTGGCAATTTCCAGCACGGCCGCATCGTATTGCTTATTCTCCATAAGCCCCGTGGCAGTTCTGACTAGGACGTCGCGTTCAGAAAGAGTGAAGGCCTTCCTGGCAACCGATTCATCGGGTTCGATTTGCAGGTAACCCGGCTTCCTGCAGATCAGCACATAGACACCCTTTATGCCCTCATCGGCCGCGCGCGTCTCGGCCCAACGGCGGAAAAATTTTTCCTTTTCCGCGGGCTTGTATTGGGCCTTCATGTTCTCCGGAATCGAGGGAAAGGTCTCGACTACTACCGTGACCTTGAAGCGGCGCTGGATATCTTGCATCTTCGCCATCGCCCGATCTACGGCCGACTTGGAGAAGAACTCCGCTCGATCGGTTATCTTCGGCTCGGCGGCCTTCGCCGCCGAGAGAACCAGCCCGTTGGCCAGGAAGGCCAGCAACAAACAACAGCCGGCTCGCAACATGGCAAAACTCCGGCATGGTTCAAAGTCGGGTAACACTTTCGCCGCGCTGTTCTGTAGGGAACGGCCTCCGTGCCGTTCCAAACTGGGCGGAACGGCACGGAGGCCGCTCCCTACGGGGTTGTTGCCCAGACAGCCCAAGAATTGAACCATGGCGAAACTCCTTGTGAGCGGGAAAAACATGCCACCTGCGATTATTGTTGCTTAGCCCTAGGGCGTTGGCAAGCCCGCCGCGTCGAGAACTTCGATCCGCACCCGCTCGATCCGCCGGCGCGTGGCGTCCAAGACCGTGATGCGGACATTTTGCCAAACAAGATCCTCCCCAGTGGTGGGGACGTGACCCATTTCATTGAAGACGAAGCCGCCGATTGTATCGTAGTCGGCGTCCTCGGGCAGGCCTAGGCCCAGCCGCTCGTTGATTTCGTCGATGTGTACTCGCCCCATCGCTTCGCAAACGCCCGGTCCCAGTTCACGGACGCCGTCGACGAGGGCCGGATCGTACTCGTCGACGATTTCCCCCACGATCTCCTCCAGCACGTCTTCCATGGTCACCAGCCCGGAGACGCCGCCATACTCGTCCAGCACCACGACCATGTGATTGCGGCTCTGTTGCAATTCCTGCAGCAAGGCGTCGATGGGTTTCGTCTCGGGCACGAATACCGGCTGGCGCAGCAACTTGGTCCAAGGGTCGCTGCGCTGCGATGGTTCGCGGGCCAACTCGGTGAGGAGGTCCTTGGCGTGCAGGATGCCGAGAATGTCGTCGCGGTTGCGGCCGTAGACAGGGATGCGCGTGTGCCCAGCGTTGATCACATGGTCGAGCATCTGTTCCCAGGAGAGCGCGGCGGGGATGGAGAGCATGTCGGTCCGCGGGGTCATGATCTGCGAGACATCGGCGTCGCCCAACTCGATCACGCCTTCGATCATCTCCCGGGCGTCCTCTTCCAACAGTCCCTCGCGATGCCCTGCGGAGACGATGGTGCGAATGTCCTCTTCGAACGATTCTTCGTCGGCGACCGGCAGATTGCGACCGGCGAGGCGGTGCAGGGCCACGTCGACGACGTGCGCGAGGACGGCCAACGGCGCGAGCAGGAAACTCGCGGCCCAGAGAACAGGCCAGGCGCGGAACAAGAATGGTTCGGCCCAGAGCCGGGCGACCGTCCAGGGTAGCCAGAGATTTGCAGCCAGTACCGCCAGTAGGGCCGCCAGCATGCCGGGCAGCCACGCGCCGACAGCGAAATCGAGCGACTGGCCGTATTGCCATAGCGAGATCCCGCCACCAGCGGCCGCCGAGACCAGGGCCAGGGTCCGCAGCGATTGCATGGCTAGGCCGACCTGCTCACGCCATTGCAAGACGTGGCCCAAGCGATCGGGCTTGTTTCGCCGGCGGCAAATCTCCTCCAGTTCCGCGGGCGAGAACTCAGCCAGCGCGCGGGCACTGATCGCCGCCAGGCAGGTAATGCCTAAGGCGGCAGCAGCGATTCCGAGGAGTACGGCGATGGACACGAGTGAAAGAACCTGAATGAGGAAAACAATCCGAAATTCGAAACACGAAATCCGAAACAAATCCAAAACTCAAATACGGAAATCCAAAACGTTCGTCATTACCGCCGCTTGATTCCAAGTTCCTTCAGGACTTCGGTTTCGTGCTTCTGCATTTCGGCCCGCAAGGCGGGGCTGCTGTCGTCATGTCCCACAAGGTGCAATATACCGTGGATCACGTACAACAGCAACTCATCCTGCGGCAGCCAGCCATACTGCGGCGCGGCCCGCAAAGCAGTCTGGGCGCCGACAATCACCTCGCCCTCCAAGCCGTCGTCCTCGCCCAGCGCAAAGCTCAGCACGTCGGCCGGGCCGCGGTGCCGCAGATACCGCCAGTTGAGCCGAGCAATCGTTGCGTCGTCGACCACGGCCACACTGATGCGGGCCTTGCGCACTCCCGCGGTGCGCAGCACGCTGCGCACGGCCCTGCGCAGCAACCGCCGCTCCAAGGACAAATAAGACTGCTCGTTGGCGATCTCGATGGTAAAGTCGATGCAAGCGGCCGGCTTCATGGACGCGGAAATCCCAATTCAAATAGATGGCCACGGAAGAAACACGGATGGAACACGGAGACAAAATCCGTGTTCTGTCCGTGTTTCATCCGTGGCTTGTGCCGTTTTGGATTTTTCCCGTTTGAATTTCTGATTTGTTTCGTATTTCCTGCTTCGTATTTCGAATTTTCTTTTAGGCGGAGCGTTGATCGGGATACTTGAGCCGTCCATGGTAGATCGAGGCCACCGACATCGTAAGGCTGCGTTCGATGGCGCCCAATTCGTGCAGCGTGAGGCCGCTTTCGTCGAATTGCCCCCCCTGCAAACGCCGCTGCGAGAGGTCGCGGACGAGGCCTTCAATGCGGCTGGGCGTGGGATCGACCAGGGTCCGGCTGGCGCTCTCCACAGCGTCGGCCAGCATGAGCACGGCGGCCTCCTTGGTCTGTGGCTTCGGGCCGGGGTAGCGGAACAGGTTCTCGTCGATCTCGCTGCCGTTGGGATCGGCGGCCTGCTGCGTGTGCGCGCGATCGTAAAAGTATTCCATGAGCATCGTGCCGTGATGCTGTTGGATCATGTCGATGATCGGTTGCGGCAGATGGTGCTGCCGGGCAAGGTCGGCGCCGTCCTTGATGTGGGCGATGATCACCAGCGTGCTCATGGCGGGCACAAGCCCCTCGTGGCGGCTGCCCTCCTTGCCCTGGTTCTCCACGAAGTAGCCCGGCTTGAGCATCTTGCCGATATCATGAAAATAGGCGCCTACGCGGCAGAGCAGGCCGCGGGCGCCGATGGTTTCGGCGGCGGCCTCGGCGATCGAGCCGACCGTGATCGAGTGGTTGTAGGTGCTCGGCGCGCGGCGCACCAGTTCCTGAAGAACGGGATGCGTGATGTCGCCCAGTTCCAGCAGGCTCAGGTCGGTGAGCACGCCGAAAAGGCGTTCCACGAAGGGCAGCAAGGTCGTCATGAAGCACCCGGCCAGCGTGGCCCAGACAAACTGCCACCCGGCGCCGAGCAACAGCGCCAGGCCCAACGGCTGGTTGTCGATCAAATTCATGGCCAAGTCCAACAAGGCGGCCACACAGCCCGCGAACAGGCCCACATAGATCAGCTTGCTGCGGGTGCGGATACGGCCCAGGTTCAGGGCCGCGGCGGCCGTCGTGCCGAACATCAGCAGGTACATGGGCAGGTTCTCGCCCATCGCCAGCACGATGATCCAGGAAACGACGCCCGAAAATAGCAGGGCCAATTCCGAGCGATAAGCAATGGCCATGGTCATGCCAAAGAGGATCAGCCACACCGGTTCGGCCCGCCAGGGGTCGACGGAGGCCCAAACGGCCGCCGCCACGGTAGCCACGGCCAGGGTCAGGGCGCCGGCCAGGCGGTCCAATTCGGCCTGTACACCGCGTTGCCGGTAGCGCATGTAGATCCCGCAGAGCGTGAACATGGCGAAGACCACCGCGAAGACCGCGGTGCCGCGGCAGAGACGGTTCAGCAGCGGCCGCTGGGCCAGAAATTCCTTGTATTCCAGCTTGAGCAGCTTGAGCGTTTCGTCGTCGATTGGTTCGCCCGTTTTCACCAGCGGCTCACCCACGTGGAAGGGGATCATGGACGGTTCGACGTTGGCGGCGTTCTCCTCCTGGGCCGCCTTGCTCGCCTCGGCGTCGAGCGTAAAGGTGGTCAACGGCTTGGACGGATTGTGGAGCCGCGGGTCGAGCCAGGCGTAGATTCGGGCGGCAATCGTCTTCGAGTTGAGTCCCTCGACCAGCGCCTGCCGGATGGCCTGCGGATCGATTGTCACATCGCTGACCTCGACCTCCCGCCGCTCCGCCGGGTTCTCGGCCGAGTGAGCCAGGATGGTCTTCTTGTTGTAACCTTTGAGACTTTGCGTGAGATCGGCCAGCAAGCCGCGTTGTTCCAGCGGAGCGAAGGCCTCGGCCACGACGCGATCGAGTTGTTCGAGGTTCTCCTTGCCGGCCAGGGCCTTGCGGAATTCGGGAAAGCCGGCCAATTCCGCCTGCGGCTTGGGCTCTTTCACGGCCTTTTCAGCCGGCGTTTGGAATTCCTTCCAAATGGAGGCGGTCTTTTCGGTCAGCGTTTCGGTCTTGGTAAGTTCCGCGACCGTATTGCGCAAATCGGCCCGCAATTGTTCCAGCGGCCGGGTGTCCTGGGTGAAGATGGCCTTGGTTTCGTCGCGGGCCTTGAGCCGCGCCTGGGCGGTCTTCTCGACCTCTTCCTTCTTGAATTCTACCCGTGCCGTCACATAACGGGTGGGCGTCATGCCGGTCCGCCAGTGCAAAGGCGGATCCCAGGCCTTGATGATCGCGCAGACCGCCACCGCCGCGAGCAGAGCCAGCGCCATGCGCGACAACATGTCGCGATGCCAGAGGCCCAGCCAGGCCCGCTCCCAGTGTCCCGGGGGCAATTCCAGCGCCGCTACGCGCTCGGATCGTGTACGTCGTTGACCGCCGTTGGCCATAGCCTATCACTCATCAATCCACCGACGTGGGGTAGGTGGGGACATTTATTACGTATTGTTTCGCTTGGGAGCACCATGCTCGTAGGCGTTGACGATCTTCTGCACCAGGGGGTGGCGAACGATGTCGCCGCGGCCGAGCTTGACGCAGGTCACGCCCTCGATGCCTTGCAGGCGATCCAAGGCGTCGACCAGGCCGCTGCGGTGGTGTTCCGGCAGATCGATCTGGGTGATGTCGCCGGAAGCCACGATTTTCGAACCGTGGCCCATGCGTGTGAGGAACATCTTCATTTGCGAAACGGTCGTGTTCTGCGCTTCGTCGAGGATGATGAAGGCCTCGTTCAACGTTCGGCCCCGCATGTAGGCCAGCGGAATGACCTCGATCAGGTCCTGCTCGCGGTAGCGTGAAATCTGCTCGTGGTCCATCATCTCGTGCAAGGCGTCCATCAGCGGACGCAGGTACGGGTTGATTTTGGCCTGCAAGTCGCCGGGCAAGAAGCCCAAGCTTTCGCCCGCCTCGACCGCAGGGCGCACCAGCACCAGCTTGCGGACGCGCTCGGCCCGCAATGCGGCCACCGCCGCGGCCACGGCCAGGTAGGTCTTGCCGGTTCCGGCCGGTCCATGACACAGCACCACGTCGTGCTGTGCGATGGCGTCCATGTAATGGGCCTGGCCTTGCGAACGGGCACGGATCTGCCGGCCGGTGGTGAAAACCGTCAGCGGCCTGGCAGCCGGCCTGACTGTTTCGCCGCTTTTCATGTCGGCCAGCACGCGATTAATGTCCTCGGCAGCAAGTTCCCCGTGCCGCTGGGCGTGGGCCTGGAGTTCTTCCAAGACTTGAGTGGCGCTGGCCACGGCCTGTTCGTCGCCCTGGATGTGGATCCGACCCTCGCGCGCAGAGATCGAAACCGACAACGCCTCACGGAGTTTCCGCACGTGCTGATCGCAAGTGCCGAAGAGCGTTACTAGTTCCTTGGAACTAACAACCGAGATGTCTGTTTCGCTCATGCGGTTGCGCCGCAAATATTCGCGGCGCCAAGACCAATAAGATTCTTCAATCCCTCTAGTATAACCAATCCTGGCAGGAAAAGAACAGGCAGCTTGGCGACAAGTCGTAACCGCTTATGCGGCAATGCCTTGCGCGCCTACTGCCCGACTTCCACCACTTCGCCCCCCGCCCGTGTCGACAGGGCTTGTAAGGTGCCCAAGTCCGTGTCGTAGGTCAACGGCTGGGCGGAACCGTCAGCCCAGAGGAAATGCGCCATATGCGGATGATAGCTCCAGAAGTGAAAATCGTGGTTTCCATCGGGATAGCCTTGCGACAGGCCTAATTGAGTGCTCATGAGGTTGTCGCCCTGGCCGGTGCCGTCGCCATAGCCACAATAAGGCCAGCCGTATAACAATTCGCTGATGCCGCGTTCACCCATGATGATCGTGTGCGAGGCCCCATCCGCGATTTGTGAAAAATTGATGGCGCTGTTGGGCCCACCGTGTAGCAGGATGCCGTCATTGGCGGTCCCCGAAGTCCCCATCACTCCCAGGTAGTTCGTACAGCCATAATTACCAAAAACGGGATCCTGGTAGATTGCATCCCGTAGCGAGTCATCGGGACACTTGCTGAAGCTGGGGATCATTACGGCGGGGTCATTTTGTGGAGGTTGAATCGCCATCCAATCAAAGCAATCACCCTGGTAGCTGAAATTGCAAAGTTTGTAGATATCCTTTGACTCCAGGTAGGGCAACAGCCTGGCTTGAAACGCCCACCATCCGCCTATGTACGTGGACGGGTTGGGCGCGAAATTCCCGATCGGAAAGCTCCCATAGTCGTTGTGATATGCGTGCAATGCCAGCCCAAACTGCTTCAAGTTGTTCAGGCACTGGACGCGCCGGCCGGACTCGCGGGCACTATTTACCGCCGGCAACATCAGGCCGACGAGCGTGCCGATGATCGCAATGACGACCAGAAGCTCGACGAGAGTGAAGCCCGGTTTGTGGAGGCGTCGTCGGAACATGGCCACATTTCACTGTAGGGTGGACTTTAGTCCGCCTGGTCTTTCACCGTAAAGTGGACTTTAGTCCGCCTGGTCTTTCAAGTCGAAATTGAGCCGATATTCCCCGTCGTTCAATACGTCGGCAGAGGTGGTCCATTCTCTTTTCGCGTTAACATCGGGTGGCTTGCCACCAGGTGGCCCAGGCACGCGCCTGGATCTGTCGACCCGCATCACCTTCACGATGTGAGGACCCACGGTGGGGCCGTTGCCGCGATCGAACTTGTAGCTGCCCTCCGTCAAGCCCGTTGTGGCGGGAGGGCCGCGCACACCTTTCTTGGGCAAGAAACTGATGGAACACTCACTAAGTTTCTCACCGCTGGCAAACCGCACCGTGCCATGCACCGGAAGCCGTTCCAATTCACTCTTCTTGCCACAGCCGACAAGCAACGCTGCAAGCCCTAGGAGAACTGAAAGCAGGATGGATCGATGGCCGCCGATTGCGATCGACATGGGAATCCGTGGCTGCTGGGTTTCAATCTATTCTACGCGATCAAGCAATACCACCAGTTTACCACATCTTCTTCCTGCGGCGAGCACCAGTACGCAATTTTCGACATGTTACTAGCCCGCCACGAAAGTAGGTCAGGCTTTCCAGCCTTACGGAACACGCATGTCAGGCCGGAAAGGCTGACCTACGGGAGGGCCTTCCGTGCCGGGGTGACAACTCACAATTCGGGTGGGTGAAACGCGAATTCTCGAGTTTCGAGCCGCCGAATCCGGAAATCGGCCACTGGAAACCCGTTCGGCTGGGGGTACAATCACGGAAGGCTGAGGAATGGTCGCGATTTTTTGGAGGTAATCCCATGTTGATGTTTCGCAACATTGTGTGGATGGTCTTGGCGGTGGTCATCGCCTGTAGTCTGACGCTTGTGGCCCGCGGAGACGAGAAACCGCTTTCCCTGCGTGATATCGCCCGGCTGCGGCATGATCGCGTGCCGCCGGACAAGATTGCCGACAAGGCCGTGGACCAGGGAATCAGTTTTTCCGTCACGCCAGGCGCGGAAAAACAGCTCGCTCGGCTGGGGTTTACACCAGAGCAAATCGATACGATCAAACAGGCTGCCGCTGCCGGCCCCAAGGGCCAGGACGAAGCCGGCAAGGCCGAAAAGGCCGCCCCGATCGTGCCGGGCGAGGGGCTGAATCGTAGCGACGAAGAGCGCGACCGCATCCTCCAAGAGGTTAGCAAGATCACCAAACTCAGCGGCGCCAACGTACAGCCGGTGGCATCGAAACACATCACCTTGTGGGCGGCCAAGGACGATCAGGCAACGTTCATGCCCGACGTCAAGAAGATCGAGACGTTCCTGGAGAGCCGGTGCAAGGAACCGCTGCGGTCCGGACTGGAAAGACGGGCGGCCCACCTGATCCTGTTGAAGACCCGCTACGACTACGAGAAGTGGGTCAAGGCCATGTTCGAAGTTACGCCCGAGCCGTTCAAGTCGTCCGGCGGCCCGGGCCAGGTCGACATCAAGGCCGCGATCCTCAAGTGGTCGGGCTACTACTCGCACAATTTCGTCGTGCTCTGCATGGAAGGGCAGGAAACGCCCTGGATGCGTCGCATGGCCGCCACCGGCGTGGGCTACATGAACTTCGTGCAACAGATCGAACCTCAGCGGCAAGATCCGCTGGCAACCGGATTTGGCAACGCCGCCGAAGCGCTCGTGGCCGGCTCGCCCCAGGTCATGCTCTTCAGCAACAGCTACCACAACGAGGAGCGCGACCTGGGCAACGATCCGCGGGCCTGGCTACACCTGGTGCAGGAACGCATGCGCGGGAAGAAAGAGACCGGCGTCCGCCAATTGCTGGGCATGGATACGACCACCATGCTCTTGCCCCAGTATGCCGAGGCCTGGACCCTTGTCGCCGTGCTGGCCAAGCAAACCGAAAAGTTCGGCAAATTGCTCCTCGCGCTTCGCGCAGAGAAAGACGCGATGAAGGCCATCGAGCAGGTTTACGGCTGGGATGAAAAGAAGCTCGAATTCGAGTGGCGCAAGGACGTGCTGGCACAGCGATGACCAGGAACCGCGAATTAACGCTGCTGGTTACGGCAGGGATCCTGTTTGTGTTTGCCGTCGTCGACTATCAAACGCCGGCAATAGATATGAGCGGGAAGGATTGGCGGGCGTTCATAGCCGTTGGGATTTGCATCGCCCAGGTGACGCTGATCGTGGCGTGGGCGGTTTTCGCCCCGGGGAATATCGTTGTTCGCTTGCCCTGGTCACTCTTGCTCGGCCTCGCCATGTGGTACCTGCTGGTTTTTGGCAGGCGTCAGGCCGACCGAATGCCAATGAGGCCAGAGGAGGTTTTCACTCTTGGCGTTGCCTTGCTGCTTGGAGTAACGGTATTGCAAATCCCGCTGTGGATCGCCAAGCGGGTGTTTCGTTTCCGCATGTTCGTGTCCGACGACGCCCCCTTATCCGTCGAGCGCGGTCCGGTCCAGTTCCAGTTGAAGCACCTTCTCATTGGCACCTTCATCTTTGCGGTCGCGCTGTCGCCCATTCGGCTTATCCTACCCAAGGAAAGTGCCGGCAACCTGTTTCACGATCAGGAGCTGCTCGTCTTGGTACCGGCGGCAGTCGTCGTGAATCTTGTGGCTACCCTGCCATGTCTCTGGGGCGGATTTCTGCCCGGTGACCGAGCATGGCGGCTGGGGTTGGCCTGGTTGGGCTACGGTTTCCTGGTAACGGTTATCGAGTTTGCCGTCGTTTGCGCGATCCTGGGCGCTCCGGGTGGAGAGAATGTTCTTTTGAAAATCTATTTGCTGAACTTCACGCAAGGCACAGTGGTCTTTGTGGTGATGCGGATTTATCGCACGCTCGGTTTTCGCATGCAGCGGGTTCCCGCGGTGGCGATGCAGGGAGAGATGACACGGGCGAGTCCGGCCAACCTCACTAGTGGCTCTGGCAGTAAATAGCGGAACTAATTGCATGTCGTACACGGCTCAGCACGACGCATCTGCCCCGGAGGGGCGTTTGAAAATAGCCCAGCGATTTATCGCTGGGAAGGCAAGATGAGGACATCGACAGTCCCGGGACGACTGATCGGCCCAATTGCGACCTATTTCAATCGTCCCTCCGGGACGGGGAATCCCCGAACCGATGGTCGACCCTGTTGCATTATTTGTGCCCAGGCCCACTAGCCCGAAGCGCAAGCGAGATATCTGCTCTGAGACGGTACAATACAGAGACATCAGTGTTGCAAAAGGAGGGCCTTTGTGCTCCGTGTCTTCATCATTATTCTCGCTTTATCCATTCTTGCACCGGCCGGCGCGCGAGGCGCACCGGGCGAGAACTACCTGCCCAACCCCGGCTTCGAAAACGGCACTGAGCCTTGGTCTTTCGAAAGCCAAGGTAATGGCGAAGTGACAGTGGATAATGCTGTATCGCACTCCGGCAGCCATGCCTTGCGATTGCAATACCGCAAGGACGCAGACAGCCGAGTAGGAAGTTATCTCTTTGCCGCCAACGGACTTTCCGCGGTCCTCAAACCGGGCCACGTCTACACGTTTTCGGGCTGGATCAAGATTGCCGGCGTCCCGCCCGGCAAGACCGGCCCTGTGGCCTACCTGTGCGAGGCGCGTCCCGGCCACGGCTCCTCGCGGGAAGTCTCGGGCAACACGGACCCGGCCAAGAACAACGGCTGGGTCTTTGTCTCGTTTCCCTACACGGTCCCCAAGGACGTCGATACGCACCAGTTCCGTTGCCAATGCCACTCGACGTCCGACGGCATGGTGGGAACGGTCTGGTTCGACGATCTGAAACTCGAAGAGGGCGACCGGCCGACCGCGTTCCGGCCAGACTCCATTGATCCCGGCGAACTCTATACGCAGGAGCCGGAGATCCCTTGGCTGCCGCTGCCGGCCGACTATCGCAGTAGCCTGGCGGTCGTGACGCCGCACCTGGAACTGGCCCGGCCGTACGCAGGCGGCGCGCCGCGGATTCTCTGGGCCGGATTCTACAACAACGCCCGGGCGCCCTGCGAGTTGGCCCAACGAGGCGACCTGGTCCTCGACAGCGTGGTGATGAACGCCTCGAGCACCGACGTGGCCGGCGTGCGCATCATTCACCAGCGCTGCATCGACGTTTTCCGCGCCCGGCTGGGCGTGGAGCCGAAGCTTTCCGCCGATCGCGCGCCGCAAGTGCTGGTGATCGAGCAGGGAATGCTGGAACTCCTCGACCGGCAGGACCGCGTCACCATCCTCGATCGTGTCCGCCAGGGGATGGGCTGTGTGGTGCTGCTGGGACCCATTCGCGTCGGAAACCACGCGGGGGCGATCGCCACGCCGAAGATCAAGGAGTTGATCGATGCGGCCGAAAGACTGCCCGAAGCGGGCCACGGCCACGTTTTCACGGCCCTGAACGTGCAACAGCCTGCGGCCTGGGACAGGAGTACGCTAGGCATTGAAACGGTCTACAGCGACATCCTGCAAAGCATCTATCGAGCGGCTGGCCGGTCGGCGACGGAAGCCACGGCCACGCTGCGGCCGCCGCAGCCCGTCGCCGGCATGCCCTGGAGCGCGTCCGTCTACGGCCCCGGCGGGCTGGTGCGGATCCGCGTCGTGCCGGACTTACCCACGCCGGACAGCGCCACGCTCATGGACGGGCACGGCGTGGCCGTGCCCCGCGAGGTCGTGGCCGACGTCCAAGTGAAGAGCGACGGATCGGCGGCGCCTCTGAGGCGTCTGGCGATGCCTCCCTTGCCGGCTGGCAACTACATGCTGGCGGCGCAGGCACTCGATAGCCGAAAACAGGTCCTGGGGTGGTCGCTCGTTCCGTTTACGGTCGCCTCTTCGCTGGAAATCACCAGGCTCGACCCGGGCGCGGCCGTCTGCCAGCCTCATCAGCCCTTGCGGGTGGCTTGTACGATCAAGAACGTTTACCAGGCGGTTCCCAGCGCCCGCATCGAGGCACACGTCGCCGACCGCTGGGGCCGGATCCTGGCGCGGTCTGCTTCGCCATTGTCGCTTCCGCGAGGTGAAACCGTCCACCGCTTCACGTTGACGCTGACGCATGCCGAAACCTGTTCTGCCCGTTTGCAGGTCCGCATCACGGCCGGCGATCAACTGCTCGCCCGGGCGTCGGCCTGGCTGAGCACGGAGCGACTGATGCCCGAAGTTGATTTTCACGTCGGCCCTTACGACGATTGGTTCGATGGTTGGAGCCTGATGGGAGCGGACCTCTTGATCGGGGTCCCCCGTCCCGACCTGGCCCTGAGGCCCTTTCCGTGGCTCAATCTGCCCGGCGCGATGGGGCCGGACAGTACGTGCTGCGATCGTGAGTCATTGGAAAAGGCAACCAGGTACGTGGTTTCCTCGCTTGCGGCGGCAGCGCCCTGGACGCCGCCGGGCTGCAACTTGCACGACGAGCAGGAACTGTTGGGCTTCGGCCCGCAATCCAATTCCCATGAAGTGGAATTCTTTCGCCAGTACCTGCAGGAGACCTATAAGGATTTGGCTGCCCTCAACACCTCATGGGGAACGGCCTACAATGCCTGGGGCGAGATTGACGCCGGGCCGACAGCGATCAACTTCGTCACTCAGAGTGATCGCAACCCGGCGCCTTGGGCCGACTGGTACGCCGCCTCCGAGCAGGCCGCCCATCGCTTCTATGCCGCCCTGGCCGAGTCGGTGGGCAAGGCGCTTCCGGAAACACGGATTGGGCTGAGCGGCACCCACGATACCAGCGGGGTCAACGGCACCGACTGGTGGCTACTGGCGCACGATCTCCGTTCGGGTTGCTTGTACCACGGCATTCACGATGAGATGTATCGCTCCTTCGCCGCGGAAGATCACCTGATGATGTCCTGGTCGCACCTGGGCGAGGCGCTTAACGGTCCCGACGATTGCCGCACCCGCATCTGGCGCAACCTGCTGGGGCACTGCCGCGGCACAATGGTCTATGGCGGGCGCTACACGAATGTTTTCTTTCCCGACTACCGGCCCAAGCCGGGCATCGTCGCCGATGCCGAGGAACTCGCGGCGATTCGCAACGGTTTCGGGCGGTTGATTCTCCGCGCCCGCCGCAACGACGTCGCGGCAGCCATTTTCTACTCGCCGAGTTGCTATCGGGCGCGAATCGTCGCCCTCAAGGACAACGCGCATTACACGGCTAGCGCCGAACAGAACAGCTTGCTGGCCTCACTTTCGGCCGCCCTGGGCGATCTGCAGATCGGCTCGCGGTTTGTGGCCTACGAGCAAGTCGCCCGCGGCGAGATCCAGCCGCAGGCCACGAAGGTCCTCTTTCTTTGGGGCGCGCTGGCCCTCAGCGACCGCGAGACGGAGGCCATCCGCCACTACCTCAACGACGGGGGAGTGGTGATCGCCGATAGCGAACCGGGACTCTACGACGAGCACTGCCACAAGCGCGCCGCGGGTTCCTTGCACGATTGCCTGCCCCACGAAGGCAGCGATATGAAGAACGTCGGCAAGGGAAAATTCATCCTGTATCGCGGCCTGGGCAGCGGCTACGTCCACGATCGCGGCTATGGCGTAAACGGCGAGGCCACCACGGCCCCGCTGAGCGCTGAAACCTCACGGTCGTTGGCGAAATTCTCCGCCCTGCTCGCAGAGAAAGCGGGACTCCGGCCAACCTTCCACCTCGGCGACAACCACGGCCGGCCATTCGCGCAGATTGCTTCGGTGACGGACTTTGTCGACGGCCCGGCACGCTACTTGGCTTGCGTCGTCGATGGCAAGCACGGGCAGGCGCTGGATGGCCGCCTGGAAGTCGGCGGGCCGGGCCACCTCTACGACTGCCGCGAGGGCAAGTATCTCGGTCCCGCGGGCGAAATCACCCTGACACTTCGCACGGCGACGGGCAATCTCTTCGCCCTGCTTCCCTACCGGGTCGAGCGGCTGGACCTAGCATCGCCGGCACGCGCGGCGTTGGGCCAGCCGATCGACGTCCAAGTGACCGTCGCCGCGCAGGGCAAGCCCTTGGCCAGGCACTTCATCGTCTTGCAACTCCGCCGCCCGGACGGAAAGGAGCAATCGCCGCATCGCTGGGTAGTGGAAACCGAGACGGGCCGCGTTGCCGCCCAATTGTTCCTGGCGCTGAACGACCCGGCTGGCCGCTGGACCCTGCTGGCCCGCGACGTGGCGACCGGCGTACAGAAGGCCGTACCCATAGACATCCAGACCGACACCGCATCCAGCGCGGCCCGTTGAAAATGTATCCGGAACACTCCCTGTGCCGCTCCGCCACGGCACACAGAGTGTGCTGTGCCCCGGCTACAATCTTGGCACCGTTAACCCACCATCCACCATGATGACCGCACCGGTCGAATAGGGAAAGTCGCCGCGCACCAGCGTCGCGACGGCCTTGCCGACATCCTCGGCTTGGCCCCAGCGGGCCTGCGGCGCAAGACCCTCGGCCAGCAGCTTATCGTATTTTGCCACTACGCCGCTCGTCATGTCCGTGCGAATCACGCCGGGGCGGACCTCATAAACAGGCAGATCGAACTCGCCCAGGCGTACGGCCCAAAGCTGCGTCGCCATGCTGACACCCGCCTTGGAAATACAGTAGTCGCCACGGTTGACCGACGCTAACGTCGCCGAGATCGACGATATGTTGACGATGCAGCCTCGAAATGCCGCATCGGTTTGCTTCTGCGCGATCATCCAGCGGGCTGCCGCCTGCGTGAGAAAATAGGGCCCTTGGAGGTTCGTCCGCAAAACGTCGACAAAGCTCTCTTCGCTGGCATCCAGCACGTCGGCCCGGACCTTGGGAGCCACGCCCGCGTTGTTCACCAACACATGGAGGCGGCCGAATCGCTGTTGGACGTCCGCCAGCAGTCGCTGCCGGGCCTGCGGATCGCCCACGTCGGCTTGCACGTACAGCACCTCGGCCCCCAGCGCGCAAAGCGCTGCCAGCGACGGGGCGGCTGCCGCTTCTTCGCGCATGCCGCAGACCGCCAGATCAAGGCCGTCGCGAGCAAGGCATTGGGAAATGCCTAAACCGATACCGCGGGTGCCGCCGGTGACGAGAGCGATTCTTTTCATGGTGATGAATCTCAAATCTCAAAATTCAGGTCTCGAATTTCCAAATCCGAAGCAAATTCAGCCACAGATGGAACACCGATGAAACACGGATGCGAATCCGTGTTTCATCGGTGTTCCATCCGTGGCAAACTCCCCGTTTTTGAATTTATTTCGAATCTGACGGCTTTTCCACACATTGCGGCTGTGCCCCGGCAGGCAGCGGCGGGACCTCCAGGCCGGCGCGCGGAAGCGTCCCGGAAAGTTCTTGTCGCCAATGGGCCACGTCGCCTGCAGGGCCATAGCAATAGAGCATCCGCAAGGCCACGTCGCCGGTGTTGGTCAACTGGTGGAACACGCCCGGCGGGATGTAGACGGCCTGACCCGCGGTGACTTCCTGGCGTTCGTCACCCAGACACATTTCGCCTCTGCCCTCGATTACAAAGTAAACTTCCTCCTGCTCCTGGTTGTGCCAGGGGACTTGGCCGCCATGCGGATCGAGCGTCACGTTTCCGATGGAAAAACACTTGGCCTGGATGGGCGAAGCGCCGCCCACGAGGTTTTGCGTCCTCCGGCGGGCCGGATAGCGGCGGCCCTCGATTATGTTCAAGTCCGCAATAATCATGTTCCTATCCTCCCCAGAAAGTCAGGTAACGGCAGCCCGGCGCCATTCGTTCAATATAGATGGCCGCTTCGCGCAGGTGGTAATCGCCCCACATGCTCGACTCGCCGCAGGGCGTCTTGCGGCCCGGCGGCAGATAGTCCCAGCCGTTGGGTCGATGGTAAACGCTGTGCAGCAGGACCCCTTGATGCTCGCTACGGGTGCTGAGGTATGGTTCATCCAAGAGCGTGCGCAGGACCGTCAGACCGGCTTGCGTATACCGGCTTTCGCCCGTATAGTGGCCCAGCCGCAAGAGGCCCTGGGCGGCGATCGCCGCGGCGGAGCTATCGACCGGCTCGAAGGCGTTTTCCGGCTCCGCGGCCCGGCTCTGCCAATCGCCCAGGCGGTGCAACTGCGGAGCGCCAGTGTCCCAATAGGGGATGCCGTCGGCAGCCGTGGCCTGTTCGATGTAGAAATCGCTCGTCGCCCGGGCCGCTTCCAGGAAAACCGTCTCATTCCGGCTCTCACCGATGGCTTTGAGGAACTCTAACTGCTCGGCGAAACCGCAGACGGCCCAGGCCAGCCCGCGGGTCCACGTGGAAAAGGGTGAATAGCCTTGCTGCGAGTTGGGGCAACGATAGGTGCCGTCGTTGACGTTGAAGATCGATTCGTGGGCCGTCCGCCCGCGGATGTCATAGGCATCGCGACCGTGGCCGTAGTACACCGACCATAGTGCCGTGGCCGCGGCGTGCGCCTGCAGCCGATCCAGCAGCGAGACCCGCCGATCGTTCTCTTCCATCAAGGCGTGGCCCAGCTTGTGGGCGATGGCCAGTGCCCGCAGCGAACGGATCGTGTCGACGAACAGCGAGTGCGGCCCGTTGAAAGAATAGATGTAACCACCGCCGGGGAACTCGGTCCAGCGCCGGGCCTGCACCGCGCCGCTAAGCTTCATCGCCAACTCGTAGAAGCGGCGTTCCCACGGATCCTCGGTGATGCGGCCTTCGTTCATCAGCCGCAAGAGGTTGCCGTAGGTGCTGACGTTGTTGAAGCCGTGATCGTGAACGCCCACGTGGCTCACGTGCGGGGCCATCCTGGCAACCGTGTTGCTGCGGCCGATATCCAGGAATTCGGCCTGATCCGTGGCGTCGAACTGCAAGAGGGCCGAGCCGTACTGAAAACCCTGCGTCCATTCCGTCCAGCCCCGTGCCGTATATTTTCCCGCCACCGTAAAGACCGGCGAGCCGGCGGCCGGATCGTAACCGGCCTCGATCGCCAGGATCTTCTCGCCCGAGAGTTGCCAGAACCGCCGCAACGGGGCCGTAAAGTCCTGTGGGCGCAAACCGAAATCGATGTTCACGGCACAACTCCCGTCACTTCGCTACCGCCCGCACGCGGCGAACAATCTCCACAGCTTCCCGGCAGCGCTCGCGGATCAGGTCCCAGCGGCCAGCGGACAGGTCTTCCGGCTTGGCGATCCAGGTTCCGCCTACGGCCGCCACGGCCTTAACCGCTAGGTAATGCTCCAGGTTTCCAGCGTGGATGCCGCCGGTAGGCAGGAAGCGGATGCCCTTGTGAGCGTACGGCGCCGCGAGGGCCTTGACCATTTCCACTCCGCCGGCGGCCTCGGCCGGAAAGAACTTCACGACGCGGCAACCGAGCGTCAGGGCCTGTTCAATCTCGCTAGGCGTGCAGATGCCCGGGGCGAACGGCAATCCGGCCTGCGCCGCATGCTCGACCACGGCCGGATTGAGTCCCGGGGCAACGGCGAAACGCGCCCCAGCCGCCTTGGCTGCCTTCACGTTATCTTCAGTAAGGACCGTGCCGGCGCCGACAAACAATTCGGGCCGATGACGGGTCATGGCAGCGATGACTTCCGCGGCGGCGGCGGTGCGAAAGGTGATTTCGGCCACGGGCAGGCCACCGGCTACGAGGGCGTCGGCCAGAGGAATGGCCGCGTTGATCGCCTCGATGGCGATCACTGGCACGACCCCATAACGGGCAACTTCCACAAATATTGAATCAGGCGACACGGCAACGGACTCGCGGGTTAAAGACACCAATACTACCCGGCAAGTAAGAGGATCCAGTAGGTCAGGCTTTCCAGCCTGACGGGACGGACACGTCAGGCTGGAAAGCCTGACCTACTTTCATGCCAGCGTAATCCTACCGCTTTTCCGCCTTCTTTGCAACAATCGGCGTGTCGTCCACGTTGCCCCATTCGCTCCAGCCCGCGTAGTAATTGCTCACTTCGGCGGCACCCATCAATTCCATCACGAAGGCCATCACAGAGGCCCGCCCGCCGGACTGGCAGTGGGTTGCGGTCGGCTTCTCCAGTTCGATGCCGGCTTTTTCAAAGAGCGCCCGGATTTCATCGGCCGTCTTGAACCTTCGCGTCGGCTTGTCGATCAAGTCGATCCACTCCAGTTGCTTCGCGCCGGGGATCGCCCCCGCCCGCTTGTTCGTCTGCCTGTCAATCCCACAGAACTCGGCCTGGCCACGGGCATCCACAATCTGCAGGCTCTGGTTGTTCAAGGCGTTCAAGATCTGTTCCTTCATTGCCAGCCGTTTGGCCTGCGGCACGGCCCGGAACAATTTTGCCGCAGGGGCCTGGGCCTTACCGGCCTCCAGGGCCAGTCGAGCCGCTTTCCAGCCTTGCCACCCGCCGTTGAGAAGACGCACGTCGGCTAAGCCCCAGTAACGCAGAATCCACCAGATGCGGGCGGCATCCTTCGAATAGTTGTCGTCATAGATGACCACCTTGGAATCACCGTTGACGCCCAGATCGCCGATCCTGCCGCTCCAGGCATTAGCATCCTTGCCCGAGCCGAATGCCTTGGCCCACTTGGCGGCATCCACCCAACGCGCCCCAGGCAGGCGATTCTCGTCAAACGCCTTGCGGCCGCGGGCATCCAACACAATGAACTGGGCGGCCGTTTCGTGTTTCGCCAGGTCAGACGACTCGACGAGCAACTCCGGCTTGGGGTACGCCGTGGAAACCGCCGGTTTCGAGGGCGCATTCTCGGCGCGGTTCGCTGTGTCGGCGAGCGAGGCCGTGCAACCGGCCAGAGTCAGCAGGGCAAGGATGGTGGGAAATCTCATGGACACTCCTTTAGTCCTCGCTGACGCTTCGGGTTAGTGTTTGCCATAGTTCATAGGCACGCCCTTGCGCTGGGCCATGATATACGCTTCCAAGGCCCGCATCGTGGGGCCATCGGGGTCCAACTTGGGGCCGCGGACGGGGTTCTGAACACACCAGTTGATCATGTCGCGGAGCAATACTACGCGTCCCAACTGGACCTGGTACTTGGGGTAAGTTTCCGGATGCGTATTGGCCGCATGCGGGTGGCACATGTCGCAAGAGACGGCAACTGTGCTTCCCAATTCCTCGCTGTTATGGAAGATCCGCGACCCTTCCGCCGCAAACTTCTCGGTCTCGCGGGACCAAGTCAATAGGTCGCGCTGGGTGAAGTTGCCGTAGGCATCGCCCTTGGATTGGCCACCCTTGAGCAAGTCGGCGTTGTCCGCTGGCGGTTTGAGCGTGTGTCGCTCTTTCTCTTCGCTCACCCATTTTTCGTTGGGGTGATTACGTTTCCATTGGTCCAGCAAGCTGTCGGCCAGGGGCTGGCCTTTCATGTCCTTGGCCACCTCGACGGCATCGCCGCCGTCGCACGCCCCGATCTTGACGGTGCCAGCATCGGGCGCGGCCTTGTCGGCAGTCGTTTCCGCCTGCTTTGCGGTCTTGGATTCCGCCGCGACGGCCGGCTTAGCGCTCGCATCGGTGGGAGCGACGGTTGAACCCTTGGCGGAGGCCGCAGTAACCGACTTGGGCGATGCGCCTTCGTCGGAACAGCCGCAGACAAGTCCTGCCAACAGAAGACAGGCCACGCTGCCCAAAACGCTTCCGAGACGGAACTGGATCGACGTATTTCTCATGGTTTTTCTCCTTCTACGCTTTCAATAGGATGCCCGGCTGGGTCTTGGGGGAACGTCCTCTTTGCCCCCGCTCAGCGTGTAGGCCCTGCTCACGGTGATGGGATTGCGGTTCCAGAGACTATAAACTTTGTCCACCAGTCCATCGGCGTGGACTCGTACCTGACCATCGCCGCACCCGTCGCTGGGGTTGAACGGGTCGGGACGGCTCATTTGGATCGTCAGTTCCGGCATGCCTTCCGGGGCGTACGGCCAAGGCCAAGCGGTCGACAACAACCCGTGAAAATGGATGTTGCCGATGCGGTTCGTCAGCAGTTGGTGCGTGTGCCCGTGGATTACCGTCACATGCTTGAACCGTTTGAGGATGGCCTGGACTTCTTCGGCGTCGTCGGTCCAGAAGTTCCAGTTCTTATACAGCTTGTAGAGCGGCGAATGGGAGAAGACGATGAGTTTTGCATCGTCGGGCAGTTTGGCCAGGTCCTCTTCGAGCCACTTTCGCCCCGGTTCGCCCACCGTGAAGGAACTTTGGACGCCGTTGTCCAACCCGGCCACGGTTTTCATCCGCTCCATGGGAGACATGTGTCTATCGGTCCAGAAGTCCTTTTCCACGACGCTGTTGAGAACGACGAAATGCACGCCTTTAATGTCGAAGGAATACGTCGGCTTGCCGAATAGTTCCTGCCATTTCTGCCCCAGATCGAGATACCAATCGTGCTCGCCGACCATGATCTTCAGGGGGGCCTTGAGGTTTTTGAGGATCTGGTGGCCCAGCTCAAGCTGCTTGGGCTCGCCGAGCTGCGCCAAATCGCCGCCATAGAAAACGAAATCAGGCTGCGGGTCGAGGTCGTTCACGTCGTCGACCGCACGGAGCAACCCCCGCACGAAACGGTCATTGACGCTCTTCTCGTACAGGTGCGAGTCCGAGATATAAGCAAAGCGAAAGGCTTCTTTCGATTCCGTGCCTTCTGCCCCCAGGGCAACGCTCACCGGCGTGAACGACATTGGCGGCGCAAAGCCGGCCGTGGCGCCCAGGGCGGCCGCCGAGACCTTCAAGAAGGAGCGGCGGTCAAGATTTCGCAAGCCGCGGAAGAGTTCCCGGCGATCGTCTAAATACTTGGTTTCAACACTCTTGTGAGTAGCCATCGTGAATCGCTCCTTGTTATTTGTCCTTGGGTTGGGCGACCGCTGCCCGCGGTTCGAACGGCAGAATCTTCCGCATCGCCATCGCCTCGTCGCGGAAGGGACGCTGTTTCTGCGCGGCGGCTTTCTGTAACTCGAACTGCCGCTGGTTCTCTGCGGCAAAGCGGACGTCGGTGAGCGTGAAGAGGAAGGCCACTACCTGGTCGATTTCCGCCTCGCTCAGGGCCAGCGGCTCAATGCCGCCATCGAGGTACGGATTGGCCTCGCCGCCTTTGTTGTAATGGTCCAGCACGTCCCACAACGTCGCCATCGAGCCGTCGTGCATGTAAGGGCCGGTAATGCCGATGTTCAAAATCTGGGGCGTGCGCATCGCGCCGATGTCCGCGCGGTCGTGCGTCACCATGAACCGCCCCAACTCGCTCAGGTCCGTACCCACGGCCAGTTCGTCCAGCTTTTGTTCCGAGGCGCCCTCGCCCAGTGCCTTGAGGGCCTTCCGGGCCAGTTCCTTGAAGTTCTGGTGGCGGGCCGACACGCCCACGTTGTGGAAGCGATTGTCGCTGCCCAGCGGATTCGACGGGTTCATGGGGTGGCAGGCCACGCAACGGGCCTTGCCGTTGAACAGTTCCAGCCCTGCCTTGGCCTGGGCGGAAATCGCCGACGCATCGCCGTTGAAAAAGCGGCGGAAGGGCGAATCGACGAAGATCAGCGTCCGTTCGAAAGCGGCGATGGCCCGACCGACGTCCTCGTAGTTCATCTCCCGGCCGTAGGCGCTCTTGAAGGCCTCTTGATACTCGGGAACATCGCCAATCGCCTTCAGCGCGGCGGCTTCGTCGGGCATGCCCATCTCGACCGGATTGAGGATCGGCATCTTGGCCTGGTGGTCCAGGGTCGGCGAGCGGCCGTCCCAGAACATGGTCTGTAGCAGGGCCGCGTTGAGCGTGGTCGGCGCATTGCGCTTGCCAAGCTGCTTGTTGATGCCTTCCGAGACCGGCCGCTGGTCGGTGAAACCGCGGAACACGTCGTGGCAGGTTGCGCAGGCGACCGTGCCGTCGTGGGAAAGGCGGGGGTCGAAGTAGAGTTTCCGGCCCAGTTCAACCCGTTCCGGCGTCATCTGGTTGTCGGCGGGAACAGAGGCCGCCCAGACGACCGGATCGAGCCCTGCCGGTACTTTGGTGACATCCGCCGCCAGCTTGAGCTTCTGAAGTTCCGTCAATTGCTGCTCGGCACTGGCGTCGCCATGCTTGCCCTGCGGGACTTTGGGCGGCTCAGCCAGTGCGGCCAGCCCCCACAAGAGACACCCGGCCAGCAGCCCGCCAAGTAGCGTCCGCGTTGCCGGATCGATGAATCGAAGCATTACGTGTCGTTTCATACGAACAGCCCTCCGAAAATAGAATGATCGGGTTGCGACTTCACAATGCGCCTCACCTTATCGCGCCCGAAAAGCTTTGTCAAGTAGCAAACGACAGTAGCAAACGAAGACGCCGGGAGAACCGCAAAGTCCGGCAGGACAGCCCTCCCTAGCACGAAATTCATCCCGTATTGCCCTAAGAAGGGCAGGGCCACGGAATAAATTCCTTGCTACGAAGGACTTTGTAGTTCTCCTGCGGAAGACGCGAAACGGCCGGTTTTGTCGCCCTTAGCTTCACGGCCT
>Ga0181520_10001262_pt1 | contig 52024 bp, 37 predicted proteins | sample PEATcosm2014_Bin_29_FD_132451 | JGI IMG/M metagenome (GOLD analysis project Ga0181520, IMG submission 132451) | Peatland microbial communities from MTU Mesocosm Facility, Houghton, MI, USA - PEATcosm2014_Bin02_30_metaG | ecosystem: Environmental > Terrestrial > Soil > Wetlands > Peat | place... | reverse complement strand
CCAAGATGCTGGCAGGAAGCGGGGCCCCGCCTCCTGAAGAAAATCCAACTGAAAGAAAATATAACTTCTTACTGCCAGCCACGATCACGTGGCCCAGATTATTGGCCGGTTATCTCCGCCAAACCACTCATCGAGACGAAAGGCGGCTGGGTTTACGCCTCGGCGATTGATCGTCAATCGATCTCCAATTCGCTGTTTCGGTTTCAGGGATGCATGATCGCGGAACACCGGGGATAAGCTGTACGTAGTGATAGATGCCGGCGGGGTATTTGTACGCGGCGATGGAGGCGCGACCGGGTGACGAGTGAGATGAGAATTGCCGAGCCGCAGGAATTGACTGCGGCATCGGTGAAAGGCGTGGTGTGGCTGGCGGTGGGGTTTGGCCTGCTGAAGTATGCTCTGTCAACGCTGGGCCAGATCGCGATCCAACATGCAGGGTACGGCATTTTTCGTGATGAGTTGTACTTCATTGTGTGCGGCCGGCATCTGGCCTGGGGGTATGTGGATCAGCCGCCCATCATTCCCCTGGTGGTGCGCATCTCGGAGGTGCTGTTCGGCTTGCGATCGCTGGCCCTTTTCCGGACCTTTGCCTCGCTGGCGGGCGCCGCGGAAGTAGCGATGACGGGGCTGCTGGCATGGCGGATGGGCGCTTCGCGCTGGGCGCAGGCGCTGGCGATGACGGGGATTCTGCTGGCGCCCATGGTGATGGGCATCGATGCCACGTTTTCGACGAGCACGTTTGAGCCGGTCTTCTGGATGACGGTGGCGCTGGCGACGATCGAGCTGGCATACCTGGCCGATCGCGGCATTCGCAGTGGCCGCAAGGTGGCGTTGTGGTGGGTGGTGCTGGGCGTGGCGGCCGGCCTGGGCCTGGAAAACAAATGGAACGAGGTTTTCTTCCTTGCTTGTCTGCTGGCGGCGCTGCTGATGACCAGTCAGAGAAAGCTACTCGCTTCAAAATGGTTCCCGATCGGCATGGCTCTGCTGGTGGTGCTGATTCTGCCGAATCTGCTGTGGGAGATGCGCCACCATTGGGCAACACTCGAGCTGCTGCACAACGATCAGATGAACGGCAAGAACGTTCGGGTGGGCCCGCTGGCGTTTGTGCTGGACCAGATCATGATCATCGGGCCACTGATGGCGCCGTTGTGGATTGGAGGCGTTCTGTGGCTGCTGTTTGGCCGAACGGCAAAGCCGCTCCGCTTTCTGGGCGTGACCTATCTGCTGTATCTGCCCATGATGATGATTCTGCACGGCAAGGACTATTACCTGGCCGCCATTTATCCCCTGTATTTTGCCGCAGGCGCAATGGCCCGGGATCTTCGGTTTCGCAGACCGTGGCTTCGCCGCGGTGTGACGCCGGCCTATGTCGCCTTGAATGTGGCGTTCATCGCGGTTCTGCTGCCTATCATACTTCCAGTGCTGCCGCCCGCGCGGACGATCGCGTACGAGGCACGGATCCACGTGCAGCCGCCCAGGACGGAGACGGAAACCACGGCGGCCTTGCCGCAGTACGACGCCGACATGCTGGATTGGCGACAGAAGGCGGACTTGCTGGCGTCGGCCTGGTACTCACTGCCGCAGGCGGAGCGCGCACGGGCCGTGATCTACACGGGAAACTATGGCGACGCGAGCGCGGTGAACGTGTACCGGCCGGATGTGCCACAGGCCATCAGTGGTCATCAGAACTACTTCTTCTGGGGACCACGCATGTATACGGGTGATGTGATGATCGTTTTTGGCGACAGCCGCAAGACACTGGAAAGCGAATTCGGCTCGGTAGAGGAATTTGCAGAGGACACGAATCCATATTTGGAACCGTATGAGCGTGGGCCGATCTTCATATGCAAGGGCCTCCATGGAAATCTCCAGGCTCTGTGGCCAAAGGTGAAGAACTGGGAGTGAGGGCACGGCGAAAGGCGTCCGGCCTGTCTTAGCTGGCGGCTTGAGGATAGGTATACCCGATTGTGCTTCGTACCAGGTCGCCCCTCCTTGGGGTCGGGTCGACTTGAGTGCAATGCCTCTGGGTACAGCAATCCTGAAACCGCTAGAAGCGGATTCGCCACATTACCGGCTCATCGGCTCCGGTGAAGGTGAGGCCGGCAAATTCTGCCTGCTGCTGCCAACGGGCGGACACCGCCTTGCCGGTCTTCGATAAGGTGACCTGCAGCGACGCTTTTCGATAACCGTTGGGAAGATAGAACCACAGCGTGTAGGGTTGGCCGGAAATGGCGGCCGATTCTCCAACCAGCTCCTTCGCCTGCTGATTCCAGCCCTGACTGACGATGGAGTACGTGCCTGAGATGTGGCGCGAGTTTCCGATGAGCTGGGGGCTACCGGTCAAAGGGTGAACAAAGAGTACGCGGGTGTCGTGCGGCTCGATGGAGAGATCGAGACGGTTGCTGAAGACCCCGAGCGGCTGCTGCTTCCAGAAGTCGAAGACAACATATCTGAGATCGGTTGGCAGCCCCAACTGGCTGAAGAAGAGGCTGCGCGCGGCGGCTTCGGCTTGCCAGTTGGTGAGGGCCGCCACATCATAAACTCCGGCCGCGGCGTCGACCTTCAGGTCAAGCACCTCGGGGAAATGAGGAAGGCGAACGGCGCCAAGCGGAAGGGGCGTGAACATATTCTTTTCGGTTCCACGGCTGAACAGGTCGATGGGCAGGATAGGCAATGTGGGCATGGTCGCCTTGAGGAGGTTCACTCGATCGGGCGGCAAATCGGGCATCACGCCGGCCAGCGAATAGACCACCCCGGTGAGTGCGATATAGGACACCTGGGTGCGTGCTTCCTGAAGCGTGGTTCCGAAGCCGGTGGGAACATTTTCGCGCGAACGCACCGCGTCAATGGTCGTTGGGTTGAGCTTGGTTGCCGCTTCCGCCATCGTCATTCGCTGGTTCAGCTCCAGTCCTTCGCCGGGCATCACATAGGTGACCATGTGGTTGAGAAAAAGGTTGCCGGAGATGGAACTGAAGAGCGGATACATTCCATTCCAATTGGCGTAGACATCCTGGCCATTGAAGTAAGAGTTGACGAAGCCAAGGGCGTTGAGCGGAGTTCCGGCGGGGCATTCTTCAATAAATCTTTCGGGACCCACGGCCTTCCTGATGACCGCAAATCGATTCCGGAAGGCCTGGACGGGATCAGCCGACGGGGAATAGAGGCGGCTCCTATCGACCGGCGGCGCATACGCCGGGAGCGCTTCTTCGCCATCGAATTTGTAGTAGTCAAAGCCAAAATCGTCCAGCGTTTTGAACAAATGCTGAAGAAACCCGAGCACTTGAGGATTTGTGGAATCAAGGGCGGGCGTGTCGTAATCGAGCATCACCTTGCCTTGCTTGTCATAGAGATACCAATCGGGATGCTCGTTGAGCGCCGGACCGTAGGTGTTTGGCACAAGCCACACCCCGGCCTTGAGGCCTTTGGAATGGATATAGCTTGTGAGCCACGCGGGGCCGTGCGGGAAGCGCTCGGGACTCCAGTTCTGAATCCAGGAATGGCCGTAGGTTTGCGGTGCGGGGGCGCCTGCTGAAACCTGAGGATGAGAAAAATCGGCGGTACGGTCGTAGCCGTCGTCGAGCACCACATATTCAAGTCCATAGGGCTTCAGATTCGCCGCGAGCCAGTCTGTGTTGCGGACGATATCCTTCTCGGTCACGGACTCGTAGTAATTTGGCCAACTGGACCAGACAGCCGGCGCGGTTGGGGAATATGTATCGTCATAGCGAACGTAGAAAGGCACGTGCAGCAGGTTTGTAAAGTAGTCGGGCGTGAGTTGGATCGCGGCATAACCTGGAACGGGGACGGTCAAAGCGTAGGCGTCGGAGGCGCCAGCGGCGGCTTGCAGATCGGCATTCTCGCCAAAGTCGATGGCGATGTCGGTGATGCGATCGAAGAGACTGTGCATGCCTGCGCCGGAGACGTGGCCGAGACCCAGATGCATGACTTCAGGGTTGCGCCGCGGCAGGTAAGACTGATTGCTGGTGAGCGAGCCTCCGTAGTTGGTGGCATCTTCGTAGGTGCCCTCCCACTTGACCGGCTGGCCCTGGGGATCGAGCAGGATGGCGATGGTTCGGTTGCTTGATGAGACGGCCGATCCCGTGAGCACTCCGCGAAAGCTGGTGGTGGAGATGGTGAGCTTGCCGGGAAGCGCATCGATGACCCATGTGGTGTGAGGTGCGGTTGTCTCGAGGATGAGTTGCCGATCGGCGTTGATGCGCGCCGAGAACCGTGTCAACCGCTGCAAGCCGGATGGGGTCTGCCGATTGAGCCGGAGATCGCGGGCCACAGTTCCCAGGTTTGTGGCGGAAATGGTGAGAGAAGTGCTGTCTGGGGAGCAAACGATCGTCCATCCGTTCTGTTCAAGGGAAAGAGGCGGCGCGGTCTGGCCCAGGCCCCAGGCTGAGAACAGGCATATCAACACTGCAATGCACGGCTGAAGCCACCGTGGAATTTTTGGATTTCGCATGACCTTATCCTGATTCCGAGCGACGTGCGCGCGAGGGCGATCGTCGATCTGCTCATGCAGAATGGCCCGAATCGCGGGCTTCGCGAAAAGGCCCGAATGGCGCTGAACGTGCTGATAAGACGGTGGTTGCGATCGCGCAGGGGGCCTTTACGTGAATGAGGATACCACGACAGCATACGGATGGAGCACCCTCGGTGTTTGGGAATATCAAGTGCGGGATGCGCGGGTGTGTGGAGGAAAACACCGCGGCGCGCGATGAAAGGGTTGGGCTTTGAGGCTGCGCTACCATAATGGATGACCGCTGCCTCTGTGGCGGCGACGGAATTGCCATGGCTGCCAAGAAAAAAACCGTGAAGCTGCTGCGCTGCCCGACGTGCAGGATGCTGGTGCGCATGGAGGACGAGGACTTTCCTTTTTGCAGCGACCGCTGCCGCAAGATCGATCTGGGGAAGTGGGCCATGGGGGTGTACAAGATCAGCTCGCCGGTGCTGGACCCCGAGGTGCTGGAAGATCTGGGCGGAGCGGGGACGGAGCGCGGCGGGGATACGGATGAAGACTGAGAACGCTGCCGGAGGGGCTGGACGGGACAGTACGGCTGGGCCGGACGGGACGGCTGACAGGCAGCACACGACCTGGGCCTTTGTGGCGGCTACGTTTTTTGGCGCGGGATATGGGAAGCCGGGGCCGGGAACGTGGGGCTCGGTGGCCGCGGTGCTGCTGTGGGCCGCGTATGGATGGCTTGGGCATCCTGGGCCGCGCATGCTGCTCGCGGCGCTGCTGGCGGGGATTGCGGTGTCGCTTGCCGTGGGGATTCCGGCGGCGACGATTGCGGCGCAGGAAGTGGGACGCGAAGACCCGCAGTTTGTGGTGATCGACGAGGTGACGGGACAGTGGATTGCGCTGATCGGCTGCCCTTTGGACTGGCGTCATGGGCTGATTGCGCTGGTGCTGTTCCGGCTGCTGGACATGACCAAGCCGTTCCCCGCGCGTCAACTGGAAAGCCTGCCGGACGGGTGGGGGATCGTGTTCGATGATGTGGCGGCGGGGCTGTATGCTTGGGGTATAGCAGCGCTGCTTCGGCTGTGGTTTTAACGCGCTGCTTCTCTGGTGTTGCAATGGCCCGTACGCCCTCTCAATCCGCGCCTCCCTCGGTGCTCGATCCGCAGATCAACGACGTGGATCCAGCCGCCGCGATGTCAAATGGCGAGGTGGAATTGCATGGACTGCGGCTGGGCCCTGACGGCTTTGGGCCGCCGGCGGTGCTGGTGGGCGGCGTTCCGGCGCAGGTGCTGATGAGCCGGCCGACACGGCTGGCATTTGCAGTTCCGGCGGGTGCGACGACCGGGCTGATTGAGGTGCGCAACCCGGCCGGCGCCAGCAATACGGTGCCTCTGCGCGTGGCACGCCAGCTTTCAGACGGACTGCACCCGGTGACCAGTCCGGCGGTGAGCCGCTCCGGCATGATCTACACCACCATCTCAGGCCCGCGCGGCAAAGAGATGCCGGTTTCAGTAGTGAGGGTGAGCCCGGATGGACGCGGGACTCCGTTTGTGACGGGAATTCTGAACGCCACGGGTCTGGCTTTCTCGCCGGAAGGGGACCTTTTTGTGACTTCGCGGGCGGAGGGCAACGTTTACCGCGTGAACTCGGCGGGCGAATCGACCGTGTACGCCGAGGGCATGGGCGTAGCCACGGGCGCGGCCTTCGACGCGGAGGGCAACCTGTTTGTGGGGGACCGCAGCGGGACGATTTTCAAGATCAATCCGGAGCGGCAGATTTTTGTGCACGCCACACTGGAGCCGAGCCCGGCGGCCTATCACCTGGCGGTGAACGCAAGCGGGACCCTGTTTGTGACCGCGCCCGCGCTCTCGTCGAACGAGGCCGTGTGGACCATTGAGCCCAACGGGGACACGCGGGCCTGGTTCCGCGGACTGGGACGTCCGCAGGGGCTGGCGCTGGCCAAAGATGGCGACGTCTATGTGGTGGCCTGCCTGCAGGGACGCCACGGACTGGTGCGGATCACAGCCCAAGGGGAGGCTTCGCTGGTGGTGGCGGGGGGGAACCTGGTGGGGGTCGCGTTTTCGCCGCTCGGGACTACGGTTTTGGCGACCCATGAGGCGGTTTTCGAAGTGGATCTGGGAGTGGAGGGGCTGGCGCTGCACTAGAGCGGTTTCAGGATAGGTATGCCCGATTGTGCTTCGTGCCAGGTCGCCCCTCCTTGGGGTCGGGTCGACTTGAGTGCAATGCCTCTGGGTACAGCAATCCTGAAACCGCTATAGAAGGCAGCGATCCCAGGTTCCCAAGAGCGAGGGTTCAGGGGCTAGAGGCCATGGACTAGAGAATAACCTCCGCATTCCATCCGCCGGGTACCCCGGAGCCCTGCCTGAGCGTAGCCGAATGGGTCTCGAGCCTAGCCGAATGGGTCTCGAGCCTGGCCGAATGGGTCTCGATTTTGAGACATGGGGCACCCGGCCGTCGTTTGGAGATGCTTGTGAAGATTGCAGAGACGCCCCGGCCGCCGTACTACGCGGTGATCTTTACTTCTGCCGGGAGTGGGGAGGACGCCGGCTACGAGGCCATGGCGGAGGCGATGATGCGGCTGGCCGGCGAGCAGCCGGGGTTTCTGGGCGTTGAGTCGGCGCGCGAGGGAATTGGCATCACGGTCTCCTATTGGGAGAGCCTGGAGGCGATCGCGGGCTGGAAGCAGAACGCGGCGCACAAGGTGGCGCAGGAGCGGGGGCGCGCAGTGTGGTACGAGCAGTTCAAGACGCGCATCTGCCGGGTGGAGCGCGATTATGATTTTCATAAGGAATGACCTGCACGCATGAAAGCTGAGATTATTGCCGTCGGTTCCGAGATGCTGACGCCGGCGCGTCAGGACACCAACTCGCTGTATTTGACGGAAAAGCTGAACGAGATCGGGGTCACGGTCGCCTTCAAGACGATTGTGGGCGACCGTCTGAAGGACCTGGTGGGCGCGATCCGCGCGGGGCTTGAGCGAACCGACATTGTGGTTCTGATGGGCGGACTGGGTCCGACCGAGGACGACCTGACGCGCGAAGCAGTTGCCGAGGCGCTGGGGATCAGCTTGCGCCGGGATGCGGCCCAAGTGGCGGCCTTGCATGCGCGCGCGGCGGCATGGCGGATCACAATGCCCCAGAACAACCTGAAGCAGGCCGACGTGCTGGAGGGGGCGACGGTGCTGCCGAACCCAAATGGGAGCGCTCCGGGCCAGTGGCTGGACATCGTTTTTGAGAGTTATCGCAAGCTGGTGATGCTGGTGCCGGGTCCGCCGGGGGAATGCAAGCCGATGTTCGACGCGGAGTGCCTGCCGCGGCTGCGGGCAGCGGTGCCTGCGCGATCGATTGCCAAACGAACGCTGCGGGCGGCGATGATTTCAGAGTCGCAGGCAGACAAGGTGCTGGCGCCGATCTACACCAGCTATCACGACGTGGAGACCACGATCCTGGCCCACGCCGGGGACATTCAGTTGACGCTGCTTTGCTCGAAGGCGCATGCCGAAGAGGCGCGCCAGCGGGTGGACGAGCTGGCGACACGTCTTGAAGAGGCGATGGAAGACTGGCTTTACTCGTCGGAGGGCGAATCGCTGGAGCAGATTGTTCTCTACTACCTGGGGCTGCGTCAGGCGACGCTGGCCGTGGCGGAAAGCTGCACCGGGGGCATGATTGCGGAGCGGATTACGTCGGTTCCAGGCAGCTCGCGCTCGTTTGTGGGAGGCGCGGTGGTTTATTCCGATACGTTGAAGGCGGCGTTTGCGGGTGTGCCCGCCGATTTGATTGCGCGGCACGGCGCGGTGTCGGCAGAAGTGGCCGAGGCGCTGGCAACCGGGATCCGGCTGCGCACCGGCGCGACGCTTGGCCTGGGCATCACAGGGATTGCCGGACCCACGGGCGGCACCGAAACGAAGCCGGTGGGGCTGGTTTACATTGCCGTCTCCGATCCTCATCGAACCGAAGTGATGGAGCGGACGTTTCGCGGGGACCGGAACCGGGTGCGCGAATGCGCCGCGCAACAGGCGCTGGATTTGGTACGGCGGCGGCTGATGTAGGTTGGGTCAGGGATCGGAGTCGGGCCCAGGTCTCAAAATCGAGACCTGGGGCACCCGCTACAGGTACTGTGGAAACGCGCTAGAAGGTGGAAGCTTTTCTGTGAGAAGATAAGCCGCATAGCGGCCTTTTATTCCCCTGCGACACAGCAAGGACGTTCCCATGACCAACCCGGTAGAAGCGTGCATTCTCAGCCTCGAAGTTGAACCCAAGAGCGATGTGTCTGTGGTGCATTGCCACGGCCGACTGGTGGCCGAAGTGAGCGGCAACTTCTACGCCCGGATCTGCCAGCTGATCCCCGTGAACCGGCGGATCGTGCTCGACCTGTCGGACCTGAGCCACATGGACAGCATGGGGCTGGGGACGCTGGTGCGGCTGTATGTTTCAGCCAAATCGAAGGGCTGCAGCCTGGAGCTGGTCAACCTGGGCAAGAAGGTGCGGCAGTTGCTGGGGATCACCCACATGCTGGGCGTGTTTACGGTGATCGGCGAACAGGGCATCAGCTTGCACTACTGAGGTTTACCCCTCACTCCTGAGGTTTCCCCCTCCCGGACCGCGGCTGACGGTTCCCTGCCGAGGTAAAACGGGAGTACAATTGGCCAGGTTTCAGAGGCCGAAGGCGGAAAGACGCCTTGGCGGTGTTGCACTTCCAGATCCCCGATTCCACATCTCCATCTCGCGAGGTTGGTCTGACAATGAACATGCATTGCTCCCGCAGACAGTTTCTTGGCGCCCTGGGCATGACCGCAGCCGGGGCAGCCCTGGCAAAACCTTCGATGCTCTCGGCGCTGCAGGCGCCGGCAAGCCCGGTGGCGATCGGCATGTGCCGCTCCTATGACCGGCAGGTGGCGGAGGTGCTTTCGAGCATGTTCGACCAGCTGGGCGGGCTCAGGCCGCTGGTGAACGGCAAGACGGTGGCCATCAAGCTGAACATGACCGGCGGCCCGAAATCGCGGCTGAACAACATGCCGAACGAGATGACGCACTGGGTGCATCCGCAAGTGATCGGCGCACTGATATCGCTGCTGGGGCAAGCGGGGGCCACGCGGGTGAGGCTGCTGGAGAGCAACCCGGGGGGCACCAAGCCGCTGGAGGAGTTCATGATGTCGGCGGGGTGGAAGCCTGCCGAGTTTCAGAGCGCGGCCACGCGGGTGGAGTTTGAGAACACCAATTTTCTAGGCAGCGGCAAGACCTACGCGCGGTTTATGGTTCCCGGGGGCGGCCTGATGTTCGCCGGCTACGACCTGAACCACAGCTACCGGGACACCGACGTGTTTGTGTCGCTGGCCAAGCTGAAGGAGCATCGCACGGCGGGCGTTACGCTGACGATGAAGAACTGCTTCGGCATCACGCCGGCCACGATTTACAGCGACGAGGCGCCGGTGGACGAGCCGGCGATTGTTCCCGTGGGTTTCCGGGGTCCGTTGCATACTGGTTCGCGAGTGCCGACGAAGAGCGCGCCGCCGCTGGTGGACAAGACGAACTCGAAGGACGCGGGGTACCGGGTTCCGCGCATCACGGCCGACCTGGTGGCCGCACGGCCGATTCACCTGGCCGTGATCGACGGCATTTACTCGATGTCCGGCGGCGAGCTGCCGGACCAGGATCCCGGCTGGATCCACCGTGCCGTGCATCCCGGGGTGCTGATCGCGGGGATGAACTGCGTGTCGACGGATGCGGTGGCGACGGCGGTGATGGGCTTCGATCCCATGGCCGACCGCGGGACGCCTCCCTTTGAGACCTGCGAAAGCACGCTGCGGCTTGCCGAGCAGCTGGGCGTGGGCAGCTGCGACCTGGGACGGATCGAAGTTCTGGGCACGCCGATTGCGAAGGCGCGGTACGGGTATCCGCCGCTGTCGAACCTGGTGAGCTGAGAACGCATGGCGACGGAAAAACAAGAAACCCGGGTCCCTGGTCAGGGATCCGGGTTTTTGATTGGATTGAGCTTCCCGGGATTCAAAGGCGAGAGCTGGGCAGACGGACCGGCGAGCTGAGCATTGGCGGGTGGGCCGGACGCAGTGCGCACCCACTTCTGAGAATCCAGAGATGGAGCAGGCGCGGCGACTGGAACACGGAGGCTTGCGGCCTGTTTTTAGTGGTGTCCGGCGCCACCACCGGCGCCACCACCGCCGCCACCACCGCTGCTGTGTGAAACGCCACCACCACCCCCGCCGCCGCTGAAACTGCCGCCGCCACCACCACCGCCGCCGCTGAAACTGCCTCCGCCGCGACTTTGCGAAGCGCCGCCGGCGCTACGGGGAGCCGGGGCTCCCGCTTTGGAGGGGCTGCCGTAAGCAGCGGGCCGGGGGCCAGTGCTGTAACTTTGATGGGCATCAGCAGGTTTGCCGACGCTGCCGCCCGGACGAGGAGGGGCGAAAGAGGACGCGGGACGATTGGCATCGGCGGCATTGGCCGGCACGGGAGCGACGCGAACGGCCGTGTATTGTGTCGCCGGCGCGGGAACATAAGCCATGCGGCCACCGGGGGCGGGCCGGGCGCCACTCTCGGCTGGAGCGTAAACGCCTGCTCCCCGATAGCCGGCGGCGGGGCGATAGACAAATCCCGAGGGCCCGGACTGGTACTTTTGCTGCGCGGTGAGCGGGCGCAGCGGCATGACCGAGGCGCCGGCAATGGTGACAGGAGAGAATTTATTGCGTCCCGCGATCTCGCCGGGGGCGATGGAGCTGGTGCGATTGACGGCGATGACCGGGTTGCGGGCGGCGACTCCATGAAACACGGGAGGCCGGATGGGGCGATAACCGAGGGGCGGGCGGCCGATATTCGGCCCGCCATAACGGCCTGTCCTCCACCAGGGCCGGCAGCCGCCAAACCCCATGCCGATGCCTGGACCCATGGCCATGCCCGGAGCGAAGCCGAGGCCTGGCGCCCATCCCCAGCCAAAGCCGTCATAGAAGTTCCACTGGCCACACTGGAAAGGCAAATAACCCCAAGGATATGCCGAAGCCCAGAGGTATCCGTAGCCGGGCGAGGAGAACCAACTGCCGTTTCCGTAGGGATCGAAGTCGGCGTTGGCAGCCTCGTAGGGCGACCAGACATATCCCTGGCTGGGGACGTTGTACCAGTTGCCGTCCGAATCCAAGTCGTTCCAGGCGGGAGTGTTGTTGTTGGTAAAGTTGCCGGCCGCGCCGGTCTGGTCGGCGGCCTGGGCATTCAAGGCCTGGTCGCGATCGGAGTTCCAGGCATCCCAGGAGTCTGGTTCGATGGATTCAGCCAGGTCGTAGTGGCTGGGGTCGGCGGCGTTCAGCGAGACGCTCTCGCCGCCATGGAGGTCGACAGCCATGGCGCTGCCGCGTTCGAGGTGGGCGTTGCCGGAGAAGACGGCGAGGCTTCCGGGAGGGTTGTCAAGCTGGATGCGGAAGACGGTGAAGCCGGTGGCCGTGGCGACGCTGTCGCCAAAGCCGATGCGCATGGGAGCGCCATCCGCGCCACCCTGCAGCTCGAAGTAGCCGAGCCCGCTCTCAAGGTTGACCTGAACTCCCTGGGGGCCGAGCGCAGTGAGGGTGAGAGCGCTGCCGGGCGCGAGCCGGGCCACGCTGCCATCTTCGAACTGAATCTCCGCCTTGCCATCGTCGCCGGTCTCAACGCGCGCGCCGGCCAGAAGCGGGGCGTTGACCGGGGCTGGATCGGCGAGCACCTGCCCGCCCTGGGTGATCCGCACTTGCCCGTCCACGCTGCTGAGCCGCGCGGCGGAAGCGGCCGGCTGCCCGGCATCGTCGGCGCTGGCGGCACCAGCAAACAGCAAGCCTGCAGCCACCACGGCTGCCATCCCCATCGACCCCCAAGTTCCCAATAGCCTTTGCCTCATGATCCTCCGCCTTTCTGGATCGCCCGAACGAGGTACTGCTGTATATAGGACACCCAAACGACCTGAAATGTCGCTTGAAATCTACGCAAACCTCGAATTTATATTCCTGATTATCTCTCTGATTGTATTCCCGGATGCAGCAGCAGATCGTGGGCACGCTTGCGGACACGGTCAAGGACCGCGGGGTCGTCCGCCAGTTGCTGAAGAATCGCCCTGATCGCGGGAATCTGGCGCACGCGGCCGTCTTTGGCGGCGTCGGCCAGGTACTCCATCTCCCTGTCGAGGCCGAGGGGGTCGTGCTGCAGAAGCATTTGCAGGCGGGCGCCCTCGCGGAGCGTCTCCTCCAGGCCGAGGACGGCATCGGAGAGCGACTGAATCTCCTTATCCTTTGAATAGTTGAAGGTGCAGGAGCCTTGACCCTCCGGACCGCGATAGGTGAACGTCTTTTCTCCCTGGAGGGCAACCTTGAAATGACTCTCGCATTGCTGGTTGAACCAATTGTGGCGCTGGGCCGCGGTAAAGAAGCGTCCGGCAAAGCTCTGGCTGACCTGGATGTCGCGATCGACGCCGGGGGAACCGGAATCGCTTGAGCTACCCGGTGGCGGATCGGCGTTTTCCAGGTGGAAATGGCCGCTGCCGTCCTGGTGCAGGGTGAGGGTCCACTGCGAGGGATTCGCGCCCGGGTGGGAGAAGTCAACCACGATGACGGGGGCTGCCGGCTGTGGGGCCGCCGGCGTGGATTGGGGCGAGGCTGCAAGCGGAAAAACGGCGGTCAAGAGGACCAGGCAGGCTGCTCTCATCGCGCGGCTCCTCGAACGGAGATGGGCCTCGGCACCTGCGGCGGGGCTTGCTGGAGGAGCGTTTGCGCGGTGTGAATGTGGCAGATGGCGATCGCCAGAGCGTCGGCGGCATCGGCGGGCTGGGGCAGCTCGGCGAGGTTGAGCAGCCGGGCCACCATGAACTGGACCTGCTCCTTTTTGGCAAGGCCGTACCCGACGACGCTGGACTTGATTTTGAGGGGCGCGTACTCGGCGACAGGCAGTCCCCGGCAGGCCGCGGCCAGCAGCGCCACGCCGCGCACCTGTCCCAGCTTGAGGGCGGACTTGGCGTTGACGGAATAGAAGACTTCCTCGATGGCGACGACGTCGGGCATCCAGCGCTCGAGCTCGGAGGTCAGCTCGCGAAAGACCTGTTCCAGGCGCTGAGGCGTGGATTTGGTTTTGGCCAGGCGGATGGCGCCCATCTTGATGCACACCAGGCGCGGCTCGCGCGCTCCCTGGTCGGGCTCAACGACGCCGAAGCCGGTGATCTCGGTCCCGCAATCGATTCCAAAGACCCTCATCGATTTCCAAGTGTATCGCAGATGGCGCGGTTTTTTGCCGATGCGGAGGCTCGTCTGGGTGGGGAAGGGAGCGTCTTTGCGGGAACCGGCGCAGACCGGGACAGGCGACTGTATCTTTTTGGTTCATTCACTAAAGTTTCATCGCGTATCCCACGAAAGTCCGAAACAGGGATCCGATTCCATTGTCTAATCGTACTAAGAAGTGAAGGTGTAATGGAGCGACTTTCCCCCAAGTCGATCAGGCGCTCGGCGGCCATGTGGCTGCGGCAGGGCGTTTCGCCGCGCCGGCTGGCGTTGACGCTGGCGCTGGGATTCGCGATTGGCTGCATTCCGGTGCTGGGGGTACCGACCGTGCTGTGCGTAGCCGTGGCTTTGGCGCTGCGGCTGAACCTGCCTGCCATCCAGGCCGCGAACTACCTGGCCATGCCCTTGCAGTTGATTCTGATAGCGCCCTTTATCCGCATGGGCGGATGGCTGCTGGCCTCAGGCAAAGGGCCAATGCCCGCGAGCGCATCCTTGCTGCGGTTTTCACCGTACGATGTGGCTACCCAGATGGGCAGCCTGGCCGGACACGCGTTGCTGGCCTGGGTGCTGTTCGCCATTCCGGCGGTGATGCTGATGACGGCGACGCTGACGCTGATGCTGCGCAGGATTCACGCGCAGGCGGTGTTCGAAAACGGCGACTGAACCGGGCTATTGGGCGGCGTAGCGATCGGGAACCGGTTGGGCGCTATCGAGCCAAGCGGTGTAGATCATGTCGCGCAACATGCCGGCGCCGGCGGCGAGGCGCTGGGCGGTGAAGGCTCTCGACTCCGCAGTTCCCTCCCCCACAAATCCTCCGGTCTTCTCAAGCTGGTAGACCTTTTCAACGCAGGTGCTGGTGTGGCGCAGATAGGCCACGTAGGCGTCGAAGATGTCGCCGCGGATGGCCGTCGCCGGAGTCATATCCTCAAGCACCTGGGGCGCGGTGATGTTGGCGGCTACAAATGGCCCCTCGAACTGCCAGTGGATCTGGTGAGAGGTGGTGTAGCCGTTGGGATTGGGGCCGGTCCAGCCGTTGTATTGGATGGTGGTGTGCAGAGGCTGCGAGCCATCGCCCACGTAGTGGCCGAGCCAGCCGGCATAGAAGAGGATGGCCGCTTCGACGGGCTCTGTGTCTTCATGACGTGCGGCCAGGTCGCGGTACTGGCGCATGGCGGCCTTGAGGCGCTCCCAGACTTCGGTGGTTTCCCAGGGCTGGAGGCCGATCTTCTCGGGCCGCTCACCGGCGGCAAAGACCCGGGCCTCGAAATCGAATCGCTTATGAGGCAGGGGGCCCAGCGCGTCGGCCGTCTCCAGGTCGATGAAATGTTCGGGAGCCTGGGCGGCCTTGAGCTCGGGCTCAGCGGGCGAGCGCCAGCGGTCGGGCTCAGGGCCGAGGTACTCGATCTCGTTGACGGCCGCGGCCGAGCGAAGGAACTCCGGTACGTCTGCGGGCAGATTGGCGGCGGCCAGTCGGTTGATGAGGCGATGGCCTTCATTGCCCCAGGCGCGGGCGGCAGGGGGATGAAGGGCACAACCGAGCAGGGCGGCGGCGGCGAGGACCGCGGGAAGAAGACTCGATGAGGGTGATGTTTGAAACATGGAGCCAGTATAAGAGGAGCCCGTATAGAAGTTGATCGGCGAGGTTGGAGCGGGGCTCGAAAGTCCGACTGTGGCGGACTCTGTCTGCTGGTTTGAATCGCACCCATCGCAGAGAGCGCGATGGATTGGGGCACACGCAGTATCCGCGGGGAGACACTGCTTCGATTTACCTAGAGGAACCAGAATCAAATGCATATACTACCTGCACACAGTGCTTTGCGCGGGGACGCTTCGCCTGGTCGGAGTGAAAGGCGCTGTTTTGGACACTGGGGGAAGCATGGGGGACCGATCCGAGGCGGTTCGAGCGGCCGATAAATCGCGGGCCGCACTCGCGACCCCGAACAGAGTTTTCCTGCTCTGGTCGGTGATGGCGGTTGTGGCCCTGGTTGTGGCCATGGGCGCGGTGGTGGTGCGCCTGGCAGCGGGTCCCCGGTTTGACGGGCTGCTGATGGTGGCCGCCTGTGGCGCGGCCTTGCTGCTGGCATTCCGCCTGCCGGGCAGGCAAGCCGGAGCGCGCAAGCAAGAACTGAGGGCTGAGGCTGAGCCATCGACAACGATTCTGGATTCGGCCGGTCCGGGGATTGTGGCCATCGACCCCGAACGGCGGCTCTTGTATGCGAACTCCGCGGCCGAGCGCATGCTGGGCGCGGATGCCGACGAGTTGATGAGCAAATGGGATTTGACAGAGTTTCTGGCTCCCGGTGAAGGGGCGCGCCTGGTGGCGAAGCTGGAGAAGCTGTGCGGCGTGGAGCGTCCGCCGGAACCCACGCCTGAAGGGCGCATGAAGGCCTATCTGCAATGCGTGCGGTCATTGCCGCCCAGCATGGTACCCAGTTTCGACTCGATTCTGCGTCGTTTGGATGGGACGATTTTTCCCGCGACGCTGCACATCTCCGCGCTGCGGGACGGAGCGGGGGCGATCACGGGCCTGGTGGCGGTGGCGGTGGACCAGAGCTCGACCGTACACGAGGAGCAGGCGTTGCGCGAAAGCCAGGAGCGCTTCCTGGACCTGTTTGAGAACTCCAGCGAGATGATCGCCACGCTGAGCCCGGCGGGACGATTTCTGTATGCCAACCCGGCATGGAAGCGCTGCTTTGGCCTGGACCAGGCGGCGCTTTTGGCGCTGGACTCGTTTGAGCAGCTTTTCGGTTCCGGGGGACGGGCGGATGTGGCGGCGCTGTTCCGGCGGGCGCTGGACGGCGAGACGGTGGACCGGGCGCCACTGCACTATCTGACGACCGACGGCCGGGTGATGGAACTTGAGCTGAGCCTGAGCCAGCGGCAGAAAGCAGGCAATCCCCTGGCGGTTCGCTGTCTGCTGCGGGATGTGACCCAGCAGAAACATCGCGAGAACCGGCTGGCGCTGCAGTTGGTGGTGAGCCAGATCGTGGGGGAAAGCGCTTCCTCGGAGGTGGCGACCACACGGATCCTCGAAGCGCTGTGCGTGAGCCAGGGTTGGGACCTGGCGATTAAGTGGAGCGTGGACGCCCAGGGGAAGCGGTTGAAGTTTGCGACCGCATGGGGCGCCCAGGGGCGGGGCGGCGAGGCTCTGATTAAAGAAAGCATGGGGTTGACGCTGGCCGACGCCACGGAGCTGCCGGTACGGGCATGGAAAGACGGGCGTGCGGTGTGGATCAGCGATCTGAATTCGATTCCCAGCAGTCCGCGCATCGAGTCGGCCTTGCGGCATGAGATGGTGTCGGGCTGGGCGGTACCGGTGCGCGCCGGCAACAGCGTGCTGGCGGTGCTTGAGTTCTATTGCCACTACCATTTGCGCGAAGACCATGAAGCGATATCGGCCATTGAGACGGCGGCCGCGTCGCTGGGCCAGATGCTGGCCGGCTCGCAGGAACGGGGCAGGGCGGAAGAGCTCTATCGCCAGCAGGAGATCCTGCTGGACTCAGTTGCCGACGGCATTTGCGGTGTGGACCGCCATGGAAAGGTGAGCTTCGCCAACCCGGCGGCGGCACGGCTGCTGGGCGCGGCGGCGGCTTCGCTCACCGGCAGCCGGGTACACGAGTTGCTGCACGGCACCGCGCCGGCCAACCAGAAGTGCGGCGAGGATTGCGCCCTTCGCCGCGCGGCAGGACGGCAGTCAGCGGCCGCGGGGGAGGAGAACATGTACCGCGCCGACGGGAGCTCGTTCCCCGCCGAATACGCGCTCACGCCGATTCTGGACCGGGGCCATTTTTCGGGGTCGGTGCTGAGCTTCCGCGACATCAGCCAGCGCAATGCGCTCGACCGCCTGAAAGACGAGTTCATCTCCACGGTCAGTCACGAGTTGCGCACCCCGCTGACGTCGATTCGCGGCGCACTTGGCCTGCTCTCCTCGGGGATGCTGGGCGAGATCAATGAAAAGGCGACCCACCTGCTCCGGATCGCGCTGACCAACTCTGACCGGCTAGTGCGGCTGATCAACGACATTCTGGACCTGGAGCGGATTCAGAGCGGACGCGAGCCGCTGACCTTCAAACCCGTGCAGCTGTCCGACATCGTCCGGCAGGCCATTGGAGACATGCAGCCGGTGGCCGAGGCGGCCGGTGTGCAATTGATTCACGACGCCACGGAGGCGGAAATTGACGCCGACGCTGACCGGCTGCTGCAGGTGCTGACCAACCTGCTTTCGAATGCGGTGAAGTTCTCACCGCCGAATTCTACGATCTCGATCATGATCCGGCCGGGAGTGTCGGGGGTTACGCTGTCGGTGATCGACCATGGGCGGGGGATTCCGGCAGACAAACTGGAGGCTGTGTTTGGCCGCTTCCAGCAGGTGGACGCTTCCGACTCGCGCCAGAAGGGCGGCAGCGGCCTTGGCCTGGCGATTTGCCGCACCATTGTGCTGCAGCACTCGGGGCGGATCTGGGCAGAACGGAATCCCATCCGCGGGAGCACCTTCAGAGTGTTTCTGCCGTACCATCCGGTCCCCCTCGAAGTTCCCGCGGGCCTGGTTGAAAATGAAGCGGGCCAGGGGAGAGTGCTGCTGGGCGGGGCCAATGCGGATACGCGGCTGCACATTGCCGCACAGTTGACGGGGCACGGCTACAAGGTGATCGAGACAGCCACTCTGCAACATACGCTGGCCGCGGCTCATGAAGGCGTGGAAGCCATCCTGATTGACACATCGCTGGACGGGATGAACGGCTGGGAGATTCTTCCGCTGCTGCGGCGGCTGGATCCGGAGGCGCGCACGCCGATTGTGCTTCTGAGCGTGGACAACCCGCAGATTCCCGGGGATACGCCGGGGAGCCCGTCGATGGAAGTGGCCGGCTGGGTGGCGAAACCGGTTCAAGAGGAGGCGCTGCTCGGCGAACTGGCACGGGTGCTGTGCGGCCCCGGCGAGCAGACGCGCATTCTGATTGTGGAGGACGACCAGGACCTGGCCGGCGTGATCGGCGAAGTTTTTTCGCGGGACAGCATCTCAGTGAAGCTGGCTTACTCGCTGAGCCAGGCGCTGGAGGCATGCTTCAACTTCAGGCCTCACCTGCTGGTGCTCGACATCGGGCTGCCCGATGGCGACGGATTCAATGTGGTGGACTGGCTGCGGCAACACGAATCGCTGGCCCAACTGCCGCTGGTGGTCTACTCCGGGCGGGATCTGTCGCCAGCCGAGCGCCGCCAACTGACGCTGGGGCCCACGCATTTTCTGTCGAAGGCCAAAGTTCAGCCGCAGCAGCTTGAAGCGCTGGTGCTGACCATGCTGCGCAGCTCGCAGCAGATGGAAGAGGCATCCTCGGAGTAAGAGGTACTGCCGGTTAAACGACCCTATGTTTGGCGGACACCACCAGGTCACTGATTTTATGTTTAGTGTGCGTCGTTGAGTGACTTGCCTTCCCAGGTCTGAAAATCGAGACCTGCGGCACCCGACGTTTGAATGGGAACCGGCGGGAAGGGACCTGCCCAGTTCGGGTCTTCGCGGCTGTGTGCCGCGTTGCTCAACTCGCTACCTTGCGAGCGATTGCCCATCGACAACCGCTGGCTGACGCCCGAGAATGGTTGAAGAGGCTTACCCTGTTGACGCACAAGGTGCTGATCATCGATGACGAAGACGACATCCGCGAGGTGGCGGCGCTCAGCCTTGAGAGCGTGGCCGGCTGGGATGTGGTGACGGCCAGCTCGGGCGCTCAGGGGCTGGCGCGCGCCATCGAGCACAAGCCCGACGCAATCCTGCTCGACGTGATGATGCCCGGCATGGATGGCCCGACCACCGTGCAAGAGTTGCGCAAAAATCCTGCGACCGCCAAGATCCCGGTGCTGCTTCTGACCGCCAAGGTGCAGAGTTCGGACCAGCGGCGGTTTGCCGACCTCGGCGTGGAAGCGGTACTCTTCAAGCCATTCGATCCCCTCACACTGTCAGACCAGATTGCGGGTGTGCTGGGCTGGAGCTGACCACCGTGCCTACGAAGCCTGCGGCGCAATCCGAACGCAAGACGGCCCCCGAGCTGACTGCGGCGATCGACTTGCTTTGGACTCGATTTCAGCCTGAGATCCGCAAACGGGTTGACCTGCTGGACCTGGCGGTTGCCGCCAGCGCGGCGGGCCGGCTGACGGCCGAGGAGCGCGAAACGGCGCATGGCGCGGCGCACAAGCTGGCGGGCACCCTTGGCATCTTCGACCTCGATCGCGGTACCGTGCTGGCGCGGGAGTTCGAACTGATCACCGAACGTGAAGACAAGTTCGACTCGACGGCCGCGGGACGCATGGCGTCGATCGCCGCCGAACTTCGTAACCTTATCGAAAATCGTAAATAGGCCGGGACACGTACCATGCAATGGATGAGAATGCCGGCGACAGCAACGCTGATGGTCCTGTGCGCGCAGGGCCTGGTGCAGTGCGCGTCTTGCCAGGAGACAGAGAAAGCCGGCGGGGACTGGCCAACGATCGGCGGCGGCGCGGGAAACACGCACTACTCCGCGCTCAAGCAAGTGAATCGCTCCAATGTGCGCAGGCTCAGGCAGGCATGGGCATTCGACACGGGCGAGCCGGGCGGGCTTGAGACCACGCCGATTGTTGTGGATGGAGTGCTGTATGCCCTGACGCCCACGCAGCAGGTGATTGCCCTGGACGGAGCGACCGGAAAACTGAAGTGGAGATTCGACTCGGGCATCAAGGGAACCGAGCCCGACCGCGGCATCGCGTACTGGAGCGATGGAAAAGAGAGGCGGCTGCTGGCGGGGGTGATGAATTTTGTGTATGCCCTCGATCCGGCCAGCGGCAAAGCGATAGAGGGCTTCGGCAGGAATGGAAGAATCGATCTGCGCGAAGACCTGGGCCGCGAGCCGACGCTGCAATCGGTGGCCCTGACCAGTCCCGGCGTGATCTACCGGGATCTGTTGATTGTAGGCGGTCGCAATCCCGAGACGTTGCCTGCGCCTCCGGGCGACATACGCGCCTACGACGTGCGGACGGGCGCGCTGCGATGGTCGTTTCACACCATTCCCCATCCCGGCGAGTTGGGCTACGAGACGTGGCCAAAGGATGCATGGCAGAAGAGCGGCGCGGCTAATAACTGGGCGGGCATGGCGGTGGATACGAAGCGCGGCATCGTCTATGTTCCCACCGGCTCGGCAGCGCCGGATTTTTATGGAGCCACGCGCCTTGGAGACGACCTGTTTGCGAACACGCTGCTGGCTCTGGACGCGGCGACCGGCAAGCGGCTGTGGCATTTTCAGGGAGTTCACCACGACCTGTGGGACCGGGATTTTCCCGCGGCTCCGATTCTTGTCACGGTGAGGCGCAACGGAAAAGCGATTCCCGCGGTAGCGCAGACGACCAAGCAGGGGTATGTCTACGTGTTCGATCGGGTAAGCGGCCATTCACTTTTTCCAATTGAGAACAGGCCGTACCCGCCGAGCACGACGCCGGGAGAAGCGGCTTCGCCGACGCAGCCGTATCCGCCGGCGCCGCAGCCTTTCACACGGCAGCAGGTGACGGAAGATACGCTGACGAACAGAACCGCAGAGGCGCACGCATGGGCCGTGAAGCGGCTGGGCGAGCTGCGCCACGACGGGCAGTTTGTTCCGCTCAGCGTGGGGCGGGATACGCTTGTAGCTCCGAGTTTTGAAGGCGGCGCCGAATGGGGTGGTCCGGCCGTGGACCCGCAAACGCAAGTTCTTTACATCAACGCGAACAACTATGCCTCGATCGGAGCCCTGGCCGTGATCAATGGCGGAACAGCGGGGCGGCGAACCTACTTGAGCCAGTGCGCCGTGTGCCACGGAGATCACCGGCAGGGCGCAGCCGGGTTTCCAACCTTGCTTGGGATCGACCGCAGGCTGACGGAGGCGCAGATTGCCGCGACCATCCACAACGGCAAAGGGCGCATGCCGGCCCTGCCGCTGGACAGCAAGGCGCTGAAGAGCCTGCTCGACTACCTCGCGACGGAGAAGGACCCAGCGCCAGGCGCTGCAGACGCGAGCGAGGGACAGGAGAGCGGTGCGCAGTACACCATGACCGGCTATCGCAGGTTTCTGGATCCCGATGGCTATCCGGCCACTGCGCCGCCCTGGGGCACGCTGAACGCACTCGACCTGAAGACGGGCAAGTATCTGTGGCAGATCCCGCTGGGCGAGTATCCGGAGCTGGCTGCACAAGGGCTCAAGGATACGGGGAGCGAAAACTACGGCGGGCCGGTGGTGACGGCAGGCGGATTGCTGTTTATCGCGGCCACCAACTTCGATCACAAGATACGCGCATTCGACAAGACCACGGGAAAGCTGCTTTGGGAGGCGACGCTTCCCTTTGCCGGCGATGCCACTCCGGCTACTTATGAAATTCGCGGCAGGCAATATGTGGTGATTGCCGCTGGAGGCAGCGGCATGAACCCACGCGGACCTACCGGCGGCGTCTATGTGGCTTTCGCGCTGCCGCAAGGAACTTATTAGTCGATAAATTGAAGATAGAGAGTTCGGAGATAACTGCGGCGCCCCATCCTCTCGGCAGTAACGCATAGAGGACGGGGCGCCGGCTGGGCGCCGGGAATTAGAGCGGCGGCGTGAAGTTATTGTACGGTCACGGTAACCTTCGCCGTCGATCGACCGTACTGATTGGTTGCGTTTAGGGTATAAGTATTGGTTGCTGTAGGTATAAATGTAACTGTGCCGCCGCTGATTGCACCCAGCTTGTCGATAAAGTCGTAGGAATCGTTGGCGGTGGTCCACGTGAGCGTGACGGGCGTACCTGCAGCGACCGTCGTAGCCGACGCGGTGAAGCTGTTGATGGTTGGAGCCGGACCGGTGGGCGCCGTGGCGGCGTCATAGCCCGGGTAAGTGGGCGTCATCTGCACGACCTCAAAGTTATTCGAAGTTACGGACGCAAGGTTTTGCAGATCGGAGTCGTTCCACCTGGAATCGGGAACACCCTGGAGGTAGAAGTTACCTCCATTGTCAGCGACAATCATCCCGTAATTCTTGAGCGCGGTGAGGATAACCTGGTTGACGGCCGAGAAGCCCGAGATATCGAAGCCGGCTTTAAGCCGGATGCGCATTCCCATCACATTGAGCGATGAAGAAGAAGATCCAGCCGCATGACTTGCGGGTAACACGAAGTATCCGCCATTGTTGTCGCTCTTGGTGTTTTGAATGGTGATGCGGATGGCATGGTTGATGACACCCGCGGCCACTTCGTCATAGCGCAGCAGCCCGGGAAAGACGGGCAACCCGGCGGCATCCGCCGATGTCCAGCCCCATGGCCGCTGCTCATAGTTTTTGAGATCCCAGATGGTTTCGGAATCCGCGGACCATGCGCCATTGCAGTAGGTGGAGTTGAAGGTTTCATAGAGCATGCACCGGTTTCGATCGAGCACAAGAACGTGCTGGTCGTTGATGTAGTTTGTGGGTCCTCCTACGCAGTTGCCCGGACTGCCTTCAACGGGAGCAGTGGCGGGAACAGGAGCGTAGGCTACGTCGCTCTGACTGGCATAGGCAACGATACTTAGAGGAACCAAGGGAGTGGTGCTGGAATCAACCACGACATAGGGCATGCCGTAATCGCCGCCGGCCACGGAAGAGAAATTGGCGTGAAGATGTTCTCCCGCGAAATCGGCCCCGGCTTCAATTGCAGTTGCATTCGGGTCGAGCGAAGCGGCGGAGATGTTTGTGTTCCACGCGCTGTTCGCGGGGAACGGGACAAATCCGTTGAGGCTGGCATTGTCTCCGAGGCTCATGCCGGCGCAGGAGGGCCCGGCCGAAGCCACGGTGACGGCGATCGTGGTTGTGGCGGAGATGGCGGAGTTCTCAGTGGAGGTTGCGGTGATGGTTGCCGTCTCAGCGCCAGTGGTTGCTGGATTGAATGTGACCCCAGTGCCCGAGGCCACGTTGGTTGAGGTGCTCAACGATCCGTCGGCTGCGGGGCTTACGGCGAGGTTGACTGTGTCAGTGAAGGCTCCGCTGCCGGTGACCGTCGGCGTACAGGTGGAGGTTTGCTCTGTGGTGATGGACGTAGGCGAGCAGACCAGCGTAACGCCGGTAACGGCAGGCGCGCCCGCGGTGATGGCGATACTGGCCGAGCCGGAGATGGTGGTGAACCCGGCGGCGGCGGAGTGTGCGGTGCAGGTTGCGGTTCCCGCAGCGGAAGGCGTGAAGACGCCGCCGGTGGTAATGGTTCCACCTGTGGCTGTCCACGTGACCGCGGTGCTGTAGGTTCCGGTGCCCGCAACGGTGGCGGCGCAGGTTGAGGTTTGCGCCGTGGTGATGGAAGCAGGCGTTGCCGCAACAGTGATGGAAACAACGGTGAAGGTTGGAGCCGTGACCGTGATATTGGCAGCGCCGGTGATGGCGGTGTATCCAGCCTGGGCCGAAGTGGCAATGCACCTGGCTGTACCCGCGCCGGAGGGCGTGAGTACGCCAGCCTGCGTGATGGCGCCGCCGGTGGCGGTCCACGTGACCGCGGAGCTGTAGGCACCGGTGCCTGCCACGGTCGCGGAGCAGGTGGAGGTTTGGGCTGTGGTGATGGAAGAGGGCGTTGCCGTGACCGTGATGCCGGTGACGGTGACGGGGGGCGCCGTTGTGGTGACGGCGATGGCCGCCGAGCCAGAGATGTTGGTGTATCCGGCCTGGGTGGATGTGGCGATGCATTTGGCAGTGCCGGCGCCGGAGGGCGTGAAAACGCCTTCCTGCGTGATGGCGCCGCCGGTGGCTGTCCATGTGACCGCGGTGCTGTAGGCTCCGGTGCCTGCCACGGTCGCGGAGCAAGAGGAGGTCTGGGACGTGGAGATGGCGGAGGGCGCTGCTTTGACCGTAATTCCGGTGACGGTGGGTGCAGACGCAGCAGAGGCGACGGTAATGTTCGCCGAGCCGGAGATGTTGGTGAATCCGGCCTGGGCCGAGTTGGCGATGCACGTGGCCGTGCCAGTGCCGGAGGGCGTAAAGACGCCGGCCTGGGTAATGGCGCCGCCGGTCGCCGTCCAAGTGACCGCGGAGCTGTAGGCTCCCGTGCCGGCCACGGTGGCGGAGCAGGTTGAGGTCTGGGATGTGCCGATAGAAGAGGGCGTTGCCGTCACGCTGACTTTGGTGACGCTGGGCTCGGTTGTCGCAGTACCTATATGAAGGGGAGTGGAACCCCATTTCGACCGATCCTGCGTCGAAGTTGCGGTGATGGTGTCAGTTCCCGACGCAGGCGCGACGGAAGGGGCCTGGTACACGCCGGAGCTGTTGATGGTTCCGGAGACCGCGGACCAGGTCACGCTTTGGCCATCGGTTCCTGTTCCTGTAATCGCAGCCGAGCACTGGCTGGTTTGACCCGTCGCGACGCTGGCGGGCGAACAGTTGGCGCTGACAGAAGTAACGGAAGCGGTCGTCGCGAGCGGAATGATGCTTCCACCGCCGCAGCCTGCTAGAAACAATGCACTGAGGAAAAACAGACACACTACACTTTTACGTTCCATAGAGGCTATGCCCTTTCATTTATCGGAACGCCGGCGGGAATGGGGAGAATTAGTTTTTAGATCTAAAAATATTCCCGGCGCGAATTCCGTAATTCCAAGGCATAAACATTTTTCAATATATGTAAGAGTCCCGATCAAAAAAGTTCCCGAAGGAGATCGCGGATAATGTTCGGATTATAGACTCCGGGTTTGGGCGGAAATCGCTCAGAATCAAATTTGCACACAGTACAAAAGTAACCCCATGAGGAAAACTGGGTGTGGCGAGGCCATCAACTCGAGTGGATCGCCGCTTCGCATGCATTGATAAGACGTTTGGTTTCAGCCTGCACCCTCAATCGCGATGAGGCAGTGCATGGGCTGCACGCGTGAAGGCATGCACACGTGCCGGGACTGATTTTTTTTGCGCAGCCAGAAGGGAACACGCGCAAGACCGCGGCCGGCGTTGTGGAAGGCGCGAATCCGCCTCTTAGAGCGGCTTCAGGACAGGTATGCCCGATTGTGCTTCGTGCCAGGTCGCCCCTCCTTGGAGTCGGGTCGACTTGAGCGCCATGCCTCTGGGTACAGCAATCCTGAAACCGCTATAACCCGATCAGCGGTATCGAAGTTGCCGGCAGAAGCATGAATGCGGACGGCCTCGAAGGACGAGAGCTTCACGATGCGCGCGTTTTCGATGTTGCCGGCCATGCAGAGATTGCCGGCTTTGCCGCATATCGCATCGGCGGGTCTCGTGTCGTCTCAGAGAGCTATGATTCATTGTGCGGCCGAGCCATTGATCGGTCTTCGCTGAGCTTGCCGGCAGCTTGGCCCGATCGTGTGATTGAGTGTGTTGCAGTTGAGTTTCGTTCTATGCCATGTTCCAAAATCGGGACACGGGCACCCAGCATTCGTACAGGAACCAGCGCTCTGAAACCCGTTGATTGCCTGCAGCGTTCGAGCGCTATCGAAGTGAAAGGGAGATGGAAGATGGAATCACGAGATCGCGGAACCGGCGGTTGGGGAAGAAAGCTTGCCGGACTTCTTGCATTGGTTGCCTTGGCGATTTTGTTTCGCACGGCCTCGGCGGGCGCGCAGAGCGCACCGGCGCAAACAGCCGGAGCGATTCCCGCATTCCCGACCGTTCTATACGGAGCGGCTTACTACAACGAGTACATGCCCGGAGACCAGACGGCGCGGCTCTCGACCGACGTGGCGATGATGAAGGCGGCGGGGCTGAACGTGGTGCGCATGGGCGAGTCCACCTGGAGCCTTTGGGAGCCCGAGGACGGCCAATTTGAATACGCGTGGATGGACCGGATTGTAGACGCCATGGGCAAGGCCGGCATCAAGGTGATTCTGGGCACGCCGACGTATTCGATTCCAGCCTGGATGGCTCACCAACATCCGGAGATTCTTGCGCGGCACATGAACGGCGGGATCTATGGCGGTCCCGGGATCGAGTCAACGTACGGGATGCGGCAGAACATGGATACCGATTCGCCGGCCTACCGCTTTTATGCCGAGCGGCTGATCCGGCACATCGTGGCGCATTATAAGGACAACCCCAGGGTGATCGGTTGGCAGCTCGACAACGAGACCTCGAGCTACGATGCAGCCAACAGCGACGTTTTTATCGGGTTCCAACATTACCTGGAAAAGAAGTTCGGCACGCCTGAAAATCTGAGCAAGGCCTGGTTGCTGAACTACTGGGGCGAAAACCTGCACACATGGGAGGATTTGCCGACACGCGACGGTGCGCAAAGCACAGGCTACAAGCTGGAGTGGAGCCGCTGGAGCCAGAAGCGCGTTACCGACTTTCTGGGTTGGCAAGCCACGCTGGTGCGGGAGTGTGCGGGGCCTGGCCAGTTTGTGACCACGGACTACGGCGGCATGATGCGGCGCGACGTGAATGAAGAGGCGATCGCCGCGTTCCTCGACATCCCCGCCGACAACGTGTACCACGGCACGCAGGATCATTTTGACGGCGCAACGCAGTCCATGCAGGAAGACTTCACGCGCTCGCTCAAGCACTCGAATTTTCTGATTACGGAGACCAACGCCCAGACCACCGGATGGAGCTCGGCTTTCCAGTTTCCACCTTACGATGGGCAGATGCGCGAGGATGTGTACACACATTTATCGAATGGCGCCAACATGGTGGAGTACTGGCACTGGGCATCGATCGCCGCCAACCAGGAGACCTATTGGAAGGGTGTGCTGTCGCACGATCTGGAACCCAATCGAGCCTACGCCGAGGTGAGCCGCACGGCGCAGGAACTTCAGAAGATCGGTCCTCACCTGGTTGGATTGAAGATTCATAACCAGGTTGCGATTCTCTATAGCCGCGACTCGGCCAACGCCATCGGCTTTATGCCGTTCACCTCGACGGGACCGGAATGGAGCGGCGCAGGCCCCAAGGCCGACTACTCCGCGCTGATTGACCAGTTGCACAATTCGCTCTATCACCTGAACGTGGGCGCGGACTTCGTGTTCCCCGCCACAACCGACTTCTCGGCCTACAAACTGCTGATCGTTCCCGCACTTTACATCGCCGACGATGCGCTTCTCGAACGGATATCGGACTACGTGAGGAATGGCGGCCACGTGGTGATGACTTTCAAGAGCGGATTCGCCAATGAAAACTCCGCGGTGCGCTGGGTTCGCGCGCCGGGACCGCTGCGCGCGGCAGCCGGCTTCAGTTACCAGGAGTTCTCGAATCTGGAGCATCCACTGGCGCTGAAGGACGATCCATTCCATGCGGGCGAGGACAACAAGGTGGCGTATTGGGCGGAGTTTCTGCTGCCGGAGCATGCCCAAGTGATCGCCAGCTACGATCACCCGTTCTTTGGCAAGTGGCCAGCCATCACGGAGAACGAGTTCGGCGCCGGGACGCTGCTTTACGAGGGAACGTATCTCTCCGATGCGCTGCAAACCGCGGTTCTGAAGCGTGCGTTGGAGAAGGTTGGCCTGGTGGGACCGGATCAGAATCTTCCCGCTGCCGTGCATGTGCAGAGTGGTGTGAATCGATTCGGCAAGGCTCTGCACTACTACTTCAATTACTCGGGATCAGAGGTCAAGGTTGCCTACGGCTACGGCGCAGGAACCAATCTGCTCGACGGCCAATCGGTGGCCAACCAAGCCGAGCTGACGTTGGCTGCCTGGGACGTTGCCATTGTTGAAGAAAATGGGAAGGAGACTGCGCCTGCCCGGTAATGAGGCCTAAACGATGAGAGAAGGAGGGCGATTTTGCGATGGTGCGCGGCAGACGTGACAAGGGAGCGCAGCAACTAATACTATTTCGGCATACAGGTTTCATTCCACGCGAAAATTTCTGCACCGAATCGATCCTGAGTGGGGACCTCATGAAGTTTGCGCGGAACATCTTCGTTCTCTGTCTTGCAGCGCTCGCTGCGATGACCGCAGCCGCACAGCGGAAGCCCTACTCGGACGATATGAACGCGAACTACGTGGCGCCGGTTGCCAATCGCGACTACATCAAGCGCGAGGTGATGATTCCCATGCGCGACGGGGTGAAGCTGTTCACCGTGATCTGGATTCCCAAAGGAGCGGCTGGCGCGCCCATGGTGCTGACGCGGACGCCCTACGACGCCGCGCACCGCATCGGCACGCCTGACGCGGACCACCTGATCGATGCGCTGCCGCTCTCCGATCGGGACTTTGTGCTTGCGGGCTACATCCGCGTCTACCAGGACGTGCGCGGCAAGTACGGCTCAGAGGGCGCCTATCTGATGACCCCGCCGCAGATCGGCTCGGGTTACAACAACAGCGGCGCCGACGGCACTAGCGATGCATGGGACGCGATCGATTGGCTGGTGAAAAACGTGCCCGAGTCCAATGGCCGCGTGGGTATGATTGGAAGTTCGTATGAGGGCTTCACGGTGGTTATGGCTTTGCTGCACCCCCATCCCGCGCTGAAGGCGGCCGCGCCGGAGAGCCCCATGGTCGACGGCTGGATGGGCGACGACTGGTTCCACTACGGAGCGTTCCGCCAGCCCAACATCGACTACGTTCTGGAGCAGACCAACCGCCGCGGCCCAGGTGTTACCGTGGCGCATCCCGGTGACGACTACACGAATTTTCTCGAAGTGGGCACGGCGGGCGACTTTGCGCGCGCACGCGGCATGGAGCAGCTTCCTTTCTGGAGAGACATCGAGGAAAACCCGAGCTACGACGGCTTCTGGCAGGCGCAGGCGCTGGATAAGCTGATCGGAAAAACCAAATTGACCGTGCCCACGATGTGGGAGCAGGGAGAGTGGGATCAGGAGGACATGTACGGCGCGAACCACAGCTACCGCGCCTGGGAGGCGCAGGACACCACCAACACCATGAACTACCTGGTGATGGGCCCATGGTTTCACTCGCAGATTAATCGCCAGGGCCGGGCTATCGGCCCGCTGGTATGGGCGACGGATACCGCGGAGCAATGGCGCCGCGACGTGCTGCTGCCGTTCTTCAACCAGTACCTGAAGCCGGGCTCGCCTAAGGCGGACACGCCGCCAGTGTGGATCTATGACACGGGAGGCGACCATTGGGATACGCTGAAGAAGTGGCCGTTGAGCTGCGAGGAAGGCTGCACCGACGCCTCGAAGCCGCTCTATCTCGAAGGGAACGGCAAGCTTTCCTTCAATGCTCCGGAAGCCGGTGCGGCGCAGTATGACCAGTACGTCTCCGACCCGGCGAAGCCCGTTCCCTACCGTCCACGGCCGGTGCTGGCGGACGACGATGGTGCGTGGCGCACCTGGCTGCTCGACGATCAGCGATTCGTCGATGGCCGTCCCGACGTGCTGACCTACGAGACGGCACCGCTGACGGCGCCGATGAAGCTGGCCGGCGAGCCGATCGTGCATCTTATCGCTTCAACGAGCGGCACCGACTCCGACTGGGTGGTGAAGCTGATCGATGTCTATCCTGGCGACCAGTCCGCGAATCTCGAAGGCAGCGGAACCTTCCCCGGCACGCTCGGCGTGCAGCCGAATATGAGCGGGTACGAACTGCCGCTGGGCATCGACATCTTTCGCGGGCGCTACCGCAGCAGCTTCTCGCAGCCTGCGGCAATCGCGCCGAACGAACCGCAGGAATACAAATTCGCGCTGCCAAACGTGGACCACACCTTCAAGCCCGGACATCGGATCATGGTGCAAGTTCAATCCACACTGTTCCCGCTCTATGACCGCAACCCGCAGACGTTCGTGCCAAACATCTTCAACGCGACGCCGCAGGACTTTGTGAAAGCAACCCAACGGATCTGGCATGGGCCGGGCGAGGCAAGCTATATCGCGCTACCGGTAATCCCTGCTTCGGAGTGAGGTACCTGCGCATAGGAATCATCGGAACAGGGTTGTTGAAGTACTTTCAGGGTCAGCTCATGGTGCGCCACAAGGAATGCATCATGAAAGCAGAGGCAGAGGCTGTTCGCCGCGCCATCCAAGTGAACTCTTCCCAAAGTTACTCTGGACTCGCTCCCCGATTCCCGCACTTATCCTGCGGCCATTGATCATTGCTGCACTTCAACACTCGCGCTGCTGCCAGCGCGCACAGGCACCATGGCCCAGGTGATCGGATGACCCAGGAAGATAACTCCAGAATGGCATTTGACAGACTTTCCATTGACCATAAGAACTTCAAAGGTTCCCGGGAAGGCAGCCTTCCAGATAAGGTCCGTCTTCCCCTGGTTGTGCAGGACAGTTTTTCTCTCCCCATCATGCCGCACAGAAATCTGCCCCCCTCTCACCGGCAGATTGCGTAACTCAGCCCAGGCAGTGGCTTCGGTCAACTGCGGCAGGGTACTGACGACAGTTCCAAAATGCGCACCTTGCGCAACATCCTCAATGGGAAGCGCGGGCTCCACATTGATCCCCATTAGTCCGTTAACGATAGCTCCGATCGTGGAATAGGAAACCTCCGGATACTCCTGGCGCTTCCGTCCCGGCTGCGTGAGGTCCATCATTTCGGCGTAGGCCGGGCCGGGAGTTCCGTACCTATAGAGAATTTCAGCGTAATGCGACTCTGGTTCAACTTCACTCGCGGGCTCGCCTTGCATGGTCTTCAGAAGAGTCTCGAGCGCGCTCTTTGCCTTAGGTCCATCATTCACTACGTCGCGATAGAGCAGGTCTGCGCCGGCGCGCCCATGGAACTTGTGGTCTTTATCAAGAAAGGCGTAGAAATAATCTCCGGAAGCATTCCACCAGCGCGTATTGACCAGCAACTTAACGTCAGATGCTTGCGTCAAATATGTCTTTGCCGCATTGTGATGGCCTCGAATTGCCTGGAATGCGGCGTAGGCCCGATACCCGGCGTATTGGGTTGCAAGTAAGTCGACACCGAGAAGAACGTCGGGACGGCTCTCCTCATAACTTGGATCGCCTCGAAAGTAAGGAGGACCTTCAATTTCATTTGTCCGCGTCATGATGCGGTTCACACCAAGGTTCCACCGCGACACGTAGTCAGTCACCGTGTGATCGTAGAAGTTGAGGAACACTGGATCTTCGAGATATGTCTCATCACCCGTCCACAGATACATTCGGTAGCACGTATCCATCACATCGAAGTTAGCCGGCAGGTTATACCAGAATTCCTTGTCGCTCTTATAGTCGACCGGGGCGGGAAGATTCATGTTATTGATCTCCCAGTAGCTGCACCAGTCTTTCGAAGCCGATATGTTCTCAGCAAATCGACGAAGCATATTGTGCGTGTATGCAGAAAGACCGAGCGCCTGAGCGCCTGCTGCCTGGTGAGAGACATCGCGCATGCAGAATGCCTGCCGGCCGGGGAGAGCAGCCTCATACCAGGGGCCGACTGGATCTCCATCGAACACATAGCTCAAGGCCTCTTGTTTGGACCAATCGAAGGCCTTCACCAGACGGACATCAGACGATTTGAGCTCCAGAGCAGAATGCCGTCCCTGCTGCTGCGCATGGGCCATGCCCTGAGATGAGAGTGCGAACATGGCAAGGCAGACTGCAATCAGAGCAGTTACACGATTCTGGAACCCGATGAACCAACGTGCTGCAAATTTGCGGGTCAAAGGCACCTGAGCGACTGGAAGCCTGGTCACTTTAGCTGAGTCGATTCCCATCATCCCCATCCTATACAAATGTAATTACCAGCGCGGACCGAGATACACCGCCTTCTGTCCGTAGCCGTAAGAGGCGTAGCAAGACTATCACAACGTCTGGAAGGTGCAGGCTAGTTCAACGCATTGGCAGCTGTCTCGATATGTGGATGGATTCGCTCCCCGCCTAGTGGTGCGCGCAGGGTTCATCGTCGCGAAGCTGGAGATGGAAGGCCGGATGGTGGTGATTCGGATGCATGGTGCGCATGATCGAAGCACTGCCTTCACCAGCAAGGTAAGATTGGCACTGGCTCCCGAACATCTTGGAAAGAAGGGCGCGGGGGACGGATAGGCGCCAGAGGAAATCGTTAGGAGTAGAATCAGCCGTCGTGGGAGACAGAACGGAAATCCCGATTGAACTCCGGCGAGAACAGCGACCGATACCTTGCAGGGAGGATGCCTTATGCAGGGCCAGGGATGATCGAAAGCAGTGGAAAGACGTCTCTCATGGTTTTGCATCCGAATTCAGAAGAATCCAAACTGCTAAAGTGAACTGGATAAAGAGAACGGAGAAAGCGAGGTAGTCTTCATGAAGTTGAAATCGATCATCTTTCTTGTATCCGTGGCTGCGCTGCCAGTGATTCTGCATGCCGCACAACTGCCGGCGAGACCGGAGCAGAAGGCGGCGCTGAAAAAAGCGGCCGTTGCCACGAGCGAGTGGGATGCGCCCGCGGTGCGGCGTCCATCGGGCTTGGTGGCCGACGCCGGAAACGGCAAGGCGTACCTCGAGTGGAACCCCGGCCCGGAACAAGATCTCGCGGGGTACCGCGTTTACCGCAAGGATGGCGAGCAGGCTGCGTTTAAATGCGTCACTCCCAAATTGCTAACTACGCCGGAACTCGTGGATCGCGGACTCGAGAACGGCCGAACAGTTCGCTATTACGTTACAGCAGCGCTGAAGACCGGGCTTGAGAGCGGCCAGTCCAACGAGGCTGAAGTGACGCCGCGCGAGGTGAAGCCGCCGGAAGTTTCCGTTGGAAGCGTTGAAGTGAGGGTTCCGGGCTACGAACCCGTGAAGGTAGCCAAGGCAGTCTCGGTAACTTTCGAGAACGGTCACAAACTGGTATTTGATTGCACCACCGCGAAGGTGCGGGATTGGGTGAGCGACGACGGTACACACCTGATCTATCCGCTTCTCTACGGCAACCCCATCGACATCACCAAAATGGACGACTTCGGTTTCCCTGTGGCACAGCCCGCAACCGCGGACCAGCCGGCGATTCCGCCTAGAATCAACCTGAATTATGCAAACACCGAGGCCAAGCCGGGCGCGGGCCCCGCTGACAAAAGCATGGTCTGGTGGGTAGGTTACCAAGTTTCAGACAACCGGATCACTTTCGAGTATCGCATTCCGCTGGCGGGCCCGGGCGTTCCCATCAACTCCAAAAGCGATTTGTGGATCACTGCCACTGTGTGGGAGACGTACACCCCCGTGGAACGGAAGATTGACGGTGGCGCGATCTACAAGGGGTTGTCGCGCAAAATCGAAATTGAGATGCCATCCTATTACAGGGAAGGCTACTCGCTCTGTTTGAACGATGGTTTCGGTCCCAACGGCTCTGCCGATAAAGGCACGTCGTTAGAGCTCCGATGGAACGACAAAAGCACTCTTCTGGAAACTCATTGGGTAAAAGGGCAAGACGCCCACGGTGAAGGCCAGCCCCGCACCACCAGGGGCTTCCACCCCAGCGAGACGGCTGTGCAGGTGATGCCTTTCCTCATGACTCAATTTCCGCAGGGAACGCTGATTCTGGCGCCGCGGCGTTATTACTACTCCACCACCTATGCGCTTACTAACTACGCTGCCGAGGGTAGAGACGGGTTGTGGCCCAATTACACCATTGACGTGGACGCCAGCGGCACGCGCACTTCGGTGGAGACGTTCGAATATTTATGGAGCACGGATAACTCGCTTCAGATACCGCAGAAGTTCATCGACGCCACGTTCTATTACAGACGCAATCTGGCAGACCTTTACGAGGTGGGCCGCGACGTGACCACGATGGACTATGCCTGGGAAAACTGGGGCCCCGGGGCTGAGGCCATCAAGAACAAGAGTTTCGAGCAATCACTCGATATCCTGCGCAACTGGGGAACTGAGATCGGTAACAAATCCGCTGCGATGGGCGCTGACATTGTCGGCGGCGCGCATGAACTGTGGACTTCGTCCCCCTACCTGGTTTCGGACGATATCCGACTCAACCCGAATCATCCGATCAACCGCGCGATAGCGGGCATGGTCGCCAACACCAATAAACAAGGGGTGCGGTGGGGCTACTGGGTGAGGCCGGAGTTTATCAAGCAGGCGCTGCCCAACGTGCTGTCTACTTCCTTCCCCACGCAGTATTACGGATATACGGAGCAATTGTTCCCGCCGGGCGCTCCGATCGTGGAAGAGCGCGGATTGAAACTGGTTCGCGAACACCCGGAGTGGATCCGGGTCGGCAAGAATGGGTCGCATCCGGATGCCACTCCTTACAACTGGACGCCTGCTTCGCTGACTCGTCCAGGCTGGTATGAGGATTTAATTTACAAAGATCTGGTGATGATGAAGAAGTTGGGTTTTACCAGCGTCTTTCAGGATGGCGGCTTCACCAATCTTTCGGGTGTAGATTACAGTACCGGACGGGCGCTGGCTAACATGCCGTATTACTGGCGCTTTTACCAGGATATGTCGCAGTTGGGCATGGATAAGAGCGGCGAATGTCCATCGGGGTGGGGCAACAGCACCTATGAGCAGCCGACCCTCGAAGATATGAAGGAGTTATGGGCATTTACCCACACGGTGAACCGGGGCAACCTTGATTCCTCATTCCCGTGGTATACGGCCGAAATGAGATACAGGATGCACCAGCTCTATATCGGAGCGTACATGAATTTGAACAGTACGCCGGATCATGCCGCGGTTGCGCGCTTCGCACAGAAGTTCATCAAGGACAATGGGCACCCTGACCGTGTATTCCTGGAGGGCCTGCGGTGGGAAGAGAACCGCGGCGAGTGGGTCTGGGACAAGGTATGGTGGGAATACAAGGACGGCCGCCGTGTCCAATACCCAAATTGTGCCGACGCGCAACTAAGGTGAGCTCGCGCCCGCTCGGCAGTGCAGGAGCGTGGCTTCAGCGTCAATTGCACAATCGCAAATCAGGGCGGTTTCAGGATGGGTATGCCGAATTACGCTTTGTGCCAGGTCGCCCCTGCTTGAGGCAGGGTCGACTTGAGTGTATTGCTTCCCGGGTAACGCAATCCTGAAACCGCTTTAGTCCCGATCCCGCCTTCATCATTTCCAACGCCAGACTTTAGGCTTGGGGATGGGAACGGATGCAAGGAAGATTGCGGACGGAGGCAAGCGGGAATATATTGGTCCGCAGCCGAAATGCAAAACGGAACTTCCGGACTAAGAGTGAGGGCGGATATGACGATCGAAATCGATCCGGATTTGAGCAAAGCCGCGAACGTTTGTCGGGGAACCAGACTTTTCCTACTTCGGTGCCTCTTTGCTTTCCCTTTCTGTTTACTTAATATCCCGCCAGTTTGTTTCTCGCAGAGTCCTCCTGAGCTTCCTAAAGTTATTGAATCCCAGGGATCAGCGGTGACGGTTTCCTTGAATGGCAGGACCGAGGCAACCAATATAGGAGGGGCTGTTGGTCCATGGACCGTAATGGCGGTCAATTCGCGCTTTGTGGTCTTTGAGGATTTTCGAGAGAAGGATGGACAGATCGTGTTCTCTATGGCGAATGGAACGAATCAGGTGTTCCCTAAGTCACTCGAGCCAACATTTGCAGATTCGAAGGCACTGTATCAAGGGCACACTCTCAAGGACATTCTAGAGTCTCCGGTCGACATTTTAGGAAGCAGTATTCTTGCAAAGGCCGCTGACCCTTCCTATGAGAGTGTTTCGCCTCTACTTGAACCTCTTTCTAACTTTTACACAGGGACTTATTCGTTCGTCGGCACGCCTACTAATTACGACAAAGTTCCGTTTGAATATGGAGGGAAAACTCCGAATGTAGATCCAAGCCAGTTTGATCCCGGGATAATTTCAGTTCGAAATGAGCGCAAGGTGTGGGATGGACTTGTGGGAGGCTGGCTTCCTATCTTGCGGTTTGTGTATCCGGAAGAGCAAGGTGACTGGACTGAGCTCGTTGCCTTCGCACCGTTTCGCATGGAAAACGGCAACCAGTGGATGCAACCCGTGTGGTATCGTATCGCACGAATCACGAACGGCCAGCTCAAATGGGTCAGGTACATAGATTCATATATCCCCGTTCCTCCGCGGGAAGAAGCCTCCGGGACAAGGTTCTACGAGGACCTGCTTAACATGCGGGAAGCGTGGAATCATGAATTAGACGGCAGCATGAAAGTGTCACTGCCGGACCGACGACTGGAGGCCATGTCGCGCTATTCTCTCGTACGCATTCAGATGACCCGCATGGATTCGAGCCCCAAGTATGGTGTTGTGGATCAAAACTACGGTCACACCCAGCATGATGGATTTCAAGATACATTCAACGCTGAGACGCTAGCCTTCGTTGAGTGGGGAGATTTTGATACCGCGAAAAGATACATAGACAACTATCTACAGAAGTGGGTTCGCGATGATGGTTCACTCTTATATCGTGGACCTGAAATCGGACAGTACGGCCGAATGCTCACCAATCTGGCAGAGTACGCAGATTATACGCGCGACTATGCGATCTTGCTGAAGTACCGGGTGCGTATCGATGCTATTGCTCAAATTCTGCTTCAGTTGAGACAGAAGGCGCTGGCAATCAATAAGGAGGATGCACGTCACGGTCTTCTTGCGGGGTTCTCTGAGGCCGACGCTGTTCTAATGCCGAGTCCCGAGCGCTACCTGGTTCCCTATTATGGCAACAGCACGGAGGCCGAGCGCGGCCTGGGCGATCTGGGGAATGCTCTGACGAAGACAGATGACCCTGAACAAAGAAAGTTCGGAACTGATCTTCAGAGAACCGCTGTCGAACTGGACAGGGATGTCCAGTCCTCTGTCAATCGAACGCATTCCGAGAACAGCGTTGCGACTTGTATCCCCGCGATCGCCGGGGGCAGACCACCGAATGAAGCTTTAGCGAGAGACGGAAAGGCTCCTGAAATGTATTCCGATCGTTCGTATGCCGAAATGCTTTTCTCGGGCAGTCTAACTTACGAGCAAGTTCACAATATAATCAGATGCCGTTCTACAAATAACGATATGGTTCTGGGCATGCCATCGATTGCTTCCCGAGGGGACGGAAAGAAACTCGACGGATACCTCTTTTATGCTCACGCATATGGCCTGATCCAGCATGATTTTGTACGAGAGTACTTACTCCTGCTCTACAGCACTATGGCGCATCTCTACACACGCGGCAGCTGGACCGCAACCGAGGTTCGGGGAATCGATCCCCAAGGGATATCCTATCCGTACGCCACGCCTGCGCAAGCTGTTGTGCCGCTGATGACCAGATGGATGTTAGTTTTTGAAGATCCACGATCGAACGAGCTTTGGCTGACGAAAGCTACTCCGCGAGACTGGTTGATGGATGGGAAGAAGATAGGGGTATCAGATGCTCCCACCCGATATGGAAAGATTTCCTTTCAGATTGTCTCCAACTTGCGCAACAGGAGGGTTGAAGTTTCCCTGGATTTACCTCAAAACCCCGTTGGCGCGCGAATTCATATCCGGTTGCGCGCGCCTGAAGGAAATGTGATTGGCTCAGTGACCCTCGATGGACAGCAGATTCAAGATTTCGATCCAATTTCGGAGACAATTACTCTGGCTGCTGGTTCATCGGGAAGAAAAGAGATCATTGTTCACTATCAGTGAGCATCTGGCGAGTTTCTGCCAAAGCTGTGATGCGGGCACTGACTTGATCGCCCAGGTCAGTTAATTATTATGGCGACCTTTGGGCGTGGTGTCGGAGATGACGTTGGAAATGACCCGTTGCGGGTTTTCGTTTTCCGGGCGAGGGGCGGAAATGGCCATGAGCCCATACGCCGCGTCACTCGGCATGAAAAACTTCAACGACAGGTTGCGCCAGCGGAAATGGTTAAGAGTAGAGTCGGCCATCAGGGTAGGCACAACGGAACTCCAGGTTGACACGCCAGCGCGCACTCGGTTATAGTTTTTGCCTTCCCCCATTCATACGCTTGTATGACGTGGAGTCTATAGGCCACTTGTGTGCAAACTGTGCTAGATACGCCAAACTGGAAAGCGAGGAATTCTGAAATGGTCCATATCGGTAAGGTTCAGCTGCTTGTTCTTCTCACCTTCTGCCTCTCCACTTATCCAATGCGAGGAAAGGCCGAAGCAAACGCGGGGGCGCAAGCGGCACTGAGCAAGGCCTTGCTGGGCAAGGATGTCAAAGCGTTATTGGACATGCCCGCATATAAGGACGGGGTGGACCTGTATGTCAATCCGAAGACCGACAAGCGGCTGGACGAGCGGGGGATCGACATGAAAGACCTGGCCAAATACCTGAAAGACAAAGGCGTCGGCGTCGAGCGCGATGAGTGGGCGACGATTACCGAAGTGAAGGTGGACAGCGACCGCGTGGAGGTTCACCTGGGCGGCGGCGGCGAAGGCAGTGGCGCCAGCAAGAATGCCGAAAAGAAGGGCGCGGGTTTCAAGCGTGCAGGCGGGACGCGCATTAACTTCCGTTATGGCAGGGATGTGACGAACAACGACATCAAGATTGATGCATTTCTGCCGCTGCTAGGGCGGGTTCTGGATACCAGCAAGATTAGCGCAAGCGTCGAGGCGCAGGGTCTCGCGCCCGAATTCCAGGAGGCTATCCGCACCAAGCAGATTATTCAGGGCATGACCTACCAGATGGTGTTGATGAGCGCCGGCGATCCCGATCAGAAGAAGGTGGAAGACACCACGGACGACAGCCTCCACGAAACCTGGTACTACCTCCGCGACGGCCATCGTTCGGTGGTAAGATTCGTCGACGGAAAAGTCGCGAAGGTGCTCGTGTACTGATTCTCAGCGGCAACGCGACTGGCCGCGTCGAAGGCGATTGGCTAGTTCAAATCTGCCGCGCAGCTCCCGGGGGTGCAGAGGTTTTGGTGATCTGCGCCCTCACGGTGCGAGGATAGAGTTACGGGTCCGGTCCGTCAGGTTTGACCGCCCCGATGAGCGAGTCGATCGCAGCGGCAGGTTCAACCTCCGAAGCGGAGCTCGGGAAGAGATAACTCTTGTGCTCGAGAGCAACGGTTCGCAATGCGCGTGCGCGCGGCACGACCCTTCGCAGATCCCGCCATTACCATAATGATGATCGACGTTCACTGAGAGTGAGGACTATCCGTGAAGGAAGATACCTACGCGCATGCCGTTGCACGGACAATAACCTACTGCTTTGGGCGTGGAGTTAGTAACTGCCTGAAAGTCCGAGCGCTGGTCCAGGCTCGAACCCTTGCGATGGCCGCGCTACTTTCACTGCTTCTCGCCGGGGCGACACTGGGAAATTGCGCGCCCTATGCGACGAAGTTTTTGAGCGGCAAGGATGTCGAGGTATCTATCTATACCCCGACCATGTTTCGCATCCGGGTTTCGAGCCTTCAGGGCGAGAAGTTTCCGGCCGAGTATGAGATTCCGTTCGTCATCGGCAAGGTCGATTCATGGCCGCAGGTCTCTGCTCGGAGTTGGAGCGATGGGGATTTCGATATCATCGAGACCTCGAAGCTGCGCATCCGCATTTCACGCGTCGACCACACGTGGACGGTGTGGAGCGAGGCCGGCGAGCGCCGGATTTACCCGTCGGACGGACCTGTCTACGGCATCTTCCGCGACGGCTACACGGAATTCGATTCCGCCAGCGCGCTGGGTCAAAAGACCGGTTACAACCGCTATGCGCACTGGTTCTATCGTCCGGAAACAAAGCGTTACGTGGACACCTACCTGGGCGACGACGAAATCTATGACCAGTATTTTATTTATGGTCCGGATTATCCGAGCTTATTCAGCCAATTGAACGAGCTGGTGGGACCGGAGCCGCTGCTGCCGCGAAAAGCCTTCGGGTTTTTTCAGACGGAGCATATCGGGTGCAAGGGCAGCCAGACGCAATTGATGGACATCGCACGGAAGTTCCGGGAGCGGCACATACCGGCCGACACGCTGATTCTGGATTACGATTGGGGCGATGGGTGCCCCGGTGGCGATGAGGACAGCAAGTACTGGGGCCAGCTTGAATGGTCGGAAGGCTACAAGCAGCCGCTCAGCCCGAGCGAGATGATGGCGAAGTTGCACGAGATGCATTTCGACGTCATGCTTATCCATCACAGCGTGCCGGACTATCAGAATCGCGACCAAGCATTGAAGCGCGACCCGGAATTTACGTGGACCTCGCATGTCTACGACGCGAAGTACTGGTGGACGAAAGTGCGCGAGGAACTGGATAGCGGCGTGAGCGGCACATGGCAAGACACGCGCAAGAATGACGTGACCGACAGCGTGATCTACGGCGGACTGCAGGATATCTTCGGCGAGTCGCGGCGGGTTCTCTTCATGGGGAATCGCGACATGATGAAGGAGAACCCGTGGAGCATGGGGCGCGATAGTCCGCCGTTCACTTCGCTTCGCTTCTTGCGTCGCGCCGCTATCCATTCCGCTGGACGGGCGATTTGAGCACCAGTTGGAGCGAGTTGCAGTGGCAAATCGACGCGATCTCGAACACCTATTGACCGATGTCGGAAGTGGACTACATCACCGCCGATGCCTTCGGCGCGGATTGGAAGCAGCAGGCGCGCTGGAACCAGTTTCTGTCATTTACGCCGGTGGCGCGCTCGCACACCATGAAGCCGTGGGACATAAGCCTGGACACGAAATCGCTGGCCCGCATCATGGCGTTCGGCGACCAGGCACACGAGAACGACGACAGCGCCAAGCCACCGGACGAGGCGGAGATTGCAAGGCTTGCGGCCATGCATTCCCAGAAATTGCCTACCGCGGAGAATAGCATTCGCAAGATACTAGGGTTGCGCTACCGCCTGCTGCCGTACCTGTATTCGTATGCGTACGAACAGTATCGGACGGGGTATCCGATCTTGCGGCCGATGGTGCTTGCCTTCCCCGACGACCTGGCATGCCGGTACAACCGCGAGCGGTATCAGTATATGTTCGGCGACGCATTCCTGGTGGCCCCGGTTTGGGCCGACCTGAACAGTATGGACATCTATTTGCCCAAAGGTTATGACTGGATCGATTATTGGACGAAAAAGGTGTATCACGGTGGACAAACGATCAGTTATGACACGAGCGACGTGGAGCGCCTTCCGCTATTCGTCAAGGCGGGGAGCATTATTCCCATGGAAAAGCAGGCGGAATGGATCGATCCCGTGGTCGCGGCAGATCCACTCAGCGTGGACATCTATCCCGCGGAGAAGCCTTCCGCATTCACACTTTACGAGGACGACGGCGTGACCACCCGCTATGAGTCGGGGGAGTACGCGACGACCGCGTTCCAGCTGAGCGAAGAGAGAGGAGAGATCAGCGTCGCGATCGGGGCCACCCTCGGCGAGTATAAGGGCAAGCCGGAGAGCCGGCGCATTGCGCTCGTGATTCATCTGCCGCAGGCGCCGCTCAAGGTGATGCGGAATGGCGTTGCGATGCACAAGGCGGAGAGCGGCGACTGATGGAGCTATAACGCGCAAAGCCACACTGTCCACGTATTGTTGACGAAGGCGGCTTCAGAAAAAACAGGGATCGGGATCATCAACGGGCCCCGGTAGGCGGGATACTCAACTGCCAACCGGGCGCCACACGCACCGATCCTTCTGATGCCGTGGAGCGCGAAGCGGAACTCGCGTTGTTCCCGGAGGCGAGAACACCGCTGAGCAGGTGAGCAAAGATTTTTGCCGGTAGAAATCGACGAATGGGCGGGGGCTGGGCTGAGTAGACAGGCGAGGGGCAGCGTCATAGATGCATCCGGCACTCGAATTGAAGTCTGCGCTTGCATCGTTTCGATATCCCAGGTGCCCAAAGGCTAGGCACCTGGGCCACCCATCTCTAGTGGTGATGCTCGTTTTTCACCTCCGGCACCTGGGCCACCCATCTCTAGTGGTGATGCTCGTTTTTCACCTCCGGCACCTGGGCCACCCATCTCGAATTGAAGTCTGCCTTGCATCGTATCGATATCCCAGGTGCCCAAATGCTAGGCACCTGGGCCACCCATCTCTAGTGGTGATGCTCGTTTTTCACCTCCGGCACCTGGGCCACCCGCCGGAGCCGAGAACAGCGCTGAGCAGTTGAGCAAAGATTTTTGCTGTTGAGCGGGCGGGCCCTGTGATTTTATCCCACCAATTCCAGCGCGCGAATCGCCTGCTTGCGCACGGTGAGCCGCTCGACGAGATCCGTCCGCACTTCGTAGCCGCGACCCGGCGTGTCGGGAACCGTAATCTCGCCCTGCGCCGACACCGTGACTTCCGGCTCGATGATGTCCTCGGCCCAATAGCGCGCCGATGCCGACACATCCCCCGGCAGCGTGAAATTCTCGAGCGTGGAGAGGGCAATATTGTGCGCGCGTCCAATGCCCGATTCGAGCATGCCGCCGCACCAGACGGGAATTCCGCGCTCCTGCGCCGCGTTGTGCACGGCGATGGCCTCTGAAAATCCCCCCACGCGGCCCAGCTTGATATTGATGATCTTGCACGACTCCATCTCGGTGGCCGCGAGCACATCGCGCCGGTTGCGAATGGATTCGTCGAGGCAGATGGGCGTCTCCAGCCGCTTTTGCAGAATGGAGTGATAGTAAAAGTCGTCGTACCACAGGGGCTGCTCGATCATCAGCAGGTCAAAGGCGTCAAACTTCACCAGGTGGTCGGCGTCGCGCAGCTTGTAGGCCGAGTTGGCGTCAACGCTCAACGAAATCTCAGGCCAGCGATGGCGCACGCGCTCCAGCACCTCCACGTCCCAGCCCGGCTTGATCTTGAGCTTGATGCGCTGATACCCGGCCGCAAGCTCCCGCTCAACGGTTGCCAGCAGCTCCGGAATCGAGGAATGGATGCCGAGGGAAACACCGCAGGCGATGGTTTCCTGCACGCCGCCAATCAAACGGAAGAGTGGGAGGCCTTCGCGCTGGGCCTCCAGATCCCAGATGGCATTCTCAAGCGCGGCCTTGGCCATGCGGTTGCCCCGCACCAGGCGAAAGATGCGCGGGCACTCCCCGCCATGCTCGGGTGATTCGGCGGCCAGCATCGGGCCCAGTTCCTGCGTGATCACGGTCCAGGCGCCGTCGGTCGATTCGGCTGAAAAGTAGGGATGCTCGCCCGCCGTGCACTCGCCCCAGCCGACCAGTCCCTCGGAATGGATCTCGGCCAGCAGGATTCTCCGGTTGCGCGTGACGCCAAAGCTGGTTTCAAAGGCGCGCAGGAGAGGGATTTGGACTTCGCGCAGGATGATTGCATCGATTCGCATAAGTTTTTTCCTCTTGGAGATCTAACCGAACATCATAAAGTCTGTTTCCAATTGCGTAGCCGGACCCAGTTCGAAGGCTCCGTTGCCTTGCGCGTCCCGGGAGAAACCTATGGCTGCCAGACCGCGTGAAAAAGCCTGCTGAAACTTTCGTCGATTCTCTGTCTGAAGAGCGAGGGCTCGTTCCCTGCCCTTTTCCGTGGCCTTCCAAGCGTAGATGGAGGCCGGAACTTGTATGCGTTCTTCGATGATCTGCATGCTCGAAGGACGTCCGGCGACGATTGCCTCAACCCTTGGCGAATCGAGCTGCCACTCCGCCAAAAGACGGTCCGTGGGAAGCCCTGCCTGCAGTCGAGATGAGGATACACCATAGAAATCGGGCCGATAGGTGCGAACGATTGCGCCCAGCCTGTGGATATTCATGAAGGCATTCTTGATTTCCAGCGGATCGAACGTCCACTGGATATGCCGGATGCCCCGGGAAAGCGCCTCAAGCCTTTGTTGCAGCTTGAGTTGTCTGCCGATGCCGCGGTTGCGGTAGGGCTCCCGGACGGCCAGCATGTGGGAATGGAGATAGGTTTGCGGCTGAGGGTGACCGGTTTTCACTCCCGGCAAAGAAAAGACGAAGCCAACCATCGTGGGCGCTGCGCCCGAGTTGCGGTCGAGCTCGGTGTCGAACGCGCCCATCACCTGCCCGCCGATGGTCTGCGCCACCAGGAATGCCTTGCGAGGAATTACATCACTCTGGTCGTAGCCCCAAGTCTCAATCTGGAGCTGGACACAGGCCTCAAGCTCGTCAAACCCGGCGCATGAGCGGATCTCGATCACGTCTGAGCCTCGGCGCCGAGCTTGCGCTTGGCTTCAGCCCACAACGCCTCCAGTTCTTGCGGAGCGAGCTGCTCGAGGGGCCGCGCTGAAGCCTGCTCCATCTGTCTGAAGCGCCGGCGAAAGCGCAGATTGCAACCGCGCAAAGCCATCTCCGCATCCACGCCCAGGTGCCGGCCCAGGTTGACCACGGTAAAGAGCAGATCGCCCAGCTCGGCCTCGACAGCGGGCTTGCGGGCAGGGTCGCCGGAGGCAGCCTCGGCCTCGAGTTCCGCGGTTTCCTCGGCCAGTTTGGGCAGCAGATCGCGCCAGTGGGGCCAGTCAAAGCCAGCCTTCGCGGCCTTGCCGCCGAGCTTGGCCGCCTCGGCCAGAGCAGGCATCGCTCGCTGCACGGTGTCGAGTCTGGAAGCCGCCTCGAGCCGGGATTGCCGCGCTGGGTCGGCGCGGGCGGTGGTTTGCTTTTCGGCCAGCTTGATCTCTTCCCAGTTGCGCAGCACTTTTTCCGCCGAACCGTCCACCGCCGGATCGACGACGGCGCGATTTCCCGCGGCCCTGGACGCCTCATCGCCGAAGACATGCGGATGGCGGCGCACCAGCTTGCGATTCAGATGGTCGAGCACGTCGGCGATGGTGAAGTGGCCCTCGTTGGCGGCCATCTCCGCGTAGAAGAGCACCTGCAGCAGCAGGTCGCCGAGTTCTTCGGCCAGGTGCGGAAAGTCGCGCCGCTCAATGGCGTCGAAGACCTCATAGGTTTCTTCAAGCGTGTACTTGCGGATGGTGTCGAAGGACTGCTCGCGGTCCCATGGGCAGCCATCGGGGGCACGCAAGCGGGCCATGATCGCCGCCGACTCCCGAAAGAGAGCCGCCGCACGCGCCGGATCGGTCGCCGTCTTCGCCGCAGTTGATTGTTTTCGAGAATTGTTGGGAGGGAGTTCCATTGCCCTCCAGTCTACCGCGTGCGCGAGCGCCTCCGGGGTCACGTCCGTCTCTCAAACCGTATACTCAACTCGCGCATGATTCGTATTTTGGCAACGGGATTCGCAGGCCTACTGGGACTGGCCTTCGGCAGTTTTCTGAACGTGTGCCTGAGCCGCCGGCCCGCGGGCGAGAGTGTGGTTACGCCCCGGTCGCATTGCCGCAACTGCGATCACACGCTCGCCTGGTGGGAAAACATTCCACTGGTGAGCTGGGCGTTTCTGCGCGGGCGCTGCCGGGGTTGCGGCGCGTGGATTGGTTGGCGGTACCCGCTGGTGGAGTTGGCCGTCGGCGCCCTTTGGGCATTTGCCGTTTGCAGTTCTTCCGGTTGGGGGCCTGAGCCCGACGACTCCCCGCTCTCGCTTTACCTCGCAATCGCGCGCGTCGCTGGAAGCATGCTCTTCTACTGGCTTCTGGTAGCACTGGCCGCACTGGACACTGAGCACCTATGGCTTCCCGACCGGCTCACGCTGCCAGGAACCGTCCTAGGGCTGGCCTTTTTTCTCCTGGAGCAAGCGGCGCAGAAATACCGGGGAGCTTTCTACCCTGCCCAACCCGGATTGCTCGACGAAGTACTCTGGCGCTTGCTCGCCGAAGTGCTGCAGCGCCTGCTCGCCATCCTCGCCGCCGCCGGACTGATCCTGCTCATCCGTTGGCTTTATTGGCTTATGCGCCGCCGCGAAGGCATCGGCCTGGGCGACGCCAAGCTGATGGCTTTGCTGGCCGCATGGCTCGGACTGCCCGGCGCACTGCTCGCCTTCGGCGTCGGCGCAGTTCTCGGAGCATTGGGCGGCGTGGTTGTGCTCATCACTCGCCGCAAGGATGCGGCAACGGAAAGTCTCGCCACAACCAAGCTCCCGCTGGGCACGTTTCTCTGCATTGGCGGCGTCATCAGCAGCCTGTGGGGACAGACCATGATCAGCGCCTACTTGCGCTGGGCCGGCTTTTAGAGTCGGTCAGGAACTGTGGCGTGCACAGCGTCAGTGAGACGTACCCGTAGAGGATTGGGTTGGATTCGACGACTTCGCATTCGCCATCTCCGGCTCCCTGAGAGCCTTCTTCGCATCCTTGGCGCGCCTGCTGTCGGGATCGTATTCAATCACCTTCAGATAGTTTGCGCGCGCAACCGCAAAGTTGCCCAAATGCCGGTTCGCCTCCGCCAGTCCCCAGTAAACTTCGGGCTCATCGGGCGCCAGCACCAGCGCCGACTGGAACCGCGACAGCGCCGCTTTCCAGTCCTTGTTGTCGAGGTAATACTGGCCCACAGAGATGTCTTCCTTCGAGGTTTCCCTGGGAGGCCCTTCGAGCGCGTTGTCCTTCTTGCCATGCTTACCGCTCGGCTCGTCCTCCCCCGGCGCGGGCAGCAGACTGTCCATGCTCTTCAGGTCGGAGCTCGATTCCATCTCCCCTGTGCTGACGGACGCATCCCCCTCATCCGGGCTCTTCACCGGATCGAGATCGGCAAACGGCGCGGCCATGTGATCGATCGCCGAATCTGAAGAAGATCCAGAAGGCAGATCGGGCGTGATGCTGGTCGGCATCAACGGCACGTTGCTCGTGTCGGTGGGGAACGGATTGGCATCGGCCGGGGCGGACGCCGGACTTTGGGCCGCCGCGGGCTTCTTCTGGCCAGCAGACGTTTTGCCTTGCCCCGAGCCGTCCGCCTGCGCCAGCGCCGCTGAACCCAGCGCAAGGCAGCCAGCCAGAAGGAACGCAATCCCGATGCTCCGACTCATTTTGCTCCCCATCATCCCCATCACATCCCCTTCAATGTTAGGATGCGGCCATACGGTCTTCTCAGTTTTCGACGCGCCTCGACACAAACCGCTCACCAGGAAAGCATCGCACATTCGCATGGGACTCATCATCCGCTCTTCCGCCATCCACGCCGCCGGCTGCTACACAACGACAGCAATCAAGAAAGGCCTCCGCGTGGCCGAGTACACCGGGCATCGGTTGACCAAAGAGCAGGCCGACCTGAGCTACGAGGACTCGCCGATCACCTACCTGTTTGGACTGGGCGACGGCGAGATCGTCATCGACGGCCACGCCATGGCCATGTTCATCAATCACAGCTGCGACCCCAACTGCGAAACCGAGGAGAAGGATGGTCACATCTGGATCAGGGCCATTCGCAACATAGCTCCCGCTGAAGAAATCACCTACGACTACTGCCTCTATGACGGCGGAGACGATGAAGCCGTGTGCAACTGCGGCGCAGCCAAATGCCGCGGCACCATGTACTCGCGCGAAGAGATCCGCCGCCGCAAAGCAGTGGCCAGGAAGGCCGCGACCAAGAAATCCGCGACCAAGAAAGCCGCGAAAAAGAAACGCTGATCTTCGCCGTCTAGAGCGGTTTCAGGATAGGTATGCCCGATTGTGCTTCGTGCCAGGTCGCCCCTCCTTGGGGTCGGGTCGACTTGAGTGCAATGCCTCTGGGTACAGCAATCCTGAAACCGCTATAATTCACTTGAGTTCTTCTCCACTCCGCCACGTCTTTGACCGTGTGGCTTTGTAGCTGGAGGTGGAGATTCGAGTTCTCCCATGTCCCAAAATCGGGGCATGAGGCACCCAGCATTGGTGCAAGAACAGGCGGTGAGCGAGCGAGCAGCGCCAACTCCGCTGCCGCTTTTCTCACATCAGGCGGAGTGCATCGACATCGACGACCAGGTTGCGGCGCGGAACTCCGGCAGCGTCAGAGTGCGCCAGCATGCCCTTGAGCGCCGTGTTCAACGCCTTGCGCGACGCGCCCTTCAAAATCAGGTGAAAACGGTAGACGCCCTTGATGCGCGCAATCGGCGCGGTGCACGGGCCCAGCACGCGCACTCCCTCCGGCGCGGCATTCTGGAACCAGCGCCCCAACTCCGACGACCACGCCACCGCTTCCTCGAGTTTGGGCGACTGCACGAGCACATTGGCGAGCACGCCGAAGGGCGGATAGTGCATCCAGCGGCGGTACTTCAGCTCCCGCTCCGCAAAACTGAGGTAGTCGTGCGTGGTCGCGGCCACAATCGCGTAGTGGTCAGGATAATAGGTCTGCACCACCACGCGGCCCGGCAGATCGCCGCGACCTGCCCTGCCTGACACCTGGGTCATCAACTGGAAGACGCGCTCGGCGGCGCGGAAATCGGGCATCGACAGCGCGTGATCGCACCCCACCACGCCCACCAGCGTAACGCCGTGAATGTCGTGTCCCTTGGCGATCATCTGCGTGCCGACCAGCAGGTTGATCTCGCCGGAGTGGAGCCGCGCCAGCAGGCGTTCGAGGTCATAGCGGCCGCGCACCGTGTCACGGTCCATGCGCCCGATGCGGGCGGCGGGAAAAATCTCCGCCAGCCGCTCTTCGCCCTGCTGCGAACCCGCGCCCAGGTAGTAGAGATGTTCGCTATCGCACTTGGGGCAGCGCGCCGGCACCGAGCGGTAGTAGCCGCAGTAGTGGCACTCCAGCCGCTGCCCGGCGCGCGCAATTTCGGCTTCGTCGCCGGCAGGCTTGTGGTGGGTGAGCGCAATGGCGCAGTTCTGGCACTCCAGCTTTTCGCCGCACGCCCGGCAGATGACCGCAAACGAGTAGCCCCGCCGGTTGAGCAGGATCAGCGCCTGCTCGCCGCGCTCGAGCGCCGCGCTGGTTTGCACAATCAAGGAGCGGGAAAAAAGCTGTTCCTTGCCCGTCTGCTGAAACTCGCGCCGCATGTCGATCAACTCCACAGCGGGCAGGGGGCGGTTCATCACACGGTCCTTGATTTCGATGCGCGAGTACTTTGCCTGCACCGAGTTTTGCCAGCTTTCAAGCGACGGGGTGGCCGACCCCAGCACCACCACGGCCCCGGCCAGCTTGGCCCGCATCACGGCCACGTCGCGCGCGTTGTAGCGCGGCGTCTCCTCCTGCTTATAGCTCTGATCGTGCTCTTCATCGACCAGGATGAGGCCCAGATCGGGCGCAGGGGCAAAGATCGCCGACCTGGTACCAACCACGATGCGCGCATCGCCACGCTGGATGCGCCGCCACTGCTCGCTGCGCTCCTCGGGCGTGAGTGCGGAGTGGAGCAGCGCCACGCGTTCGCCAAAGGCCGCATCGAGCAGGCCCACGGTCTGCGGTGTGAGACCGATTTCGGGAACCAGCAGGATGGACGACATTCCCTTGTCCAAGGCCCGCTGCATGGCCGCAAGATACACCGCCGTCTTGCCTGAGCCGGTGACGCCGTAGAGCAAGAATGGATGGAACGCGCCCAGTCCGGCAGCCAGTTCCGCAAGCGCGTCGATCTGCGGCTCGTTCAGCTTGAAAGGCTCTGAAGTCGGCGGCAACCCGCCCATGCGGAAGGCCGCAGCACGCTCATCGATTCTTACCAGCCCCCGCCGCACCAGGGTTTGCAGAGTGGAGGAAGGCAGATCCTTCTGCCGCAACACGGCCAGCGGCAGTTCGCCGCCGCAGGCCGCCAGCTCCGCCAGAATCGCCTGCTGCTTTGCGGTGAGAGCAGGCAAACGGGTCTCGTCGATCAGAACCGCAAACCGCTCGGTCCGCCGCGCATCGCGCTCCACGGCCGCGGTCTCCCGCGCGATCCACTTCTTGCGCAACATTGCGGCAAGCACCGGCAATGTAGCCGCAGTCGCGGTTCTCAGCGTGGACACCTTCACCGGTTCCCCATCAGCAAGCCGCGCCAGTACGCGCTGCTCCAAGTCAAGCTCCTCCGGCGACAGGCGACTCTTGCGCCTGGAGCCGGGTGAGGAAGGCCTCGATTTTGAGGTCTTGGAACCTGTGGCGTCGTCCTCCAACCGATTGGCCAGCAGATCCCTGCCCAGGTCCGTAATCCGGTAGTAGACGGTGCGCCGCACCTCGGCGGTGAGCGGCAACATGCCGCGCAGCACCTCGCCGAGCGGGGCAAGGTAGTATTGCGCCATCCACTCCGCCAGCGCGAGCAATTGCTCGCTCAACAGCGGCTCTTCGTCGAGCACCGCCTCGAGGGAACGCACCTCGACGTCCGCCGGAGCCTTGGCATTCACCCCGGTCACCACGCCGATCAGCTTCTCGTTGCGAAAGGGCGCAATCACCCGCACTCCCCGCTGCACAAGCTGCCCCGCCTTCACCGCGTAGGTGAACGGGCGATCAAGCGGAACCGGCAGCGCGACTTCGCAATAGGCAGGCATGGAAGGCAGCTTTCAGTGTAGGGGATGCGGCGAACGGCCTTGCGGTGGAAACCTCGCCCCAATTCCCTGCCTTGAGGCGTTACAATTCAATGCTGATGGCACCCAAACCGGACACCAATGGACATTCAGCGCATGCCGCCAAGGCAGACGCCGCGCCCGCAACCAAATTGGCGGCGAGGCGGCCGCCCGTCACACTTTCGATTGACATTGGCGGCTCGGGCCTGAAGGCCATGCTGCTGGACCCCGACGGCAAGCCGGTAAGCGAGCGCCAGCGCGTGGCCACCCCCGCCGTGCCTACGCCGACGGCCGTGCTCAAGGGGCTGGACGATTTGGTGGCGCTTTTGCCCGGCTTCGATCGCGTCTCGGCGGGCTTTCCCGGCGTGATCAAGCGCGGCGTCACCTACACCGCCGCGAATCTGAATCCCGAATGGATGAACTTCCCGCTTCAGGCCGAACTCGAAAAGCGCTGGAAGAAGCCCGTGCGCGTAGCCAACGATGCGGCCGTGCAGGGCTACGGCTCTGTCTGTGGCAAAGGCGTCGAGCTGACGCTGACCCTGGGCACTGGTATGGGCTCGGCGCTGTTCACTGACGGCCGTCTCTGCCCCGGGCTCGAGCTCGGCCACCATCCCTGGCTCAAGAAGACCTATGAGGATTACCTGGGCCGCCGCGGCCTCGACAAGTACGGCAAGAGAATCTGGAACAAGCTGCTGAAAAAGGCCATCGCGCAAACTGCGGCCACCTTCAACTGGGACTACCTCTACATCGGCGGAGGCAACACCAAGAAGATCGACTTCGACCCCGGCAAGAATGTAAAGATCGTCTCCAATGAATCCGGCATCTTCGGCGGCGTGGCGCTCTGGCGCGAGTGGTAGGATCGGCGGCGTTCGCGGAGCTTGCCGCGCTTCGCGCCTGTTGGCGGCGTTCGGCTATGCCTTGGTGCGATTGGATGGGTTGCACAGACCGCGGTGGCCGGCGGCGAGAATCGACTCGCCCGAAAACCTCGGGCCGGATTCCCCAGTTTGAAATCGGCCGTGACCAAAACAGGTGAGGTGCTATCGGATGAGGAGAATTCGATTCTGCGTGGTTGTGGGGCTGCTTGCCGCAGGCATGCTTTGTCAGGCGCAAGGGGTGCAGGCCCAGTCGAAGGACGAGAAGGCAATTCGCGCGCTCGCAGATAACTTTGTTGCAGCCGTCCGGGCCAAAGACCTGGACGCCATCATGAAGATGTATGTTCCGGGAAACGTTAGAACCCTATCGGGACCGCCCCGGTAGACGAGGCAGGATTGGGCCGGGCATCTTCGGTCGGGGCGGTTTCGATAGGGCCGTTTGGAGTAAGTCTCTGGCGGGACGGACGCGGT
>Ga0181520_10001261_pt1 | contig 52040 bp, 45 predicted proteins | sample PEATcosm2014_Bin_29_FD_132451 | JGI IMG/M metagenome (GOLD analysis project Ga0181520, IMG submission 132451) | Peatland microbial communities from MTU Mesocosm Facility, Houghton, MI, USA - PEATcosm2014_Bin02_30_metaG | ecosystem: Environmental > Terrestrial > Soil > Wetlands > Peat | place... | reverse complement strand
GCGGCATTCCTGATCAGGTTCACAAACACTATCTCCAGTTGTTTAGGACGGGCGTTAATTACCAGATCATCAGGCACGTTTACTTCCAGATCAATTCCGTCGAGCCGGTCTTTTTCAAGCACAAGGCTTTCGCGGACCAACTGCGCCAGGTTAACATCCTGAACTTTCTCGCGCGCAGGATTAACGACCGCGCGGATAGATTCGATCCTGTGCGAAGCCTCCTTTGACTGGGCGATCATGTATTCAAGGCGCTCCCGGATCTTCGGAGCAGCTTCTTCAAAAGGGATTTTTCCATTTTGAATATCCTGAATATCCACTAATGTCATTTCCGCGGGCCAGGCAATGTTGGCAAGCGGGCGCCTGATTTCATGTGCAATACCGCGAGTCATTTCCTGAAGGAGGTTCTCATCCAGCGTATTCTTAAAAAAGTAACGATCAACAAAGCGTTGGACCCGGCGAAGAATGGGAAGGAACGCCAAAGTAATCACTGCTGCTGCGCCGATTGAGGAAAAAAGACCTTTTCCCCCGCTCAAACGGGTCAGAGTAGAGATGACGATTCCATACAGGACAGTCACTGCCACCGTCAGGACGGTATAAATGACTGTCCGGCGAATAAAAATTTGAATGTTAAGCAAGTTATATCGAGAAATTGCATAGTATACGACAAAGACATAAATCATCCCACCGCATACTCCATATGGAAGAATACGAATATTGTAAGTCATGAAAAAACTTGTGCTTCCTCCTATAAACCCTAGGAGTGTTCCACCAAAGAGCAGTTTCAATTGTGGACGAAAATCGATTTCAGAGGCTTTTATCCGTTGCCAAAGGAAGTAGTGCGAAAGAATTACTAAAGTGAAGAAAAATATCGTGAAATAATGGAAAGGTAACAAGGGTTCTGTGTAATAGTTAAATGGTGATTTCGGCAGAACAGTCGATAACTTGCCTGATAAACTAATAATGGCTAGTACAATCGCAATAAAATAACTAGAAGAAATGACCAAAGGAGATTTCTTTTCAGTGACTAGACAAACAAAGTGTAGATAGAAGACCGGGATGAAAGTAGCACTGGGGTAAAGGAAGAAATTTTGCCAAAATAACGCCTCATACATATTATGCGAGTGAACCATCATCGCGATTCCAAGAGACCACAAGGCTATTGAAAAACAGGTCAGTGCCCATAAACGGTTTAACTTATTGTTTGCTTTCCATAACACAAAAACCCCAAGCAGGATGCTTAGGGCGGAATTTATCAGGCAGGAGAGAAAGAAGAATGCAACCATAATTAATCAGGCGGCTTTTTCGTCCTTTATTTTGTCGGGCATAGAAGCCTTAGGCAGGCGGATGATGAAGGTGGTTCCTGTCCCGGGTTCGCTTTCTACATCGATGGTTCCGCCATGGGCCTTGATCACCTGCTGCGAAAGGAACAGGCCAACACCGGTGCCTTCAGTCCCTTTGGTTGTGAAGTAAGCGTCGAATAAATGGTTCATGTCGGTTTTACGTATGCCCGGTCCGGAATCACGTACTCTGGCTTCGATCCATCCGTTGTTTTCTTCAACCGTTATCCATAAATTGCGGTTGGTAAAATCAGTTTTATTCAGCATCATTGCTTCCGCAGCATTCTTTATAAGGTTTACGAAAACTATCTCGAGCTGTTTCAAATTGCCATGAATCGACGCGGCCTTTGGAAGAAGAGTGGTCGAAACCTTTGTCGCGGATTTACGGATAATATGTTCAATCAACTGGAGGCTGTTTTGTATGACCTGATTGAGATCAATAGTTTCCAGTTGGACGCGATCACCGGGTTTGGAAAACTGTCGTATGGCCTCGACTTTTTCACTGACTTTCATGGCCTGCATCATAATATCCCGCATGCGGTTTTTAAGTTCCGGGAGAATTTCCTGAAAAGTACGATTCCCCTCCTCAACGTCTTTCAAATCCATATATGCCATTTCCGCAGGCAGGCTGATATTGGCAAGAGGGGTTTTGATCTCATGCGCGAATCCGCCGGCAATCTGCCCCAACATTTCGGTGCGCGCACCCCTGACAGCCATTTCAAGGTAGCGAACGCGCTGATAAGCGAGGGCCGTCTGGTTGGCTACGATCCGCAGAAGAAGAATATCATCTCCGCTATATGGTGCCTCAGACATTTTTTCGCCAAGCAATAAAAATCCCATTAATTCTCCCTGATTAACCAGGGGGAAAGCTGCATTAATGCCGGACTTTCTCATTTCGATTGATACTGTTTTTTGGCGGGCATTTTCGTCGGACGACTTGCTTCCAGTTGAAAGCTCAGTAATTTTACGGTGTAAAACCTTGCGGCAAACAGTTCTTATTGATATCCCATTATCTTTACGGTTAAGACTGCGGGTATTCTGTGATTCACCAACGGCTTCTTCCCCATCCAACGTGAGAGGCTGCGAATGATCCGAAAAATAATTGGCAAGAGCATTATCTTCAGGCATCAATTGCGGGAGATCAACTTCCGTACCATGCCCTGAAATTTTCAAAAATCCGTTGCCGTCATTTGGTTTTAAATAAAGGGCAACAGTTTTGGGATGCAAAGATTCAGTTAGTACGCGCATTAATGCTTCGGCCATTCCCTCAGATGTTGTATGAGTGATAACTTCCCGGGAAAGTTCGTAAAGCTTTTGTTCACGGTCGACATATTCACGGAAGAATTTTTGATCGACGAAAATTTGGACGCGTTTCCGGAGAGGCTGAAATCCAAGAGTAATGAGAGCCGCAGCTATTGCTGAAGAGAAAATAGTTTGGTACCCGGCGAGCCCTTCAAAAATGTGGGCGAAAATAGCAATCGTCACCAAGTAAACAGCGGTGAGGACTCCCGTTACAGTTGAGTATATTAGAGTTTTACGAATGATAATGGATATATCCATTAGGTGATGTTTGAGTATAGCGATGGTAATTGCTATGCCGAAAATTGAAACCAGAGGAACACCTAAAGGTAATATGCGCACGTTATACATAGGAAGAAAAGCGGTGGGTCCGCCGATATAACCAACGACAGAACTCCAAAATATGTAATTTAGCTTACTCCTTTCCATGCCGCTAGATGATTGCAGGGCTCTTAATAATAAAAATAATGAATAAATAACACATGCCCCAAACATGAATAAAAAAAACGAATAGATATATCCTGCTTTAGGAAAGTAGGGAAAAATATATATTGGGGATACTTCTTTTAGAAAAATGTTTGAAAATAAAAGGCATAGGACGAAGAGGCCTCCTAAGCAATAAAGGCATTGCATCAGCAGAGGCTTTTTTTTATTTAGGAAGGAAAGAATAAAATGTAAATAAGTAATTGGAACAAAAATAGCGCCGATGTGAAGGAATTTACTCCAAAACATGCCCCATGTTTCGGTCTCTGTGAGAGCGTGAATCGAAACGCCTAAACTCCACCAAGCAATGCAAAAAAGACATAGAGAAAAGATCCGTTTCTTGAAATCGCCTTGTGCACGGCCCGCCAAAAGGATGCCCAGGCCGGACATCGTTACGGCAACAATTAGGACAGCAAAGGAGTAAGTTATTAATACCAATGAAATGCCTATAATAGAAAATTAGTGTTAAACAACTTCCCGACGTGATGATCTTCGGTCTTTAAAGTCAATTATGATCTTCCTTTGTCGTCGATCGTTTGGCATAGCTTGGATAGATTTGTTCCGTGGGAAGAAAGACAATTTTTCTTCGGCGTAAAGAGCATAATCCCCACCTAATAACTGTAGTAATTGTTTTTCTTCAAGCCTCGATCTCAGAACTTGTAGAGGAATATTAACTAATAAAACAAAAATAAAAGTTAAGAAGGCATTAACCGTTAGCGGAATGCTTAGAAGTTCTAGAATGACGCCAAGATAAATTGGATGACGGATAAAACGATATGGGCCTTTGCGAATAATTTGTTTGTTATTTGCCATTGACCATTGGTGCTGGCCCATAACGTGGATCTCCCATTGGGAGCCTAATGAATGCATTCCCCACCAACGGATCGCAAAAGAAATTGCCAACATTACCATCCCAAGAAATGCCAATGGGATTGATATCGTCCGTCTGAAAAACAAGGCTTCAATGCTAGAAGAAACAATCATGCAAGCATAATAAAATGAAACGGCAGAAATTGACCAATCTTCGGTCGCCTCCATGGTGCCTTTTCTCTTAACAGTAAAAAAAGTCTCTATAGTTCTCTCTGCGGCAATTAAGAGCAGGAATAATGAGACGGCGAAGTTTTTTGTGGTGGGTTGAAGGACGTCCCCGATAACAAGAATGCTAGGGAGGACTACAAACAGTCCACCCAGCACAGTTATTTTTATTACAGATATTTTAAGGTACGAGCTATTCTTAGGATTTGATTTGATTAAACTGCGAAGCGCCGCGTCAAATTTGAGTGATAAATCTCCAAAATGCAAAGCATATGAACGAATGTTTTCCTTGGAATTGTCTGATTGACGAACAACGACAGCTATGAAGGGAGCCAATGAAACAGGAGAGCATGAAATTGACCAAAGAATTATCTCAGTGCTATTCTCCAAATTTACGCCTGTCAGAAACAAAGCTCCTGTTTGGCTGATATTTAAAATTTCACCTCCGTATGTCTCCTTAGCCCCTTTTATTTGAAACATGACAGGAATTCGTATTTCTGTTCTGAAGGCTAAACGTTTCATTGATGGTCAGTACTTCTAAAGAGAATACAGGCATTTTTCCCACCAAAACCTATACAGTTAACCAACGCCGTATCAACTTTTTGGTATCGAGTTTTTGAAACAACATCTAGCCAACCGTCATCCCCTTGACCAAAGCTTATAATTCCTGGAATAAAATCTTCGTAAATCGCTAAGCTTGCAGCAACCGCCTCCATTGCGATACAAGCTCCTTGTGTATAGCCTATAAGTGCCTTAACATTTGTTACTGGCTTGGACTTCTTTGTTCTTGAGAAAATCTTTCGTAACATTCGTATTTCCACGGTATCGACTTGTTTTGTCCCAGGAGCGTGAGCGAAAACAACGTCAATATCGTTAGAATTAATTCCCAATTCATGCAGCAAGGTTGTCGCTGCTCGGGCTGGTTCTTCAGCAGAAGGGTCAGGAACAACCATGTGGTATCCGTCGCATGTGGTGTAAACGCCAAGTAATTCCGCATAAATATTGGCTTTACGGGCAATTGCAAATTCGCGATCTTCTAGGATTAAAAAGGCAGCACCTTCGCCCAAGACTATGCCACTTCTGCCTTGATCGAATGGTTTAGGTATGGTTCTGCCAGCGGCCAAAATTCCTGATTGATCAAAAGCAGCATATAGTGGATAGCTTAATGGTGCTTCTGTCCCACCAACAATCATTGTAATTGCCCTACCTTTTTGGATTTGATTAAGTCCGAATTCTATTGCGCTAGCTGCAGAAGCGCATCCTTGTGAAAAACTAGCGCATGGTCCTTTAAGTGATAGAGTCGCAGCAATTTCGCCAGAACACGCATTAGGACTTCCAGCGGCGATTGTGTAAGGATGGATATCATTTACTCCCTTTTGTTTCATGCGCTCATATTGTTGGAAAACCCATCCAGTACCTCCTGCGGAACTTCCTGCCGCTATTCCAATCTTCCGTCGGTTCAATGCCTCCAAGTCTAAGCGGGAATCTTGCAATGCAAGCCGGGTTGCAATTAGTGCCATTAAGGTACTTCGATCAAATCTTCTTGCTTCACGCTGGATAACATAATTTTCAATCTCCTCAGGCAAAACATAACCAGCAGCTTTACATGAAAATTCTGAGCAATCGAACTGAGTAATTGGACGAATTCCAGAAATTCCTGCTTTAAGGTTTGCACTAAAAGACTCTCGCCCAATGCCTATAGGCGACACTACCCCTAGCCCAGTCACCACAACACGCTTTTCCAGATGATGAGCTAAAGTCTTATAAAATTGATGTAATTGAGATTTTTGCAACCAATCTCTATCTACAGAACGCCGCCCAACAATGCGATCCTTTTCAGGGACTGGTAATTGATGTTTTTTTGTAGATGATCTTCTGTCGAGAACGTCCATCTGACTGTTTATGGGAATTCGCTGTTCCAGTAAAGCATGGATTCTTTCTATTGCATTTTCTTTAAAATCAATAAAGGTTCCCCCTGCTATAAATTTTGCTTGGCTAGTTGTAGCAATACGTTCGATCTTTACAGTGACGGATGCAAAGCACTTGCTATCTATATACATATCCAATGGATAAATCTTTTGCTTTCTCAGCGCAACTGAAGTTTGAAAAGCAACATCGTTAAGGCTTATATCAATAATATTAACTGGCAATCGGACTGACTCTTTTTCATCTTCTTCAATGGTTAGTTGAGCTTTTAATGAAAGTGTAAAACGTTTGTGTAAACGCCGGTCAAAAGATTGGTCATCATTTATGTTAAATCTATTTGTCATTATCGATGGAAGAAACTGATAACGGCATAGACTCGGTTAGAGTTAATATTTGATGCAAAAAGAATTTTAAATGCTGAAATTGTAGTACTAGTATTATCTCGGTTAGACAAAAAGGTGGGATTTGTATCGGAATCGACGTCAAAATAATCTCGAAACGCGTTTGGATCCAATCAGCCCCCCTTAGGGTGGAACCTAATTTCAGGAACGCTTCTATATTCAGATCAAATCGGTTACTTTATTGAGAGTGTTTTATCAGTGGTTTGCGCGGCTGTCAAGGCCCAAAGTTTACAGCGATGTTAAAAACAACTCCCAAACAATTTGGATTGTGGTATTTGGAGATTAGTTATTGTCCGCTTGTCTGGTTATTTTCTTCGGAAGCCGAGGCCTGGCCGTCGGTTGTTTCTTTCGGAAGGAGTACTTCGATATCTTTGTGGTAGAAAAGTAGGGCGCTGTTTTTCCCGGCGCCTACGCGCTTCCAGACTTTAAGCTTTCCCTTGCGGATCCACGCAAGCAGCGTCTGCCGGGTGATCCCCAGCTTTTTGCAGGCCTCGGTCCGGTCGAGGATGTCGTCCGGGTTCACGACATTTGTATATCAATGATATGCATAGATTGTCAAGCGAGGGGCGGTGGAAGGACTGGCTCGCTCCGCTGCACGGAGGCAAATTGAAGCAGAAAATCCTTCCGGGTTAAGCTTTGCAGGGAAGCTGGAGCGGCGCTGCTGGCGAAAAAGCTTCCGGCGGAACTAAGCGCGGAATGACAACCCCGTGCCACCGTTTCAACGGAGCCCGCACTCCTCGTCTTCGGCTCGTCAGACACGCGGGCTCCTGACGTTGAAGCGGCGTCCCGGCATTCCGCTAGGGTTTGTCTTCCAGCGCTTTGAAGTGGGTTCTGTGGTTGGCTGAAGTTACCCGCACGCCGACATCGCATGCGTCTTTGCGTCTGCTGATTTTTATCCAGCAGACTTTTCCCATGATCGGCTCGGAGCCTTTTTCCGTATAGATCAGGTCGTCGAGATTCACTTCCTGTCCCACGCGGATGTCCGCCATTTTCTGCCCGCAGAGGCAGTTTTTGTTTTCGCAGGCCTTGTCTGAGGGAAAATGATCGCACTTCGGGCATAGAGACATTGCCAGGCGCCGCGACCAGCGCAGACCCACGCCGTCATGGGCGATATTGCGCGCTTCCATGCGAATGGCGCGCCCGCGCGCACGGCGGTCTTTTTTTGCCGTTCCGCAGTTGACTAAAACGCCGATCGGCACACGGTCACAGGTTCTGCGATTGTCCCTCATAAAATCCCCCCTCATTACCCTTCGTGTACACAGTATATCAGGAGTTTGGTCGGACGCAAGGGGTCTGGCCCGGAACTCCGGCGTTGATTCTGATCGACTTATCTGGTTCAGCGGCGGCGAACTCGCCCGCCAGAAGTCTGGCGGGCTCAGATATGCGGCGCCGAATCCTTCACCAGATAAGCCGGAATCAACGAGTCGTTCCTGGCCAGACCCCTTGCGCCTTCTGGGAAAGAAAGCGCTAGGCGTGAAAGGGATGACGTATTGCGACTCGCGGAGTCCCGTAACGAGCTCCGGCTGAGATGTCAGGAGCCCGCATGTTTGACGAACGAAGTGAGGAGTTCGGGCTCCGCCGGAGCGAGGGGATGGGAAGTGATTCCGCGCTGGAGCAGGCGGCAGCCCTTTCACGCCTAGGGCTGATACTGGATTTGGTCGAAGAACACCGTGCCGCCCTGGCCGTAGGTTGTGCTGAAGCAGGGCTGGTTGTATATGAATGTGGCTTTGAAAAGATCGGCCACGTTGGAACTGTTTACGATGGTGAGGCGGTAAGACTGCCAATTGGCCGAAAGCTGGGCTTTGGAACAGCCGCTGGGTGTTGGCTGAGAATTGCATTGGTCTGCGATATTCACTATGTCGTCAGTGCCGTTCATCGAAAGGACAACACACTGCCCGTTGTTGGAAGGGTTTGCAGCTTCAACTTTGAGCACGGTATTCGTGCTCAAACCGCCGCGCGCATAAAACGTTACCTTACCGTATCCTGCGCCGGAAAGGTTCCTGCCGGTATTCGGATTATAGGTTGAGAGCGTTGGAGTGTTCATCAGATCAAACCCTGCGAAAAGGGTTCCCCCCACCACGGGTGTGCCGTTCCAGTTGTAGCGGATTGAGCGTGTGCTGATGGGGTTTGACGTGTCCTGGAAACTGAGCGTCTGGTTGTTTCCGCCCGGGTACAGGAACGCTCCGCCGCCGGTTTTGAGTTCGCTCGAGAACACCACCAGGTTCACGCTTGGACTTAGCGATCCGGTCGCGCCCCCTCCCGAGGCGTCGCGCGACCGGTCAAAGGGAGATTTGTTGCAGGAACAGAGAAAAACCGCGATGGAAAGCGCGGCGAACAACCTCCCAACCGTCATTCCCGAGGTAGTAATCGGTCCCAATCCTTTTAAATCTAATGGAAGGGACCGTCCCATGTTCCGGGACGGGAATCCCTCATTGGAGGCCTTTGCGATGGATTCCCTCCTAATGCCTGCGGGGATGACAGAATAAGAGGAATTATTACTCATTGCTCATCGCTTGTGTTCTTCAGGATCGTTATCTCGACTCTCCGGTTCATTATTCTTCCTTCGTGCGAATGGTTGTCCGCGATCGGGCGGGTGTCGCCGTAGCCCACAATGCGGAACCGCGCCGGATCATAGCCGCCTTCCCGGATCAAAAAGTCGCGAACGCTTCCGGCGCGCAGCTCTGAAAGCTTCAGATTGAATCCCTGGTCTCCGGTATTGTCAGTGTGGCCCTCGATCAGGACTTTGTTCGCAGGATAAGCGTTGAGCAGCTTCACCACCTCGCGCAGTATATTTTCGCTGTCCGGATCAAGCGTAGCTTTTCCCGGATCAAACATCAGTTGTCTGGTGAAGCTCACGCGCAGGCCGCTCGAGCTCAGCTTGGTACTGATGTTCTTCAATGCATTTAGATTGACTTCCGCGGGCGCCGGAGGATTTTCCGCTGCGGCCGGCGAACTGACTGCGACAGATGGAACGGTTGTTGCTGCAGATGTTCCCAGGGACATTGTATAGGTGGCTGTTATAGCCGAGACTGTTGAGAGGTTTACGGCTTCTGTCGTTGAGGTCATATCGGCGGCGGCAACAGCGGGGGTTCTTAGAGACGTGGTAGACATGAAAACATCGACCGGGCCTTCGTACACGATGTCATCAAGGTATAAAGTCGCGCCGTTGGGATTATCCTCTTTTCTAAGGGAAATCCCGAACCCGCCGATAATATGATGCAGGTCTTTGCCACGGAGATCTACAGTGTATTGTTTCCAGCCTTTGGAAAGCGTGATGGGGCCGATGGCGGCTGTGGCCGAGTCGGGATATTGCCCCATGATTCCTCCGACGCGCGCTTCACGGAGTTTTTCCCCGCCTTTTTCCCCGCGCGCCCAGAAGGTAAGCCGTTCGGCGCCCCGCAGGTCGTAGCCGGCATTGCCGGGGATGTCGCCCCAGTTATTCGCAGGGTCCTGCCAGAAAAGTCCGGCCCATCCCTGTTTTCCTGAAGGACTATATATGACCTGGATGCATGGTCCTTTGCCGAATGGAGTAGGCACGAAACCTCCGGACAAGTTCAGGTCCGAGGCGTCTCCCATGTATCCAGAAGCGGCATAATGAGCGGCGCGCGGCGGTTGATCGCTGAAGACCACAAAACGCCGTTTCGGCATGTTGCTTTCCAGATCCGGCTGCGGCGCCGCAGAAAGCAGGGAGGCGCCGGCCAGTAGCGATGCCAAACCAATTATTGTTGAACGGTGACATTTTTTCATATTAGTTGTCCTTTGCCGTCTTCCCGGCGATCTTCAGGCCGGGGTCCATCAATAAAGGAATTCTCATAATGGGTCCCGGCCTGCTGCCTGCCGGTACGACGTCGTTGGTTACTCAAACCGCATGTCGTCCAGATATATCGTGAAACCGTTGGGATTGTCGTCCCTCGAGGCGGACCATGCGAACCCGCCGACGATGTGAGATAAATCCTTTCCGGCAAGATCGATAGTGTATTTCTGCCAGTTCTGCGTGAGCGTTACCGGGCCGATGCTTGCTGAATCGGAATCTCCGTGCTCGCCGGAAATGCCGCCTATCTTGAATTCGGCTATTTTCTCCCCGCCTTTTTCCCCGTGCGCCATGAAAACCAGGCGCTTCATGCTGCCAAGATCGTAGCCGCCGGGCCTGTCCCCCCAGTTGTTCGGGGGATTCTGCCAGTAAAGTCCTGCCCAGTTTGCCCCCTGCGAGCCCTTGGCTGTGTAGATAATGCGCACGCAGGTCTTGCCGCTGGCAGGGTTCTGACTCCATGAATCATCGATGCGTATATCACCATAATCGCCCATCCATCCGGAAGGCGCGAAATGGTTTCTCTGGTCCCCTCTATCGGCATAAATCACAAAGGCATTCTTTGATATGGAATTTTCAGCGACATCTTCGGCCGTACAGCGCATGAAAAGCGCAGGAACAAGAATAAAAGCGGAAATCAATATGGTTGTCATTCCCGAAGTCGTAATCGGGAATCCAGCCTTTTTAATGGATCCCCGCGTACTACCTGCAAGGATAACGGCATTGGATATTTTCTTCATTTGTTCGTCCTCCCTCGTATACTTATTTGTTCTTTAAGATATCTATTTCTACGCGGCGATTTCTCTGCCGGCCGGATACCGTGACATTCGAGACCGCAGGCTTTGTCTTCCCGTAGCCCACAAAGACAATGCGTGAAGGCGGAATTTTGCCGACAGTCTTCAGGTAATGCGCCACAGACTCGGCCCGCAGCTGTGACAGTTTCTGATTGTAGGCATCGCCGCCCACATTGTCTGTATGTCCGGAAATAACAAGCTTGTTCTCCGGATATTCCTTGAGTATTTCAAGCACCTGTTCGAGAGCTTTGATCGCGCTAGGCTTAAGGTCGTATTTGCCGAAATCGAAAAGAACAAGCGAGCTCAGCGTCAGTTTGAGACCTTCCGGCGTCTGCGTCACGGTGATGTTTTTATTCGACTGCGGCAGAGCCTCGATCTTCGGCGCTGCCGGAGCCTTGTTGGATTGAATCTCAACCGCCTGAGGTATGGTCGTTATTTCATTACCCTGAAGATCGGTCACCTTGAACGTGGCCTGGTAAATGGCCACAGGCAGGGGCTGTCCCTCCGCGGAAAGCCCGTTCCATATAAGATAAGACGGCGGGTGTCCGGTGCCGTCCCATTGCTTGGCAATCTCGCCCTGCGGATTCCTGACGGTCACGCGCCAGGAAAGGATGCCTGTTTCCGAGGCCGCCCTGGGATAGAACTGGACTGAACGGGTATTCCCTGATCCATCCGGTGTGAACGCTGGAGCGCTGACGGTCAACGAGGCTTCCGGAACGGCAGGCGGCAGCTTCTTGCCGAACGCCGGCGCAGCCTGATGCTCCATGGTGAAGTGCCAGGTCAGATAGAAGGTGTATTCATTAAATGCTGCGATGTCCGAACCGATAAAATCATCGTTCATGCGCGTGCCGGTATAACGGAAACCGGCCTGGAACTGTTTCAGGAAATCATAGGAAAGTCCGGCCTGATATATCTGATGGTAAGCCCACCCCTCCTGCACCTGATAATCTTCCGGCCCCCAGACATCCTGGCTGTATCGGAAAAACGCTTTGGCGGCCTTGTAGCGGATCGTCACACCGGTATTAATGAATATCGTTGTAGGTTTATAGAAAACCGTTGAAGAAGAATACGCAATTGCAAGCCCTGCGGGCGCTTCACCTGCGGAAACATCAGTGGTAACAGACCAGTCCTTCATGCTCCAGCGCAGAAGTCCCGTACCTGAACTCATCGGATAACTGCTGGCAAGCGCGCCGTTGTTAAAGATCGGGTCATAGATCAGGTTGCGGTCTTCATCCCAATAATAAAGCCGGTCCGTGTTTGTGGGGTAGTATATTGCCCTGTACTGCAGTGCGCCGGACCATTCCGCTTCATTTTTGTCATTGATGTTGTAGTCGTCAATTACGTTCTTGTCGTATTTGAAAAAGGGTGTAGCGGGGGCGGGGTTGTAGACAAGCGTGGCGGTGAATATGTGCGCCTTGCGGTTATCCCATTCAACCTCGAAAGGATCGTCCGGGCCGCGCGGGCTGGTGATCAATGCCCCAGGATCGTCGGTTGTTCCCTGATAAAGCAGGGGCACAGGACCAACGACAGGTTGTCTGTACATGTAGGCGGATGAGAGTGTCAGATCATGGTTCAGGCGTTTTGTTCCGTCGATGCTGACCTGCTGCTTGTCCCCGGCGGTGGGAGCCAGATACATGTAGCCAAGGCCGATTTTGTCGATGATCATCAGGGGTTCGAACTCGTTCTGCCAGAGAAATCCGAAAGCGTCGGACTGCCTTGTCTCACGCTGGTCTATCTGATATGCGGTTCCCAGCGTGCCGTTGCCTGATCCCGCGTAGGTTACATCCGTATACGGTTCATCAAGGCGGAAAGGCTGATACATAACGCCTGCATGGGTCTGCCATTGCTCGTAGGGGCTGTAGCTTGAGTTATAGGATACAGCCCAGCGTCTCGCATCAGGATTACTCAGCACAAAGGGAACGTTTTCGTCGCGGAAAACGACCGAATTCTCCCATGTTCCCCACGCCGGTAAATCGTATTTGGCAAAGGCGCTTGATCCGTATCCGTAGCGGATTTCCGCACCGCCCAAAACGTCGAGTGTGCCAAAGTCCGATTTTATCTGTGTTTCCCCCCCACGCGGCGTGAGGGAGCCATCGTTCCGGCGGTACCATTCGCTCATGGCGATGTCGTAGCGGTTGGGCAGCAGCTGGAACAGATCGTTCTGATAAACCCAGGTAGTGAGAGGTTCTCCTTCGAAACCGCGGATCATGAACTGGCCGTCGTCGTATTTCATGTCGGCATGGGTGATTTTTGCCACCGTGCCGTCGTTGAACATGCGATGCTCGTCGCTGATGGGAAACCAGTAGCGCTGGTCGTAGTTGCCGACGTATTCGGCGCCGATGTCTCCGGATAAATAAGAAAAGGGGTGGATCCCCAGGTCGGTATAGAAATTCTGTCCCATGCGCGTGGTAGCCTTGTCCTGCGCGGAGCTTCCCGGGGTAAAGGTGTAAACATTGTTGATGCCCGAAGGAGAGGACTGCCCCGTCCAGCCCGGAAGCAGTTGGTGTGTGGTCAATTCAAAATCCGAGGCAACGTCCAGGCGGTATAATCCGACGGCCATCTTGGACGGGTCGTAATCGGAAATCGGATTGGCAACGCGTGTCTGCCACCAGGGAGAATAGCCGTCTTCGAGCCAGCCGCGGGAATATGGAAGAAAAAGGCCTATCGGGTTCTGGGCCCATATCGTGTCAGAAGCCCAGGGAGGATCGTACGACTGGGCGGAATCGGCATACGACAGCACAGGCGAATGAAGTGCGCCTGCAGCCATAAACAAGGTTATGAGCGCCCGGAAGCGATTTCTCATCACAATCTTGTAGCAATTTATGAAGATTAACGAAATAGTCCAGAAGGGAAAAAATGATGGGCCAAAGGACAGGGAAAAAACCTGGGCCCCCCCTAACGTCAGGAAGGGCTAGCAGTAAGCCGCGAGCAGGGACACCGCTAACTGCTTGCCTCTCGCTTTATGTTTTGAGGGCGCCGGCGGTAATGCCGGCAACGATGTAGCGTTGCATGAGGAGATAAAGCGTCAGGATCGGGACAATTGAAATGGCGATGCCCGCCATCAGCAGAGGATATTCCGTGATGTGCGCTCCCTGGAAAACCATCAGGCCGCGCTGCAGCGGCATCAGCGCGCGGTCGGAAAGTATCAGCATCGCGAGCAGGTATTCGTTCCATACGGCAAGAGCATTGAATACCGCCAGCACCGCCACCGCAGGTTTTGCCAGCGGAAGGGCCACGTGCAGGTAGACCTGGAATTTGTTGCAGCCGTCGATGCGGGCCGCGTCCTCCAGGTCCTGCGGCAGCTTGTCGAAGAAAGTTTTGAAGAGAAAAATTCCCAGGGCAAGGCTGCTGTTTATCTGCGGCAGAATGTAGCCGATGCGCGTGTTGACGAGCCCCAGCTTGTTCAGCAGTACGTACAGGGCGATAAACGAGCCCGGTATGGGAATCATCATTGTGGAAATAAGCACGATGAAGAGAATGTTTTTTCCCGGGAACTTGAGGCGCGAAAAGGCATAAGCGGCCAGCGAAGAAATAATAATCGCGCCGATAACCACAACCGTGGTATAGAACAGGCTGTTGAAGAAGAACTGGCTGAAATTGCCGCGCGTCCAGGCAGCATAGTAATTGCGCCAGTGCGGGTGCTTCACCAGGAGGCTCATATCGGAAAATACCGTCGACTGAGTCTTGAGGCTCGAAGCGACCATCCAGAAAAGAGGAAAAAGGCATGCAGCGGCAACGGTCAGGCAGAAAAGATGGGCCAGAGTCAGCTTTGTGTAGTGCTTGATGCGGTAGATCCAGATATACATACGGAAACTGTCGGAGGCGCATTCAGACATTGTGGGAAGACCATTTGGAAAGCCTCATCTGCACCAGAGAAACCGCCAGCAGAATGAGGCCGAATAAAATGCCGAGCGAACAGGCGTAGCCGAAACGCGCGGATCCCACCATGGCGGTCAAAATGCGCGTGATCGGGACTTCGGTATGATAGCCGGGACCGCCGTTTGTGGTGGCTACGATGATTTCAAATATCTGCATGGTTCCCAGCACGGTCAGGATGGAAACCAGGAAAAACACGGGAAGCATCAGCGGAACCGTTATTTTCCAGAAAATTCTCCAGTCGCCGGCGCCGTCCACGCGCGCGGCCTCGTTCAGGTCGCGGGGAATGGCCTGAAGTCCGGCCAGCAGAATCACAAATCCCCAGCCGAACCCCTTCCACATATGAATAATAGCTACGCATAAAAGGGCGGTCCGGGGATCCGCCAGCCAGGCGTGCGTCCAGCTTCCCAGGCCGACATGGATAAGGGCGTAATTCAACAATCCGTGCGAACCGTCAAAAATCCAGTTCCATACCAGGCCGACTACGATTCCGGACAGTACCGGAGGCAGATAGAAGACCACGCGGTAAAAGTTTTTCCCCTTGATATCCCGGTCAACGATCATAGCCAGGGCCAACGCAAGAAGGTTCTGTGCGGTCAGCGCAAGGAGGGTGATGATTCCGGCATTTTTCATCGATATCCACCAGGAAGGATCGTGAAAGGCCGCTTCGTGGAAATTTTTCATGCCTATGAACCGCATGCCGGAACTGATGCCGTCCCAGTCCATGGCGCTCAACTGGAAAACTTTCAGGAAGGGATAAAAACTGAAGACCAGAAACAGCAGCATTGCGGGCAGGATGAACAGATAAGTTGTGGAAACCTCCTTCAGCTTTGCCAGCCGTATATTTTTCGGGATCACTTGGTCAGCTGCTCCTTCAAAGCCTGGACTTCCTGCGCAATCTCTGCGGGTGTTTTTTCGCCCGTAAGTATGGATTGAATGCCTCTATCGAATCTTTCAACGACAATTGGATCCTCTACTACGGGCCATTCGGAAGGGTGGGTCGTGGAGTCCATTCCCGCGGCAAAGCCAGCCAGCAGCGGAGGAAGATCATTCATGCTGTTCCGGTTGGAGGGAAGATTCATTGTTTCCCGGGAAAGAACAGCCTGCTGGGCGGGGCTCGTAAGCCATTTCAAATAATCCAGCGCTTCCTTCTTGTAGGGAGAAGCGGCATTAATAACGAAAGACGAACCCGCTCCTCCCCAGATTTTCATGGGATACCTGCTGGAAATGCTCGGCGGAAGCATGACGCCGTATGACAGATCGGGATTCATTCCTTTATATACGTTCACGCACCAGGAGCCGTTAAAAGCAAAAGCGGCGTTGTTGTTGGCGAAAGTCTGTTCGGCGGTCTTATTGACCATGGTAACTACTCCGGGCACCAGCAGCCCTTCCCTGCGCATGGCGTCGAATATTTCCAGAACCTTTATCCAGCCCGGGTCGGTGTAAGGCACCTTGCCGCGGAAGGTGTCTAGAACCTTTTGTTCTCCCATGATGTTAAAGGCATAGTTGCTGGCGAAACAGTCGATCATCCAGGTTTCCCCCCAGCCGCTTACGAATCCGGGTTTTCCCGCAGCCGCAAGTTTGTGCCATGCATCGATGAACTCTTCCCACGTCTTAGGGGGTTCCTCAGGATTTAATCCCGCCTGTTTGAAAATTTCTTTATTGTAAAGCATCTGGATATTGGTCACGTCAATGGGGATGCCGTAGGTGCCCGGAGAGACTTTATATTGGTTCCCCTCATTGAAGGTGGTGGTGGCCAGAGCCTTGGGAAAAAATTGTTTCCTCCAGTGGCCGTCATCGGCATCGAGCGCCGCAGAGATGTCGCTCACATGCCCGGACACAATGAACGATGCCAGGTCGCGCGTTTCTCCCAGCACTCCGAAAATATCAGGAAGGGTGTTTGTCTGCGCCGCCGCCCTGACCTTGTACTGGTAGGCTTTGGAAGGAGCGTAAAGTTCCAGATGGATTTTAACGCGGCTATGCTTTTCGCGCTCGTATTGTTCCGTAAGGTTTTGGAGGGTTTCTTCCCGGTCGGTCATCCAGTGCCAAAGAAGCAGGGATGGTTTTGAAGAGACATTTACCGCAGGATTACGGCGGCAGCTTGTCACAACTAAAGCGCTGATGAGGCAAACAGACAGGTACGCAATAATTATTTTAGGGGCGGGGGTTATCACGACATCTGATTATATCAACAAAGATATGTCAGCCTGCGGTACCGCGTCTTTTTTCCAACTCGATACGAATCTGATGCGCCTTCTCCTGAGTCAGATCATAGGATGAAACGGCAATAATCGCCAGGACATAGGCGAGAATCGGAAGGCCGATTTCATAAGCGCGCATGAGGAAAAGCGTATGCGGGGACTGACGGCCACCCAATTCCTGCAGGAAACCGGTCCAGTTGAGAAGGTGCCCGGATATAGCCAGAGCCAGAGCCATTCCCAGTTTGACCATCCACCAGAATATCGCGCCAAAGGTCCCTTCGCGGCGATGCCCGTTTTCAAGCTCGTCCTGATCGCAGACATCCGCAATCATCGCGCCGACCGTAGTGAACAAGCCTCCGAGTCCGAAGGCTATGAACGGCGCGGGGATAAACAGCAGGAGGGGCGCCCCCGGTTTGTAGCAGAACCATTTAAGCGCATAGCCGAAAATGGCAATTATCGTTGAAATGATGAACGCCATTTTTTTGCCGACCCTGGAAGCAAGCCAGGTGATAAAGAAAATAACGCAGAATGTGGCGACGGAGATAAAGCTTCCAAACCAGCCTATGTATTGCGACCCCATTTGCTGATCGCCGCCAAACACGTAGTAGATGATGTTGTAAGGACCAAGTCCGGCAATCATCTGAAACCCGTTGAAAATACAGAATGTGGCCAGGCTCAGCACCAGGAACCGGCGGTTCAGAAGAGTGATGCCGAAGCCTTTAAAAAACCCGGCGACGTGTTTGAGCAGCCCGCCTAAAAATTCCGACGTAGATTTCTGTTCTTTTTTCTCTTCGGTCTGGGCTATGGAATAGAATGGTTCCCTGCAGAAAATTCCCGGCAGTATTCCGACGACTGCCACGAAAATTCCCACGACGATAGCCAGGCCGCGGGCCCCCTCCACGTTGTTGCGGAAAAGATGTTTGTTTTCCATGATGGCGTAAAACCAGGGAACCGCCATCCAGGCGATTTGACCAATGAAATTGCTGACGCCCTGAAGCCGTGTGCGTTCATGATAATCCGCCGTTAATTCATAGCCCAGTCCGATAAAAGGCGCGGCATAAATCGTATAGGCGATGTAAAAAAGGTTTGTCCCGATAAGAAAGAACCAGAAATAGAAGTTCTGGCTGTGGCGGGCGGGCAGCTGCCACATCAATGCAAAGACAAGGCCCGATATCAAAGCGCCGACAACGATAAACGGTCTCCGGCGGCCCCACCTTGAGCGCGTGTGATCGGACACGTAACCCATAACGGGATCGAGAAGGGCATCCGTAAATTTGGAACAGGCAAGGATCATCCCGATTTTTCCGGGATCCATTCCCAGGCCTAGATTGAGAACGATTACCATGCAGCCCAGCGCCGCAGCCAGCATGTTATTGGCAAGAGACCCCAGACCGTAAATTATTTTCTGAAATGTAGGAATGCGATCCTGCGGAAGAATGGCTGTCTGCTGTGAGCTCATGCGGGTCCCTTTCCTTCTGACAATTAGCAAAAATCAAACCCGCCCGACACTGATCAGGCGAGTCTGACTCCCTGAAAAACTTGTCCGCATCAAATCATAATGGCTGTTATTTTGTCAACAAACCTGAAATATGCTGAAATATATATCCTTGATGAAAAGTTGTTCAATCCTATTCGATCCCCGTCGTATTCTGCGTACGGTTTCCCTGATGGCCATGGTCGTCTGGACGCCCGTATTTCTGCTGGCTGGTAAAAAACCGGACAAATGGCACGCGGTCAATCGCGACGAATGCGTACCCAGCAGCGATACTCTTACCCTTTTTGCGCCTGGCATAAAAGGTCCCATTCCTTACGATAAGTTCGGGAGCTTTGATGAAGTCGGAACCCCCCGCTTCCATTACCTTATTAAAGACCGTCCCGGTCTGGTGCGCGCGGCAGGGGAAGGCATTTATCCCAACGCTGATGTGTTCAAGGATCCCCGGTACCTCGCCTTAAGAAAGGAAGGTAAGCTCCGCGGCAGTCAATGGATGTTCACCGATACTCCGGGCGCGGCGCTTAATTTTTACCGCTGGGCCACTGCCGCCGAAGATCCCGGTATTAAACAGTTTTATTCCGCGGTCATGTTTGAACGGCTGGGGATGATCGAAGAGGCGGTCAAAGGCTTTTACGCCGTTGCCGTCCATTTTCCGAAGACGGTTTCCTATACATATTTCAACACGCCGTGGTATGTGTCCTGCGCCGCTCTTGACCGCATGGAACAGCTTCTCCGCCGTCATCCAAAAATCAAAATGCACTGGATACCGGGAAGCATCAACGTGGAAGGCAAATACTCCAACCGGCCTAACGGCAGGTTCATTTCCATTGATCCCGGACAGTTGTTAAAGGGGCGGGCGCGCAAGAATGCCGATACCGTTGATCTTTCCAGGGTCGCGGTTGTGAAGACTGTTGGCGGGCCGAAGGTGCAGCTGAAAAAATACGCCAACGGGCACTGGCAGCTTTTTGTAGACGGTAAGCCGTTTACCGTCAAGGCCATCGACTATTCGCTGACTCCAATCGGTCTGAGCCCCGACCGCGGCACCTGGAATGTGTCCCGTGACTGGCAGCTTGTGGACACGAACAAAAATGGACTGCATGACGGGTTTTTCGAATCTTATATTGACCGCAAGGGCACAGGTGTAAGAGAACCTGATGAGCCTGTAATTGGAGACGCCAGACTGATGAAGGATATGGGTGTAAATACTCTCCGCGCTTATCATCATCTTTATAACAAGGAGTTGTTCCGCCGTCTCTACAAGGAATATGGTTTTTATGTTCTCGCCGGAGACATCCTGGGCGGCTACGCCGTCGACAGCGGGGCAAAGTGGGACGACGGCACCGACTACCGCAACCCGGAACAACAGCAGAAAATGCTTGATTCCCTGCGCGCGATGGTCGAGTCATATAAGGACGAGCCTTACATCCTGATGTGGGTGCTGGGTAACGAAAACGTTTACGGCGTCGGCAATAATTCCGGGAAGGAACCGGAAGTTTTCTACGCGTTTGTGGACCGGGCGGCGCAGATGATTCATCAAATCGATCCTTCGCGGCCCGTCGTGCTCGCCAACGGCGATCTGCAGTACCTCGATATCATCAAGGCAAAATGTCCGAACATCGATGTGATGGGCGCGAACGTTTATCGCGGGGAACAGGGATTCGGGCGGCACTTCTTCCTCGACGTGCGCAATGCGATGGATAGGCCCGTGCTTATTACGGAATTTGGAGCGCCCGCATGGGCGGAAGGATACTCGACTGAGGAGGCGGAAGCCTATCAGGCAATGTATCTGGCGAACAACTGGGAAGACATCACCGCGCATATGGCCGGGCGCGGCGTAGGAAACGCTCTGGGTGGAGTTCTTTTTGAATTTATCGATGAATGGTGGAAGGCCAACAGCGATCTTCCCCTGAAAGTGCAGCAGGAAAGAGCCGAGTGGTATGCCCCCAGATCGGCAATTTATAAGAATCTGCAGCCGGACACGCACGAGACGGTACCGCAATTCGGCGGCCCTTATCTGGACGGCTGGAGTTATGAGGAATGGTTTGGTGTTGTCAGCCAGGGATCCGGCAAAGGCAGTCCCTTCGCCCGGACTCTGCGCCCCGCCTACTTCCGGATGAAAGAAATCTGGAACCACGAGTAACCAAACAACAGTTCAAGGCTCAATAGTTCAAGGTTGCTGGCGCAGTTTTTTGCGGACGAAAGCCAGCGCTTCCGATATTGAATGGATGCGGCTCTCGGACTGGGCATCCTGCACCGCTTCCAACAGACGGCCTATGAGAGGGCCCGGCTTCAGCCGGAGTTTTTTCATCAGGATGTGACCGTCGATTATCTTTGGCGGCAGCACTTTTTCCCGGCGCAGGTAATAGCTCTCCAGCAGCCTGCGGCAGGCGATTTCTACAGGATCAACGCCTTTTCCCCTTTTCGCTTTCGCCAGGTAGGTGTAGTGATCGGCAAGCGATATCAGGAGCATCCCGGCGGTATCTCCTCCGAGATCGCGCAGATAATGTGCGATTGCCTTGTCCGTGAGTCTGGGTGCGGCGGCGAGATTTCCGAGCCGCATATGGTTCTGAACCCACAAACCGACCAGCGCCGATTCCTGCCGGCTGAAGCGCAGTTGCGCGGTCATTTTGCGCGCGAGGCCGGCGCCGACATGTTCATGACCGAAAAAACGAAGCCGCCGGTGAATTACTTCCGCCGCCGCCGGTTTTCCCACATCGTGCAGCAGCGCGCCGAGCTTTAAGATTGCCGGACGGGGAAAGCCGCCTACCGGCATTGAGAGATAACCGCGCACGCTTTCCTGAACGGTTTTATCGCTTACGAAGTCAAGGCGCGGGTTTTCGTGAGTGTCTGCAATCCGTTCTATAAGCCATTCAAGATTTTCTACCGTCTGCAGCACATGCTTTACCACGCCGCCGCGTCCATAGTAGGTCAGCCCAACCCGCCGCGCGGCTTCAAGCTCAGGGAAAATCCGCGTCAGCAACCCGCAGGAATCCATTTCAAGCAGCGCTTTTCCGGCACGAGGCTGGCTGAGCAATCGAAGCATTTCTTCCCGCACTCGTTCCCGTGCCACGCGCGAAATTTCTGATCCCTGACGCGCGATTATCCGGCGCGTGCGCGCTTCAATCGTCCAGTTAAATTGAGCGGCAAAACGAAATGCCCTCACAAGGCGAAGCGGATCCGACTTAAAGCAGCCGGGAGTTACGGCGCGGATCATCCCCTTTTTAATGTCGCGCTGCCCGTGGAAAGGGTCAAAGATTTTGTCTTTCATGCCCTCCCCCCTTGTGGGGGAGGGCGAGGGTGGGGGGATGGCTGTGGCGGTTGTCACCCCCATCCCAGCCTTCCCCCATCTAGGGGGAAGGGGTTCTTGAGGTAAATCAGTGAGGCGCAGGGCCATGGCGTTAACGGTAAAATCCCGCCGGGAAAGATCGTTTTCGATGGTCTTCCCCTGGAGTTCCGCGAAATCCAGTTTGATATTCCCTGTAAGAACGCGATAGATGCGGTTTTCTTCGTCGAGAATTATCAGGCGGCCGCGCAGGGCTCGTGAGACTGCGCGGGCTAATTTTTCGGCGTGCCGTGAAACAAAATCCCAGTCTTCGCAATTCCGGTTCAGCAGCATGTCTCGCACCGGCCCGCCCACAATATAGAGCGGCATGCCGAAACGCCGGCCTTTATCCAGAAGGATGTTTTTTATTCGCAGGTTCATATTAATTTTCGTCTGTGGAGCGTATTCTACCGCAGTTCGCTGCGAAGCGCACGCTTCAGGACTTTGCCTATGGCGTTTTTGGGAAGTTCTTTTCGGATTTCCAGATCACGCGGGCATTTGTAGGACGCGAGCCTGCCGCGGCAAAGCTTCAACAGTACGGCCTTGTCAACGTTATGTCCTTCCTTAAGTGTGACGAAGGCTCTTATCAGTTCGTCTCCGGTCTCGTCCGGGATGCCGATCACGGCGGCGTCCGCCACAGCCGGATGGGTAAGAAGAACGTCTTCAACCTCACGGGGATAAACGTTCAGGCCTTTGACGATAATCAGGTCCTTCTTGCGGTCGGAAATATACACATAGCCCTCGGCATCCATGTAGCCCAGATCGCCGGTGCGCAGCCAGTGTCGGGAGCTGTCAAGGAACGCTTCGCGGTTAGCCTCTTCCTGGTGATAGTATCCCTTCATGACGTTTTCGCCCCGCACGCATAGTTCGCCCACTTCTCCGGCGGACACTTCCTTGTCATCCGTGCCGACGATTTTCAGGCCGATTCCGGGAAGCGCCCGGCCGATCGATCCTGTGATGCGTTTTTCCTGCGGATTGAGCGTCACAACGGGACTGGCCTCGGTCAAGCCGTATCCCTCCATCAGCGGGATGCCGAATTTCTTTTCAAATTTATGGTGCACCGCGGGCGGCAGCGCCGCGGCCCCGGAGATACAGAAGCGTATGGGATTGATTAATCTGAGCGGCCACCAGAACGGCACGCGGAGCAGCGCCGAGTAGATCGGCGGGACGGCCACGAAGATCGATACCCGCCGCCGCAGCACGTTTTTGATAACGTTATCAAAAGGCTGGATCGACTCGATGATCACCGTGCTGCCTCCGAGAAAGAGCGGCAGCACCACGCAGACGGTCCAGGAGAATGAATGAAACATCGGCAGCAGGCAAAGGAAAATATCACGACGGCTCAGTTTCACCATGCCGCAGCATTGCTCGGCGTTGGCGATAAGGTTACGGTGGGTTAAAGGCGTGCCTTTGGGACTGCCGGTTGTGCCCGAGGTGTATATGAGCATGGCGATCGCATGAGAATCTGTGGCGCGGGGCAAATCTGGAACGCGCTCGGCCGTGTCCATGAGATGGCGGTAGGAGAGCGCCTGATGAACATGGCGATCATCGCCGGAAACAATTACATCGCGGAGTTTTGGCAGCTTCTTGCGCGCTTCCAGAACGGCGGCCAGAAACGGAGGCTGCGTGATCACGCCGACAACGCCTGCATCCCCGAAAATAAAAGAAATTTCGTCCGCCTTGCATTGAAAATTTACCGGAACGGCCCTGGCGCCAAGGCGGGCAAGCGCGAAGAATGTCACTACGAATTCTACGGAATTGCGCATGACTATCCCGAAATTGTCGCCGCTTTTAACGCCGCGGTCGCGCAGCGCCGAAGCCCAGCGTTCGATGCGGTCCTGCAGGTCCAGGTAAGTGACAATTTCTTTCTTCAAGATCAGCGCGGGAGCCCTTGGACGGGATTTCGCCTGGCGTTCGATAAGTTCGTGCAGAGTCATGGCAGTTTGGGTACCGCTCTTAACAGCGCCTGCGTGTACGTGTGTTTTGGTTCGGAAAGGATTTCCCGGGCCGAGCCTTCTTCAACAAGACAGCCGTTTTCAATAACTGCGACACGGTCAGCAAATTCTTCAGCCACGGCAAGATCATGCGTGATGAACAAAATCGTCAAATTATAATCGCTCTTGAGCTTTTTAAACAAACGCAGGATGTGCGATTGGATCGTAACATCAAGGGCGGATAAAGGTTCATCCGCAATCAGAAGCTCCGGTTGCGGAGCGAGGGCGCGGGCGATGGCTATGCGCTGTCTCTGTCCGCCGGAAAACTGGAAAGGATAATGCCCGGCGGCTTCAGCTTCGAGACCGACCGTCTGTAAAAGTGCGGCTGCGGAAGAAGAGGAATGGAGCACCTCGCCCAGTTGCGTGCCTACGGAAAGTTTGGGATTGAGAGAAGCGAACGGGTCCTGAAAGATCATCTGGACGCGTTTTGCGCGTTCCCGGCGACTGTATCTTTCCAGAGACATTCCTTCCCAGATCAGATCGCCGGAATCTGCGGTAATCAGCCCGGCAAGGATCCTGGCAAAGGTTGATTTCCCGCATCCCGATCCGCCTACCAGGGCAAGAGTTTCGCCCTTCTGTATCGAGATGGAAACATCCTTTAAAGCCTGAACCGTTCCGATCCTGCGGCGGAATATTCCGCCTTCAATCGGGAAAGTTTTGCAGATATTTCTGGCTTCAAGCAGGACCATGGGTGACATATATTATCGGATTCCTCGCGTCATTGCAGGAAGCGCCTCTATTAATTCTTTTGTATATGAATCCCGGGGTTGACGGAAAAGCGTCTGCGTTTCCCCTTCTTCCACAAGCCGTCCCTCTTTCATAACGGCGATTCGCTGTGTGTAGTTCGCGACAAGCCCCAGGTTATGCGAGATAAAAAGCATGGCCATTCCCAGTTCGCGCTGAAGCCGGAACAGGAGATCCAGAATATCCTTCTGGACCAGGACGTCAAGTGCTGTGGTAGGTTCGTCGGCCAGAAGCAGTTTCGGCCGCGTCAGCAGAGACATGGCAATCAATACGCGCTGTCTCTGCCCGCCGGAAAGCAGATGCGGATATGCTTCCAGCACGCGTTCCGGATCAAGCTGTACCTGACGGAGGGAATTAACGAGGGGGTCAGACCCAACATCAGCGGCAACAGGGGGTCTGATCCCGTGGGCTTCCAATACTTCCGCCATCTGGTCCCGCACGCGCATGACTGGATTCAGCGCAGTGAAGGGATCCTGAAAGATCATGCTGATATCCCTGCCGCGGATCTGCCGCATCGCGGAATCCTTCAGACAAAGCAGGTTGGATTCCCCAAAAATAATTTTCCCGCAGGTTATGCGGCCTTCATTCGGGGCAATCAGGCGGAGAATTGCCAGGGCCAGGGTGCTTTTACCGCTGCCTGATTCGCCTACGAGACCGAGCGTTTCCCCCGGGGCCAGGGTAAGCGAAACATCCCTGACCGCAGGAATCGTTTTCCCGCGGCGATAGTATTCAACGGAAAGATGCTCGATGTTCAACATGACTCAGCTTCTTGGGTCCAAAACATCTCTCAGCCCTTCGCCCAGCAGATTAAAAGACAGTACGGTAATAAGAATGGCGCAGGCGGGGAACAGCGAGAGCCACCAGGCAATGTGCAGATAATCCCGGCCAATGGAAAGGATGTTCCCCCACGACGGCATCGGCGGCTGCACGCCCAGTCCCAGGAAGGACAAGGCTGATTCCGTGAGGACCGCGCCGCCTACGCCAAGGGTGGCGCTGACAAGAACCGGCGCTATAACGTTAGGGAAAATATGAACCCACAGGATCCGGAAATTGGAAATCCCCGCCAGACGCGCGGCCTGAATATAATCCCGTTCCCGGACGGACAGGCATTCCCCCCGCACCAGCCGCGCCAGTCCGGGCCATGCGGTAAGACCGATAATCGCCATGACGTTGTAGATGTTTGGTCCAAGAAACGCCAGTACCGCCAATATAAGGAAGAGCGTAGGAATTGAGAGCATCACATCCACCAGGCGCATGATGATCGTGTCGATCCATTTTCCGAAGAACCCGGCGATCAGCCCCAGCGTTGTGCCGATAATCAATGAAATTCCCACGGCAACGAATCCTACGGAAAGGGACACGCGCGTCCCAAAAATCAGACGGCTGAGCACATCGCGGCCAAGGTCGTCGGTCCCCAGCCAGTGGCGCGCGGAAGGCGGGGACAGGCGCTGGGTCAAGTTTTGGATGATGGGGTCATGCGGAGCGATTCTGGCGGCGAAGATAGCCAGGAACGCGAGGAAAATAATCACGGCCATGCCCGCGATGGCCAGCCGGTTCCTCCGGAAGCGTTCAAAGTAAAGGGTTATCATGAAAACAGCTCAATTAACATAGGGTCCAAACAAGACCTCACCAGGTGTATCACTAGGTGTATCATAGTTGTATCAGTGTATCAGCAACTGATACACCTCGATAATTTATCGTCGATGTCGTAGGTGTATCAGTAGGTGTATCATAGGTGTATCAGTGTATCACCAGGTGATACACCTACCTGCCGGCGTACCGGATTCTCGGGTCCGCATAAGCGTATAAAATATCAGCCAGCAGATTGCCCAGCACGGTTAAAAGCGCCGAAATCACCGTTATGGCCATGACCAGATTGTAGTCACGGGTCATAATTGCTTCATACCCGAGCCGGCCCATGCCCGGATAAGCAAAGATTGTTTCGATGATCACCCCCCCGCCGATCAGGTCGGGGATCATCAGGCCGAACATCGTGAGCAGAGGGATCAGGGCGTTGCGCGCCGCATGAACGCCGTAAACCCGCCAGTTGGAAAGGCCCTTGGCTTTCGCCGTACGGATAAAATCCTGGTGAACAACCTCCAGCATGCTGTTGCGCATGTATCTTGAAAGCCCGGCCAGATCGGTCAGTCCCAGGACCAGCGTCGGCAGAACAAGATGGCGGGCCATGTCCAGCATGCGGGCGGTCAAAGGCATAGGCATAAAAGAAAGCGACCTCAGCCCTGAGATAGGCAGCCATCCGAGCTCCAGTCCGAAAATAATCATCAGGAGCAGCGCCAGGGCATAGGTTGGTACGGAAAAACCCAGAAAAACAAAAACGGTAGAGGCTTTATCGAACCAGCTGTTGGCTTTAACCGCAGATATGGCTCCTATGGGTACGGCCACAAGGAACATGAAAAGGATGGAAAGGATGTTCAGGAGCAGCGTCGCCGGAAGGCGTTCGGCGATTTTCCGCAGCACCGGGCGGCCGTCGTTGAACGATTTGCCGAAATCAAACCGCGCCATGCGTCCCGCCCAGCGCGCATACTGCACCGGGATGGGCTGGTCAAACCCCATATCGTGGCTGATGCGCTGTTTTACTTCGGGCGTCACATGCGGGTTTAGATCCGCAATTTGGTCGATCGGACCCCCCGGAGCCAGCTGTATGAGAAAAAAGCTGATGATGGAAATCCCGATCAAAGTGGGAATGACCTGCAGCAGGCGGCGGAGAAGGTAAGGGATCACTGGATCATCTCCGTCTTGTAGCGCTGCAGTTTTTCCGGGACATACCACTGCCAGAAATTCCAGCCCAGGCCCGCAGGCGCAACTTCGGGCCCGATGAAGCGTTTATGAACGGCCTGCAGCTCGTCCGGCGAATACAGAAATACGTAAGGCAGATCCGCCGCAATCAATTCGTGCGCGCGCCAGTAAATTTCCTGGCGCTTTTTCTGGTCGAAAGTCTCCCTTCCTTCCACGAGCAGCCGGTCAACCTCCTTGTTCGAATAGCCGCAGAAATTGTACTGGCCTTCCTTCTGCTGGGAAGAATGCCACATGGCATAGATGTCGGGATCGCGTCCAAGCTGCCAGCCCATGACGAGGGCCTCGAAATCTTTCTTGTCAATGTAGTTCCGGATAAATGTCGACCATTCCATGATGCGGATGCGGACTTCGATTCCCACCCGGCCAAGCTGCTGCTGAATGACTTCCGAGCAGAGCTGCCGCACCTTGTTGCCCTGATTGGTCATGATCGTGAAAGAAAATACCCGGCCGTCCTTTTGCAGCCAGCCGCCTGGACCGGGACGCCATCCCGCTTCATCCAGCAGCCTCCTGGCGCGGGACGGATCATAGGGAGGCGGAGTAACATGGGGGTTGTAAGCCCAGGACATTATGGCGAAGGGGCCGCTGATAGGCTGCCCCAGGCCGAGCTGCAGTCCCTGGACCAGAGCATTGCGGTCAATCGACAAGGCGATGGCCTCGCGAACGCGCCGGTCCTGGAACAAAGGATTTTTCAGGTTGAACCCTAGATAGACGTAGCGGAATGCCGGATAACGGAAGCGGTTGTGATGCGCGAAAATGGCGTCATAAGCCTTGTACTGATCCGGCGTCAGGGTCATTGCGTCGATGGACTGGTTTCTCAGCTCGAGGAATTCCACCGCCTGATCCGGAATAATGCGGTAGATATATTTCTGAATATAAGGCCGTCCCAGGAAGTAATCGGGATTTGCTTCGAGAAGGATGTACTGATCGGTCTTCCATTCCTTGAACCGGAACGGCCCTGTGCCGATCGGCGCCCGGTTGGCGTGGTGCGTGTTGAAGTCTTCGGGGTTATGTGCGTTTTCAAAAACATGCCTGGGAATTATTCCCATTCCCCAGGAAGCAAGACCGGGAGCGAAGGGCTTTTTGTATACGACGCGTACCGTATAAGGATCAGGCGCTTTGACGGACTCGACGTCGTCAAAATCACTGGCATAGGGAGTATGCACGCGCGGATCGCGCAGTTTTTCGTAAGTGAACAGGACGTCGTCTGCGGAAAAAGGCGCGCCGTCGTGCCAGCGGACGTTCCTGCGCAGGTGAAACACTATTACCAGGCCCTTCTTTTTTATTTCCCACGATTCCGCCAGATCGCCTGCGAGGTTCAGATCTTTGTCGTATTTGACCAGCCCGTTGAACACCTGGTTGTTGATGTCATTGGAGGCGGAGTCGGACGCGAGAACAGGGTTCAGCATGCTTGCGTCGCCGATGGAGCTGTCGGCGTAGGCGTCGCCGTACGCGGGGGCGGGAGTGTCAGCCGCCTGCAGCGGAGATGTCAAAATGCAGAAAGAAATCAAGCCGGTAATTGACACAATTCGTCGTCCCGGCAAGCCGTAGGCCGGGACCCAGGTGTTTTTCCTTAATGATAGGCCCCGGCCTGAAGCCTGCCGGGGCGACGATAAAGGATGTAAGTTCATTTCGGTGTTATCTCAATGGTCACGCGCGGCTGTCCGAGGAGGTCGCGTGCAAGATTCCGAAGCTGGCCGGGAGTAATCTGTTCGAGCTGCCGCAGGAAGCGATGCCCGTAGGAGACATCCCTCCCGAGAAATGTCCACCATGCGGCGTACCAGGCCTGCCGCCGCCGTGTCTGCAGTTCCATGAGGTAGGAACCCCTGATCATTTTGATCGCCTGACGGACTTCTTCCCGGCTGGGAGGTTTGCTCTGGAGATCTTCCAGGATTTGTTCAAGCATCTGTCTCGCCCGCGGCAGCTTGTTCGGAGGAAGACCGAGATAGAATACCCACTGGCTGGTAAAAAGCCTGGTAGGAAAAAATGAAGAGACTTCGTAAGCCAGCCCGGCTTCCTCGCGCAGCTTAAGGAAAAGCCGGGAACTCATGCCGCCTCCAACCAGAGTGTTCAGAACCTTAAGCTGAGCGTAACGCAGGTCCGTTGCGCCGGGTGCGGAGACTCCCGTCATCAGGTAAGCCTGTTCAAAGTCGGCCTTGACGGAAACTTCCGTTTCTTCGACTGACGGCAGGGCTGCGCGCAGCGGTTCGCGCAGAGGGATATTCGACCGCCATGCGCTGAAGCTTTGTTCAAGCAGCCTTTTCACCCCGCGAGTAGGCAGTGAGGAAACGATGGAGAGAATAGATCGCTTGGGAAGGAAATGGCCCTTGTACCAGTGGACAATCTGACGACGGCTGAAGGACCGGACGGTTTCCTTTTTCCCTTCGGTAGGCCAGCTGTATGGATGCGTCCCGTAAAAGATGGAATTAAACCGGTCATATGCTTTGTTAAAGATCGTATCGGTCCGGCTTTGCAGGTCTGCGAGAATATGTTCGCGTTCTTTTTCAATTTCGTAGGGAAGAAATCTGGGATGCGCAAGGACGTCAACCAGCACCGCAAGCGCCTTGTCGAGTTTGGCCATCGGCGCGGTGAACCCGAATTCCGTGAAATCCTCAGAGGCATGACAGCTGAGAGACGCGCCTATCGATTCCATTTCATAGGCGATCTGGTGCGCGGAACGGCGGCGTGTCCCCTGCAGAAGGATTTCAGCGGTGAGATTTGCGATCCCCGACTGCGCCGGAGATTCGTCGATGCTTCCTGTGCGCAGCAGGAGCGTCGCGGCGGCCAGCGGTATTCCCGGGCTTTCCTGGTAAAGGACCTTCATGCCGTCGGGATGAGTCCATTGTGAGCGTTTGATAGCCATGTTAATTTTCCACTACCGCGCTGGACAGGGCGTCTGGATGAAAGTACCTGTTTATCACGGGCTTCAGCTGAGAACCCGTCAGGCCGGCAATCTTATCAACGTAATTTTCCAGCCGGTCCAGCCTGTCTTCGACGGCAAAAAGGCCGATGATCGAAGCCTGATTATGATAGCTTTCAAAACTTTGGAGCCATGAGTTTAGAATAATATTTTTTGCCCGTTCTATTTCATGTCTCGCGGGAGGCCGGCGAAGCAGCATGGAAAAATGCCCTCCAATTTCCCGGCCCAACAGGGCCCTTTTTTGAGGATCGCATTCGGCGAAGATCGCAAAAATTCCCGGTCCCTCATGCGTGATATTCCCGGCGTGAATGGACCATGCGATTTTCTTTTTCTCCCGCAGGGAGGAGACAAGGCGTGAACTGCGGCCTTCCCCAAGGATCGTAGCCAGCAGATCAAGCGCCTCGTGATCGGCGCTGGACGACGGCGGCGTCGGCAGGGCCAGGGCCAGATAGGACTGCTTGACGGGTTTCTTGATTTTTAAATCCCGCATTGCGGGCCTGCTCGCGGCAAGTTGAGGTCTTTGAACTTCCCGGCCTGCGGGCATTCCGCGGAATGCGGTTGTAATCCAGGCCAGCATTTTCCGGGGGTTCAAATCTCCGGCGGCGACAAGGATGCAGCGGGCTGCGTTGTATCGATCGTGGTAATATCCGGCCAGTTCCTCACGGGACAGGTTCTTCACTGTTTCCGGCGTCCCGATTACGGGGCGGCTGAGCCGCCGTTCGGAATAAATCGCCTGACTCAGCAGATCCCATAACAGCGCGTCAGGGTCGTCATTCCTGCGCTTCATTTCTTCCAGAATAACAAAGCGCTCGCGCTGCCATTCTTCCGGAGGAAAAGTTGCACGGTGCATCATCTCGCCCAGCAGGGAAATCGCTTCCCGGGAGCCTGCGCTGGGCAGATCGACGAAGTAATGGGTATATTCCCGCGAAGTCTCGGCATTAAGTGAGCCGCCAAGGGATTCCATCCAGCGGGATATGCCTGAAGCCGCATGCCGGTCGGTTCCTTTAAAGACCATATGCTCCAGGGCATGAGATATCCCCGCCTGTGATTCTTCTTCGTCTATGGATCCGGCGCGCAGCCAGGTTTGAATGGATACCAGCGGCCAGGAGTGATCTTCTTTTAAATAAACGCGCAATCCGTTGGAAAGGCGGTAGGTGTGAAGCTGATCCAGCGGTGAGAAAGACTTTGACGTCGGAAAACTCCGCGCGATCCTAGATTGAGGTGGTGACCAGCGTTTCGGTCGAGGCGACGCCCGGTACGGCGCGTATCTTCCCGACAACGACGTTGGTCATTGTGTGCAGATCTGCGGCTTCGATGTCGGCGACGATGTCCCAGCGTCCAAAAACGGCCGATAAATGCGAGACGCCTTTGATGTCTTTCAGCTTCGCCATGGTGAGTTTTTCGCGTCCGGCTGCCAAGCGGATTAAAACCAAACCTGTGATCATGATTTTCCCTCCCGTTTATCCGCCAATAACTCAGTGGCGGGTTTAAGTTATTTTAGAGTTCCGTCTTCGAACGCCGCCAAGATATGCGTCAATGACGCCGTATACCCACAATATGCCCAACATGGCTTCGTAGGTATAAAAAGTGAATGTGTGATCCTTTACGATATGGCCCTCGATAATCTGGCGCAGCATATTACGGTCTACGGAATTTATATCTGCAGGAAGGTAAACCAGCGCCGCCCGGCTCAGCCAGATGGAGAATGCCATCAGGATGCCCAGGCTTGCAAGAATAAGCAGGCTGCCTTTCTTAAATTCCCTGTTGAAAAGCTGGCCTACGCCAGGGCCAAGCAAAAGCGACAACAGGACAGGGATGAGAATTAATGTCATTTCTACGAAATTATATTAAATCAGACAGTTTTACGTTGCCAAACTTCCGATAAGCGCCAATGCCAGCGCTGCCGCGGCGATAATCGCCAGGGATAGAAGCAGCGCCAGCAATATCAGGAACGGACTGACGGCGGCCGCTGTTGCCGCCCAGCGCGGCCACAAAGTAGTCCGCTGAAGGCCGTTGATCGCTCGGAGCAGGACAAGGATCGCTGCCGCGGCCTTTGCCAGGCCGAAAACGACAAACCCTCCAGGCAGCGGACGGGTTATGATCGCGGCGGGAAGCAGGAGGTGCAAAGGAGCTGCGGCTTGAGCGCTTATCTCAAACAATATTTTGTAGGGGATGGTTTTAACCGTTCGGACGATCAGCATGAGTATTACAAAAAACGATCCGGCAACCAGGAAATTAATCAGGAAGGAAGTCCATAAAATATTCCACGAAGAAAAAATATTATGTGAATCTTGAATCGCATAGGCTCCCGCGAGGGACGCGGCAAAAACGGCGGCCAAAAGCTGGCAGCAAAGGTTCCAATATGAATGATTTTGAGAACCGTACTCGTTAGTTCCCGGAGCGATGATCCAGTCCCATGCGGCGGTCCCGATCATGCCGCCGCCTTTTTGTACGCCGGAAGCGGGTTGCGCCATAAGCAAGGAAACGGTGGGATCATTGCAGCCGGTATTCGAGGGATATGCCGGTTTCGCTTTCATGCAGCCAGGGAATAAGGTTGGCCCACCGGCTTGAAATAAGCTGCATCATTGAAAGCAGGGAATGGGTTTCGTCAGTGTAAATTTGCGGATTCTCCGGAAGATCGGCCATATCGATGGCGAGTTTTATGGCGTCACGGCTGTTGCCAAGCTGGTCGACAAGACCCGCGGCAAGCGCCTGGCGTCCGGTAAAAATGCGGCCGTCCGCCAGAGCCTTAACCTTTTCGATGGGCATGCGGCGGCCCTGCGACACGGCGTCTGTGAACTGGTTATAGGCGTCATTAATGGAAGCCTGGAGCATCTGCCGTTCTTCAATGGTTAACGGCCGGGCGGGAGAGCCGATATCCTTGTGTGCGCCGCTTTTAATGACCTGTAATTTGACTCCCAGTTTTTCAAAGAGCCCTTCCAGATTACCGAATTCCAGAATGACGCCGATGCTGCCTGTAATCGACCCGGGATCGGCAACAATTCGATCCGCGGCAGAGGCGAGATAATAACCTCCGGAAGCCGCAACATCGCCCATGGAAGCGATCACCTTTTTCCCCTTGGTTTTACAGCGAATAATTTCCGTGTAGATTTCCTGAACGGCGCCGACAGATCCGCCGGGAGAATTGATCCGCAGGAGCACGGCTTTAATATCATCGTCTTCGGAAATTTTGTGCAGGCGGCGAACGATCTCGTCGGTATCCGGTCCTCCCCATCCGGTCGATGTTTCGCGCGTATGAATAAGTCCGTAAATGTGCACAATGGCAAGAGCGCCTTTTTTACCTCTTCCCAAATGAAAAAGAGATTTTGGAAGGAGCGAAAACAGCGCAATAAGAGTCGCCGAGAGGTAGAAGATCCAGAGCAGCTTGAGAAATAATTCTTGTTTAGAACTTTGCATAATCAGCACCCTGCCCTTGGCCAGAATCGAACTGGCATCCTCGGCTTCGGAGGCCGGTACTCTATCCATTGAGCTACAAGGGCAGGCTGCCGACGTTTCGGCCGCGTTACTTGGATGATTTGACTGTCAGCTTTTTGACAAAATTTCCCACCTGGCCGAGCGCGTTTTCCAGCGCCGCCAAGTTTTTTCCTCCGCCCTGGGCGAAATCAGGTCGTCCTCCGCCGGAACCCTGAAGAAGAGATGCCAGTTCCCGTGCCAGCGAGCCGGCGTTCAGGCCGCGCTCCACGGCGGTTTTGCTTACGGAAATCACAAAACTTACTTTTTCCTCTTTTACGCTGGCGATGACGACCAGATCAAGATTCCCGCTGTCCCGCAGACGGTCGGCAATTTCACGAAGCTGCTTGTCGTCAATGCCATCCATGCGTTGACTGATGAAGCGAATGCAGCCGACTGTCTGAGATGATTTGGCTATGTCATCAAATTTGCTGCGCAGGGCGCTTGATTTCAAACTGCGGATTTCTTTCTCCAGATCTTTTTCCTGCTGAAGAATCCTGTCGATGCGCGTTTGAATCTCCGCCGGAGTGGTATGTAGAACTTCGGCTGCGGTAGACAGCTGATACTCCATGCGCCGAACGGCCTGAACCGCCGCCTTGCCTGCGACTGCCTCGATGCGCCGTACTCCCGCCGAAATTGCGGTTTCGCTGAGTATCTTAAAAAAGCCAATCTGCCCGGTTGCGTTGACGTGTGTTCCGCCGCAAAGCTCCAGGCTCCACGCTTCCGGTGCGCGCTGCCAGTCTTCATCCGACACCATCACCGCGCGCACCTGGTCGCCGTACTTTTCGCCGAAAAGCGCCATGGCTCCGGCTTTCTGCGCTTCTTTGATTGAAACCTGATGCACATGCACGGATACATTTTTCAAAATCTGCTCGTTTACTAGATCTTCAACGCGCTGGCGCTCCTCCTGCGACAATGCGGCGTAATGCGTGAAGTCAAACCTGAGGCGGTCCGGCGCAACCAGCGAGCCGGATTGGGTGACATGTAAGCCAAGGACCTGGCGCAGGGCCTTGTGCAGCAGATGTGTCGCCGTATGATGGCGCATTGTGGATGCGCGGCTTTCAGCGTCAACTTCCGCCTTGACGGAGTCGTCCGCCGAGAGAACCCCGCTTAAGATCTGAACGCGGTTAACCGTAAGCCCTTCTACCGGAGCCCTGGTGTCAAGAATCCTGGCCTTGCCATGAGCGCTTTCAAGCACGCCCTGATCGCCCACCTGACCTCCTCCTTCCGCATAAAATGGAGTCTCGGACAGCGCCAACTCCCCTTCCTGTCCCGCCTTCAAAGACGAAGTTTCGACCCATTTGTCGCCTTCCTTAAGAAACATGGGCCTTGCGATTTTCGTCTGCACCGTGAGCGAATCATAGCCTCGAAAAACGGATGAGACTCCTACTTTGGACTTCCAGTCACGATAGCGTCCTACGTCCTGCGCTCCAGACCCTTTCCATGCCTGCCTGGCCAGTTCCACGGCCTGGGCCTGAGCCTTTTTGAAACCGTCTTCATCTACGGTAAATCCCATACCTTCCGTCATCTCCCGGGTCAGTTCAAACGGGAATCCGAAAGTATCATAAAGCTGAAAAATTTCTTTGCCCGGCAGCGTGGTCTGTCCCCGTTTTTTTGCTCCCTCCACAAGCTGTTCAAGCTGACGGGTTCCCGTATCCAGCGTTTCCAGGAATTTCTCCTCTTCCATTTTGACAACCGTCGCTATGGTTTCGCGCCGCTGCCGGACTTCAGGATAGGCTTCCTGGATGTCGTCTACTACGGCCCCGGTTAGTTTGTAAACAAAAGGCTCCTGAACTCCCAATGTTTTTCCGGCGCGAACAGCCTGGCGCAGGAGCCGGCGCAGTACATATCCCCGGCCTTCGTTCGACGGAAGGATGCCGTCGCAGATCATAAAGGTTATGGCGCGGCTGTGGTCCGCTATGCGGCGGAAAGCCGCTTTATCCGGCGCGGCTTCTCCCGGTTCGTTTTTCTCTCTGGGGATTTCACGGTCAATGATTTTTCCCAGCGCCCGGAAGATCGTTTGGAATGCGTCCGTACCGAAAGGGCTGGCCACTCCCTGCACCAGCAAACTAAGACGTTCCAGTCCCATCCCCGTATCAATATTTTTCCTCGGCAGCGGGGTCAATTTGCCGTCAGCGCCGCGATTAAACTGGGTGAAAACAAGATTCCATACCTCAAGATATCTATCGCAGTCGCAGCCTACTCCGCAGCCCGGCTTGCCGCAGCCCCATTCCGGCCCGCGATCCCAGAGAATTTCCGAACAGGGACCGCATGGTCCGGTGGGCCCCATCGTCCAGAAATTAGTGTCGTCACCCAGCTTAATAATCCGGTCCTCGGGGAGATAAGACTTCCAGAGGTTAAACGCCTCGTCGTCGCTGTTATGAACCGAAGCGTAAAAACGGTCCTTCGGCAGTCCGATGGTAACCGTAAGAAATTCCCAGCCCCATTCAATGGCATCTTTCTTGAAATAATCACCGAAGGAGAAGTTTCCCAGCATCTCAAAAAAGGTCAGATGCCGGAGAGTGTGGCCTACCCTGTCTATGTCGGATGTGCGCAGGCACTTCTGACATGAAGCCGCGCGCTTGAATGGGCTTTTATCGGGATTTTCGAAGTTTGGTTTGAACTGCACCATGCCCGCGCTGGTGAATAAAAGCGTGGGATCTGTTGAGGGAATGAGGGAATCAGATGAAACAACACGATGCGCGCGTTTCTCAAAATACGCGAGAAACGCCGCGCGCACGTCTGCGGTTTTCATGACTCTTTGGGGTTTTTAGAACTTTCCCTGGCAGTTACGAAGTGGTGTCTTATAGCAGCGGCCATCTGCCGTCTGCATTCGTGCCACGATGGTATGTTTGCCGGGGGTAGCCGTCCAGTCGTGCCACCAGTATCCGGCTGCGAACCGGCACGGCAGCCAACTGCCTCTGTCGATGGAAATGTCAACCGAATCGGCGCCGCCAACTCCGAGACGAATGACATAATTGGACCCGAACAGCGTTTCACCTTCCTGCGGATAATCGATCCAGATATACGGCGGCTGCGGCGCCTTGCCGGGGATGGGCGATTCCGCGAAAAGGATTTCTTTTTTCTTTGACTCTTTCAGTCCGGATACGCGTTTGGCCAGACCAGAGGTTTTTTTTGCCATTTTTCTTTTTACTCCGGTGAGCAATTCGCTCGCCGTAGGAACTGAGCTGCCGCTTTGAAATACCATGAACCCCTCCTTGGGATGATCTCTTAAATCAGGCGACGGTCGCTTCCCTCTGGGCCGTACGGAAAACCCTGTAGTCCAGGTGAGGGAAGATATTGTCGCGCCGTTCAATTTCCGCCAAATAAGTTTCGTCGATCGTCCCACGCCGCAACTGATCGTTGAGACACAAAAATCGCTGCAGGTGATCACGGGTGCGTTTGCATGCGTAAGTATGCGCCGTGCCAACGGTCATAAGGAAAGCCCAGTCCGAGGATTGCGCCAGATATAGTTCACGTGCCGTCTGATTCAAAGCGCGTTCCTGAAGGCCGGAAGCGGCTGGAAATCGTTCAGCCAGTTCGATCATCGTTTCAGACGCCTTATGAAGATGCCGGTAAATCCAGTCGTTTGCCCCGTTGAGCCAGACTTCATGATAACCCTTGTCTCCCCAAGAGGACATTTCGGGCTGGATCATCTGGTTCTGCGGATTTTCGTTCAAATATTCGCTTGGAGTAATAAGGCTTACGTCCTTCTGGTCGTAATGCAGTTTTCTGCAAAGCATCTCTAGAAAATCCGGCCCCTCGTACCACCAGTGCCCGAAGAGTTCTGCGTCGTACATTGAGGTAACGATTGGTTTTTTGCCAAGAAAGCCGTGAAGGTGCATGGCCTGCTGCTGCCTGTTGAACATGAAGTTCCCGGCGTGTTCCGCAGCCACGTTGCGGGCTTCCTCGGGATTGTATGGCATTTTCGCGTGCAGAGGCACGCGTCCGGTTATCTTGTAGTATTTGAGGCCCACATTTCGACGCACGCCATCAGCGTGCAGATACGGCCTGATGTAGTTGTAGTCAAGATCGTAGCCTACGTCACGGTAGAATTCTCGGTATCTGGAATCTCCGGGGTATCCGGCGTCCGCGGACCATACCTGGTGCGCAGACTCCATGTCGCGTCCAAAAGCGGCAACGCCCGACGGACAATAAACCGGCGCGTAAACGCCGTAGCGCGGGCGCGGCCTGCCGTACAGAAGTCCGTGCGCTTCCATGAAAAAGTAGCGGATGCCGTTTTCCCGCAGGAGCTGGTCATCTCCCAGATTGTAAGCGCATTCCGGGAGCCAGATGCCGCGCGGGCGGCGTCCGAAATGGCGCTGATAGTCGTCAACCGCAACGCGGATCTGCGCGCGCGCCGCCTGGCGATGCAGCATCATAGGCAGGTAGCCGTGTGTTGCGCCGCAGGTGATAATCTCCAGAACCCCCTGGTCTTGAAGCTGCCGGAAAGCCTGGATAAGATTGCCTCTGTACCAATCGTCGAACAATTGGCGGCATCGTGAAATTTTACGCTGATACATCAGCGCGGACCCATGGAACTCGGGCTGATTCCGGGTACGAAACTCCTCTTTGTTCGAAAGTTCCAGCAGGTTGTAAAGGTAGCGCCTGTAGCGCGATTGCAGAAGGCTGTCTGAAAGCATTGCGCACAGAGGCGGCGTGAGTGACATCGTGAAACGGAAATGGATCTTTTCCGAAGAAAGCCGCGTCATCATGTCGATGAGCGGAATATAGGTTTCCGTTATCGCCTCATAAAGCCAGTCTTCCTCCAGAAAGTCTTCGTGCTCCGGGTGGCGCACGAACGGAAGATGAGCATGGAGAACAAGAGAGAGGTAGCCGTGTTCACCCATTTGGTTTTTCCTTTGTCTGCTGAGGCGGCAGGCTGCGCGAACCGGAATAAGAAGAAACGGATGAAGAAATTCCAAACTCGAAAGGCTTTGACTGTGAAAAAGCTCCGGAGAAAACCGCGCGCAGGAATTCCCAGCGCAGCGCCATTCGATTAACCTGAGCCGCTTCCGGCAGATTTGCGGAACTGCGTTGTAATGCGCCAACGTGCATCATCTGCGTCCATTCCTCCAGCGAATAGTCGACTGAGACCCAGTCTGCGTCAGTAAGGTCCGAAACACGCCCGAATGGCATGGTGATGCAGTTTGAACTGAGAATGCAGAGAAATCGTCCATCCTTCAATCGCAGTCCCAGCTCTGCCCTGTAGGTGCGGCCTGATTGATCGACATTAACGTACCAGTTCCGGCTGTCAAACTGGACATCCACGTCAAAAAAGCGCGGCCGGCTGGAGCCGTCCGATCTGCCCTCGTTGGAAATATCGTATACACGAAGAATTTGCTGTCCTTCCTGCCATACCTGCTGCCCGTTCTGACGGGTAATTTCTTCATAGCGGTCGTTGGCGATATCCCAGTAAGCGAAAAACCAGACCGGGTCGCGCACCATAATGACAAGCCGGTTGTCTCCGTATGCTTCCGGAATATCGGCGCCGTTGTCGAATTCTTCGGCAGATTCGACAATGAATTTCGGTGCTTCCTGTTGAGGTTGAAAATTACCGCTATTATCCACAAGATTCCTTTACTTCAATTTAGATGAAAAGGTGGGGTATATCTATTAGAGTTAGTCTACCTGATCTGAAAAAGCTAAGTCAAGAAAATCCCTAAAAACGAAGCGTCTATCCTACCAAAATAGAAGCTAAAAATATCCGCTCTCGCGTCGAATAATCAGACCGTAAGGCCTACAGAAAACATTTAAACCTTATCGTATTTTTCTACGAATTTTTTAATTTCTTCGATATGATTCAATACTAACTTTGCTTTTCTGACGCCGAATGAAAAGGGAAATTTATCATCCGGAGTATTTTTAATTATAAGAACGGGATTCCCTTTATATTCCGCTTCGTTTGCTTCTGACATTGGTCGGATCTCCTTTAATATTAATGTCGGAAATGGCGCATGCCGGTAAAGATCATTGCCATATTGTACTCATTGGCGGCGCGAATGGAATCATCATCTCTAACTGATCCTCCAGGCTGTATAATCGCGGCAATGCCCATCTTATGCGCTTCGTCGACGCAATCCCGGAAGGGAAAGAAGGCATCGGAAGCCAATACAATGGGCGATTGATGCGCAATGATCAGGTTCTGCTGTTGTTGTGCTTTCATCCAGGCAACCCTTAACGCATCTACGCGGGACGTCTGACCGGCGCCCAGCCCGATGGTCTGAAAACCGCGTGCCAGAACGATAGCGTTGGATTTCATATGTTTTGCTACCCTCCAGGCAAATTCAAGAGACGCCATCTCTTCCGCAGTAGGAGCGCGCCTGGTGATTGTCCGGGTTTCCGTGTGCCGTGCGAAATCTTTTTCCTGGACAAGTACTCCTCCGGAAACACGGCGCAAATCCAGTTCCCTGGCGGCTGTTGTCAATACTGATGGCAGCTGGAGAATCCGTACGTTTCCCTTTTTTTTGAATATTTCAATCGCTTCCGGGCGATAACCGGGGGCCACAACGCACTCTAGAAATATTTTTATCAGTTCCTCTGCGGTCCGTCCGTCTATTTCCCTGTTGATTCCGACAATGCCGCCAAAAGCGCTGAGCGGATCGCAGGCAAGAGCCAGGCGAAACGCTTCGTCAGGACGATCCGCCAGGGCCGCGCCGCAGGGCGTATTGTGTTTGACGATCACACAGGCCGGCTTGTCAAACTCGCTGACGCAGTTCCAGGCGGAATCCAGGTCAAGATAATTGTTGTAAGAAAGTTCTTTTCCCTGGAATTTTTTCGCCGTGGTTATTCCCCAATCGCAGCTGCGGGCTCCGGTTTCGAGGTAGAGCGCCGCCTTCTGATGCGGGTTTTCCCCGTAGCGGATTGTTTGCATTTTTCTTAGGCCGATAGTCAGTTCTTCGGGGAACGGGTCCGTCTCTTTGCCGCGCTCCCGGAAATAGGAAGAGATAACTGCGTCGTAGCGTGCCGTATGCGCGAAAGCCTTGGCGGCCAGACGCCGCCTTGTCTCGAGCTGTATTTCACCGTTTGCTCCCGACATCTCTTCAAGGATTTTCGGATAATCCCCGGGATCGCAAACGATCGCCACATCATGAAAGTTCTTACCGGCCGCGCGCAGCAGCGCTACGCCCCCGATGTCTATGTATTCAAGGAGGTCTTTTTCTTCGAGTATCGTTTCCGTGACAACTTTTTCGAACGGGTAAAGGTTCACGATTACCATGTCGATCGGATCTATGCCGTGTTTAGACATGTCCTTCTCATGACGGGGGTTTCCCCGGATGGCGAGAAGCCCGCCAAATATTTTTGGATGCAGGGTTTTGACGCGGCCATCCAGAATCTCAGGATAACCGGTAAGCTCTTCCACCTCACGCACGGGGACTTCACCCTGTTTTAGCGCTTTGGCTGTTCCGCCGGTGGAAATAATTTCCCACCCCTTGGCGGCAAGGGCACTGGCAAACTCGACTATGCCTGTCTTATCGGTGACACTGATCAGAACGCGTTTTTTCACGGGCATTTATCTTCCTCTCTTACTGCGCCAGCAATTTTAATAAATCCTTTTCGCTGATCACTTTTACTCCCAGTTTCCGGGCTTTATCAAGTTTTGATCCCGGCTCACTTCCCGCCACAACGAAATCAGTGTTCTTTGAAACGCTTCCCGCGGCATTTCCGCCAAGTTCGCGTATCCTGCGTTCCGCTTCGGAGCGGCTTAAAGATTCGAGGCTCCCAGTAAGAACCAGAGTTTTTCCCTCAAGCATGGAAGGACTTTTACGTTCGGGAATTTCTTCCCTCATCGTAAGGCCGGCGCGTTTGAGCCTGTTGATCAGGGTCTTTGTCCCGGGCAGACTGGAAAAATCAGATATGGCCTGGGCCATGACCGGCCCCACTTCATGAATCGCGCGCAGTTCCGCTTCGGAAGCGCGCATCAGCGCATCCATCGTGCGGAATTTCATGGCCAGCGTCATGGCGGCCTTTTGCCCCACATGGCGGATTCCCATTCCGTAAACAACTCTTGAGAGCGGCCGCGTTTTGCTGCCTGCAATTGCTTTAATGAGATTGTCCGCGCGTTTTTCCGCAAAGAGCTCGAGTTTGCGTACATCCTTCAAAGTCAGAGAATAAATATCGGCAAAATCGTTAACCAGCTTTTTTTGAACCAGCTGGTTTACGGCGACTTCTCCCATGCCTTCTATATCCATGGCGTCTCGGCTGGCAAAATGGATCAGCCCGCGTATAATCTGAGCCGGGCAGGCAAGATTTGAGCACCTGTAAGCGACGTCTATTTCCCTTTCTTTGGAAATCTGGCCGTCGCAGACCGGGCAAACGGTCGGGATAGGGAAAGCCCTTTCCTTGCCCGTGCGGCGGCTTTCGATGACTTTGAGCACCTGCGGGATCACTTCGCCCGCGCGCTGGATCAGCACCCAGTCGCCGATTTTAATTCCCAGCCGCTTGACTTCGTCAAAGTTATGCAGCGTGGCATTTGAAATTGTCACTCCGCCGCAGGCAACAGGCTTCAGTTTGGCGACCGGCGTCACGGTCCCCGTCCGGCCAACGGAGGCGATGATGTCCAGAACCTGCGTGGTGGCCTGCTGAGCTTCGAATTTATAAGCCACCGCCCAGCGCGGAGATTTTTGCGTAGAGCCGACTTTTTGCCGGAGCGCAAACAAATTGACTTTAATGACGGCGCCGTCTATGTCATATAACAAATCATTGCGCTCTTTCTCGAGAGCGCGGCATTGACGGGTGCATTCCATTATCGTCGAGCAGCGCGCAATTTTGTCAGGGATGGGCAGCCCCATCCGCGCGCAGGTCTTCAAAAACTCCCAGTGGTTATGCCAGGAGATTCCTTCTGCGCTGCCGAAAGAATGAACAAAAAAGCGTAGCGGGCGGGAGGATGTTATTGCGGGGTCTTTCTGCCTTAGAGAACCGGCTGTTGCGTTGCGCGGATTGGCGAAAATTTCCATCCCCCGCGCTTCCTGCTGTTTGTTGTACTTCAGAAAATCCGTTTTGTTCATGTAGACTTCGCCGCGCACTTCCAGGAGTTTGGGGAAAGGGGCGTTAAGCTTCAACGGGAGGGAACGCACGGTTTTTAAATTCTGGGTAACATCCTCTCCGGTTAGTCCGTCTCCGCGCGTGGCGCCTTGGGTAAAAACACCGTTCTCATAAAGGACTGAGGCGCTGACTCCGTCGATTTTGGGCTCCACGACATAGTCAACGTTGCGCGCGCCCAACGCCCGTTCCAGACGGTCATCCCATTCCAGAATTTCGTTTTCATTGTAGGTGTTGTCCAGAGAAAGCATGGGAATACGGTGCTTGACCGGAGCGAAACCGGAGACCGCTGTCCCAGAAACGCGCTGTGATGGCGAATCGGGCGTAATCAGATCCGGGAATTCTTTTTCCAGCCCCAGGAGTTCTTTCAGGAGCCTGTCATATTCCGTATCAGAAATTTCCGGCTCGGCCAGGATGTAGTAGCAGTAGTCGTGGTGGGCGATCTCTTCGCGGAGTTTTTTGAGGCGTTCAGCGGCCTGGGATTTGTCCATGAGATTTTGTTTTTCCTATTCCTCTCCCGGTCTTTCCTTTTTCATCTTGTCCAGCATGCCGTTTACAAATCTGCTCGATTCGGCGGTTGAGAATTTTTTGGCTATTTCCACCGCCTCGTTAATAATGACATTCAGCGGAGTTTCCGGATCTTCCAGAATTTCAAAAGTTGCGATTCGAAGAATACACCGGTCTATCGCGGCCATGCGTTTCAATTCCCAGTTTTCTGCGTATTTCACGATCAAAGAATCGATTTCCACCCGGCGTTTTGCCGCCCCTTCCGCAAGATGCTTAACGAAGCTGCGGGTTTTTGCCGCAAGCGGTTCTTCCGACATAACGGCATCTGGAATCTGATCGGGGTTGAGACCGCAGACATCAAGAAGGTAAATAAGCTGCAGTGCGGCCTCACGGCCTAATCTACGTGAATTCTGCATGGTTCAAAGAGCGTGTAATTTTTATGAACGTTCCAATGTTTTTATTTCTTCGACTAGTTGAATCATTGCAAGAGCCGCTTCCGCGGATTCCGCGCCCTTGTTTCCCTTATCGCCGCCGGCGCGGGCCCTGGCTTGGCCAGGATTGTTCGGAGTAAGAACTCCGAATAGAACGGGAATCCCGGTGTTGAGGCTGATCATGGAAATTCCGCGTGCCACTTCCCTTGAGATATATTCGTTGTGCGGCGTTTCACCCTTGATGACCACCCCGAGGCATATAACCGCATCGAGCTTGTGATTCTTAAGCAGCGTTTGAGCGGCGAGCGGAATTTCAAATGCCCCCGGGACCCGCGCGATCTTGATGTTTTTCTCTTCGGTTCCATGCGCCCGCAGCGTTGCAACTGACGCTTTCAAAAGGTCCTCGGTAATTTCGGCGTGATAACGCGAAACAACGATGCCGATCTTCCTGTTCCTGCCTGCAGTTTTCGGAACGTCAATTTTTGAACCGGACATAGTCATTGGAGCGTAAGCTGCTCGAGCAAATGTCCGAGCTTTTCCTTTTTGGTTTTCAGATATCTTCGGTTATTACGGTTTGAAGGCACTTCGATGGGTACGCGCCTGACGACTTTAAGACCGTAGCCTTCAAGCCCGACGATTTTGCGCGGGTTATTGGTCATAAGACGGATGGTTGAGAGGCCAAGATCGGACAGGATCTGCGCTCCGATGCCGTAATGCCGCAGGTCCGGCTCAAAGCCGAGCGCTTCGTTGGCTTCTACAGTGTCCATCCCGCGGTCCTGCAGAGCATAAGCCTTCAGTTTGTTTTCCAGGCCTATGCCGCGTCCTTCCTGATGCATGTATAGAAGAACTCCATGCGGTTCCTGCGATATGCGCTCAATGGCCTTGTGCAGCTGCTGCCCGCAGTCGCAGCGCAGGGAGCCGAGAGTGTCTCCGGTAAAGCAGGACGAATGAACGCGCACCAGCACGTTTTTTTGCCCTTCAATTTTTCCATGAACGATGGCCAGATGGTGTTCCTTGTTCAATTCGTCTTCGTAGAGGTGCAGGGCGAAATTCCCGTAGCGTGTGGGCAGTTTGGCTGAAACCACCCAGTTTACAAGCCGTTCGTTCCTGCGCCGGTATTCGATCAGATCGGCGATGGTGATAATTTTCAGGCGATGGCGCCGGGCAAAGCGCCTGAGTTCGGGCAGGCGCGCCATGGTGCCGTCTTCGTTCATGATTTCGCAGCATACTCCTGCGGGATAAAGCCCCGCCATTTTTGCCAGGTCTACCGTAGCTTCTGTGTGGCCGGCCCGCACCAGCACGCCGCCTTCCCGGTAACGCAGCGGAAAAATATGACCGGGTTTTGATAAGTCGTCGGGTTTTGATTTGGGATTCAGAACGGTTTTAATTGTTTGCGCGCGGTCGGAAGCGGAAATGCCGGTTGTCGTGTTTTTGCAGGCGTCGATGGAAACGGTGAAAGCCGCATCGCGCAGTTCCCGGTTTGTCTCAACCATCGGCGCGATCTGTAGTTCGTCCAGGCGCTTGCCTGTGACAGGCAGGCAGATCAGCCCGCGGCCGAACTTAGCCATGAAATTAATTATCGCAGGCGTGGCTTTTGAGGCTGCGCAGATAAGATCCCCCTCGTTTTCGCGATCGGCGTCATCCACAACAATGATCATCCTGCCGCGCTTGATATCCTCGATGCCTTCTTTGATGGTTGAAAAACTCATGTTCCAGCTTTCCGTAAAATGATTAAAAATTCCTTTTTTGTTTTTCCCGTATACTGCGCCAGGATGTCCGCTTCCAGATTAACGCGATCCCCGGCTTTTTTTGCCGACAAACCGGTATTCCGCAAAGTATGCGGAATGATCATGATATCAATCCTGCCCATATTTTTCCGGGCTACGGTCAGGCTTATGCCGTCGACCGCAATGCTGCCTTTGAAGCGGACATATTTCGCCATCCGCTTCGGCAGCCTGATCCGGTACCACTTGCTTGAACCTTCCCTGCGGATTCGCTCGATCAGACCGGTCTGTTCAACGTGACCCGTGACAAAATGACCGCCGATCCTGTCCCCCCACCGCATGGATCGTTCAAGATTTACCGGCGTGCCCGGCGCGAGGGAACCCAGCGTGGTGATGCGGGTTGTTTCCGGACCGACGTCAAAAGAATAAACTGAACCTTTCTGGTTGACAACGGTCAGGCAAACGCCGTCCACGCTGACGCTTTCTCCGCGTTGAAGGCGTCCGAGCGGCGCGCGGATAGAAAGTCTGATACCGTCGTATTTTATAACTTTACCGACAACCTGAATGATCCCGTTAAACACACGTACTCCTTTTTAGAATTTCCCTTTTATGCACAAATCCTGGCCGAGCATTTTTATTTCGATATTTTTCAAGTGCCAGGCCGAGGAAAGCTTCTTCACGTTAAGCTCTCCGACTGCGGAGCGTCCCTCATGTCCAATCAGTATCGGAGCGGCGAACCATACAACTTCGTTGGCCAGCTTCTCTCGCAGAAAGCTCCCAAGCAGCCGTCCCCCGCCTTCTACCATAAGATGCGTAATATCCATTTCACCAAGCCGCTTCAACGCTTCATGGAGCGAGAGCCTGCCTGAGCTGTCAGAACGCAGAATGATCACCCGCGTCCCGGGTTTTTCCAGACGTCTTCTCTGCGATGCGGAGCTCCGGGATGAGGTAAAAATTATTGTCTGCGCCGAGGAATCCAGCGCTCGTGCTGAGGCGGGAATCCGCAGGCGGCTGTCAAAAATCACGCGGCAGGGATTGCGTCCAAACCCATGGCTTGTAAGCCGGGGATTGTCCTTAAGTACAGTCTCAATGCCCACGGCTACGGCGTCCGCCTGCGCCCGCATGCGGTGTCCTTCCCTCCGCGCAGCCGTGCCCGTTATCCAGCGCGATTCACCTGAAGCTGCGGCGATTTTCCCGTCAAGAGAAGCCGCGATCTTGAGCGTCACATACGGACGTTTTTTCTGCATCCACCAGATGAAAGCCCGGTTCAGTTCCCGCGCTTCATTTTCCAGAATCCCGGTTCTTACGGTAATCCCATTCCTGCGCAGATATCTTATGCCTTTTCCTTTTACAAGCGGGTTAGGATCCTTAAAAGGAATAACTACTTCTTTAACCCCCGCGCGATCAATGGCTTCAACGCAGGGAGGTGTTTTCCCCCAATGCACGCAGGGCTCAAGATTTATGTACAACGTGGCGCCCCGCGCTTTTGAACCAGCCTGGCGCAGGGCTTCAACTTCCGCGTGAGCCTGGCCGAAAGCGCGGTGACAGCCCCCGGCAATCAGCTTGTTGCCTTTCACTATGACGCAACCGACCATTGGATTGGGATGGACATGGCCTTCGCCCTGCAGGGCCAGTTCCAGGGCGCGCTTCATCCAGCGGTCGTGATCCATTAGAACTGGACTTGCGGTACTGTTTTAGCGCTTTCAACCGCCTTGAAGTAAGGCTGAGGCGGCGGGAATCCTGCCATACGTGCGATCAGGCTGGTTGGAAAGGTCTGTACGCGTGTATTGTATGCCCGGACCATCTCGTTATAGCGCATGCGCTCCACGGCTATCCGGTTTTCCGTTCCTGCTAATTCGTCTTGAAGCCGGAGAAAAGATTGGTCTGCTTTGAGATTAGGATAATTTTCAGCTATGGCCAAAAGCCGGGACAGCGCTCCGGACATCTGATTATTTGCTTCCACTTTTTCTCCCAGGGTTCGGGCGCCGCTCAAGGCTGCACGCGCACGGGCAACATCTTCAAAAATGCTTTTTTCATGCGCCGCATACCCTTTAACCGTATTTACCAGGTTTGGGATCAGATCGTTTCTGCGCTGCAAAACGTTTTCCACCTGGGCCCACGCTGCCGGGATGCTTTCTTTTAAAGAGACCATGCCGTTGTAGGCCGTTACTCCGTAGATTAATGAAATGACTACAACCCCTAGAATTACCAGCCAGCCATATAGTGCGCGCATATTACCCTCTTTCCCTGTCATTCCCGAGGGCGTTATCGGGAATCTATAGACGTTTTTGATGATGGATCCGCCAGATGTCTGGCGGATGAAACTGTTTCTTATGAGGTTTATTGAAGTTTCATTTTACAAAACAGAACGGTCTCTTGCGGCGGGGTGGACTGCCTTACGTGGAAGGAAGGTTCGCCTAGAAAGGAAAAATCGAACTCTTAAACCCCAGAGGGTCAACGCCTATGGGCGGCAGTTTGAAACCCTTTGGAAGCCGGCTTTTTGCGGCATTTTTGGGTTCTAAAACCTGCGTCTGGTCTTTCAGTTTATTGTCTGCAAGTTTAGGATATGTCATGTGGGAATAACCTCCTAAAAGCATCATAACTCTATGGAAATTTCAAAGTAGAAAAATTTAAATCCCCCTGCCATTGGACGCATGGGATAACATGGTCTTCGTCTGCTTCAATTCTGCTGGCTGGCTACGAGGAGCTCTTTACGTTGACGGGAAAAGCCTTTAATCTCGGCCTCCCTCATAAGCGCCTGCGAACGGGTATAGTTCGTTTCGCTGTATACAAGCTGCACAGGCAGATGCGTGCGCGTATATGCCGCGCCTTTTCCGGAAAGGTGTTTGGCCAGGCGCGTTTTGATGTCGCGGGTTATGCCGGTATAGAGCGATCCGTCGCCGCAGCGCAGCACATAGACAGACCAATCCGCTGATCCTTCAGAAACCATCCCGCTCACCATTCGTAGATATTTTGGATCCATCGCGCAAGAGAATGCCTCTTTTGGAAGCAGAATGCAAACGTAATTTAGTGATTATTTTATGCGGTTGATTTTGAGAAAGACAGAGGAACTGTCCCCACCCGGCTTGAGTGCGATTACGATGCCTGCTTCATTCCTGCGGAGGGTGATGCTGGAAAGTGAAGCGGGCGATACGGGCTTCAAAGCGTATGGATTGATCCCCGCCTGCCGGAATGCTTTCAGATAAGCTGTAGATGATTTGGAGTAATCCCATCGGCCATTGACTTTAACCGGTTTCAGCCTGGGAACGGTAAAAGAAGTGGTCTTATGGATAAACGTTCCTTGAGGCATGACTGAATCGCCGGAATAATGCGTACCTGATTCAAGTTCAACAATCCCAACCGTAGAGGCTTTAACCTGAAGGTTTAGGGAAAAGACGATGGCAGCGATTATTCCCGATGTTATTGCGATCTTCATGTAATCAGCATAGCGGGACTTGGACAATGAAACAATGTGCCGAAAGTGAAAAAAATGAGTTCCGGTAGGCCTATGCCTTTATGGGCCAGGTAGGCTGGGTCTTTTTTAAGCGGCAGTCAGCTCAAGCTTCCCACCGTGCGCATCTCTTTTTGTTCCCTGACGATTCCAAATTTCCTGGAGAGCCTGCGCCGCGGCCAAGAGGACTTCCTCTCTAGGATGATTTTTTAAAGCTTCCTTCAATGCCGGGATAGCCGTCGGAATCCCAATCGCTCCAAGAGCTCTCGCAGCGACCGATGCAACACGCCAATTAGAATGTTCCAAAGCTCCAGCCAAGGCTTCAACAACATCTTGATTCCCGATTCGAATAAGTTCATGCGCAGCAATATGACGGAGATAGGCATTGTTAACGAAAACCTCAAATAAGCCTGATATTGCAGGCATTCCCATTTCTGCGATAAGTTCTCTTATTGTCATAGAATCATCGGGATTAGTAACACCGTCAAGAACTTGCAATAAATGGGGAATCACCGGATATCCAAGATTTCCCAGAGCCACCGCTGCGGCGGCACGAACGTCCGGATACTCATCAGAATTCATGGCCTCCAACAAGTCCGGGATGGCTTGTTGATTACCAATTTTTCCAAGTACCGACGCCGCAATTTTGCGTTCCGACCAACTTTTACCATCATGCTTCAAAACCATCAACAAGACTTCGACGGCTTCGTCACCGCCAATCTTTCCAAGAGCATACACCATGGCATCGCGAACGCCCATATAACGTTCAAAATGACCTTGCTCACCCATTAAAGCCTCGGAAAAAACTGGAATGGCTTCCGTATATCCAGGCTTCCCCAAAACCTTAACAACAGCTTCTCGGACCCGCCAATCTCTTGATTTCAATGCATTTAAAAGAACGCAAACGGGCAATCCTTTTTTATCCAATTCTCCTTTTTTGATGGCGCGCCGCACACGAATGACGGGATCGAAATACAAAGGCACAAGAAATAATCCCACAAAACCCAGCGCTGCAACAAGAATCCCCGCCACCCATCCTCGATTAGCAGTTAACAGTTCCATGAAACTTGAACCGTTTCCCGATAATCCGGTTTTGTCTCCTTGCCCGAAGGCTGCGGCTGCAGCCAGGGCCAGGAACGGCACTGACCAGAATGAAAACCATAACAAAATTCTTTTAAGACGGTGCTTCCACGATGGCAACGGCGAAATCGCCCTGGATATAGGCTCTGCTTGTGCGACCGAAGGCGCGGGTTCTTCCGTCTGGGGCAGCTTAGCCTGCACCGCAGAACGCTGCGCACGTTCGTAGACGCTAATAAAAATCCATCCTGCTATTCCTGTAATGATTCCCCCGCCGACGGCGCCTATCCATATCATGGACAACGTATGTATCAACCATTCAGGAGAGAAGAGGCCAAATACTGCTGTTGTGGTAACGACCAGGGCTATCAGAGAAAGAGGCGAGATAACGCAACTCCATAATGCCTTGCGGTTCAACTCCTCTATTGATATCTCCTGCCCGTCGTTTGGTTCGGAGAGAGAGACCGGCTGTTCGCCGGTTGTGCCGATGATTGCCGAATCCACGGGCACATTACCAGCCCGCCTCAGCCATTTGAAGAACCCGATAATTTGCGCGCGGCGAACGCCCCACATCCCTCGTCTGCCAACCAGTACTTTCCAGGGAACACCGTAAAGTCTGCGAACAATAAATACCGCCGGCGTTGCTTCAACCCCTCCCCGATTCCTGATCTTATCGAGAGCCTTTTCAGCAGCCCGGCTGACAAAATCATTTCTATCGTAGGTAGCCTCCTCAAGGGCTTCGATAACCTGCGTATCTTCGAGTAATGCGATTTCCCCAAGAGCCTGCGTAGCACGCTGGCGGACGCCTCCGCCCCAATCGTCATTTAAAGCCGTTGCTACGGCTTTGATGGCCAGCGGACCTCCAATCGCCCGCAACCCCATCACCGCTTCCTCACGAACATTCGCGGCAGGATCTTCTAAGGCTTCCAGAAAAGCGGTGATGGAGCGCGGATCCCTAATCTCCCTGAGAGCGCTTACCGCTGCCTTGCGCACATCCACTTCTGGATCGTCCTTCAAAGCTATCGACAATGTATTTATAGCCCTCAGACCTCCACTCTTTCCGAGCGCGCCCGCCGCGCCAATGCGTTCTTTTTCCGTCTTACCGGAACTCAGAATTCGGCACAGGCGACGAACGCTCAGGGTATTCAAGATTTGATAAATTGCCCAGATGCCTCCGAGCACGGCAATTATTGTGAAGACCTTTTCAAAGCTGGTCGTATCCGGCAGATGGTAGGTTTCAGAAATTTCTTCAGGGATGCGGTCGTCCTGCGCAAAGGTGTGAACTATACCCGGCTTCATGGCTCCCAGCGCTACAGTGGCCATAACTACAGCCGGTTTCAGAACCAGAGCCCACTGTGGTGGGCGCAATGGAAAAATTCCTGCACTCATTTGAGAATCCCGCATTCCACGGGCCAGACGAGGGCTAACAGGATTTTCTGGATTGGGTTCATGTCTGCAAATGACAAGTCTCGGTATAATCGCATCTTCCGAGAGACGTCCCAGGTTATGAGACCAAGTTTGAGAGATATTCTGCGAGGGGCGGAAAATAAAACATAAAGAACTGCCGGTGACCGGATCTGCGATAAGACAAGCAGCCAGAGTCAATGCCATGAAACGTTGCAATGAATGCGCGGTCGTGGCTGGCAACATGAACAAATTATCCAGGAAAATCGCCAGTGATGGAATATGCCTAAAGGCTAAAAATGAAGGACCAACAGACCCATGACTTTTATGTACCTGAATACCTTCACGACGTGGGCCCCCCCGGCGTCATCCTCCGCGGTCGTCAGCGGGGGATCCATCATTTCCGTTTGATTTCTCTTTCAAGAAATGGTTTTTATTGTTGTGCCCGACTCCAACTTACAACGCTGCCCGAACTGTGAGCGTCTCG
>Ga0181520_10001259_pt1 | contig 52070 bp, 57 predicted proteins | sample PEATcosm2014_Bin_29_FD_132451 | JGI IMG/M metagenome (GOLD analysis project Ga0181520, IMG submission 132451) | Peatland microbial communities from MTU Mesocosm Facility, Houghton, MI, USA - PEATcosm2014_Bin02_30_metaG | ecosystem: Environmental > Terrestrial > Soil > Wetlands > Peat | place... | reverse complement strand
TCTTAAAAAGTCCCTTAATAAATTCCAAATCACCGTCAGAATTTGAAGCCATTATTTCTGCTGATATATTGCGTACCTGATTAAAACGCTCAATATCAAATTCATTTACTGCATAAGTTAGCTCGTTTTATGCAATTGCCTGCAAATTCTTTGCCCATTCAAGCCATTTTGGTTCCAGATTCTGCCTTTCACATTTTGTTAAATGAATTATAAAGAAATAATTTTAATTTATAAATATAAATTTGTTTTTTATAATCTGCAGTGGGTATTAATTTTGAATAGATTGCCTACATAGTTAATTTTATACAAGGAATTAATCGAGGGATTAATGATATTTTTTTGCTTTCATCAAATTTTTTTTGATGAATAACTTATTAAATAAAATAAAAAGAATTAATTTTGAAGCATGGATATGGATAACAGGGCTGACAATACTCGCATTATTAAAACCGGATAGCCAGGAGCATTTCACCTCTGTCCTTTTAAAAATCTTGGGTTTAAATACTGCCCGGGATGTGGGCTGGGACATTCCATTTTTTTTATTTCATGGAAATATAACAGCATCCTTACGAACGCATATTCTTGGAATTCCAACAGTTATAATTTTAAGCGTACGTACAGTTTCCATAATTAAAAAATCAAGCTCTAACTTTCCATTAAAAATTGATTAAAATGAAAGGGAAAACAATGGCGAACATTTTACAAATAATGCCTTATCTTGAAGACGATGAAATGATCTTCGCCCAGGGATTAATTAAGGATATGACTGATAATCAAGCATTACTTTTCGCAAATGCTAGAAGAAAAGATCCGCAGGCTATTTTACTGACAGCCTGCATTGGTTTTATAGGATTTGCAGGGATACATAGGTTTTTATTAGGACATATCGGCATGGGACTGCTTTTCTTCTTTACAGGCGGTCTTTGCGCAATCGGAACCATTGTTGATCTTATAAATTATAGAAAACTGGCATTTGAATATAACCAAAGAGTTGCTCAAGAAGTTGCAATTATGGTTATAGGCTCTGCACAATAGAATTAATCATACTTTTCTCAGCCTGCCGCAACAGACAGGTTTATAGAAATTAATCAATCCGGGAAATATTATGATAGATTCATTTGAAAATTGACTCAAACATTTTATAATCCAATAAGTTCAGTGATGCTCAATGCGGATCCCAGATTTAATGAGTTCCTTCCCTTTAGCATAATTTTGATAGTATTGGTTTTAACCATACGATTTTCACTGATTACAAGAACATCAATGTATAATGAAATTTGTTTCCCTTTTCGATGCTTGTGATATTAATACATGAAATTTTTAAATAATTATCTTTTTCAAATGCTGTTATTTGCATTTCTTGCAAATAACAGCGCCACGGCAGATCATTATAAGCGTAATACTGAAATAGATATTCAGCATTATACATTCAAATTAACTTTAAATGATTCCACCGATACTATACTTGGGGAGACTGAAATTGAGATAAAGTTTCTTTCAGGCGGCATCAACAAGTTTTATCTGGATCTTGCAGGACTCGACTCTTCATCAGGAAAGGGCATGGTAGTAAGTCAGATTAAACAGGATGTGAAAACCTTAATGTTTCGCCAATCAAATGATCAATTGGAAATAAATCTTGCGTCAACTTCCGTAAAGGACGAGATAAAAAGCTTTACTATAAAATATTCCGGCATACCTGCTGAAGGACTGATCATATCAAAAAATAAATATGGCGACAGAACATTCTTTGGCGATAACTGGCCTAACCGCGCACATTACTGGCTTCCAACCATAGATCATCCATATGATAAAGCAACTTGCGACTTTATAGTAACTGCTCCCGCTAAATACAAAGTAATAGCTAATGGTTCATTAAAAGAGGAAAGTAATCTTGGTAATAATCTTTGTTTAACACATTGGAAAGAAAGCGTCCCTATTCCGACAAAGGTAATGGTTATAGGTGCTGCAAAATTTTCCGTTAAATATTTACAGGATTCAAACTGTATACCTGTTGAAAGCTGGGTTTACCCGGAAGATAAGGAAAAAGGGTTTTATGATTTTAGCCTTGCAAAAGATATAATGACGCTATTTTCAAATCTAATAGGCGATTTCCCTTATGAAAAGCTTGCCAATGTTGAGTCAAAAACAATATATGGCGGAATGGAGAATGCAAGCGCTATATTTTATGCTGAACAGGAAATTACCGGAACAAGAAAAAGTATTGTCACGATTGCACATGAGATAGCACATCAATGGTTTGGCGATGCCGTTACCGAAGCAGATTGGGATCATATATGGCTAAGCGAAGGCTTTGCTACATACTTTCAAAATATTTTTATAGCTTACTATTTCGGTAATGATAGTCTGCTTAATGCAGTAAGACTGGAGCGAAAACAAATAATATATTATATAATGACCAATCCAAATTCTGCAGTTGTAGATACCTCAATAACTACTTTGACCGATCTATTAAATATAAATTCTTACCAAAAAGGCGGATGGGTTCTGAGAATGCTTCAACATGTTCTCGGAGATAATATCTTCTGGAAAGGTATAAGGCTTTATTATAAGAATTATATGAACAGTAATACCCTAACAAAAGATTTTGAAGCTACAATGGAAAAGGTATCGGGGAAAAACCTTGAGTGGTTTTTTAATGAATGGATTTACAAACCGGGTTTGCCTTATCTTAGTGGCGAATGGGAATATGATAGCAAATCAAAGTTGCTAATTGTAAGAATTAAACAGGTTCAGGGAGTAGATAACATTATAAAAATGCCTCTTGATCTTGGACTATATTTTAATAAAGACAAAAAGGCTGAGATTAGGAAAATTAAAATTAATGCTTCAATAAACGAATATAAATTTTCAGTAAAACATAGACCGTCAAAAGTAATTATAGATCCGGATTTGTGGTTGTTAATGAGTTCGGATTTTAAGGAAAAATAAATTTATTGTGAACATATTATATAAACAATGTACTTAGTTTTTTAAAGTCTTCGCCTTTTTAAGAAAAACAGAATCCGGAATTCATTTATTAACTACATAATTAGAATAGATCAAGAATACCTTCCCCGTAGAATTACCGGAATTATTTTTCTTATTATTATTATTCTCTTCTTCCATCGAATTACGTGAAAGCCTTAACCTAACTGCATTAAATATAAACTCTATATTATTAGGTAAAGGGAAATTATTATTGTTATAATTTAGGATTATATTAAAAGTACCGTTTGTCTTGGTTGTTGATTCCACTTTGCGAAGCAGGTTTTCACTTTGATCTATCCATAACGTTGATAAAATAATATCACCTTTATCATTTAATGGAATAATCTTTACAATCGAAGTATTGTGGCCTTCAAAAAATTCATCTTTGGCATATATAGCTGTAAATTCACCGTTCAATAAAGATAAAGGGGAAGTATAAAGGCCGTCTTTAGGTAGCATTGCAAATCCATCAGACTCAATATACATTTTATCAGGTTGCTTATAATATATTTTAGCTTTCATTTCGGGAACTTTTAAGAAACTGACATCCACTTTTATATCTACATCGGCAGAATAATCTTTTACTTTTTTAAACGTATTTTTCAGGTTCTTTATTATAACATTAGGATCTTTGCTTTGACCAAGGCAGAGGGTTGTGATCAAAAAAGACAATAGGAATATTTTTTTCATTTCCATTTCCGATGATTATAACTATTGTAATATTCCCACGAATCAGGTAAGAATATCTTTTTTGTAAAATATATAAGATGCTAATCCGAAAAGCCCTGCAATATGTCCGATCATTACTAAAGTCGATTTAACAATCTCATATGTATCAATAGGCTTATCAAAAAACATACTCCAGGTTCCCATATAGCTTGTAAATAAAAACGGCTTGATAGTTTGAAAAATATCCACATTGATAGCAGATATTATTAAAAAAATTATCATTATCGCCATAGTTGTAATAATAGGGCCTATTGCGTTTTCAACAAGTGCGGAGAATAAAAATGCAAGAGCAGCAACCACTGCCATACTCAGTACGGCAAAACCATATGCCAAAAGGAATCTCCATAAAATATCGTTTTGTGCAAAAACTAATATAGTTCCGTTTCTGATAATCATCAATTCCCCTGTCCCAAGAAGCAAAAAACCTAAACCGAGGCTTATTATTGCAAGCCAAAAGATTAGCAAGAATGTATAAATAATGCAGGCAATAAATTTGGAACTCGCTATTTGCATTCTTGAGACCGGCCTAGTAATAAGTAGTCTGTAAGTGCCGGCAGTAGCCTCTCCTGCCAATAGATCTCCGGCAACGAGCGTTATTAAAAATGGTACGTGAACTGTAAGGCTGTTTAATATTAAATAAGAAACAAAATAAGTATTCAGTAAATTCCCAATGAACACAAAAGATTGTTGAAGGTCTCTTGTCATAAAATCTAAAGATTTATGTCCTTCTATCTTCAATGCGAATTCAATAACGGGAACAAGAATAGTTATGGCAATAAATCCTATATATGTACGCCATTTTTTAAATATTTTATAAAGCTCTATATTGATTAATTTAATCATTCGGATGCCTTTTTAGTAATGTTCAGGAAGTACTCTTCCAGCGAACGGGTAGGTATCACGGCTCCTACCATAATATTATTTTGAACTAAATATTTATTTAACTGTGGAACTTCATCTGGTGATAAATTAAAAATAAGTTTCCCTTTAGCCGATGTATCAAGTTTATCTATCCATATAGTATTATTCAGAAGCGATTTTGTCTTTTCCGGATTGTCAACTTCAAATGTAACATGTACATTCTTTGAATTTAATAATTCTTTAACATTACCCTCGACTTTAGCAGCGCCTTTATCTAATATAATCATTCTGTTAGCAACCAGCTCCACCTCATATAAAACATGAGACGAGAGGAAAATTGTTTTTTGTTTTTCTGTGCTTAAATAAATGATTAATTCCCTTATTTCTTTCATTCCCTGTGGATCCAGACCGGTAGTGGGTTCATCCAAAATGATTAATTCAGGATCATGCAGAAGGGCTTGTGCCAAACCAAGCCGCTGTTTCATTCCATGTGAAAAAGTTTTTACTTTACTTGTGTATCTTTTCCCCAACCCTACTAATTCCAGCATTTCCATTATTCTGTTTTTTGAAATTGATTTGCCGGATATTTTTCCCATTATTTCAAGGTTCTTAAAAGCCGACAAATACCCATAAAAATCAGGTTTCTCAACAATTGCGCCAATATTACTAAGTATTTCCGATCTATGCCGTTTTAATGTTTTCCCGAATATCTTTATAACACCATCAGTTGGAGCAATTAGAGAAACAAGCATTCTTATTGTAGTGCTTTTGCCCGCCCCGTTCGGGCCAAGAAATCCAAAGACATCGCCTTTAAATACGTTAATGTTTAAATTATTAACTGCTTTTAAATCTTTGAATTGTTTAGATAGACTCTCTATTTCAATAATTTTTTCAGAATCAAAACTATTTCCCAAATTTTATTTTCTTTCCAGTGATATTAATCATCTCACGCTTTCGCTTTAATTTTGAAAATATAAATTGCAGTACTAATTTAAACTTTTATTTTAAACTATGTACATTTTTTTACATGATCGGCAATTATTCGCCAACAAGAGCACTTCACGCCCTATTTATATGCTAATAACTCAGCACAGTACTATACATTTAATCAATTATTCATACAGCTATTTCCTCGTAATTCCATTAAAAAAAATAATATTTCAAAAACAAAATGCAATTGAATATGAAAATATTTTAAATATATTTAATTTGGTTTTTAAAAGAAATATTCTCAACTTTGTATGAATTTTTATTGTGGGAAAATTTTTCAAGAAAAAAATATTTTTTTATTCTATTTCATATTTAATCAAATTTATTTAGTTTGAAATAGAGCTAAAATAATCCTTACACGTTTTTTTATAATGACAATTAAAATTAACCACTTTGGCTATTCATCGGATTTTATTTCAAATTTCACAATGTATTTAGAGCTTAATTTCACGGGAAGGGAGTATATTAATGCGCATTGAAAGATTTTATACGAAGGCCGGACAAGATCCGCTAACCTCCATCGATTTTACAAAACGTGTATCTGAGATTAAGAACCCTGACGGTTCTACCGTATTTAAGATGGAAGATGTATTAGTTCCTTCCGATTGGTCGCAAGTTGCTACGGATATTATTGCTCAAAAATATTTTCGAAAAGCAGGAATTCCTAAGCTTTTAAAGAAAATTGATGAAGAAGGAGTTCCTGAATGGCTTCAGCTTTCAACAGCCGATACAGAAAAATTAAATCAACTGCCGGAAAAGGATAGAATAACATCCGAGACCAATGCAAAACAAGTATTTCACAGGTTAGCAGGATGTTGGACTTATTGGGGCTGGAAAGCAAACTACTTTGATTCTGAAGAAGATGCTAAAACATTTTACGATGAATTAATGTACATGCTTGCAAATCAGATGACTGCACCTAACAGCCCCCAATGGTTCAACACGGGTTTGCATTGGGCTTATGGAATTACAGGCCCATCGCAAGGCCACTATTTTGTAGACTTTAAAACAGCAATGCTTACAGCTTCAAGCGATGCTTATTCGCATCCTCAGCCGCATGCATGCTTCATCCAGTCTGTAAAAGATGATCTTGTTAATGAAGGCGGCATTATGGACTTATGGGTACGTGAAGCAAGATTGTTCAAATACGGATCAGGTACGGGTTCGAATTTTTCGGAAATAAGAGGCGCAAACGAATCCTTAAGCGGTGGCGGAAAATCTTCAGGGTTAATGTCATTCTTGAAAATCGGCGACCGTTCTGCCGGCGCGATTAAATCCGGCGGAACAACCAGAAGAGCTGCAAAAATGGTTACTCTGGATCTGGATCATCCCGATATTGAAGAATATATTAATTGGAAAGTGGTTGAAGAACAAAAAGTAGCCGCTATTGTTGCAGGTTCAAAATTATGCAATCTGCATCTTAACGCTATTATGAAAGCATGCTACGATGAACACCCCGAGAACGACAGATTTAACAAAGCTTTAAATAAAAATTTAAAGCGCGCGGTTGTTGAAGCAAGAAAAGCTTTTATTCCTAACAATTATATTGAAAGAGTAATTCATCTTGCAAAGCTTGGATATAAATCAATAGAATTTCCTGTTTTTGACACAGATTGGACTTCCGATTCTTATCTTACTGTATCTGGTCAAAATTCCAATAACTCAATTAGAGTTACCAATGAATTTATGAATGCGGTACTAAACGACGGCGACTGGAATCTATACTGGCGTGTTGAAAAGAAAAAAGCTAAATCCGAAAAAAGAGCGCCTAAACCATGCAAAACATTAAAAGCCAGAGAGTTTTGGGATCAGATTGCTTACGCAGCATGGTCATGCGCTGACCCTGGAATTCAATACCATACCACCATTAATGAATGGCATACCTGCCCTGAAGACGGAGAAATTAAAGCTTCGAACCCTTGCAGCGAATATATGTTCCTGGATGATACTGCCTGTAACCTGGCATCAATTAATTTGATAAAATTTTATGACGCTGTAACACAGAAATTTAAAATTGATGACTATAGGCATACAACAAGACTATGGACAATTGTTCTAGAAATAAGCGTTTTGATGGCTCAATTTCCAAGCAAACAAATCGCTCAATTGAGTTATGATTTCAGAACTCTTGGCTTAGGCCATGCTAACCTTGGCTCACTGCTTATGCAGCAGGGAATTCCATACGACAGCAATGAAGCATTTGCTATCTGCGGAGCTTTAACAGCTATTATGCATATGACTGCTTATGCAACATCAGCAGAGATGGCAAAAGAAATTGGTACCTTTAAAAAATACGAAAAGAACAAAGAGCACATGCTTCACGTCATCAGAAACCATAGAAGGGCCGCATATAACGTTCCCCATGAAGAATACGAAAATTTATCTATCTTTCCTGTAGGCATTGACCCTAAGTATTGCCCGTCCGATCTTTTAAAAGCTGCACGGGAAGATGCTGATAAAGCTCTTGAATTAGGAACACAGTATGGTTTTAGAAACGCGCAGGTTACGGTTATTGCTCCTACAGGTACAATAGGACTTGTTATGGACTGCGATACCACAGGCGTTGAGCCCGATTATGCTTTGGTCAAATTCAAAAAGTTAGCCGGTGGTGGATACTTCAAGATTATTAACCAATCAATTCCTCCTGCATTAGAAAGATTAGGATATAATAGGGACCAGATTAATGAAATTGTAAAATATGCCAAAGGCTCTGGAACGCTTGAAGGATGCCCGTATATTAATCCACAAACATTAAAGGCAAAAGGTTTTACAGAAGCAATACTTGGCAAAGTTGAAAAAACACTTCCGGCGGTTTTTGATTTGAGTTTTGCGTTTAATAAATTTACAATTGGTGAAGATTTCTTAATTTCCAAATTAAATTTCGGCAAGGAAGAAATAAACTCAATCGATTTTAACCTTCTTACTGCATTAGGCTTTTCAAAGCAGGAAATATCGTCTGCTAATGATTATGTATGCGGCACTATGACTATTGAAGGCGCTCCTTTCTTAAATCATGACCATTATCCTGTTTTTGACTGTGCGAACAAATGCGGCAAAAAAGGGACAAGATTTATTCGTCCTCTTGCCCACATAAAAATGATGGCTGCAGCACAGCCTTTCATTTCAGGTGCAATATCAAAGACAATTAATTTGCCGAACCATGCTTCAATTAATGATATAAAAGACGCTTACATGGAATCATGGAAGTCAGGTGTAAAAGCAAACGCATTATACAGGGATGGTTCCAAATTGTCTCAGCCCTTGAATTCAATAAGCGAAGAAGAGCTTGAAGCAATTTTAGAAGACAAAGAGCAGAACGATATTATTAAAGTTGCTGAAAAGATTATACATAGATACATTGCGAAAAGAAGAAGACTTCCTGATAGAAGGACCGGTTATACTCAGAAAGCAAAAATCAACGGTCAATCGGTTTATATAAGGACTGGGGAATATGACAATGGTCAGCTAGGTGAAATATTTATTGATATGCACCGGGAAGGCGCTGCTTTCAGAAGTCTGCTCAACTGCTTCGCAATTGCTATTTCTTTAGGATTGCAGCACGGCGTTCCTCTTGAAGAATTTGTTGATGCTTTTGTGTTCACCCGATTTGAACCAAGTGGTCTTGTTACAGGGAATGATAAAATCAAGATGTCTACTTCCGTTATTGACTACATCTTTAGGGAATTAGCTGTTACTTATCTTGGGAGGAATGATCTTTCTCATGTTGATCCTGACGAACAAAAATCAAAAGTTTCTCCGGGCATTGTTAAAAAATTCGCCGAACCGGAATATATCAGTGAAGAACTTGTAAGTGAACGCCTCGTGGAATTAGATAAGGAACATGCAAAATCATCATACAATTACTCGCTTTCTTCTAGCGAACCTAAGCTTCACCAAAGTTTATCTGGTAATGCACATCATTCAAAAATACGGCAGGCAATTGAAAAAGGCTACACCGGTGATGTATGCAGCGAGTGTCAGAGTTTAACCATGGTTAGAAACGGCACCTGCTTAAAGTGCATGACTTGCGGTTCTACTTCCGGATGCAGTTAAAATTGAATGAATTTGTTATATAAAAAAAGCTGTCTCGAGTTGGATGGAAACCTATTCCTCAATCATTTCAAGGATTGAAGGCAGTACAATTAGCAATAGAGGTAAGGCAATGATAAACCCGCCTATTATGGAGATCGCCAACGGCTGGTGCATCTGCGCACCTGTTCCTACTCCAATTGCAAGAGGTAGTAACGCTATAATAGCTCCAAATGCAGTCATAAGCTTTGGACGCAATCTTGTAGAAATTGAAAAAACAATGGACTCTTCTTTATTCATATTCCCTTTTCTTGCTTCCATATATTGAAGGTATGTAAATATGGAATTTTCACCAATTATTCCTACTATCATAATAATTCCTGTATAACTACCCACATTTAGAGGTGTTCCGGTTACGAATAACGCCAAGAAACTGCCGGTTATACCAAGAATAGCAATAGCAATTATTGCAATTGCAACTTTTATATTTTTAAATAAAAACAGGATAACCGTAAACACCAGTAGTATTGCCAGAAGAAGAATGATTAGCAAGTCATTAAAAGCTTGTTGTTGTTCCGCATAAGCGCCGCCGTATACAATTTCGTAACCGGGGGGTAGTTTTATTACATGCGCAATATTTTTCTGTATATCTTTCAGTGTACTACCCAAATCGCGGTTTTCAAGTCTTGCAGTAACGTCAAACATCTGTTGAAGGTTTTCCCTGTCAATTTCTGCAACTCCGTTTACTATATTAATGTCGGTAAATTCACTTATAGGCTGTAAGGTACCGTCACTCAGAAAGATAGGGCTGTTTTTCAAATTGTTGATAGAATAATTATTTTCACCCTCAAACATCCTGATGTTCATAATCCTGTTTTTGCCCAACACATTTCCAACAACAGTACCTTCTATTTTAGAATCTATCTGGAACTGCAAATCGCTGGGTGTGAAACCAAATTGTGCTAACTGATCATTCCTTGGTTTGAAAAGTATCTCCGGTCCCGCGATAGTAATACCATTAAATACATCAGCCGTTCCTCTTGTGCTGTCTACAATACACGCAGCCTGATCTGCAAGTTCTTTTAATTTATCCTGATCATTTCCGAATATTTTAACTTCAATAGGCTGTGCGGAACTAATTAAATCACCAAGCATATCGCCGATAAGTTGTCCGAAATCAACCCTAAGAGAAGGCAATTTAGCTTCAATCTTCTTACGAATTACATTGGAAACTTCATCTGTGGTTATGCCCCTGTTTTTCTTTAGCTGAATAGTATAGTCTCCTGTGTTAGGTTCAGTAATAAAAAATCCGTTTTGCGCCCCTATCTCCCGCGCAAAACTCTCAACTTCAGGCGTATGCTTTAATATTCCATCAACTACGTTTAACATCTGATCTGTTTCTTCAAGAGAAGTACCCGGAGGACTTACAAAGTCGAGTACTATCGAGCCTTCGTCCATATCAGGTAAAAATCCCGAAGGCAACCTTGGAATTATAAATGCCGAAGAAGCTATCAATACAATGACAAGGGTAAGAGAAATTATCGGTCTCTGTATGAAAAAGTAAACCCAATTTCTTCTCTTAACTTCCTTTTGGTTTTTAATATATGAATCTTCTTTAGAAAAAACTAAATAGATAACGGGCAGTCCGATCCACGTAATAAAGAAAGAACATAGCAGTGTTATAATCATTGTATCTGTCATTACCTGAAAATAAGCCCCCGCGACCCCGCGCATTAAAAAGAACGGCAGGAAGATTACTATCGTACTTAAGGAAGAGCCAATCATTGCTGGAATTAAATACCTAATGGACTTTATTACAAGCGTAGTACTTGTTTCTTCCGGGTTTTCCTCATGAGTCCGGTGTATTTGTTCAACAACAACTATCGCATCATCGATAATTAATCCTATAGAGGCAGCAATTGCGCCTATAGTCATTATATTAAATGTATATCCGATTGAATACAGTACTATCAGCGTTAGGCCAAGGGTGAGCGGAATAGTAATCAATATAACGGAACTTGCTTTAAAAGATTTCAGAAAAATTATTGTAACAATAATTGCAAGTAAGAGACCAATCCACAAAACATCTTTCAGGCTCCGTGTTGCATCGGAAACAAAGTCCGCCTGATCATAAAATGGCAGAAGTTCAATTCCTTTGGGAAGAATCTTCTGTAGCTTAGGTAATTTATTTTTTATAGAATTTACTACATCTATTAAATTTGCATCCGGCTGCTTTAATACTTGTACTAAAGGAACAATTTTACCGTTGGCTTCAATTTTAGTATAATTTTTTTCGGCGCCTATTTCGATACTTGCAATATCTTTTAATTTTACAACTCTTCTTTGATTGTTTAATATAACGAGATTTTCTAACTCCTCTTTACTATTTTGAGTTGCATCGGTTATGGTTAGATAAAGGCGGTTGTAATCATTCAGGTATCCGGTTGAAGAAATAAAATTTGATACCCCGATCTTATTTGACACTGTTTGAGGAGTAATTCTTAGATTACTCATCTTCACAAGGTCAAGGTTTACATGAAATTCTTCAACCTGCCCGCCGGCAACAACTACTTCGGATATTCCCTGAATCCTTGATAAAAAAGGTTTGATGGTATATTCGGCAATTTGTCGTAATTCAATTTCGTTTGACCCATTGCCTTCAATCGAAAATCCCATCACTGGAAAGATAGATGGATTCATTTTCTCAATTGTTATACTAATTCCCTGCGGCAGGTTTTGTTTTATTGAGTTTATCCGACCTTCAATATTCTGTTTATCTAAATCTACATTTGAATTCCAATTGAAAAATGCAGATATTTCACAGCTACCTCTGCTTGTTGCGCTTTTTATAAGATTTAACTCAGGTACCTTTTTTATCGCATTTTCAAGAAGAGTGGTTACGGTAACCATCATCTTATCAATAGGCTGCTCACCATTATCTGCAATAATTTTAATTTTGGGAAAAGTAATATTCGGAAATAACCCGGTCTGAATACTAAAAAGTGAATAAATACCGCCTAATAAAATTATTATAAGAATGACTGATATAGGAATTTTGTATTTAACATAGAAATTGTTCATTTAACAGTCTCTACCTTTGCTGTATCGGGCAAGCCATACGCTCCGTTAGATATAATTTTATCCGAAGCGCTTAATACCGGGTTAATAACCTGGATCAAACTATCACTTTCAATTCCCTTTATAACATTTACCCGGATTGCAGTTGAATCATTTATAAGCTTCATAACCCAAAATAAATTTTCAGCAACATCCGTCATTATTGTAGATTTTGGTAGAACTACAGCATCTTTATAAACTTTTACAGGTATTCTAACTATTACATTTAAATTTTCAGGTATTTCTTTATTAGCGGAAAGAATAATTAAATAGGTTAATGTCTGAGTTCCTAAATCAACTGATGGCATTTTTTTCTCAATCATTCCGGCAATTTTTTCTCCGCCGGGAAGTGTGATTTCACATTTTTTATCTAATTTTATTTTCCACACATTTTCATATGGGACACTTAGCTTGACTACTAACGATGAAGGGTTAGATACTAATGCAAGCTGCTCGCCATCGGAAACGAAATCTCCTGAGTGATAGTCTAATTCAGTTAATACACCAGACGATTTTGCTTTAATACTAATTGAACCCTGAAATTTATCGTTGCCAAGATTCAATTTGGAAGTATCGACAGCCGCTAATTCTTTTGTCCTTATTTGGAACAAAATATCTCCCTGTTTTATTAAATCGCCTATATTTTTGTATGTTTTTTCAATAAATCCCTGGAAAGTAGCTCTTACGATTTCTTTGTTAAGAAACGCTGTATTAGCGTTTAATTCTAAGTAATCCCTCATTTCGGTTATAATCGGATGAATAATCCTGACAGGAGTACCCGCATTTTCTTCACTTGTGCTATTACTTTTCCCTTTGCAAGAATTCAATATTAAAGTTATTAATATTATTGCCGCTACAAACAATATATTATGTGATATTTTTTTGTAATTCATTCTACCAATTCCAATAAATGTAATTGCTAATCTCAAGCTGATAATTAATTTCAACGGCAATATTATTTTTCCTAAGTCCGATATAATCTTTTAATAAGTTAAGATATTCAATCATAGATAAATATCCCAGGTGTAATTGCTTTTCAGAAATATCCAGCAATTTTTTATAATCATTAATTTGACTGGTCAAATCAGCTAAATTCTTTTCTAATGATTTTATCCTATTCCCGGAATCTATTCTTTTTGCGGCTATATTACCTGCCAAGTAATCTTTGTATTGCAGGAGAGATTGTTCCGACAGGTACGATTGCTGTCTTGTAATATTTTTTTGGTTTCCATCCAGTATCGGCAACGAGAAATTGATCCCAGCGCTTAAGCCGAATTTTCTTTGAATATCATTTACATCTGCTGCATTTAACCCGGCATTGAAGAATAAATTCACCTGCGGATAATATTTAATTTCGAATATTTTCTGTTGATTTTCTACATCAAGACTGTCTAAGTAGTACTGTACCAAAAAACTTGAACCTGAAACTAACCCGGGTAAATTTAAGCTTACCGAATCTATTATTACTGTCGGCGTATCCTTTATTCCGCATAGAGAATACAACTGCGAAAGACTGCTTTTATAATTTTGCCATGTCTCCTCTAAATCTATTTGCTGAGTTTTTAATGCAATTTTTAGAAGGAGGTAATCCTGAGTTTTAAAAAATCCTTCGGACATAAGATCGCCGGAAATTTTTAATTGATTATTCAGATTACTTTTAATGTCATCCGAGACCTTATACAACAAGAGATACTGGAGAGCATTTAGATACAAATCTGTCACTTGTTTCTGAATATTATGTTTTTCTTGGTTTGATTTATTCTCATAGCTTTTGCCGTGAATAAGCCTTTGGTCATTCAATGCATTAAACAAAGGGCCGTTAAAGATATTCTTTTCAACATTTATCTGAGCTGCATACAGCCCTCCATTCGTAATTCCTGCATCATACCCTATCGCTTGAGGACCCGGGTTTGCCGTAACAAATACACCGTTATTATTAAAATAAGGTACAAATAGATAACCTCCGACTAAAGAAACCTGGTACGCCGAATTCTGGGCTTCGTCCAGTCTTTTTTGAAGATTATTGATTAAATACAGATTGGTGTAATCTTTTACCGCAGGCGAATTATTCTGTGCCTGATTAATAAAATATTCTAAATTATACTGACCATAGGTTAGGGTGCAAAATACAAATATGATGGGTAGAATTTTACGCTGCATTAGAAATATTAATGAGGAATACAGAATTTTAAATTATCTACTTCTTTAATAATTATTTATAACTTTAACTAATTAGAAATCCGTTATATTAACCATATATCCATTTGAAATTTACTATTTCTTAACAGAATTTGAATCTAAATCTTGATTCTCCACAGCATATCCTTTACCCCTCCAATCTTTAACAAATGTATCAGGAATATAGAGCACTTTAACATTTGTAAATCCAACGTCTTTAAAAGTTATGTAAGCCTGCCTAATATTGGGGCAATCTTTCCAGGGACAGCATCCGCAGTATAATACAATACTCCGGCCGTGCTTTATATTATTTATTTTTTCTTTGATTTTTTCAAATCCCTGCTGTTTAGAAGCCAGTCCTAGGTATATTGAGCCTGGTATATGCCCTTGCTTATAGAGAAAATCGAAACCGACATAATAGATTATAGGTTTTTTAGTGTTTACATTTAACAATTCTTTTGAAAGTTCTTCCGTCGTGATAATATGGTATATTGTCCACGGATCAGTGGGCTTTATGCTGATTTCCTTTCCTTTTAATGTTTGCACATTTTTTTTTATTTCGTTAATTGAGCCTGACTGAGGAAAAGTAATACCGGATATAATAAAAGTTATTATTAGAGATAGGACGATGAGTATTTTTTTTAGGAAAGAATAATGAACTGAAAAGGTCATGGTCATCTTTTTGAATTTGTTTTGAACGTATTTTAAAATAATTCAAACATTAGAGAATTCCAATTGAAAAGGAACTAAATACATTACGGTTTTTATTTAGCAAATGCTACATTTTCAACTTGTAGACAAGATATTAGTTGTTATTGTCATTTGTGACTGTTTCTGAACCAGCCATTTCCTCAACTCTTCTACCACCCATAAATCTTTTAGAATAGTATTCCTCATCAAGCGAAGAAATTATTACTCCATTTTTTGAGCTTGAATGCGCAAATAAACGATCACCTATATAAATACCTACATGTCCCGGTTTAACTCTCCGGCGTGTATTGAAAAATACCAAATCGCCAAATTGAAGATCTTCTTTGTTCTCGATTACATCACCCTGTTGGTACTGATCTCTTGCACTTCGTTGAAGCTCAATTGAAAGAGATTTATCATACACAGATTGAGTGAAGGCAGAGCAATCAATGCCGTCCTCAGTATTTCCACCGTACTGATATGGAGTATCAATATATCTTATAATCTGCATAAGAATTTTTTCTCTCGCACTAATCTGCTCGGGAGTTAAGCTTTTATCATTTTCATTTGCATTGTACTTCTTTATTATTGTGGAAATATCAATTTTTCTTTGATTGGTGGGTATATCATCGGGGTCGGAATCAAGTGCGCTCCCATCAAAACCTGATGTATCATTTTTCTCAGTAATTATTCCCACGTAGCTCTTATTTTGTTCCTTAGAGCCGAACCTTGTATTTGATTTATCGTCATTAGGCTTTTCAGAAGCGCTATGATAGCGCAATGAATCTGAAGAAGTGGCACAGCCTGAAAAGAATATTATTATGATAACGCCGATTAAAATTGCTGTTAGAAGATTTAATTTAGTCATTCGCTTCAACCCAGATAAGCTTTTAAATTCTTACATCTGGAAGCATGCTTAAGTCTGCGAATAGCTTTTTCCTTAATTTGTCTTACTCTTTCTCTCGTCAAATTAAACCTCTCTCCAATTTCTTCAAGTGTAAAAGAATGTTCTTTATTTAAACCGAAATAAAGTTTTATTACCTCGGATTCTCTTTCCGATAAAGAGGAAAGGGCTCTTTCAATTTCTGTTTTCAATGATTCCGTCATCAATCCGGAATCAGGATTTGGCAGTTCCTCATTTTCAATAATATCAAGCAGTCTGTTTTCCTCACCCTGCGTAAACGGGGCATCCATAGAAACATGGCGGCTTGAAATTTTTAATGTGTCGTCAATTTCGTTCACATCCATGTCAAGTTCCTGTGCAATCTCAAGTGCGTTGGGTTCTCTCTCAAATTCCTGCTCAAGATTACTGTAAGCCTTGCCTATTTTATTTAAAGCACCCACCCGGTTTAGCGGTAACCTAACGATTCTGGACTGCTCCGCGAGCGCCTGGAGAATAGATTGCCTAATCCACCAAACTGCATAGGATATAAATTTAAAGCCTCTTGTTTCATCGAACCGTTTGGCGGCTTTTATCAATCCTAAATTTCCTTCATTAATCAAATCACCGAGCGATAATCCCTGGTTTTGGTATTGTTTGGCAACACTGACAACAAACCTTAAGTTGGCTTTGGTTAAATCTTCCAAAGCAGTCTGGTCACCTGTTTTGATTTTTATCGCAAGATCTATTTCCTTGTCTGCAGTAAGAAGTTCTACTTTCCCGATTTCTTGTAAATATTTATCGAGAGATTGACTTTCCCGATTCGTAAATTGCTTTGTAATCCTCATAGTAACACCTTGTCTATTATTTATTCATATTGATCGTTTTTACTTTACATGGATTAAAAACATCTTTATATACAAATTCATCTTCAAACGAACAATTATTATTTCCATGTACGCTTTCAAAATATTCTTAAAGTAATAGATTTTTTTTGCTAATTTTAATATCATCAACAAACTTCTCATAAATATGGTCACTCAAACACGAAGTGACTAAATAAGAGATTTTTTAGAAAATTTCTAATTCATATTTGACTTGTATTAAATTAAGTATTTTGTGTCAAATGAATATTGAATTTTTTTAATCGCCTATAGGGGACACGTAATTCTTTTCAAAAGCAAAAGGTTCTTAGAATTATATTGATGAAAAATCTACACTAATATAAATTAGTACTACTAAAAATTCAATTATTAACTATTTGAATTCGTACTAAATCTAAGGCAATCATATAATAAAACATCGATTTTTATTAATTATTTCAATTCATCAAAAGACACTTTAATCTTTTATTTGGAAGACTTTGGTATAAAAGTTTCAAATTGATTAAACATATTTTTAAATAATCTATAAAAAGTTAATATGTTTAATTAATATTTCTGACTGTATTTCCACCCCGTTCCATAGCTTTTTGAAGTGCAAGATCAGCATTAAAAATTACTTCTTCAGGATTAGTTTTGTTGTTTGCAGATGCCACTCCTATTGATACAGTATAAGTAGTTTGTTTTGAAACAACTGCAACCGGTTTTCTTGCTATTTTAACTCTCAATTTTTCAGCCCAGAGAAAAACGTCTTTTGTATTTGCATTAAAGAAGTAAACACCGAAAACCCTCTCTGATATCCTGCCAAAAATATTCATGGGCGTCATTTCTTCAGCAATTGTTTCTGATATGGAACTTAATACATTAGGAAAAGGATTTCCATCAAACAAAGATTCCTGTTCAAGGAAATCATCAATTTTTATTAAAGCCAAAGCACCTGATATTTTTAACTGTGCAGCTTTAAATAGATCGGATGCCAGCCTCTCATTAAATGATTCTGCATTCAATGTTTTTGTCTCGATATCAATCGAGATATAACTTTTAAGTAACAGTTGTGTTGAAAAAGAATAAATAACGAATGAAAAGATATTCGCTACGCTCTTCATAAACTGAATATCGGCATTTGAATAAGCATTTTTCTTCAGGCTTTCAAAACAAAGCACACCATAATTTTGGTTAAAATATACAAGAGGAATAGCAATAAATGAACCGTCAAAACTGACACTTTCAACTTTTGAAAATCTTTTATACCCATTAGCGGAAGTATCGTCTATCTTAACCGGCATTCCAGTAACAATAGATTTGCCCACAAGTGTTCCTGGTAATTCAATTTCAAGGTTCTCTCCAGCATATTTAAGGGAAGTATTATTGATGACTTTCTTCGTCTTAAATTTCTTTTCTATCGGATGGAAATACACAAATGTAAATGCATCCCAATGCATCAGGAGGTTTGCGCAGTTTTGAATTGAGACAAACAGTTCTTCATCATTTCCCAATTTTTTATCCTGCCCTAAAAAACTAAGTATCCCCTTCAATCTTTGCTGAGAGACAGTATCGAAATGTTTCTCTTCAAATATTGCAATAACCATTGTAATTACACGTACAAATCTTCCCAATGAATAAATTGTTTCAATCCCAAAAGCATCTCCCAATTTGGAATCAACTGCAATTATGGCAATAAGCGAAGCGTCATAAAACAATGGCACACCTACAAAGCTCCTGATACTCTGCGGTACGCAATAATATCTGATTACATCAGCCTCAGCAGCAGATGAAATATCGCTAAGTAACTCAGGTTCCCCTTTTTGAACTATTTTACTTAAAATATCATCTTCAATATCAAACTTTCGTTTCACAATATCGCATGAATTGCTTAAATATCTTTCTATTGATAATTTTTCTTTTTTCCTGTTATACCAGAAAAAAATGGCTGTATGAGCAGAATAGGCTTCCTTAATTACCGCAAGAATTTTTTCCAGTACAAAAGAAAATTGGCTATTGTTGCCAAGTTCTTTTGGGAAAGCCTCATTTGCAATTTCCTCAAACCTTTCCTTCAAATCAGGAGGCTTCAATGTGGTTTTTGAAGATTTGATTTCCGGAGTGAAATTCTCAGCGGTTATAATTTCAAGATTTTTATTCTTTGAAATTATTTCAAAAGATTCATCAAAATCATCATAAGGTTCACCTGTAGCAGGCTCTTGTTCTCCATCCTGCAATTCATTAGAAACATAGGGTTCTCCAAACTTAACTGAGTCCCGTAGAAAAATTATGAAAGCTATATATACAACCATCAGGCCGACAGCAATTATCCTTATTATTAATTCATCTGTAATAAAAAGTACTGAAGCTAAAAGTGGGACGAATAGAAAGATTAAAATTCTCTTTTTCTGCCTGCGGTCCATGTTTTATAGAATTATTAACAGAAATTTAAAAAATAATTGTTAATATAGTTTTACAATTATATAATAGCAAACATTCTGCCCCTATTTACTGTAAAATAGGTCCCTAACTTTCTTTTGAACCTCTTTTTTCCCTCTCCCCTTAACAGATGAATAAAATATTATGTCCTCAAGAGAATTTAGTCCGCCTATACTATTAAGAGTATTTTCTTTAGAAAGTCTGAATTCAGACTGTTTAAGCTTGTCGGATTTGTTCAAAATAATAAGAAATGGAATACGTGATTGTCTCAGAAGCACGTTTAATTGTATATCTAATTCCATCGGTTTATGTCGGCAATCTATAAGATGAATTGCAAGGACTATATTTTCAGACTTTGAAATAAAGCTGCTAAGTAATTTACCCCAGAAAAATCTTTCTTTTTGACTAGTTTTCGCATACCCATAACCCGGAAGGTCAACAATATAAAATTTATCATCGATAAGATAGTAATTTATTGACCTGGTTTTACCAGGTGTTGAACTTATTTTAGCCAAGCCATACTTTCCTAATAATGAATTTATAAACGATGATTTGCCTACATTGGACCTTCCACAAAGGATAACTTCAGGAAGTTTTCTTACCGGAAGTTCCTTCAAGTCGTATACAGATTTTATAAATTCACTTTTTTCAAGCATACAAAAAAAAAGTAATCCTGTTCACTGGATTACTTTTATAATTAATAAATATTATTTTAAGACCTAGCTAGATTCTTTAGTAGATTTTTCTTCTACAACCTTTGCTTCTTCAACATTCTGGGTTTCTTCTTTATCTTTCTTAGAGCGAGCCTTTGCTTCCTTCTTCTCTTTATGTTCTTCAGCTTTAGCATTAATGACATCGTTGTAATCTACTAATTCCAGTATAGCAACCTCTGCGGCATCACCACGCCTGTTGCCAAGCTTAATTACTCTTGTATATCCACCAGGACGTTTTCCGATTTTTTCTATGATTTCAGCAAATAGTTCATTAACCACATCCTTATCTTGAATTATGCTTAAAACGTGCCTTCTTGCTGCCAAATCATTTTTACGGGCTTTGGTTATAATGGCTTCGACAAAAGATTTTGTTTCTTTTGCTTTTGCTATCGTGGTCCTAATTCTTTTATATTTTAATAACGATGTAGCAAGTGATCTCAATAAGGCCGCCCGGTGACTTGCAGTTCTGTTAAATTTTCTTCCTTTTACTCTATGTCGCATGAATAAACCTTTTTCAAAAATTAGTTAATTTCAGTTTCTTCTTTTAAATACTTATCAACATCCATTCCAAATTCAAGACCTAAATTTTCCACAATCTCCATTAGCTCAGCAAGTGATTTCCTTCCAAAGTTTCTGAATTTTAACATTTCGGATTCATCTTTCCTAACAAGCTCTGCAAGATTTTTAATATTTGCTGCTTTTAAACAATTATGGGATCTTACACTTAATTCAAGGTCGTCTACACCCGTTAAAAGAATTTTTCTAACTCTTTCTTTTTCACTGTCTTTTTGACTAACCGCTTGTTCTTCTTCCTGTTCAAGATCAAAGTTAATGAAAAGCTGAATATGATCTTTAAGAATTTTTGCTGCCTGGGTTAAAGCATCGTCCGGTGTAATGGAACCGTCGGTGGCTATTTCCATTGTTAATTTTTCATAATCGTTTTTATCACCAATACGTACATTTTCAACATCATATTTCACATTTTTAATAGGCGTAAATATAGAATCGATAGGAATTACTCCTATAGTTTGATCTGGAGTAACGTTTTCCGAGGCCGGTACATAGCCCTTTCCTCTACCAAGTCTTAATTCAATATCAAATTTAGCACTTTTATTATGAGTAGAAATATGAAGACCCGGATTAAGAATTTCAACATCGTTGCTGTGCTTTTGAATGTCGGATGCAGTAAATTCACCTTCGCCGATAAAAGAAATATCTATTTTATTAGGTTTTTTATTTAGAAGTTTTAACCTGACTTGTTTTAAATTTAGAATAATTTCCGAAACGTCTTCCACTACACCTTCAATGGTAGTAAATTCATGCAATACACCTGAAAATTTAACGGAAGTAATTGCCGCGCCTGTTAAGGAAGACAGCAGCACTCTTCTTAAGGAATTTCCCAGCGTAACCCCGTAGCCCCGCTCTAAAGGCTGAAGAAAAAACTTTCCAAATGTATTCGTATAACTTGTTTCATCTAGAACAACTGTCTCAGGCATCTTTAAGTTTGATACACTCATTATAAATCCTCTAAGAATTAGTCAAAAAATATTTGATTTTATTTGGAATAAAGCTCAACAACTAATTGTTCGTTAGCATTTAGAGGAACGTCGCCTCTTTCCGGAACTTGAATAAAGGTTCCTGATAACGAGGCTTTGTCTATCGATAACCAGGAATAAGTACTGTCTTTAACTTTTTTAAGAGAGCTGTGAATAAGATCCAGTTTTTTACTCTTATCGTTAACTTTAATTATATCACCTGCTGCAAGTGAAAAAGAAGGAACATCAACCAAATGTTCGTTGACTGCAATATGTCTATGTTTTATCAATTGTCTAGCTTGTTTTCTTGATGACGCAAAACCTAATCTGTAGACCACATTGTCTAATCGTCTTTCCAAAACTTTAACTAGGTTATCGCCTGTAATGCCTTTTTGTTTATTAGCTTTTTCAAAATAATTTCTAAACTGGATTTCAAGCAGCCCGTAAATTCTTTTAATTTTCTGCTTTTCACGGAGCTGAATTCCGTATTCAGAAACTTTGGCTCTTCTTGAATTACCGTGTTGTCCCGGAGGGTAGTTTCTTATTTCAATAGGACATTTTTCGGTAAAACACTTTTGACCTTTCAAAAATAATTTTTGTTTTTCTCTTCTGCATAATTTGCAAACTGAGTCTGTATATCTTGCCATTTAATAACTCTCCGATAAAAATTAAACTCTTCTTTTCTTTGGTGGTCTGCAGCCGTTATGTGGAATTGGTGTAACATCTTTAATAGAACTAACGTCCAACCCAGCAGTATTTAAGGCTCTTATAGCAGCTTCCCGGCCAGAACCAGGCCCTTTAACAAAAACATCAACTCTTCTCAAACCTAAATCGAATGCTTCTTTTGCCGCTGCTTCTGCAGAAGTCTGCGCCGCATACGGTGTGTTTTTTCGTGAGCCTTTAAAACCGTTTTTCCCGGCTGAAGACCACGCAATTACGTTGCCATAAATATCTGTTATAGTGACAATAACATTGTTGAATGTCGCTTTAATATGTGCAACTCCATTTGAATCAACATGTGTTCTTTTTTTTGCTTTTTTTACAACTTTAGCCAAGTTATTAAACCTCCGGGTTATCTAATAATTATTTCTTAGTCGGTGTCTTTTTCTTACCAGCGACAGTTTTTCTCTTCCCTTTACGCGTTCTTGAATTGGTACGGGTTCTTTGTCCTCTTGATGGTAAACTTTTTCTATGTCTAATACCTCTATAAGAACCAATATCCATAAGCCTTTTTATATTCTGCTGAATTTCGGAACGTAAAGCACCCTCAACTTTAAAATCTGAAGTTAATATCGCTCTAATTTCGGCAACTTCTTCATCAGTAAGTTCTGAAACTTTTTTATCTGGACTCACTTTTGCCTTAGTTAATATTTCCGATGAAATTGAAGGGCCAATTCCGAAAATATATTGAAGTCCGAAAAGTACTTTCTTATTTTTTGGTAAATCAACACCAGCTATACGAGCCAATTATTTTCTCCTTAAAATATTTATTAACCTTGACGTTGCTTATGCTTAGGATTTTTACAAATAACTCTTACAACGCCTTTACGTTTTATAATTTTACAACTGTCACAAATCTTTTTTACAGACGCTCTAACTTTCATTTTCAGCTCCACTATTTATACCTGTAGGTAATTCTACCTTTTGTTAAATCATAAGGAGATAATTCAATTGAAACTTTATCTCCTACTAAAATCTTAATAAAATGCATTCTCATTTTACCCGAAATATGAGCAAGAATTTCATGACCGTTGTCCAGTTTCACTTTAAAATGGGCATTCGGCAGTGTATCTGTTACAATTCCGTCTACTTTTATAGGTCCTTGTTTAGCCATTAACAAACCGTCAAAATTTCCGGTTTACCAGTTGAAACCAAAATAGTATGCTCAAAATGAGCAGACGGTAAGCCGTCTATAGTTATTACGGTCCATCCATCGTAATTAGTTTTAACATTATATTTACCCATATTAACCATCGGCTCTATTGCTATAGTCATTCCATTTTTTAATTTAGATCCTGAACCTTTTTTACCAAAATTAGGTATGGAAGGCTCCTCGTGTAAGTATTTTCCCACTCCATGACCGCATAAATCCCTTACAATCGAGAATCCGTTTTCTTCAACATATTTCTGGACAGCATAAGATATATCATGTACTTTGTTATCAACTAACGCCTGTTCAATGCCGATATACAAAGATTTTTCGGTGACATCCATTAATCTTTGTTTCTCAGCAGAGATTTCTCCGACTGCTACACTTAGCGCTGCATCTCCGAAATAACCATTTTTTTGGACACCCACATCCAACGAAATTATTTCACCATCTTTAAGAACTCTGCTTCCCGGTATTCCATGAACGACTTCGTCATCAACTGATGCACAAATTGCAGCCGGAAAATCTATAGATGAACCACCTTGGGAATATCCTTTAAATGCAGCTACTGCATTGTTGCTTTTAATATAATCTTCGGCAATCTGATCCAGTTCCTTTGTTGTTATTCCAACTTTAATAGAACTTTTCAAAAGTTGAAGTGTTTCTGCAGTAATCCTACAACTTTCTCTAATATAATCTATTTCTTTTTTTGTCTTTATATATATCACAAACTTCTAAACCTGATTGTAAAATTATACCGCTGGTTTGTTTACTTATCGCCTGGCTTTAAGTTTACCGGTTTTCATAAAGCCGTCATAATGTCTCATAAGTAAATGAGATTCAATCTGCTGCAAAGTATCCAGAGCCACACCAACAACAATCAATAAACTTGTACCGCCAAAGAATTGTGAAAACCTGCTTGAAACACCCCAGTTAGAAACAAAAGCGGGTAAAATTGCAATAATTGCTAAAAAAAATGATCCCGGTAAAGTAATCTTTGTCAGGATATTATCAATAAATTCGGATGTTTGTTTTCCGGGTCTAATACCTGGAATAAAACCGCCTTGTTTCTTCATTGTATCGGCAACATCTTTAGGATTAAACGCAATTGCCGTATAAAAATAAGTAAAGAAAATAATCATTATCGCATAGAGGACAGAATATACGGGTGAATTATAAGCAAAATAACGTGATACGTTTTGCAAAAATTCATTATTTGGGAAAAAAGACAGTACAGTGCTCGGAATGAACATAATTGACTGTGCGAATATAATTGGCATTACACCAGCCGTATTTACACGTAGGGGAATATATTGTGTAACACCACCATAAACTTTCCTGCCTACAACTCTTTTTGCATATTGAACCGGGATTCTTCTTGTTCCCTGAGTAACCAGAACAACGCCGGAAATAATTAGAACCATTAATGCTATTATTACAATCTCTATGATGATGCTTCTTGTGCCCTGATTTATAAGCTGGTATTCATCAAGAAGCGCAAACGGAAACCTATCGATTATGCCGATAAAAATTATTAAAGAGATACCGTTTCCAATTCCTTTATCTGTAATTTGTTCTCCAAGCCACATCATAAAAATTGTGCCTGATGCAAGAATTAAAACAGTAGAAATCGTCCATGAAATACCTTGAACGCCAAGTGGAACGACAGGTATACCTTGAACATTAGTACTAATAAGTTTAATGGTGACACCCCATGCTTGAAGAGCAGCTATTAAAACAGTACCGTACCGCGTAAGCTGAGTAATTTTTTTTCTGCCGTCTTCACCTTCCTGCTGAAGCTTCTGAAAATAAGGAATAACAGCTCCAAGCAACTGTATAATAATCGATGAAGAAATATAAGGCATAATACCAAGTGCAAAAATAGCTGCATTATGAAATGCACCTCCTACAAACAAATCATATAAACCAAACAGGTTATCTGATGTTTGATTTCTGGTGCTTTCCGATAACAAAGCAGCGTCAATACCGGGCAGTGTTACGTGAGCACCAAGCCTAACAATAACGAGTAGCGCCAAAGTATAAAGTATTCTCTGACGTAGTTCGTGAATTTTAAAAATGTTACGGAATGTTTCTGTAATTTTTGCCATTTATTTATATTGAATCTTTTCTATTGTTCCGCCCACAGCTTCAACTTTGTCTTTGGCTGTCCGGCTAAATGCGTTTACCTGAATTATTAACTTAGTCTTCAGGTCTCCGTTACCTAACAACTTAACAGGCGATTTAGTAGATGATATTAAACCATGCTTTTTTAGAATTTCAGGGTTTATTACTGTTTCCTTCAACTTTTTTGAAATAACTAACTTTTCAATCAGGTCTACATTTACAATTTGATAATAAGCTTTAAAAATGTTCGTGAAACCGAATTTAGGAATTCTTCTTTGCAGAGGCATCTGCCCGCCTTCAAACCATCTTTTCTTTCTGGCACCGGAACGGGATAATTGCCCGTTCATACCTTTAGTAGCTGTTCCACCATGTCCGGAGCCCTCGCCTCTGCCGATTCTTTTAGGTTTCTTTGTTGAACCCTCTGCGTACTTTAAATTACTTAGTCTATCCATTATAAAACCTTGTTACTTCTTGATTTCTTCAACTTTAACTAAATGAGCAACTTTATTGATCATACCTCTAATTTGCGGCGTATCATTATGAATAATTTCCCAATTAGGTCTGCCCAATCCCAATGCTTCAACTGTACGTTTCTGTCCTTTAGGTCTATCAATTACACTTTTTGTCTGAATAACTTTAATTTTTCCCATAATTTCCTCAATTAAGCGCTAAAAAGTTCAGTAATGGTCATTCCTCTTTTCCTTGCCATTTTTCTGGCATCCGTAATATTCAACAACCCGTTTAACGTAGCCTTAACCTGATTATGAGGGTTGCTTGATCCCAATGATTTAGTAAGAATATCCTCAACTCCCGCAGCTTCAAGAACCGCACGAACACCTCCGCCAGCAATTAAGCCCGTCCCGGGAGAAGCAGGTTTAAGTAACACTCTGCCTGCGCCAAACTTGCCAATAATTTCATGTGCGACTGTCCCCTTAATAACAGAAACACTCACTAAATTTTTCTTTGCATCATCAATTCCTTTAGAAATTGCATCGGTTACTTCATTTGCTTTACCTAGCCCTACACCAACAACTCCTTTGCCATTGCCGACAACAATAATTGCATTAAAACTGAAACGTCGGCCGCCTTTTACAACTTTAGCAACCCGGTTAATGTGAACAACTTTTTCTTTTAGTCCATCAGTTTCGCTTGACTTTACATTTTTCAATTGAGACTCCAAGTACCACTCTTTAAATGATTAGAACTTCTTATTTAATAAAACTTTTTGAAATAACATCGACAGAATAATCTGCCCACCGGCAAACTTAAGCTGCCGGAAGAGGATTCGAACCTCTACAGACGCCTCCAAAGGGCGTAGTCCTGCCATTAGACGATCCGGCAATTTCAACCATTACCATGATTAAAACTTCAATCCCCCTTCACGTGCACCATCGGCAACCGCTTGAATACGTCCATGATATCTGTAACCGTTTCTATCAAATACTACAGTGAAAATTTTTTTTTCCAGCGCTTTCTTTGCGACCACATTTCCAATTACTTTACTTTTAGCAATTTTCCCTTTTATATTTATTATTTCTTCTTTTACATCTTTTGAAAGAGAAGAAGCAGAAACGATTGTTTTTCCGGAAGTATCATCTATTATTTGAACATAAATATTATTTAAACTACGGTAAACAGTGAAACGCGGTTTTTCTGTCGTACCAAACATTTTTTTTCTTATCTTTATTTTAGATCTTAATCGTGAATTTTCGTTTCTTTTTATCATCTTATAATATTACTCCCTAAAATTATTTGCCTGCTGTTTTACCTGCTTTTCTAACAATATGTTCATCAGAATATTTAATTCCTTTTCCTTTGTAAGGTTCAGGCTGCCTGATTGATCTAATTTTTGCAGCTACAAGACCGACAAGTTGTTTATCAATTCCTGATATAACTATTTGCGTTTGAACCGGGGTTTGTAAAGCAATCCCATCCGGAGGAATGAAAAATATCGGATGCGAATAACCTATATTTAAAAGAAGGTTCTTACCTTTTAATTCAGCCCTGTATCCGACACCAATAATGTCTAAAGTTTTTTGATAAGCCTTGGTTACACCATCAATATTATTCTGTAAAAGAGCACGTGTTAATCCATGAAGGGCTTTATTCTCCTTTAGATCATTCGGCCTGCTTACAATAATTTCTTCACACTTTATCTGCACACTGATATTTGGATGAACCTCGTTTTGCAGTTCTCCCTTCGGACCTTTTATTATTATACTCCGACCACTCTGGGAAACCGTAACATTTTTTGGTATTGTAATTGGTTTTTTACCTATTCGTGACACGTTAAAACTCCATTCAATAATTTACCATATATAACAAACTATTTCACCACCTAAAGCTTCCCGTCTGGCATCATTATCCGTCAGCAAGCCTTTCTGAGTAGATATAACCGCTATTCCTAATCCATTTAAAACTCTCGGTAATTCTTTAGAACTTTTATAAACTCTTAAGCCGGGTGTGCTGATTCTTTTCAAACCACCAAGTGCCGGCGTACCATTTGTATACTTTAGCTGAACTCTTAAAATATTTTGTTTATTATCTTTAACAACCGAATAGTCTACTATAAATTGTTGTTTCTTTAAAATTTCAACTAAGCTTTTTTTCATTTTAGAAGAAGGAATATCCACTAAAACTTTTTTAGCATCGGATGCATTTCTAATTCTAGTTAAAAAATCTGCAATCGGATCAGTTACGGGCATAAATTTATTACTCCTTCTACCAGCTTGACTTTTTTAATCCAGGAATTTCGCCTTTTGAAGCCATCTCTCTAAGAACAAGACGCGAAATACCAAATTTACGATAATATGCTCTAGCTCTGCCGGTAAACATGCATCGATTATGCAATCTTACCGGAGAAGCATTTCTTGGCAACTTTTGAAGACCGACATAATCACCTTTTTCCTTCAATTCTTTTCTAAGCTTATCATATTTTTCAACAAGCTTCCTTCTTTTTTCTTCTCTTGCTAATAAACTTTTACGAGCCATTAAATCTCCTATTAAACTGTTTTTATCTCTTTTTTTCTAAACGGGAAACCAAATGCCAACAGCAATTCATAAGCTTCGTTATCAGTTTTTGCTGTTGTAACAAATGTAATATCCATACCAAGTACCCTTGTAATTTTATCAACATTCATTTCAGGGAAGATAATTTGTTCTTTTATACCGAGAGTATAATTACCTCTTCCGTCAAAAGATTTGTCTGATAAACCTCGAAAATCTCTAACTCTAGGTAAAGCTACATTAATTAGGCGGTCGATAAATTCGAACATTTTTTCGCGTCTTAGCGTAACCATTGCGCCAATATTAACGCCCTCTCTCAATTTGAAGTTAGAAATAGCTTTTTTTGCCTTCCTTATACTTGCTTTTTGTCCGGTTATTGTTTCTAATTCTTTAACCGCTTCTTCTAAAATCTTCTGATCAGCCACAGCAGCACCAACGCCCATATTAACTACAACTTTATGAAGTTTAGGAACCTGCATGATGCTATGGTAAGCAAACTTTTCCTTCAGCCCGGGAATAATTTCTTTTTTATACATATCAGCAAGCCGTACTTTAATTCTGACTTCTTTATCAGGAACAGCAGTTGTTTTAGTTTCCTTTTTACTGCCTTTTGCCTGCGCCCGCTTTTCTGTATTTTCTTTTTTAATCTTCTTTTCTGCCATTATTCAATTAAACCTTGAGTAAAATTTTTGTTATTAAATCATCTCGCCGCTTGTTCTGCTAACGCGGACATGTTTCTTTTTACCAGTCTTTTCATCCAAAATAATTTGGGAACCGAGCCTTGAAGGCTGGTTATTATTAGGATCGACAATCATAACATTTGAAACATTAATAGGAGATTCTTTTTCCAGAATTCCGCCTTGTGGATTGCTCTGGCTCGGCTTAGTGTGTCTTTTCCTTAAATTAATTCCTTCAACTATAACTCTTTGATCCTTAGGAAATACTTTCAATACCTTCCCGGTCTTACCTTTACTATTACCGGAAATAACCATTACATTGTCATTTTTCTTAATTTTCATTGATCTTCCAAAATTTTATAAAACTTCAGGTGCTAAGGAAACTATTTTCATAAATTGTTTTTCTCTTAACTCTCTTGCAACCGGGCCGAAAATGCGGGTACCTCTCGGTTCGTTTTGCGCATTAATTAAAACTGCTGCATTTTCATCAAATCTAATATATGAACCATCTTTTCGTCTAACTTCTTTCTTAGTTCTTACAATTACTGCACGCGAAACTTCACCTTTTTTAACTGTTCCATTAGGAATAGCAGTTTTAACGGATACTACTATTAAATCACCAACGCTGGCGTACTGTCTACCACTACCGCCAAGCACACGTATACACCGTACTTTTTTTGCGCCTGAATTATCCGCAACCACTAAATTGGTTTCTTCTTGAATCATTTGGACTTCTTCTCCTTACTTTGCTACTTGGCTTTTTCTACAACTTCTATAAGACGCCATCTTTTTTTAGAACTTAGAGGACGGGTTTCCATAATTTTTACTTTATCACCTATTTGGCATTCGTTCTTTTCATCATGTGCCATAAATTTAGTAGTTTTCTTAAAATATTTTTTATAAATCGGATGAGGAACTTTTCTTTCAATGGCAACTGTAATCGTTTTTTGCATTTTATTGCTTACGACAATACCAACTCTGGTTTTTCTCAATGTGCGTTGTTCCATAGTTAGGCATCAACTCCTTCTTTATTGTTCTTAGTAGCAGGAACTTTCTTAGCTAGCTGCCTTGCTTTAAGTTCGCTTTTCAACTTAGCTATATCTCGCTTAGTCAATTTTAGTTTTGCAGTATTAGTCAATTGTTTTAGCTGATGAGCAAATCTTAAATCGAGTATATTTTTTTCTTCCTCAACAATTTGTTTTATCAGCTCGTCGTCTTTTAATTCTCTAATTTCATGAATCTTCATTTTTAAAACCTTAAACTTTATTCAAAATCAGGCCTGACAACAACCTTTGTTTTAATGGGTAATTTATATGCACAAGTTCTGAGTGCATCCTGAGCTACTTCTCTGGAAACACCGGATACTTCAAAAAGAACTCTTCCAGGTTTAATAACGGCAACCCAGAATTCAGGAGCTCCTTTACCTTTGCCCATTCTTGTTTCAAGTGGTTTTTTCGAAACAGGTTTATCAGGGAATATTCTTATCCAAACTCTTCCATCTCTTTTCATTTTTCTCGAAAGCGCAACACGACAAGCTTCAATTTGACGGCTCGTAATCCAATGAGGCTCAAGAGCTTTCAAACCGAAATCACCAAAAGCAATGGTGCTTCCACGTTTAGCTTTGCCAGCCATTCTGCCGCGTTGAGATTTTCTAAACTTTACTCTTTTAGGCATTAACATGATAAAAAAACTCCCGGATAATTATTCTGTAACTCTTTTTCCTAAAATTTCTCCACGACAGATCCAAACCTTTATACCAATCGCACCATAAATAGTTTCTGCTCTGCCACTTGCGTAGTCTATATCTGCTCTAATAGTATGAAGAGGAATACGACCTTCTTTGTATTGTTCGGTTCTTGCCATTTCAGCGCCACCCAGCCTTCCGGCACACATAATTCTTATACCTTCAGCTCCCATCCTCATTGCAGCTGTAATAGACATTTTCATTGCTCTTCTAAAAGACACTCTTCCTTCAATCTGACTTGCAATGTTTTCTGCAACAAGATATGCATCCAATTCAGGTCTTTTAATTTCTGAAATCTGAATTTTAACATCCTTATCTGTAATTTGTTTTAATTCCTGCTCTAACTGAGTAATTTCTTTCCCGCTTTTACCAATAACCACACCGGGTCTGGAAGTATGAATAGTTAAAATAATATTCTTTGATGTTCTATCTATAACAATTCTGGCAATACCTGCTTTTTTTAAACGATTTCTTACATAATTTCTCAACTTTTCATCTTCTTTAAGCTTAGATGAATAAGACTTATTTTCATACCAATTAGAGTCCCATCCTCTTATAATACCAACTCTAAAACCAATCGGGTTCGTTTTCTGTCCCAAAAAATTACCTCCTAAGTTTATGCCTTTTTGGCAACAACAATTGTTAAATGACAAGACCTTTTTCTGATTTTATAAGCCCGTCCCATAGGTGCGGGCGAAATTCTTTTTAATGTAGGTCCTTGGTTTACAAAAGCTTCCTTAACAAACAATTCTTCCGGTTCAATTCTTCCGGCATCATCTTTATTCATCAAATTTGCAACAGCGGATCTTAAAACTTTTTCAGCATCCTTAGAAGCATGCTTTGTATTGAAATGTAAAATTTCAATTGCTTTATCAACTGAAATTCCACGGATGAGATCTACAACTAACCGCATCTTACGGGGTGATGAACCGATATATCTATGTATTGCTTTAGCTTCCATTTATAAAAAAATCCTTTGTTACAATTATTTTGTTGCAGCTGGTGCCGGACCTTTGGATGCTTTCTCTGCTTTAGTGCCCGGATGACCTCTAAATATCCTTGTAGGTGCAAACTCACCTAATTTATGGCCGACCATATTTTCAGTTATATAAACGGGAATCATTTTATTACCATTATGGACAGCAATTGTATGGCCAACAAACTCAGGAATAATAGTCGAAGTTCTGGACCATGTTTTAATAATCTTCTTCTGATTAGTATTATTTAATTTTGTAATCTTTTCAGCTAATTTGAAATCGACAAATGGCCCTTTTTTAACCGATCTTGGCATGATTGCTCTCTACTTATTTCCGTCTTTTAATAATTAATTTATTTGATTCTTTTTTTCGTTTCCTAGTTTTTAATCCTTTTGCTTTTTGTCCCCAAGGTGAAACTGGATGTCCGCCGCCGGAAGTTTTCCCCTCACCACCACCCATAGGATGATCAACTGGATTCATTGCAACACCTCTTACATGAGGTCGTTTACCTTTCCATCTTGTCCTTCCGGCTTTTCCAAAACTTATATTTTCTTGTTCCGAATTTCCAACAATACCATATGTTGCAAGACAGCTTAATCTTATCAACCTTACCTCACCTGAGGGCATTTTCAGTTGTGCATAGTCTCCTTCTTTTGCCATTACCTGAACAGATGCACCCGCACATCTACCTAACTGACCCCCTTTACCGGGTTTCAACTCCACGTTATGAACAAAGCTGCCAAGTGGCATATCTTTTAAAGGTAAAGCATTTCCGATAGTTATATCACTTCCTGTACCTGATTGAATTTTATCTCCGACTTTTAATCCATCGGGAGCAAGGATATATCTTTTTTCACCGTCAGCATAATGTAAAAGAGCTATTCTGCATGTACGATTCGGATCATATTCAATTGAAAAAACTTTTGCAGGAATACCAGTCTTATTCCGTTTGAAATCAATAATTCTATATCTTCTCTTATGTCCGCCGCCTATATGTTTAGCAGTTACATGACCTAAATTATTTCTTCCACCCGATTTCTTTAAAGAAACGGTAAGAGATTTTTCAGGAGTAACTTTAGTAACTTCCTCAAATGAGGAAATCGACATAAATCTAGTTCCGGGAGTATTCGGTTTTAATTTAATAATTGCCATTTAATCGTCCTGCTTTCAAACTCTATACTTGTTCAAAAATTTCTATTGTTTCACCTTGCTTGAGTGTAATCAATGCTTTTTTATATTTTGAAGTTTTACCGCTAAACCTACCCGATTTTCTAAATTGAGTCTTCATTTTTCCAGGATGATTTATTGTCCTTATGCTTTCAACATGAACATTAAATTTTTTCTCAATTGCCTTTGCAACTTCAATTTTATTTGCCTTCGGGTTAACAAGAAAACCATACTTTCCTTTATCAGCGGTCAGATTAGTCATCTTTTCTGTAATCAGGGGGCTAATTAGAATATCATGCATATTAGTTCACCACTTCTTTCGTATTCTTAAACGAATTGCTGATAGTCTCTACTGCACTTTTCTGAATAATCAAAATTTGATTGTTAAGAATATCGTATGTCGACACTTTCTCAGCTTCCAATATTTTGACTTTTGAAATATTCCTACCGGATTTATAAACTGTTTCTTGTTTACCATTGGTTAATAATAAAACTTTTTTACCCGGCAATTTGAATGCCTCTAATATGCCAGCAAATTCCTTTGTTTTTGGTTTTTCAAAATTGAAATCCTCAACAATAATCAATTGCTCATCCTTTACTTTATAACTAAATGCTGATTTTCTGCCGAGAAGTTTTAGCTTTTTAGTCAAATACTGACGATAATCTCTTGGTCGAGGGCCGAAAATTGTACCTCCACCAACCCAAAGGGGTGAACGTGTCGTACCAGCCCTTGAACCTCCTCTGCCCTTTTGTTTCCATGGTTTTTTACCTCCGCCTCTAACTTCTCCACGTTCTTTAGCCTTACTGGTACCCTGTCGTTGGTTAGCTAAATACGCCTTTACCGATAAATAGACAGCATGGTCATTTGGTTCTATACCGAAAATTTCTTCAGCAAGATCCAATTTCTCTCCGGATACAGTGCCATCAATTTTGTAAATATCTAATATCATTTTTGTCCCAACTTACTTCTTAATCAATTCAACATAAGAGTTAATTGCACCTGGAACGGCGCCTTTGACTAAAATAATGTTTTCTTCAGTCATAATTTTTACAACCCTAAGATTAGAAACAGTTACGTTTTCATAGCCCATTCTTCCGGCCATTCTCTGACCTTTAAATACTCTTGAAGGATATGAGCTTGCACCAATTGAACCTGGCGCACGTAATCTGTCGCTTTGTCCATGCGTTGTACCACCAACTCCGCCAAAACCGTGTCGTCTCATAACACCCTGAAATCCTTTACCTTTGCTCTTTCCTCGTACCTTAATTTTTTCGTTTTCCTGAAATAAATTCACTTTTACTTCATCGCCAACTTTAAATTCACCGGCATTTGAAAAGTCAAATTCTTTAAGAACAGCAGAAGGTATCAGATTTCCTTTCTTGTACTGCCCCAAAATAGGTTTTATAATATTTTTTTCTTTCTTTTCTCCGAAGCCGAGCTGAAGAGCCTCATAACCGTCTTTTTCTTTAGTCCTCACGGAAATCACTTTACAAGGACCTGCTTGAATAACAGTAACAGATACAATTTCGCCGTTAGCATTAAAAATGCTCGACATTCCAATTTTTTTACCGATAATGCCAGCCATCTTAACTCCCAAATTCCTTAAAGCTTAATCTCAATATCAACACCCGCCGGAATATCTAATTTACTAAGTGAATCGACGGTTTTATTATTTGAATTATGAATATCAATTATCCTTTTATGCGCTCTTGTCTCAAATTGTTCTCGTGATTTTTTGTCAACATGCGGCGATCTGAGTACTGTATAGACAGTTCGTTTAGTAGGCAACGGTATCGGGCCGGAAACAATTGCACCTGTGCTTCTAACAGTCTTTATAATTTTCTCTGTTGATTTATCAATCAAAATATGATCGTACGATTTCAATTTTATTCTAATCTTTTGGCCAGACACTCAAATACTCCTTTCCCGCCTTAACGGGACAAAAAAAATTATATAAAAAGGGAGTTTTCACTCCCTTTTCAAAAGAATAAATATAAGTTTACTCAATAATTTTGGTTACAAGACCCGAAGCTACTGTTCTGCCGCCTTCACGAATGGCAAAACGAAGACCTTCTTCCATAGCAATTTCCGATATCAGCTCAACTGTTAAACGTACACTATCTCCCGGCATAACCATTTCGGTTCCTTCTGGAAGAGTAGCAACACCAGTCACGTCGGTCGTTCTGAAATAAAACTGAGGCCTATATCCATTAAAAAATGGTGTATGACGTCCGCCCTCTTCTTTTGATAAAACATAAATTGAACCTTCAAATTTCTTATGAGGAGTAATAGAGCCTGGTTTCGCAAGTACCATTCCTCTTTCGATTTCATTTTTATCAACACCTCTTAGCAGAAGGCCTGCATTGTCTCCAGCTATTGCCGAATCAAGTTCTTTTCTGAACATTTCAATTCCGGTAACTACTGTTTTCTTATGAACGCCAAGTCCGATTAGCTCAACTTCTTCAGCTAATTTAACCTGACCTCTTTCAACCCTGCCGGTAGCAACTGTACCACGACCCGTAATAGAGAAAACGTCTTCAACAGGCATTAAAAAAGGCTTGTCTGTTTCTCTTTTCGGTATAGGGATATAATTATCGACAGCATCCATAAGTTCCCAGATACAATTATATCTTGGGTCATCAGTAGGAGCATTGCTTGAGCCTGCTTCCAAAGCTTTTAATGCTGAGCCCTTAATAATAGGGATTTCATCACCGGGAAATTCATAAGAATTTAATAAATCTCTTAATTCAACTTCGACAAGTTCAATAAGTTCAGCATCATCTACCATATCGATCTTATTTAAGAATACAACCATTTTGGGAACGCCAACCTGACGCGCAAGAAGAACATGCTCTCTTGTTTGTGGCATTGGCCCATCAGTTGCAGCGACAACTAATATAGCACCATCCATCTGGGCAGCACCGGTAATCATATTCTTAACATAGTCAGCATGACCTGGGCAATCTACGTGAGCATAATGTCTATTTGCAGTTGAATATTCTACGTGAGCCGTTGCGATAGTAATACCTCTTTCTCTTTCTTCCGGGGCATTATCAATACTATCAAAAGTTCTTACTTCCGATAATCCCTTTCTTGCGAGAGCCATTGTGATGGCAGCAGTTAATGTGGTTTTACCATGATCTACGTGACCGATTGTACCTACGTTAACGTGAGGTTTACTCCTATCGAATTTTTCTTTTGCCATCTGATTCTCCTTTAATATTTTTCTTTTAACATTCTCTTATTAACTAGTAATAACCGATTTTTTACCCAATGATTTTTCAGCAATTTCTTCAGCTATGCTTTTGGGAACTTCATGATAGTGAGAGAATTGCATTGTATAAATTGCACGTCCCTGGGTCATTGACCTAAGTATCGTTGCATACCCAAACATCTCCGAAAGAGGTACGGTAGCTTTAATTACTTGGGCATCTTTTCTTGCGGAAAATCCTTCAATTTTCCCTCTTCTTGAGTTCAAATCTCCCATTACATCGCCCAAATATTCTTCAGGAGTAACAACTTCAACATTCATCATAGGCTCTAATAATATAGGTTTTCCCTTTTTGGCTCCTTCTTTGAATGCAATTGAACCGGCAACTTTGAATGATATTTCATCTGAATCCACATCATGATAAGAACCATCATAAATCTTAGCTTTAATATCAACAACAGGGAAACCGGCTACAACACCATTTCTTAGAGCTTCCTGAATGCCAGCAGATACAGCAGGAATATACTCTTTTGGAACAACTCCGCCCACTATAGCATTTGTAAACTCATATCCTTTACCGGGTTCATTAGGACCGAATTCGACCCAAACATGGCCGTACTTTCCGCGTCCGCCGCTCTGTTTAATAAATTTGCCTTCGGCATTAACAACCTGTGTAATAGTTTCTCTATATGCTACCTGAGGTTTACCAACATTTGCTTCAACTTTAAATTCACGCTTCATCCTATCAACTAAAATTTCAAGATGAAGTTCGCCCATACCGCTGATTAAAGTCTGACCTGTTTCTTCATCAACCTTAACTTTAAATGTAGGGTCTTCATCAGATAACTTAACCAAAGCATCAGATAATTTATCCTGATCAGCTTTTGTCTTAGGTTCAATAGCAATCTGGATAACAGGTTCAGGAAATATTATTTTTTCAAGAACAACAGGGTCATGTTCATCACAAAGCGTATCACCTGTTTTTGTATTCTTCAATCCGACAGCAGCTGCAATATCACCGGCTTTTACTTCTTCAATTTCTTCTCTATGATTTGCATGCATCTGAAGTAAACGGCTAATCCTTTCTTTCTTTCCACTCACTGCATTAAAAATATAAGAACCCGATTTCAAAGTTCCGCAGTAAACTCTAAAAAATGTCAGTTTACCGACATATGAATCGTTCATAATCTTGAATGCGAGAGCAACAAATTTTTCATTTTCATCAATACGTCTTTTAACAATATCCTTTATTCCAATATGATGAGCTTCAATCTCTTTTGTATCGGTAGGAGCTGGTAAAAAGTCAACAACTGAATCCAGTAATTTCTGAACGCCTTTATTCTTAAAAGCAGATCCACAAAGAACAGGAATAATTTTTAATTCAATAGTAGCTCTTCTCAAAGCAATTTTAATTTCATTATCAGTAATGATTTTGCCTTCAAGATACTTCTCAAGAAGAGTATCGTCAATATCGGAAACAGCTTCCAACATCTGTGTTCTATACTTATTTGCAATCTCTACCAAATCTTCAGGTACATTATATTCGTCAAATGTAGCGCCCATAGTTTCTTCATTATAAATACGGGCTTTAAAAGAAATCAGGTCTATTTCGCCGGTAAACATATCTCCTTCGCCAATAGGCAAAGTGATAGGTATTGCATTAGCACCAAGCCTGTTTTTCATCATTTGAATTGCATTATAAAAATCCGCGCCTGTTCTATCCATTTTATTGATAAAGGCAATTCTTGGAACCTGATATTTGTCAGCCTGTCTCCAAACAGTTTCCGATTGAGGTTCAACGCCGCCAACCGCGCAAAAGAGCGCAACAGCGCCATCTAAAACTCTTAATGATCTTTCAACTTCAACAGTAAAATCAACGTGTCCAGGTGTATCTATAATGTTGATCTGGTGATCATTCCAAAAGCATGTAGTTGCAGCGCTGGTAATTGTAATTCCACGTTCTTTCTCCTGTTCCATCCAGTCCATAGTAGCAGCACCGTCGTGTACTTCTCCAATTCTATGTAATTTACCTGTGTAGTATAAGATGCGCTCGGTAGTGGTAGTCTTACCGGCGTCAATATGAGCCATAATTCCGATATTACGAACTCTGTCTATAGGTAGTCTTGCTGTCATAACTTAAATTATCTTTTCCACTCAAATGAAATATCATTGAAATAAAAATCCATCACCATTTAAAATGAGCAAACGCTTTATTTGCTTCAGCCATTTTATGAGTATCTTCTTTTTTCTTTACTGCAGAACCTTCATTATTCGAGGCAGACAATAATTCAGAAGCTAATTTAAGCGACATGGATTTTTCATTTCTCGCTCTTGCATAGGTTTTAATCCATCTCATAGCTAATGCAGTTCTTCTTTCAGGCCTAACTTCAGTAGGGACCTGGTACGTGGCACCGCCAACTCTTCTGCTTCTTACTTCAATTACCGGTTGTGCATTATTTAAAGCTTTCTTAAATACTTCAATACCCGGTTTCTTTGCTCTGTCTTCAATTATCTCAAAAGCCTTATATACTACATATCGTGCTTTTGATTTTTTCCCATCATACATAATCGAATTAATAAATCTTTCAACCAGCAAATCATTAAACTTTGGGTCTGGTTTTAATCTATTCTTGCCTGCTCTTTTCTTTCTCATAAAATTTATTTAGCCTTTGGTTTTTTAGCGCCGTATTTTGATCTGCCCTTTTTCCTATCTTCAACACCACTTGTATCAAGCGTCCCTCTGATAATATGATAACGCACACCTGGCAAATCTTTAACCCTGCCGCCTCTAATCAAAACAATAGAATGTTCTTGTAAATTGTGCCCTTCACCAGGTATGTAAGCAGTCACTTCCATACTGTTAGTTAATCTAACTCTTGCCACCTTTCTTAATGCTGAGTTTGGTTTCTTAGGTGTCGAAGTATATACCCTTGTGCATACTCCTCGTTTCTGGGGACATGCGTCAAGAGCCGGCGCTTTCTTCTTCGATAGAATCCGAACACGACCTTTTCTTACTAACTGATTTATCGTAGGCACTAAAATCTCCTAATATACTAAATCAAAAAAAATTCAGACTTCTAATATAGAATATAGGCTAAATCTTGTCAAGAAATCTGAAAAATATTTTTATTTTATGCATTTTTTAGCATTGGAATCCGACCCAATGTTTAAACAGGTCGGATTCTTTAAATTTTACAGAACTTGCACTTCTTCTTTTTCTGTATTTTCTTCTACTATCTTTTCTGAAGATAATATTAAGCTTTTGTATTTCTTAAGCCCTGTTCCGGCAGGGATTAAATGACCCATTACAACGTTCTCTTTGAGTCCTAATAAAAGGTCTATTTTCGCCTCAGTTGCGGCATTTGCCAGCACCTTTGTCGTTTCTTGGAATGATGCTGCAGAAATCCAGCTTTCGGTAGACAGAGCAGCTTGCGTTATACCAAGAAGTATATGTTCAAAAGTAGCAGGTTCTGCATCACGGGCTTCAACCGATTTTTTACTCTTTTTCTTCAAGTCTATATTTATGTCTCTAAACTTACTTTTTGAAATTAGTTGTCCGTCTTTATATTTTGATTCGCCTTTATCGATAATACGAAGCATAGTCAAGACTCTGTTATTTTCTTCAATGAACTCATTTCTATCAACAACATCTTCTTCAAGAAACTTCGTATCACCGGGTGAAACAATTTTAATTTTCTGAAGCATTTGTTTTACAATAGCTTCAATATGTTTATCATTAATTTTTACACCCTGTAATCGATAAACATCCTGAATTTCATTAACGAGATATTCCTGAACGGCGCTTGTTCCTTTAATTTTCAAAATATCATGAGGATTGATAGGACCATCAGTAATCTTTTCACCAGCTGGTATTTCATCGCCTTCCTGAACAAGAATATGTTTCCCAAGTGGAACATTATATTTCTTTTCGTCAGATTCATCAGGAGCAACAACAAGAATTTCACGTGAACCTTTTTTCCTGGCTCCAAATTTAACCAAACCCTCAATCTCGGAAACAATTGCAGTCTCTTGCGGACTTCTTGCTTCGAACAATTCTGTTACTCTTGGAAGACCGCCGGTAATATCACGGCTCTTTGTCTGCTGTTTTGAAATCTTTGCTAGAATTGTACCCGCTGGTATGTTTTCACCTTCTTCTACTGAAAGATAGGCTCTAGTAGGAATATTAAACGATTTCTTTATCCCATCTTCAGATTCAATTGTTATAGTCGGCGTAAGATTTTTATCTTTTGATTCTATTACAACTTTCTGAACGTGACCGGTTTGTTCATCTGTAACCTGTTGCAAAGTAGCGCCGTCAATCATATCTACGAAGCGAACTCTTCCTGAGACGTCAGTCAGAATAACTGAGTTATAAGGATCATGATTATATAATGGCGAACGCTTCTTTACCGCCTGTTCATCATTTACTACTAATTCGGCACCGTAGGGAACTTCATATTTTTTTATCTGCCTGTTATTTTCATCATAAATACCAACTATACCGCGACGTCCTGTAACAACTTTAACTTTCCCGATATAATCAGATTTTTCTACGAAAGAAATTCTTTCAAATTTAGCTATACCTTCAACTGTAGATTCTACCTGAGATTGGCTAGCAATTCTTGAAGATGTACCTCCAAGGTGAAATGTTCTAAGAGTAAGCTGGGTACCAGGTTCCCCGATTGATTGTGCAGCAACAATTCCTACTGCCTCACCAATTTCAACAAGCTTGCCGTTGGTTAAGTTTCTTCCGTAACATTTTGCACATACACCACGTTTAGATTCGCAAGTTAACACTGTCCTGATATATACTGAATCAATGCTTGAATCTTCAATTTTTTCTGCAATTTCTTCAGTTATTAATTCACCTGCAGCAACAATTAATTCATCTGTCCGTGGGTTAATGACATCTTCCTGAGATACACGACCAGTAATTCTTTCTGCAAGTGGTTCCCTTTCCTGTTCAACATCTTTAAGAGCAGTAATTTCAATACCGAGGATTGTACCGCAATCTTCTTCACTTATTATAACGTCCTGCGCAACATCTACAAGCCTTCTGGTCAAGTAGCCTGCATCTGCAGTTTTAAGAGCGGTATCAGCAAGACCTTTTCTTGCACCATGCGTAGAAATGAAGTATTCAAGAACCGATAAGCCTTCTTTAAAATTTGCCACAATCGGGTTCTCAATAATTTCACCAGCTTGACCGGATAAACTCTTCTGCGGTTTCATCATCAATCCTCGCATACCCGCAAGCTGACGAACCTGTTCCTGAGAACCTCTAGCCCCAGAGTCAACCATCATATGAAGTGAGTTAAAACCATTATCAGTATTTTTTATTTTCTCCATCAAAGCACGGGCAACATCATTTGTAGTGTGAGTCCAAACGTCTATAATTTTATTATAACGCTCAGCATCTGTAATAACGCCCTGCTCGTGTTCATTAAGAATAGCTTCAACTTTTTTATTTGCTTTTTGAATAAGAGCTTCTTTCTCCTCAGGGATAATCATATCACCATAGCTGACAGAGAGTCCACCAGCTGTGGAGTACCTAAATCCAAGATCTTTCAAATCATCAAGAAACTTAGCAGTAACTTTATTTCCCAACTTCATAAACATTTGACCGATAAAACCGCCGAACGTTTTCTTTATCAAAAGCTGGTTGAAATACCCCATTTCCTTAGGAACAATTTGGTTAAATATTACTCTTCCGGTTGTAGTCTCTAAATATTCACCGCCAAATCTAACTTTTATCTTTGAATGAAGACCGATAACTTTCGAGTTATATGCAATTATAGCTTCTTCGGGTGAACCAAAAACCATTCCCTCACCCTTACCACCTTCTCTAAGTTTTGTCAGGTAATAGCATCCCAAAACTATATCCTGAGTAGGAACAACAATAGGACTACCGTTTTGAGGTGAAAGAATATTATGGCTGCTTAACATAAGCAATGAAGCCTCAAGTTGAGCTTCGTATGAAAGGGGAACATGAACAGCCATCTGGTCACCGTCAAAGTCTGCGTTGAATGCAGTACAAACCATAGGGTGAAGCTGAATTGCACGTCCATCTATAAGAATAGGCTGAAATGCCTGAATCCCAAGTCTATGCAGCGTAGGAGCTCGGTTTAATAGAACCGGGTGCCCATCTATGATCTTCGCAAGGATATCCCAGATAATAGGGTCTTTTCTATCTACAACTTTCCTTGCACTTTTAACGGTTTTATTATGTCCTCTTTCAATTAATTTTCTGATAATAAATGGCTTGAAAAGTTCTACTGCCATATCTTTAGGAAGACCGCATTGGTGCAATTTAAGTTCCGGTCCTACAACGATTACAGATCGACCTGAATAATCCACTCTTTTTCCGAGAAGGTTTTGTCTAAAGCGACCCTGTTTCCCTTTAAGCATATCGCTTAATGATTTAAGTGGCCTATTATTATCGCTTCTTACAGCGCTACCCCTGCGGGAGTTATCAAACAAAGCATCTACCGATTCCTGAAGCATTCTTTTTTCATTACGTAAAATAACTTCAGGCGCTTTAATATCAATCAGTCTTTTAAGACGATTATTTCTTATAATAACTCTTCTATAAAGATCATTCAAATCCGAAGTAGCAAATCTGCCGCCTTCAAGAGGAACAAGAGGTCTTAATTCCGGCGGAATGACAGGTATATAAGCCAATACCATCCACTCTGGCTTATTCATAACTTTTCCCTCTTCTTCTTTAAAGGATTCAAGAACTCTTAATCTTTTTAGAAGGTCTGCTTTTTTTTGCTGTGAAGTTTCATCTTGAAGCTGGTCCCTTAACTCTTTAGAAAGTTTTTCAATATCTGTTTTCTTAAGCAGTTCTTTTACAGCATCGCCCCCAATTTTTGCTACAAATTTTTTAGGATCTTCATCTTCAAGTTTTTCATTTCCAGGCGGAAGAGAATTTAAAACTTCAAAATATTGATCTTCTGAGACAAGGTCCAAACGATTTAATCCGGTAGGCCCCGGGTTTATGACTACATAAGATTCATAATAGATAACTTTTTCTAATTCCTTTAAACTCAAACCGACAATATTGCCTATCTTAGAAGGCTGAGATCTAAAGAACCATATATGAACTACCGGTACTGCTAAACCAATATGGCCCATTCTTTCTCTGCGAACACTTTTCTGTGTTACTTCAACACCGCATCTATCACAAATAATACCTTTATACCTTATGCGTTTATATTTACCGCAGAAGCATTCCCAATCGCGTGTCGGACCGAATATTTTCTCACAAAATAATCCGTCTTTTTCAGGACGGAAAGATCGGTAGTTAATTGTTTCGGGTTTAGTAACTTCTCCGTAAGATCTGGACAATATATCATCAGGGCTAGCTAAACCAATAGTTATATTATTAATATCACGCATCGCATTTTCTTGAATTCTAAATGGCATTTTTCATCTCCTAATTTCTAAGTGAAAGAATAGTTCAAAAAGTGTTAATTTATTTTTATATCCAGTCCTAAGCCCTGGAGTTCTTTAATTAACACATTGAACGATTCAGGAATATTTGGTTCCTGTAAGTTTTCACCCTTAACTATAGCTTCATACACTTTTGCTCTACCGGCGACATCATCACTTTTTATTGTCAATATTTCCTGAAGGATATGAGCGGCGCCGTATCCTTCAAGCGCCCACACTTCCATTTCACCGAATCTTTGACCACCAAACTGCGCTTTACCTCCCAAAGGTTGCTGTGTAATAAGCGAGTATGGTCCAATGGACCTGGCGTGAATTTTATCATCTACAAGATGGCTTAGTTTCAGCATGTAGATATATCCGCAGGTAACTTTCTGATGAAATTTTTCACCGGATCTCCCATCATACAAATCTGTTTTACTTCCTCTTTCAAGACCGGCTTTAACAAGCCATTCATCCACGTCCTCAATTTTGGCGCCATCAAAAATCGGCGTGGCAAATTTAAGACCCAGCACTTTACCTGCCCATCCTAGAGCAGTTTCATAAAGCTGTCCCAAATTCATACGTGAAGGTACACCTAAAGGATTAAGGACTATATCAACCGGAGTTCCATCAGGCAGAAATGGCATTTCTTCAGCAGGTACAATTTTAGCAACTACTCCTTTATTACCATGTCGGCCTGCCATTTTATCACCAACTGAAAGCTTGCGTTTTTTCGCCACATAAACTTTTGCAAGCTGAACAATTCCTGGAGGAAGTTCATCGCCGCTTGTGATTTTTATTTTCTCTCTTTTAAAATCTTCTTCTAAATCGGACAAAATATCAAAGTAGTTTTTATATAGTGTCTTTATTAAGTTATTTATTCGTTTAGTTTCAAACCAATCAAGAGTATAATCTAACTTAGTAACATCTTCCATTGATGAAAAGGTTGTCTCTTTAATACCAGTTCCGCTTCTGAGAACAATACTTCCATCAAGATCACGAATACCAGTTGCAACTTCTCCATCAGTTATTTTTGTTAACTTCAGTATAAGTCTTTCATAATGTTCGGTCAAACTTTGTTTATGTTGAATTTCAAGATTATCCAGCTGCTTCTTTTCAACTTTCTTTGCGTCAATATCTCTCTTCTTTCGACTGAAAAGACGTGTTTTAATTACTGTACCTTTTAATCCCGGAGGCGCCTTTAAGGATGCATCTTTCACATCTCCGGCTTTATCTCCAAATATCGCTCTAAGAAGTTTTTCTTCAGGTGTAGGATCGGTTTCTCCTTTAGGAGTAATCTTTCCTATAAGTATATCGCCTTCTTTAACCTCGGCACCCTCTCTTACAATTCCGTCCTCATCGAGATTTCTAACTGCTTCTTCACTTACATTAGGAATTTCCCTTGTAAGTTCTTCCTCACCTCGTTTTGTTTCTCTAACCTGTAATTCAAATTCTTCTATATGAATTGAAGTATAAACATCTTCGCTCACAACTTTTTCGCTTATAATAATAGCATCTTCAAAGTTGTAACCTCGCCAGGGCATGAATGCAACAAGTACGTTTCTTCCAAGTGCAAGTTCTCCTTGATCTGTAGAACATCCGTCTGCCAGAATATCACCCTTAGAAACTCTTTGTCCCTGTTTGACAATTGGGCGCTGATTAACTGAAGTTTCCTGGTTTGTTCCATGAAACTTTATAAGCTTATATGTTGTTCTTCTTACATCATTAAAACTTGTAAGAGCTTCAATGCTGCTTGGATTAATATCATATTTTACCATAATCTGATTAGAATCAACACTTTCAATTACACCGTTATCTTCTGCAACAATAACAGCTCTTGAATCAGTAGCAATTTTTTTCTCCAATCCCGTACCTACAAGCGGAGCTTCTGGACGTAATAACGGCACTGCCTGGCGCTGCATGTTAGAGCCCATAAGAGCTCTGTTTGCATCATCGTGTTCAAGGAATGGAATTAAAGCTGCTGCAGCGCTTACTATTTGCGCAGGAGCTACATCCATATATTGAATATGGTCGGGAGTCACAATAGGAAACTCACCTTTAAAACGGGATTTAACTCGCTCCTGTACAAACTTTGATTGTTCGGTAAGAGGTGCATTTGCCTGGGCTATTGTAAATAAATCTTCCTGCTCGGCTGTTAAATATTCCACAGTATCAGTAACTCTTGTTTTTTCAACTTTCCTGTAAGGAGTTTCAAGAAATCCGTAACGATTAACCCGTGCATAAATTGTTAATGAAGAAATTAGACCTATATTCGGGCCTTCTGGAGTTTCAATAGGGCATAAACGACCATAATGAGTGTAGTGAACATCTCGAACTTCAAATCCAGCTCTTTCTCTTGTTAATCCACCCGGCCCTAAGGCAGACATTCTTCTTTTGTGTGTCATCTCAGCCAATGGATTAGTCTGATCCATAAATTGAGATAGCTGGTTTGTTCCGAAGAACGCATTTATCACACTGCTAATAGTTCTTGCATTTACAAGATCCTGCGGAGTAAAGTTTTCAGTATCGCGCATGTTCATTCTTTCCTTAATGGTTCTTGCCATACGAGACATACCAACATTAAATTGCTGGGCTAACTGCTCTCCAACAGTTCTAATTCTTCTATTTCCCAAATGATCTATATCATCGACATTTTCAATTCCGTTACGAAGTTTGATGATATATTTCATAATAGCAACAATATCTTCAACTGTCAAAACTGTTACACTTTCAGGGATACTAAGTTTTAACTTATCATTCATTCTATGACGACCTACATCACCAAGATCATATCTTTTATCGTTAAAAAAAAGCTTATCTATTAAAGCCTGAGCTGTATCAAGATCAGGTGCCTCACCAGAACGCAATTGGCGGTAAATAGAATATAAAGCTTCTTCTTTTGTGCTTGATGTATCTTTGCGTAAAGTGTTCACTATTAAGTCTAAATCAGGTGACGTATAGGAACTGATAAATTTCAATTTCTCAACTTCTGCTTCTTTTAATCTTTCGATATCTTCTTCAGATAAGATACTGTCTTTTGTAAGAAAGATTTCACCGGTTGCCATATCAAAAACATCGCTTGCAATAGTTCTGCCAATAAAAGTTTCTATTTTAACTTTCTTTACTGTAACTTCTTCGATCAAATCAAAAAGGTTTAAAATTTCTTCATCCGTGGCAAAATCGAGTGCGCGCAATAATGTAGTTGCGGGGAATTTTTTCCTGCGGTCGATATAAACATACATAACATAGTTTATATCAGTTGCAAATTCTACCCATGAACCTCTTAACGGAATAATCCTGGCGGAATAAATTGGTGTTCCATTAGGATGCACTGTTTGTGCAAATGCGACGCCTGGTGAACGATGAAGTTGAGAAACAACAACACGTTCAGCACCATTAATAACAAAAGTCCCTTTCTCAGTCATATAAGGCAAATTGCCAAGATAAACTTCCTGCTCGACACTGTTCACAAAATCCTGAGTTTCGGGATCTTTTGTAGAAAGTCTGAGTTTTCCTTTAAGAGGCGCAGCGTAAGTTAAACCTCTTTCAAGGCATTCCTGGACAGAAAAACGTGGTTTTTCTACATAATACTCTAAAAAATCAAGGCGATAATTTTCCTTATTATCAAGAATAGGAAAATTAGCAGTAAATACTGCTTGAAGACCCTTGTTTTCCCTTTTAATTGACGGAGTTTTTAGCTGCACAAATTCTTCAAAAGCAACCGTTTGAATATTCAATAAATCCGGTGACTCAACAACAGAAGGAATTCTGCTAAAGGAAATTCTATTACTATTCAATGTCAAACCTCCAATTAAATTTCATTTTCTTTGTTATCAATGCATAAAACAGCGTAACTAAAATATAAAAAGCGATAAGACAGAATTCTCCGCTTATCACTTTTTAAAAAATCTACAGTTCTTAGCTTTTTTATTATTTTATCTCTACGGTGGCGCCAGCTTCTTCAAACTCTTTTTTGAGTTTTTCAGCTTCATCCTTTGAGATAGCTTCTTTAACCGTCTTTGGAGCACCATCGACTAAATCTTTAGCTTCTTTAAGGCCTAAACCTGTGTGTGCCCTTACAACTTTGATGACATTAATTTTCTTTTCGCCGGCAGCTTTAAGAATTACATCAAATTCGGTTTTTTCTTCTACAGGAGCGGCGGCAGCAGGAGCTGCACCTGCAACAACTACGGGAGCTGCTGCTGATACTCCAAATTCATCTTCTAAAGCTTTCTTTAATTCCGATGCTTCTACGAGGGATAAACCTTTTATTTTCTCAACTAATTCAGTGACTTTCTCTGACATTTTTTTCTCCTAATAATTATTTTTTAAAATTTTATTTATGCTGCTTGTTTCTTAGAAATTTGGTCTACAACACTAACAATATCTCTCATAACAGCATTGATAGCGCCTGCCACTCCTGATATCGAAGCATTAAGGCTGCCTAAAATACCTGCTACAATTTCTTTCTTTGATGGAAGTGAAGCCAGAACATTAAGTCGGTCACCGGAATAGAATTGATCCTCAATGTAACAAGCTTTAAGAGCTAACTTTTGTTTTTCATCAAAATACTTTTTGATAATTTTAGCAGGAGCAACAGGATTATTTGAAGCAAATACATATCCTGTCATTCCAGTTAAATAATCTACTAATTTACCATATTTACCGGTCTCATCAATCGCGCGCTTGAATAATGTATTTTTAATCACTTTATAATTAACGCCTTCTTTACGAAAGTCGTTTCGTATATAGCTAATATCAGATACTTTAATTCCGGTGTAATCTGTAAGATAAACCGCAGATGAATTTTCTATCATTTCTTTAACCACGGAAATGATTTCTTTTTTTTCATTCTTATTCATTTTTTTCCCATAACAGATTAAATTTAAACGTGTCGGTTAGAAGCATTTATTTTGAGTGCGTAAACTTTTTATTTAATTATTGACGTATTGCAATCTCGTCTTTGGTAATTTTTATGCCCGGTCCCATTGTACTGGAAAGGAAAAGACTTTTTATATATTGACCTTTTGCAGACGCCGGTTTTAACTTGATAATAGTATTTAAAAAAGCCCTTGTATTTTCAACAAGCATATCGGCCTCAAAATTTAATTTGCCTAAGGAAGTATGTACGATTCCGGCTTTTTCAACTCGGAACTCAATTTTTCCTGCTTTAACTTCTTTAACGGCTTTGCCAACTTCCATAGTTACAGTACCACTTTTAGGGTTTGGCATAAGTCCCTTAGGTCCTAAAATCCTGCCAAGCTTTCCAAGTTCAGCCATTGTATCCGGGGCAGCAACAATAACATCAATTTCGGCCCACCCACCCTTTATTTTCTCAAGATATTCATCAAAACCAGCAAAATCTGCCCCAGCATCTAATGCTTCCTGAATCTTTATGCCTTTGGCTACAACCAAAACTCTTACCTGCTTTCCGGTTCCATGAGGAAGAGATACCGTTCCTCTTATCATTTGGTCAGCATGCCGAGGATCAACACCTAATCTTATAGCACAATCCAAAGTTTCAACAAACTTTACTTTTGACTGCTCCTTGAGAATCTTTATAGCTTCTTCAAGTGAATAATCCTTAGCCTTATCTATGGCTTTACTAATTTCTTTATTTCTTTTTGATTTAAGCATTTCTCTGTTTCCTTTTAAGCTTACGCTTGAAACTATTAATTAATCTTCTACAGTAATACCCATACTTCTTGCAGTGCCGGCAACCATGCTCATAGCATGTTCAATATCAAAAGCATTAAGATCGGGCATTTTAAGCTGTGCAATATCTTTTACTTGTGTTTTAGAAACTTTAGCAACTTTATTTCTGTGCGGTTCTGCAGAACCTTTTTCAACTTTTGCAGCTTTCTTCAGCAATTCTGCTGCAGGCGGTGTTTTTGTTACAAAAATAAAAGATTTATCAGAAAAAACCGTAATAACTACGGGAATAATTAAACCATCTTTATCTGAAGTTCTTGCATTGAACTGTTTGCAGAACTCCATAATATTAACACCTTTTTGTCCTAATGCCGGACCAACCGGAGGAGACGGAGTAGCTTTTCCACCGGGAATTTGTAATTTAATATATCCAGTTATCTTTTTAGCCATATGACTTTCCTATTGGAATAAATACTTAATTATTTATCTATTTCTGCTTGAACGAAATCAATTTCGACAGGAGTCTTTCTGCCAAATATGGAAACCATTACTTTGATTTTCATTTTTTCTTCATTTACTTCCTGTATGGTTCCGGAAAAATTATTAAATGGCCCATCCACTATTTTAACAATATCGCCATTCCTAAATATTGTTTCCATCCTTTCGGTTGATTCGTCTTGTGTAATTCTACCGACAATTCTCTTCACTTCTTCCGGCTGCAAGGGATTAGGGTTATTTTTAGTTCCTAAAAATCCCATAACCGAAGGCGTATTAAGAATAAAATCTTTTACCTGGTTGTCTAAATCAGCTTGTATCAAAATATAACCGGGAAAAAAGTTTTTTGTTTTGCTTTTTTTCTTCCCATCTTTTACTTCAAAAACCTTTTCGGTAGGAACAAGTACATTCTCAATTTTAGCGCGCAATTTTTCATTATTGCAAAGTTCTCCATCAATTAAGTTTTTAACTTTATTCTCATGACCTGAAAAAGTCCTAACCACGTACCATCTTAATTCTGATTCGGGCATTTATTTAAAAAATTCCTTTGAATATTTGTGTTATTAGCATATCTATAACATAAGTAAATGCGGCCAGCATTAAACAGGAAACAATAACAACCGTCGTAGACTCTTTTAATTCTTCTACTGTCGGCCAAGTGACTTTTTTCATTTCCTTAACCACATCATTAAAAAAGGCAATTATTTTTTCTTTCATTATTTTCTCTTAAATAAATTAAGACTGCACGTCAGGAGGGACTCGAACCCCCAACCTGCGGTTTTGGAGACCGCTGCTCTAGCCAATTGAGCTACTGACGTATTTTTAAGATTATTTAGTTTCTTTATGAATTGTATATTTTTTATCCCACCGGCAATATTTTTTAAATTCTGCACGGTTAGGATGAAGCCTTTTATTCTTTGTCGTAGTGTAATTTCTTCTTTTACACTCTGTGCATTCTAATGTTATTATTTCTCTCATAGTGATATTCCATTAATTTGAGCAGATAATCCCGATTTTACCTGGGATAATCTCATCCTTACCAGGATGATAAAAAATATAAATTATTTCAATGATCTAAATTTTAAAAAACTGGCAATTTCAATTCAATCGGCATGATCTCATCCTTTTAAATGAATTTACCAAATTTCAGGTATTACAATAATCTTAATTCATATAGAGCTGACGACCGGGATTGAACCGGTGACCTCATCCTTACCAAGGATGTGCTCTACCAACTGAGCTACGTCAGCAAAATTTTAATTTTGCTGAGCGGGAGACGGGACTCGAACCCGCGACCAACAGCTTGGAAGGCTGTGACTCTAGCCAACTGAGTTACTCCCGCATATTGGTTTTGTCTTTTAACTTTAAAAGCCAAACTATTCATAATTTGTAAGAGCCTAAAGCTGACTAATACCATAATGTATTTATAAGCCACTAATAAAGTACTATGCACTTCCAAGCTTTTTAAAGAAACAAGTAATGGTGAAAACACTCATATCATTATTTTGAAAAGCAAAGAAAATAAGAGAACTAAATTTTAACCTTTATAATAATATTCCTAAATAAGTGCTCCATAAACAAACCTGTGGGCGGCGAGGGATTCGAACCCCCAAAGGCGTCAGCCAACGGATTTACAGTCCGCCCCGGCTCTCCAACTCCGGCGTCCGCCCGGTTTTATAAACGAGCAACAAATATATTTTTATTCC